>Ga0182741_1005047_pt1 | contig 12506 bp, 6 predicted proteins | sample eDN5th37CBELigOP_FD_128874 | JGI IMG/M metagenome (GOLD analysis project Ga0182741, IMG submission 128874) | Enriched Organic Plus compost microbial communities from Emeryville, California, USA - eDNA 5th pass 37_C BE-Lig OP (version 2) (version 2) ...
ATCGCTGGACGAGGCGTTGGCCGCGTCCGGGCCGCGCCTGCACGATTACGCCGACGACGGCAATGTGCACAAGGTGATCTCGCTCGACTTCGGCGGCGTGGATGAGGCCATGGCATCGGCGGATCTGGTACGCGAGGACATGTTCTTCTACGAGGGGAACACGCACCTCCCCATGGAGCAGCACGCGTCGCTCGCGCAATGGTCCACCGATGGGAAGCTCACCATCTGGTCGAGCACGCAGACGCCGCACTACCTGCACCGCGCGCTCGCGAAGGTGCTCGAGATGGACCCGGCGCGCATCCGCGTGATCGCCACGCCGAACGGTGGCGGCTTCGGCGGGAAGTCGGATCCTTTCGGTCACGAGATCGTGGTGGCCGCGCTCGCGCGCAAGACTGGCCGCCCGGTGAAGATCGTGCTCACCCGCGAGGAAGTCTTCTACTGCCATCGCGGACGCCACCCAGTGCTCATGTGGATCCGCACCGGCGTGAAGCGCGACGGGAGCATCGTCGCCATGGACTTCAAGTCGTTCCTCGATGGCGGCGCATACGGTTCGTACGGCGTTGCGAGTGCGTACTACACGGGCGCGCTGCAGACCGTGACGTACGAGGTGCCGACGTATCGCTTCCGGGGCGCCCGCGTCTTCACCAACAAGCCGCCCTGCGGGCCCAAGCGCGGCCACGGTACGCCGCAACCGCGCTTCGCCGTCGAATGCCAGCTCGACAAGATCGCCGAGGAGCTCGAGCTCGACCCCGCCGAGATGCGCAGGCGCATCCTGCAGCCTGCCGACAGCGTCACAGCGAACTGGCTCCGCATCGGCTCCATGGGGCTGGGCCGCTGCATTGACGCGGTCGTGGAGGCGAGCGGGTGGAAGGAGCGCTTCCGCAAGCTCCCCTTCGGCCGTGGACTCGGCATCGCCTGCTCGTCGTACATCACCGGCGCGGGACTTCCGATCTACTGGAATTCCATGCCGCACTCCAGCGTGCAGCTCAAGCTCGACCGCTCCGGTGGAGTCGCCGCCTTCTGCGGCAGCATAGACATCGGCCAGGGCTCCGATTCGGTGCTCGCTTACATCGTGGCAGAAGTCCTCGGCATCGACCCGCTCGACATACGCGTGGTAACCGGCGACACCGACCTCACGCCGATAGACCTCGGCTCCTATTCGTCGCGCGTGACTCTCATGACCGGGAACGCCGCCATCCAGGCGGCGGAACGTGCGCGTGACACCGTAGCGGGCGCGGTGAGCGAGAAGCTCGGCATCCCGCGCGAGCGCGTGGTGTTCGCCGGCCGTCGCGTATTCGATTCGGAGGATCCGGAGAGAGGCATCTCCTTCGCCGAGGCGGTGCAGATCGCGGAGACGAAGCATGGAGCGATCGGCGCCACGGGATCGTACAAGCCGCCGCGTTCACCGGGGCGCTACAAGGGCGCGGGCGTGGGGCCGTCGCCAGCGTACTCGTACTCGTGCGCGATCGTGGAGGTGGAGGTGGATCCCGGCACCGGCATCGTGCGCGTACCGAAGATCTGGATCGGTCACGATCTAGGCAGGGCGATCAACCCGCTCCTCGCCCTCGGCCAGGTGCAGGGTTCCGTCTACATGGGACTCGGCGAAGCTCTCATGGAAGAGATGACCTACCGCGACAGGCAGCGGCACGTGGTGCACCACCATCCGAGCATGCTCGAGTACAAGAGCATCACCACGCACGAGATGTGCGACGTGGAGACTTTCCTCATAGAGGATCCCGACCCCAACGGCCCCTTCGGCGCGAAGGAGGTGGGTCAGGGACCGCTTCTCCCGATCCCGCCCGCGGTCGCCAACGCGGTGTACGACGCCGTCGGCGTGCGCGTGGATGAAGTCCCCATCGCGCCGCACGCGGTGCTGCGCGCGCTGAAAGACGAGATGCGCGGCAAGGAGGGCCGCCACGGACCGACGCGGATACCGGACTACGCCTTCCCCGAGCCCGCGCGCATCCCCACCCCCGCTCAGGGCGGCACCGGACGCGAGGCCGACGAGCGCGCGCACAGCGAAGTGGGAGGAGAGCGCTGATGCTCAGACTACCGCGCTTCGACTACGCAGAGCCGGGGAGCATAGCCGACGCGATCGACCTGCGCGCGCGATCGGGTGACGACGCGATGTTCGTGGCCGGCGGCACCGACCTCTATCCGAACATGAAGCGCCGCCAGCAGACACCGCGCACCGTGATCTCGCTGGCGAAGATCCCGGAGCTCGCCATGATCGAGGGAACACCGGAGAGCGGAGTGCGCGTGGGCTCGGGGGTCACGCTCACCCGGCTGGCATGCGACCCGCTCATCGTACGACACTATCCGGCCGTTGCGCGCGCCGCGCAACTGGTTTCCACGCCGCTCCTTCGCAACATGGGGACGATCGGCGGGAATCTCCTACTCGACACGCGCTGCAACTACTACGACCAGACGTACGAGTGGCGCAGGGCGATCGGCTTCTGCATGAAGAAAGATGGGGAGATCTGCTGGGTGGCACCGTCGAGCCCACGCTGCTGGGCGGTGCAGTCCTCGGACGGAGCGCCGGTGGCCGTGGCCCTGGGCGCCGAGGTGACGCTCGCGAGCGAGCGCGGCGAGCGTCGGGTTCCGGCGGCGGAGCTGTACTACAACGATGGCATGCGCTACCTGACCAAAGCACCCGAAGAGCTGCTCGTGAGCTACCACCTCCCGCCGCGCGGCCGCTGGCGCGCGACCTACCAGAAGCTGCGGCGGCGAGGATCCTTCGACTTCCCGGTGCTGGGCGTCGCGACACGGGTGGACTTCGCCGAAGACGGCGCGGTGGAGGATGCGCGGATCGTGCTTGGCGGCGTGGCGTCGTACCCCATGGAGATCGCCGGGGCGGCGGAGGCGATCGTGGGATCGCGGCTGGATGCGAGCGCGATCGGTGCCGCCGCGGACGCAGCCTTCCGTCCGGCCAAGCCGATGGACAACACCGATTTCACGCTGGCCTGGCGGAAGGAAATGGTCCGCGTCTACGTCCAGCGCGCGCTGGAGGAGCTGGCTGGGTAGATGCCCCGCCCCCGCGGGCGTGGGGCCATCACGCCCACGAGAGCAGGGACCGTCACCCCCCGCGAAAGTGGGCACCGATCGTCATCCCCGCGAGAGCGCTCCTTTCGCGAGGATGACTGCCAAATAATCATCCACCTTTGCGGCTTGCCCCCCTCTTGCGCCAAGATATATCGTTCGTTATATCTTTACCCAACGAGCACTAGATATATCGTCGTACTATCGTCAGGAGGAACTCTCATGTGTGAATCCCACAGACACGGCGGATTCCGCGGCTGGGCGCGCGCCGAACGCGGCTTCGGACGCGGCTTCGACCCCAACTTCATGGCCTGGTTCTGGGGTGGCCCCCCGGGCGCCGGCCGGCAGCGCCGCCATTTCCGCGGCGGCCGCATGTTCGACCAGGGCGACCTCAAGTACGTCATCCTCCAGCTCCTCGCCGAGAAGCCGCGTCATGGCTACGAGATCATCAAGGAGCTAGAGGAGCGTTCCGGCGGCGCCTACTCGCCCTCCCCCGGCACCGTGTACCCCACCCTCACCATGCTCGAGGAGATGGGTTACGCCACGGCCACCCAGGAGGAAGGCGGCGGCAAGCGCATCTACGAGATCACCCAGGCCGGCCGCGACTACCTCGGCGAGAACCGCTCCACGGTCGACGACATCTTCGAGCGCATGTCGGACATCGCCTCCAGCTTCTTCGGCGGCGGGATGATGGAGCTCAACCACGCCTTCAAGGATCTCGCCCGCGCCACCTACACCACGGCGCCGCGCTTCGCGCGCGACAACGAGCGCATCGATAAGATCCGGGAGATCCTCCGGCACGCCGCGCGGGAGATAGAAGAGGTCGGCAAACAGGACTGAAATTTCCCCCGTCCGGTGCTGGACGGCTGGCGCGGAGACGCTAAGTTGCATTGCTATGCCGGGTCGCGGAGTTGATCCGCGACCCGTTTTTTGATCGCGTTCCGCCCGCATAGTGGCACGAGTCACGGTCCCGCACCGCTACATCTCATCATTCCCCATTCCCCACAGGAACCGTCCGGCCCCTCCCGAGGGGCCGTGAAGGCCCACTCCGCACCAGCGGAGACGACTGCCGTGGGCGCCGATCAGGAGCCCCCAGAGCCCCCCGAACCACCGGCCGCGGGTTCCAGACAGGGATTCCCTCAACGCAAGCACGTCGAGCAGATCCCCACCGGCGCGAAGCTCGCCGCGCTCTCGCTCTCCGCCCTCGGCGTCGCCTACGGGGACATCGGCACGAGCGTGCTCTACGCGATGCAGGAGTGCTTCCGCCCCGGCTTCGGCGTCGCGCCCACCACCGAGAACGTCTACGGCGTCCTCTCGCTGATCGTCTGGGCGCTGACGCTCGTCGTGAGCGTGAAATACATCATCTTCGTCCTCCGCGCCGACAACCGGGGCGAAGGCGGAGTTCTCGCGCTCCTGGCGCTCATCCAGCAGCGGCTCGGAGGCGACGGCGACCGCAGGAAGGCCAGGATGGCCGTCCTGGTTACGTTGGGGCTGCTCGGCGCCGCGCTCCTCTACGGCGATGGGATCATCACTCCCGCCATAACCGTCCTCGGAGCGATCGAGGGACTGCGCATAGCCACGCCATCCATCACCACGCTCGAGGTCGTGGCCATCAGCTCGGTGATCCTCTTCGTGCTCTTCATGTTCCAGCGCTACGGCACGCACCGCATCGGCTACGTCTTCGGTCCGGTGATGCTCCTCTGGTTCCTCACCATCGGGGTACTCGGAGTCGTCGAGATAGCGCTGGAACCGAAGATCCTCATGGCGATCAACCCGTGGTACGCCGTCCAGTTCTTCGCTCACAACGGCGGGCACGGCTTCTTCATACTCGGCGCGGTGGTGCTCGTGCTGACCGGCGCCGAGGCGCTCTACGCCGACATGGGGCACTTCGGGCGGCGTCCGATCCGGGTAGCCTGGTTCGCCGTGGTGTTCCCCGCGCTGATCTTCAACTACTTCGGGCAGGGAGCGCTCCTGCTGCGGGATTCGTCGGCTGCCGCCAACCCGTTCTACAGGCTGGTGCCTCAGGTTCTCCTCTACCCGATGGTGATCCTGGCGGCGGTAGCCGCGGTGATCGCGTCCCAGGCACTCATCTCCGGCGCCTTCTCGTTGACGCAGGCGGCGATGCAGCTCGGCTACTCGCCGCGCATCACCGTGAAGCACACCTCCAAACAGGAGGCCGGGCAGATCTACATCCCGGAAGTGAACAAGGCGCTCATGGTGGGCTGCATCGGGCTCGTCCTCGGCTTCCAGTCCGCGCCCAACCTCGCCGCCGCGTACGGCGTGGCGGTGACGGGGACGATGTTCGTGACGACGATCCTCTTCAGCGTGCTCACCCAGACACGCTTCCACTGGTCGCCGCTCAAGACCGGCGCTTTCCTGCTCACCTACCTCATCATCGACACGTCGCTCCTGAGCGCCAACCTGATCAAGATCCCCTCGGGCGGCTGGTTCCCGATCGTGGTCGCCGTGATCATCTACACGCTGATGACCACCTGGAAGAAGGGGCGCTCGGTGCTGCGCGATCTCCTGCGCAGCGGAAGCCTCCCGATGGACCTCTTCCTGGAAGACGTCCGCCGCCGGAAGCCGCCGCGCGTCCCGGGCACGGCCGTCTTCCTCACCTCCGACATCAGCGGCGCGCCGATCGTGCTCCTGCACCATCTCAAGCACAACAAGGTGCTGCACGAGCAGGTCATACTCCTTTCGATCGTCACGGTCGACGTTCCGGAAGTACCGTCTTCGGAGCGCGCCAAGGTGGAGCAGCTCGGCGAGGGCTTCTGGCGCATAGTCGCCGGCTACGGCTTCATGCAGTCGCCGAGCGTGCGCGAGGTGATGGAGTGCTGCGAGCCGCAGGGGATCAAGGTGCGCCCCAACGACACCTCGTACTACCTCGGCCGCGAGCAGCTCATCCCATCGGGCAGCTCGCCGATGGCGCGGTGGCGGAAAAAGCTCTTCGTGGTGATGTCGCGCAACGCGCGGGCCGCCACGGAGTTCTTCGGGCTGCCGCCCAACCGCGTCGTGGAGCTGGGGGCACAGATAGAGTTCTGATCGCGAGTCGGGAGGACGCGCTCGGACCCACGGACGTCCGTTGGATCGACAGTCGCCTCGCGCAACGCCCTCGCCCCTCGCGCCGTGTCGCGCGGCCGTTGCCGCGCTCCTCCCGGTGCTGTGATATTGGGACATGACAGCGACAGCCCACCCGAACCCTCCGGCCGGCGCTGACCTCGACCTCTTTCAGGAGCACTGGCAGGACGAGGCCGACGCGGCCTATCTCTACCGTGTCCTCGCCGACGCCGAGGCGGACGAGAAGAAGAAGAGCATCTACCTGAAGCTCGCCGCCGTGGAGGATCGGCACCTGGCGATCTGGGGTGATCTACTCACGCAGGGCGGCCGTCCACCCAGGCCGTTCCGCCCCAGCGCCCGCGCCCGTCTCCTCGCCTTCCTCGGCCGCACTCTGGGTCCGCGCTTCCTCCTTCCCACGCTGCTCGCCGAAGAGGGGCGCGAGGTGCGCGGCTACCTCAGTATGCACCGCCGTCTCCCCGAGCACGGTACGGGGAAGGACGAAGCACTCCTCCTCGCGCGCGAATCCGCCGAGCACGCGAGCACGCTCGGTGAGATGGCGGGCCGCGGCGCGGAACCCTGGCACCGCGCGGAGTCTGGTGGCTTCCTGCGCAACGTGGTTTACGGCTTCAACGACGGTCTCACGGCCAACTTCGGTCTGGTGGCCGGCGTGGTGGGTGCCACCGCCACGCAGCAGCACGAAACCATCGTCCTAGCCGGCGTCGCCGGACTCGTCGCCGACGCTCTCTCGATGGGGTCGAGCGGCTACCTCGCGGCCAAGAGCGAGCAGGAGGTGTACGAGCACGAGATCGCGATGGAGCGCACCGAGATCGAGCTCATGCCCGAAGTGGAGCGCGACGAGCTGGCGCTGATCTACGAAGCGAAGGGGATGGAGGCCGGGGCGGCCCGCGCGCTCGCGACCGAGGTGATGGGCGATCCACAGCGCATGCTCGACGAGCACGTGCGCGAGGAGCTCAAGATCGGCGAGCAGGGCACCTCACCTCTCCGCGAAGGCTGGGTCACCGGCCTGGCCACGGCCATCGGTGCCCTGATCCCCGTCTTTCCCTTCTTCGTGCTCCGCGGCCTCCCGGCGATGATCGTCTCCTTCGCCATCGCCATGCTCTCGCACTTCCTGGTGGGCGCCGCCCGCTCAGTCTTCACCGGCCGCAGCGTCTTCCGCTCCGGCTTCGACATGTTCGTGGTGGGCCTGGGAGTGGCCGTGGTGGGGTACTACATCGGGGATTGGCTCGCGGCCCTGCTCGGGTAGGTAGGCAGGGACCGCGCTCGCCATGAACGCCGTCACCATGAACGTCATCACCATGAACGTCATCCCCGCGAAAGCGGGGATCCATGTTCGGTCTGGCCAAAATGGATCCCCGCTTTCGCGGGGGTGACGGACGCCGTTCTTGCGGGGATGACTGTTTGTGGGTCCTTGCTTTCGTGGGTCCTTGCTTTCGCCGGGAGGCGGCCTCGAGGCGGTTCCCTGCTTCTGCCTCCCGCTCCCTTACCCCCTCCCGCCGTCCCTCTCTGTCTGCCCCCCTACCTCACCACGATGTTGACCAGCCGCCCCGGGACGAAGATCACCTTGGCGGGCTCGCCGTCGACGAACTTCGCCACGCCGGGCTCGGCGAGCGCGGTGGCGAGAGCGGCATCGCGATCGATCTCGCGCGGGACGCGGATGCGGCCGCGAACCTTGCCGTTCACCTGCACCACCAGCTCGATCTCGTCCTCCACGAGCTGGCTCTCATCGTACGACGGCCAGCCGGAGTCGAAGATGCTCGCAGCGTGGCCCAGCCGCTCCCAGAGCTCTTCGGCCAGGTGCGGAGCGAAGGGTGCCACTAGCTGCACCAGCGGTTCCACCTCGGAGCGGTGCGGAGTGCGCTCGTTGGACCGCAGCGCATTCATGTACTCCATCATCGCCGCGATCGCGGTGTTGTAGCTGAGCCGCTCGATGTCGTCGCCCACCTTCCTGATGGTCTGGTGCAGCTTGCGCGTCACGGCCGCATCGGGCACACCGTCGGCGCGCATCTCCAGCACCGACGCCCAGAGCCGGTCCAGGAAGCGGCGCACTCCGGAGATCCCCGCCTCGCGATAGTCACCGCCCTCCTCGAACGGACCGAGGAACATGAGATAGGTGCGCAGCGTGTCAGCGCCCCAGCGCTCGATGTACTCGTCGGGGTTGATCACGTTCCCCTTCGTCTTCGACATCTTCGCGCCTTCGCGGATGATCAGGCCGTGCGCGCGGAATCTCCTGAACGGCTCGTCGAAGTCGAGGTAGCCCGCATCGTGCAGCACCATCGTCACGAAGCGCGTGTACAGCAGGTGCAGCACCGCGTGCTCGTTCCCTCCGATGTACGAATTCACCGGGAGCCAGCGGCGCGTGCGCTCGGCGTCGAACGGGCGGTCCTCGAACTCCGTGCTCGGGTAGCGCAGGAAGTACCAGGCGCTGTCGAGGAAGGTGTCCGATACATCGGTCTCACGCCGCGCCATCTTCCCGCACTCGGGGCACGGCACGCGGTACCACTCCTCGTGCCGCGCGAGCGGCGATATGCCGCTGTCGTCCGGACGGAAGTCTTCCACGAAGGGGAGGATCACCGGGAGGTCCTTCTCGGGCACCGGTTGTACGCCGCAGGCATCACAGTAGATCACCGGGATCGGCGGACCCCAGTAGCGCTGCCGCGAGATGGCCCAGTCGTGCAGCCGGTAGGTGACGGTTCCCTTGGCGACTCCCTCCGCTTCGAGCCACTCGACGATGCCGCGCTTCCCCTCCTGCACGGAAAGTCCGTCGAAGCGGCCGGAGTGCACCAGTCGTCCGCCCTCGCTCACCGTGTACGCTTCGCCCAGCGGCGCGCTCGCATCGTCGCCCTCGCCGGCCACCACGCGCACTATTGGCAGACCGAACTTCTCCGCGAACTGGAAGTCGCGCTCATCGTGCCCGGGCACCGCCATGATCGCGCCCGTGCCATACTCCATCAGCACGTAGTCGGCGATCCAGATGGGAACGTCCTTCCCCGTGGCCGGGTTCTTCGCGTACGCGCCGGTGAAGACACCGGTCTTCTCCTTCTCCGTCACCTTGCGCGCCACCAGATCCTGCTTCGCGGTGCGGGTTACGTAAGCGTCCACGGCCGAGCGCCGCTCCGCGGTCGTGATCTTCGAGACGAGCGGATGCTCCGGCGCCAGCACCAGATACGTGGCGCCGAAGATCGTATCGGGGCGCGTGGTGAAGACGGCGATCGCCTCGGCGCCCACCCGGAAGGTGATCTCCGCGCCCTCCGAGCGGCCGATCCAGTTCCGCTGCGCGGTCTTCGTGGTCTCCGACCAGTCGATCCACTCCAGATCCTCCAGCAGACGCTGGGCGTAGTCGGTGATCCGGAAGAACCACTGCTCCAGGAAGCGCTGCTCCACGGGCGTGCCGCAGCGCTCGCACGCGCCGTTGACCACCTGCTCGTTCGACAGCACCGTCTTGCACGACGGGCACCAGTTCACGGCCGCCTTCTTCCTGTACGCCAGCCCGCGCTTCATGAGCTGCAGGAAGATCCACTGCGTCCACTTGTAGTAGTCGGGATCCGTGGTGGAGAGCTCGTGCGACCAGTCCACCATGAGCCCCACGCGCCGGAGTTGCCGGCGGAAGTTGGCGATGTTGTTCGGGATCAGCTCCATCGGGTGGATTCCGACCTTCAGCGCGTAGTTCTCCGAGTGAATTCCGAAGGCGTCGAAGCCGATCGGCTCGAAGACGTTGTTCCCCTTCAGCCGCTGGAATCGTCCATGTATGTCGTTCCCCGTGAACGCGAAGACGTTGCCGATGTGCAGCCCCTCCGCCGAAGGATAGGGGAACATCATCAACTGGTAGAACGGCTTGGGCGCCCGGTCGAGATCGGGCGAGTTGGTGGAGTGCTCGTTCCAGCGCTCCTGCCACTTCCGTTCTATGATGGCGGGATCGTAGCTCGCCTCGTTCTCGGCGATTTGGTCTTGTTTCGGCGCTGTCATGGGGTAGCGTGGCCGCGCGGCATCTCTGGCGGCGCGGCTCTGGTGAAGCGATGGTGGACCACACGGCCCGGAAGTCCTGATGCAGTCGAAATCTAGCCCTCTCGAAACCTCACACAAGCACGCTCTCTCGACCGACGCCGACGCGATGGCGCTCGGCGCCACCGTCCGCTCCGTGCAGCGCCGCATCGTGGCGGGCGGCGGCGGCGTGGCTCTGGTGATAGTGGTCGTGCTGGCGTGGGCGGGGATGGCGTGGGTTCAGTCGGTGCTCGGCGACCGGGATCCGGAGCAACTCCGCGCGGCGCGCCAGACGATCCTCCTGGGGGCCGCGGTGATGCTGGGGCTCGTGGAGCTGGCGCTCCTCTTCCTGAGCCGCTACGTGGCGCACCGGGTGACCGAACCCGCCGCCGCGCTCGCCGCCGCCGCGGAACGCGTCACCTCGGGCGATCTGGCGGTCGATGTCATCCAGATCGACGAGGACGACGAGATGGGGCGCCTCAGCCGCGCCACCGCGCAGATGATAGCCGAGCTCCGCCGCCTCGTGCACATCCTTCGCGACTCCGCCCGAGACACGGCGTCGATGTCGGCCGAGATCACCACGGGCACCGAACAACTGTCCGGCACCGCCAGCGAGATGGCTCACACCTCGAGCGAGCTGAGTCAGCACGCGGGCGACATGGCGCAGTCGATCGCCAACACCGCGGCCGATGCGGCCAGGCTGATGATGATCTCCGAGCGCCTCAGCAATGGCGCGCGCAACGGTGTGGAGCGCAACGCGCTGCTGGCGGAGCTGGCGCGGAGCAATCGCGAGCGTCTGGACGAGAGCTCGGCCGCGCTCGCGGCACTGGCCGCCGAGGCGAGCGCTTCGGCCACCTCGGCCGAGATGCTCGCCTCGGCATCGGAGGAGATCCGCTCCTTCGTCACCTTCGTGCGGAAGATCGCCAGGCAATCCAAGCTCCTGGCCCTCAACGCCGCGATGGAGGCGGCGCGCGCTGGCGAGCGCGGTGATGGCTTCACCGTGGTGGCGAGCGAGATCCGGAAGCTGGCCTCGATATCGACGGATTCCGCCGAACGCACGGCGGCGATCGTGCACGAGATTCTCGCGCGCGTGGATGAGTCGCGCGAGTACAGCCAGCGCACCGCCGTCACCGTCCAGAGCGTACAGCGCGCAACCCAGGATGCCGTGGACTTCTTCAGCCAGATCGAAGCGGCCGTGCGGGACGTACAGGGGTGGTCGAGGACGGTGGACGAGGCGGCGTCCGAGTCGCGGCACCTGATATCCGAATCCACCGTCCGTCTCGACGACCTTTCCCGCGGCACCGAGTCCTTCGCCGCCGCGATGCAGCAGGTGGCCGCCGCCACCGAGCAGCAGAGCGCCAGCGCCGAGGAGATCGCCACGGCCTCCGCCGCCCTGGCCAGCGCGTCGCAGCAGCTCCTCGAGATAGTGTCCGTCTTCCGGTTGGATGCGCCGGGCAGGGATCAGCGCGCCGGGCCATGACCTGCGACGATGATCTCTGCCCTAGGGATGCCCTTCCCCGAAGATGATCCCCTTCCTCTCCGGACCCAGCGCGGAGATGGCGGCGCCACCGAGACACACTACGAAGGCGGTTATGGCCATCGCCTGCGCGTAGCTGGTGTGGGCCGCGATGACCGCCTCCAGGTAGGCGGCGGCGCTCGCGATCAGCACACCGCACTGGTAGGCGAAGCCGGGAAGGAAGCCGCGCACCGAGTCGGGTGAGAGCTCCGTTATGTGCGCCGGGATCACTCCCCACGCGCCCTGCACCATGAACTGCATCGCGAAGGCGCCGGCCACCAGCACGGCGAGCGACGGCGCGAACGCCCACATCGGGATCACGACTATCGCGAGCAGCAGCGCGATCACGATCGCCTTTCGCCGCCCGATCCGGTCGGAGTAGAGCCCGAACAGAACGCCGCCCACTATCGCGCCCACCATAGAGAACGCCGTGAGCGCGGCGCGCTGGTGCGGCGCGAAGCCCCAGTCGCGCTGCAGGAAGGTGGGATAGAGATCCTGCGTGCCGTGCGACACGAAGTTCATCATCGCCATGAGGAGCGTGAGATACAGGAAGAGCTTCCAGTGCGAGATGATCCCCTTCCCCAACTCGCCCCAGCTCCCGTGCTTCGTCCTCTCCCACACCTCCGACTCCTTCACCTTGAGCCGCACGTAGATCGCGAGCAGTGCCGGCAACCCGCCGATGAAGAACATCGGGCGCCACCCCCAGCGCGGGAAGACGAAGAAATAGCAGACCGCCGCCAGCAGGTACCCCACGGCGTACCCCTCCTGCAGGAGCCCCGAGAGGATGCCGCGCCGTCCGGAGGGTGCCTTCTCCATCGCCAGCGACGCGCCCACTCCCCACTCTCCACCCATCCCTATCCCGTACAGCGCGCGGAGCACCAGGAAGGTGGCG
>Ga0182741_1005050_pt1 | contig 12499 bp, 13 predicted proteins | sample eDN5th37CBELigOP_FD_128874 | JGI IMG/M metagenome (GOLD analysis project Ga0182741, IMG submission 128874) | Enriched Organic Plus compost microbial communities from Emeryville, California, USA - eDNA 5th pass 37_C BE-Lig OP (version 2) (version 2) ...
CGCGAGGCAATGCCCGGCCCGGGCGAGGTCGTGCAGCAGCACGGGAGCTGGTTTGCGCTGGTCCGCCAGACGTATCGATGGATGGCTACGGGGTTTCGCCGCTCCCGGGCCAACGATCTCGCAGCTTCGGTCGCCTACTACGCGTTGCTCGCGATCGTGCCAACCATCCTCGCCCTCATCTCGACGATCGGTCTTGTGCTCCGAAGTGAGGAGGGCTACCGCCACGCGGTGGACCTGATCCTCTGGATCGTGCCCGAGGGTCTGACCAGTCAGGGCGTCGAGACCCTGCCGCGCCTGCGTGATCGCAGTGCGGCCTTCGGGCTGGCGTCGCTCGCGGGATTCCTCTGGATCGGCTCGACCTTCTTCGCGGCGCTTGGCCGTGCGATGAATCGCGTCTATCGCGTTCCGGACCGCCCACCGCTCCAGCAGCGGGTGCGGGGATTCATCAGCATCATTGTCTTCTCGCTGCTGTTCACGATCACGGTGATCGCCGCCACCGTGCCGACCGTGGTGCTCGGCATCGACAAGCGCACGCTGCCGTTGGGGCTCGAGCGCTGGCCGGTTTTCTCGAGTCTCTACCAGGCGCTCTCCTACGCGATCGCGGTTCTCGTCGCGATCCTGCTGTTCGGGGTGATTTTCCGGATCGTTCCCGCCGCACGTCAGGAGGTCGAGGATGTCGTGCCTGGCGCGGTGGTGATCGGAATCGCCTTCGTCGCCGTCGCCCAGGTGTTCCCGGTGTACCTGCGGCTCGTGTCCGGGTGGAACCTGATCGGAGGCACGGCGGGTCTGCTGTCGCTCGTGCTGATCTGGTTCTACGTGCTGGCCCACCTGTTCCTGTTCGGTGCGTACATCAACGCGACCTGGCAGCGGCATCGCCGATCACGGCGTCAGTGCCAATGACGGTCACGTGGGTCATGAACCCTCGTCATCGGTGGTGGCTCTGGGCCAGCCAGGCACGGTGTAGGCGGGATCCGGGTAGGAGTAGAAGCCGGATCCTGTCTTGACACCGAGCTCGCCCCGCGCCACCAGCTCATGGAGTGTGCGCGAGCGTACATCAGCCGGGTCCGTGGCCACCGCGATGTAGGTGTCCTCGATATCGGCAATGACATCGAGCCCGACGCGGTCCATCATTGCGAACGGTCCGTACCTGATGCCCCAGAAGAACGCCCAGAGGCGGTCGACATCCTCCGGATCGGCGTGGCCCTCGTCGACCACCCGGAGCGCCTCGCGCTTCACGGCACGCCAGACCCGGTTGATGATGAACCCCTTGCTCTGGCCCCTGACGACCGCGCAGTAGATCCCCAGCGACTCGCAGAACTCGCGCAGGGTCTCCATTGACTCGGCCGATGTCTCGCCGCATCCCATCAGCTCCACCATGGAGCGGGACCAGAACTCGGGAAAGAAATGCAGGTTCGCGAGGCGATCCGTCTGGATCACGCAATCGCGGAGCTCAGCGGACATGATCGACGAGCTGTTGGTGGCCAGGTAGGCCGTTGGGTTTGCCGTCGAGGCTGCGCGAAACACCTCCCGCTTGGTCGCGAGATCCTCACGCACGGCCTCGATCATCAGATCGGTGTCGCGCATGGCCTCGGCGAGGTCGTGGACCGGCGTGATTCTGGTGAGCACGGTGTCGAGATCCCAGGAGAGCTGTCCGGATGCGATGGGTGTATCGAGGTAGTCTCTCAGCATGGCGCCCGCATGCTCGGCAGCCCCTGGATCGGCGTCGTGGAGTCGCACCTCGCGCCCGGAAGCGGCGCACATCGCGGCGATCTGGCGACCCAGAAATCCAGCGCCAATCACCGTTACGACGGAGATGGCATCGGCCGGGGACGAGGCGTTCGGCATGGTGGTCATCCTCCAGAGGCAAGGCTTGCTCAGGTTCGCGATCGAATTCCCGGCAAGGTACCAGATACGTCCGGCATGCGGGGCATTCCGATGTGTGTTCAGCGTGACGAAATGTTCGATTGTGCCCGGCATACTTGCAACCAGACACGACCATCGTCTGGACATCCGGACAAGGAGCGCAGATGGCGAACGATCTGAAACGCACCCTCATGAACGCCCCGAACGCGGTAGTGGGTTGGGTGATTGGCAGGCTCGGCAGGTCCCCTGGCGGGGCGGAGCTGCTGGACGTTCGCGGGCGAACGTCCGGTGTGGTCCGGACGGTCCCCGTGAACCCGCTCGAGCTCGACGGCAGGCGGTACCTCGTCGCGCCTCGCGGGGAGACGCAGTGGGTGAAGAATCTCCGCGTCGTGAGTGAGGGAGTACTGCGTGTCGGTCAGCGCCGCCATGAGTTCGAGGTGGCGCGCGAGCTTCCCGACGACGAAAAGGCGCCGATCCTGCGAGCCTATCTTGATCGCTGGTACTGGCAGGTGAGCAGGCAGTTCGGTGTGCCGAAGGATGCGACACTCGACCAGCTCTCTGCCATTGCCCAGAACCATCCCGTGTTCGAGATCAGGGAACAGACGCGTGCCTGATCCTGGGCATCGGCAGACTTGGCATGCGAGGCAGGTGGCGTGGAGACCTTTGCTAGCCTGAATCCCGCACGCCGCGGACGTCGAGCGTGTCGCGAAGACCGTCGCCGAGCAGGTTCAGCCCGAGCACGGTAACCATGATGGCGACGCCCGGGAAGACACTGATCCACCACGCCTGACGGACGAAGTCCCGACCTTCGTTGATGATGAGTCCCCACGTTGGGGTCGATGGGTCGACGCCGAGCCCGAGGAAGGTCAGGCCGGATTCCGCGAGAATCCCGAGGCCGACCGCAAAGGTCGCCTGGACGATGATGGGTGCGACCGTATTGGGCAGGATGTGCCGGAACATGATGCGGCCGTGCGACGCGCCGCTCGCCCTCGCGGCCAGCGAGAAATCCTCCTGCCGAATCCGAAGGACCTCGGCTCGCACCACGCGGGCGAAGTCGTCGAGGTAGGCGATCGAGATCGCGATGATGATGTTGCGGATGCCGGCGCCGAAGACGGCCACCATCCCGACCGCGAGAATGATCTCCGGGAAGGCCCAGAGCAGGTCCATGAAGCGCATGATGAGGCTGTCGATCCATCCGCCGAAATAGCCGGCGAGCAGCCCGAGCGTCACTCCGATCGCCATCGACAGGAGCGCCACCGAGATTCCGACCGTGAAGGATATCCGGGTTCCGGCCATCATCCGGCTGAGGATGTCCCGCCCGAATGAGTCGGTGCCGAGTGGATGCTCCAGACTGGGCTCGGCGAAGAGGTCGAAGTCATCGGCCTCGGGATCGTACGGTGCCAGCGCGGGCCCGACGATGGCGAGGACGGTGAGGATCGCGACGATCACCATGCCCAGAATAGCCTTGCGCTCCCCGCGCAGGCGTCGCCAGAACCGCCGCTGCGCCGAGGTACCGGTGGTCGCTGCCCGGGAGACGTCGGTCGAGGTGAGGGTAGCGCTAGCCATAGCTGATCCTGGGGTCGAGCCACGTGTAGAGGATGTCGACGATCAGGTTCGCCATCACGAAGATCACGGTCACCACGAGGATGGTCCCCTGCACCATGGGGTAATCCTTGTCGAAGATGGCGCCGACAAGGAGCCGGCCGATCCCGCGAATCGAGAAGACGGTCTCGATCACCACGGTGCCGCTCAGGAGCAGGGCAACCTGGATGCCTGCGACCGTGACGACCGGGATCATCGAGTTGCGGAGGCCGTGGCCGACGACGACGTGGCGCTCGGCGAGACCCTTCGCCCGGGCGGTGCGGATGTAGTCGCTGCTCAGTGCCTCCAGCAGTCCGGCCCGGACGAATCGCATGAGGATCGCAGCGTACCCGGCGCCGATCGCCAGGCTCGGCAGGATGAGGTGGCGGATCCACTCGATGAATCCGTCCTCCGTGAGCGATGCGTAGCCGAGCGAGGGCAGCCAGCCGAGGTTCACGGCGAAGACGATGATGAGAATGATTCCGAACCAGAAGCTGGGCATGCTCACGCCGAGAAAGGCGATGAGGCTGACAAGGAAATCGACGAAGGTGTTGCGTCTCAGGGCGGCCAGCACGCCAGCTGGTACGGCGATCGCGACAGCGATGACGAACGACAGGATCGAGATGCTCATCGTCTTGGGCAGTCCCGACATGATCGCGCTGTCAACACGCTCCGCTCCGGTGATCGAGGAGCCGAAATCGCCGCGAGCCATGTTACCGAGCCACTTGACGTACTGGACGTAGACGGGCTCGTCGAGACCAAGCTTGTGCCGCAGCGCATCCGCCGCTTCCGGGGTGTACTCGGTGCCGAGCATCTGGATCACCGGGTCGCCCGGGATCGCCCTGATGATGAAGAACACCAGCGTCGCACACCCCCACACGATGATGACGCTGTGAACCAGCCGGCGCAGGATGTAGGTGGTCAAGCTGCCAACTCCCGTCAGCCCGCCGGACGCACCACTGAACGGCGGGCTGATTTGTGGTTACCGATCCAGCCAGAGCGTTTCGAGATATCGCTGCTCGGGAATGGGCTTGTATCCCTGCACGTACGTGAAGAACGCGGTGACGTCGGGCAGGTGATGCAGGAACTTGTAGACCGCCTCGCCCGCAACGAGCGCCTGGAGCTCCTGAAGGAGTCGCGTTCGCTCCTCCTGGTCGGCGGTCTCACGCTGACCGTCCACCAGGCGGTCAGCGTCCGGGTTGTTGTAGCCGATGTTGTTCGACGGTCCCGTGGAGTGGAAGTAGTTCCACACGCCATCGTCCGGGTCGGCGTCGACCACGCTGCCGAGCAGGGTCATGTCGAACTCGCCGGCGGTCCGGCGCTCGACGTAGGCGTTCGTCTGCATCTGCTCGACCTGGACATCCAGACCGATCTCGCTGAGCTGGTTGCGGATGATCTCCGTCTCGCGCTGGTCGTCCGCCGAGCCGATCAGGTTGACCTGCACGCCGTCCAGGCCCGCGGCTGCCGCGAGCTCACGGGCCTCATCGAGATCGAATGCCTGAGGATTGTCGACCTCATCGGGCGGGATGTAGACCCAGCCGAAGGCAGGAGCCAGCGGACCCACGCTCGGCGTGCCGTGTCCGAAGAATGCCCTGGCGATGAGGTCCTCGGTGTCGATCGCTTTCGCCACCGCCATCCTGGCGTCGGGGTTGTCCCACGGCGGGCGAGTGTAGTTCATGGTCAGGCCATACCAGTTCGTGCCAGCAGCCTCGACCATCGTGATGTCATCGATCGCGGCGATCTGCTCGTAGCCGGTGAGCGGGAGGATATCGACCATGTCGACGTCGCCCGCCTCGAGGGCGCTGACGAGTGTCGAGGGCTCAGCCACCAGCTGGACGGTGACCTTGTCGAGGTACGGACGTCCACCGTACCAGTCCTCGAAGGCGAGCAGATCGAACCCGCCGCCAACCTCGACGGAGTCGGGATCGATCATGAATGGGCCACACCCGACGGGCGCCTGGCCGAACTGTTCGTCGCCCATCTCCTCGACGGCTCGCCGGGAGATCGGGAGCAGGGCACGTCCTGGCCCGCGACTGCACGCGGTCGCCAGGAATGGCGCGTAGGGTGCACTCTGCCGGATGTACAGCGTGGTCTCGTCCTGAGCCGTGATCTCCTCGATGAGCGCCAGCTTGTTCGCCTGGGGAGACGCGAAGTCGGGATCGGTGGTGCGCTCGCAGGTGAAGACGAGGTCTTCGGCGGTGAGGGGATCGCCGTTGTGGAACGTCAAGCCGGAGCGCAGGTTGAAGATGTATTCCAGCCCGTCCTCGCTCACGGTCCAGTCCTCGGCGAGGTCGGCGACGATGCCGAGCTCCTCATCGAACTGGACGAGTCCGGAGAAGATGTTCGAGAGCAGCTCCCCGGCGACGACGCCGAGGTTCACCTGGGCGGGATCCAGCGTCGGAATCTGGCCGAGCCCGAATCCCCAACGAAGCTCGCCGCCCTGTTGAGGTTCCTGATGACGCGCTCTGGCGGCGTTGTGCTTCACCGGTGCGGCGGCAGTATGCGCGATCCTTGTGGCATATCCGGCTGCTCCGCTGGCGGCCGCGAGCTCCAGCAGGGCTCGGCGGCTCACGCGAGGTCCACTGAGGACGCTCCAGTCGATCCTGGCCATGGTGTGCTCCTCTCGGCCATGGCGGGGAGTGCGATCCTCCCCGCTTACTGCTCGATCCAGAGATGCTCCAGGTAGCGCTGCTCGGGGACAGGGACGTAGCCCTGGATGTAGTTGTAGAACGCGGTGACGTCGGGCAGGTGGTAGAGGAACGCGTAGGCCGCATCGTTCGCCACGAGCAGCCGCAGGTCCTGCAAGATCTGCGCGCGCTCCTCCTGATCGCCAACTTCGCGCTGCGCGTCGCAGAGCGCATCGGCGTCCGGATTGTTGTATCCGTAGGTGTTGAACGGCCCCTCGGAGTGGAAGAAGTTCCAGATGTTGTCGTCCGGGTCGACGTCGACGACACTGCCGAGCACATCCATGTCGTAGTCGCCCGAATTGCGGCGCTCTGTGTAGGCGTTCTGCTGCATCTGCTCGATCTGGATGTCGAGACCGATCTCGCTGAGCTGGCTGCGCAGCGCCTGCTGGACGCGGGTGTCCGGATTCGAGATGAGATTGACCTGCACGCCGTCGAGACCGGCGGCCTCCGCGAGCTGGCGGGCCTCGTCGAGGTTGAACGCCTGGGGGTTCTCCGCCTCGTCCTCGCTCTGGTAGACCCAGCCGAAAGCCGGCGCGATCGGTCCGATGGCAGGGGTGGCGCGACCGAAGAAGGCGGTGTTGATGAGGTCTTCACGGTCGATCGCCTTCGCGACGGCCATGCGGGCATCGGGGTTGTCCCACGGTGGGCGGTTGTAGTTCATGGCGAGGCCGATCCAGTTGGTGCCGGCCGCCTCCACGATGGTGATGTCGTCGACCGCCGCGATCTGGTCGTAACCCGTGGCCGGCAGGATATCGACCATGTCGACGTCACCTGCCTCCAGCGCGCTGACGAGCGTCGATGGCTCCGCGACGAGCTGCACGATGACCTTGTCGAGCGGCGGTCGTCCGCCGTACCAGCCCTCGAAGGCGAGCAGCTCGAACCCGCCACCGACTTCGACCGTATCCGGGTCGATCATGAACGGACCGCATCCGACCGGCGCGATACCGAACTGCTCGTCGCCCATCTCCTCCACTGCCCGTTGCGAGATGGGCAGCAGCGCCCGACCCGGACCGCGACTGCATGCCGTCCCGAGGAAGGGGGCGTATGGCGCGCTCTGGCGGATCACGAGGGTTGTGTCGTCCGGTGCGGTGATCTCCTCGATCAGCTCGAGCTTGTTGGCGTGAGGCGAGGCGACGTCGGGGTTGGTCGTCCGCTCGTAGGTGAAGATCAGGTCGTTGGCGGTGAGGGGATCGCCGTTGTGGAAGGTCAGGCCCGAGCGGAGGTTGAAGGTGTACTCGAGGCCGTCCTCGCTGACGGTCCAGTCCTCCGCGAGGTCCGGGATGATACCGAGCTCTTCATCGAACTGGACGAGTCCGGAGAAGATGTTGGCCAGCAGCTCGCCGGCGACCGCGCCGAGGTTGACCTGCGCAGGGTCCAGGGTCGGGATCTGGCCGATGCTGTAGCCCCACCGGAGCTCGCCGCCCTGCTGGACATCCTGCCTGCGCGCGAGGCGTCGTGGCTTGCCACCGGCTGTGACCCGGGCCGACACATGCGCCAGACGGATGGCGTAGGCGGTGGCACCGCTCGCGGCTGCCACCTGCATGAGGGTACGTCGACTCACTCGGGGCCCGCTGAGAACACTCCAGTCGATCAGGTCACGACGGTTCATGTCTCGCTCCTTTGGCGCATGCCGGGTGGCATCCAGGGGAAGACGATGGCTGGGAATGTGCCGATGACCGGCAGTCTCGCATGGTCATATGTTCACGTCAATAACCACCACGGGCCGCCCACCGGTGCGCGAGCCAACTGAGCGTTCTGCATTCCGTGCGCAGCGCTGTGCCGGTTCGTCGATGGCGGGGTGCACCATCGCGAGTGTCGGGAAGTGCCGAAGGGGGTTGACGGATGGATGTGGCTCCCATATGATGCCTGAGGATGGTTCCGTAGCAGGGACCACATTGACCGGTTGACGGCCCCTTTCGGGCCCTTGCAGCACCAGGAGGACGATGTGCTGAACACCAACACCTACATGTTCACGCTCGTGCTGTGCCTGGCGCCTTACGGTGGCGCTGCAGGGGAGGAGTGTGCCCGTCGATCGGAGGTGTCGCTGCATTAGGTAGCCGGCACCCACAACCATCGCACGAGAGCACTCCTCTACGGTACGAGCCGAAGAGGGGTTTTTTGTGTGCACAGCATCCAGATACGAACGCCCCGTGAGTTGAGGAGCCAGTGCGATGTCACATCCCATCGACCATCAGTCCGAGCGATAGACCCGAGCATCGCCGGCATGAACATCAGACAGAGTCGGCGGACGACACATGTTAAAACACCTTGACCTCGACAATTGTTGAGGTTGTATGTTGGCCGCATTGGGCCGAGCCCACGCCGTTCGGGGTGGGAGACGGAAAGGAATCGTGACCGTGTCGAAGCGAGCGACGATGCTCACCGTCATCTGGCGCACGACGACCGACGCGCATCGCGCGTCCACCAATGGAAAGTGAGGAATCCAGTGATCTTGATGCAGATCTGCCCCGCATGGCAGGGCAACACGACTGGCAGTGTCGGCGAGACCAGCGAGCTCGCCGCCTTCCAGGAACGATATCGACCTGATCTCGAACACACGATTTCCGCGGCGCTGAGCCGCCACAGAAAGAGACCGATACCATGCAGAGCCCAGAACTCCACCTGATGACTCTCGACCTCGTACGTTCCGATCGGGCCCGCAAGGCCGCCCGTGTGCAGCAAATGCCCGGGACGAGTGTGCTGAGCACCGTCCGGATCAGCGCCGGCAACGCGCTGGTGGCCATCGGCCACCGCATCGCCCAGGAGCCACGACCGACCAGCAACCGACTTCCGTCCGGGGAGATCACGCTGGCGGCGACAACCAGGCGGTAGCGCCAGGCAGGCCGGATCGCTCCGATCATCATCGGCGCTCGGTCACGAGCGATCCTGCCATGGGACTCCATCGGACGCCCGCACAACGACGTGGCGGGCAGCCACGGTCGCAGCAGACCGACATTGATCAACGGAGAATCGATCATGCAGTCAGTCCTCGCGCCCGAGTTCATTCGGGTTGTACACGAGCAAAGGATTCACGAGGCGCTCCGGCATGCCTTGCCGGAGCACGCATACAACGGGACCAGCACGCGCGCCGGCGGTGTCATGTTGACGCTCCGCAGGCGCCTTGGACGGTGGCTGGTCGCGGCCGGTACCCGCGTCGCACAGGAGCGGCGTCCGACCAGTGAGAGCCTCCCGACCGGGGGCATCGCGGTCGCCGGCACCGTTGATCGATAGCACCGGCACGTCCGCGTGGCGTGCTCCCGGTCATGACAATGCCTCTCCCTGCCATCTGACATTTGTGCCCGAGCGGCGTTGTCGTCCCGGATCCCAATCAATCATCCATCACATCGACCGTGGTGGATCGTCGCGGTCAACGACGACCGAAGCTCATCGGAGGAAGAACGATGCAGCCATACTATCCGCCTGAATACGTTCGGCAGGAACATGAACTGATGATCCGCAGGGAGCTTCAGCGCAACTACCCGCAGATCCATCGCTACTTCAGCGAATCCGACTTCGCGTATGGATCACTGATGGCGATTCGTCGCAGCCTGGGGCGCTGGCTCATCAATCTCGGCACGCGCATCGAGCCGGGCACCCGAGGTACAGGCGGGCATACCCCGACAGCGGACCCTGCGATGACGAGGCGGCTGGGCCGCGCCTGACACCCAATCGCGGACCCAACCGGCACACGGCACGCTGGCCCGGACGCTCCGGGCCAGCCGATCACAGGAGCACGATTCCCGTGACCTACACGAACCAGGACCTTGCCCTCGAGCTACGGGACGTCGGCAAGACCTTCAGGAAAAAGCGCAACGAGTACGCCCACGCGCTCAAGTCGGTCTCGCTCGAGCTCCGGCGTGGCGAGTGTGTCGGCATTCTCGGTCCGAATGGCTCGGGCAAGAGCACGCTGGTACGCGTCATCTCCACCCTGACGACCCAGGATTCCGGCGAGGTGAGGATCTTCGGCCACGATGCGGTCAGGGAAGCGAAGACGGTCCAGCGCTACATGAACCGGGTGAGCGTCGAGGCGAGCTTCTTCAAGAAGATGTCGTCGCTCGAGAACCTGCTCTTCGGCGCGAAGCTCTACGGTGTTTCCGATTCCGAGAGCCGGCCGCGGATCAAGGAGATCCTGGACGGCGTCGGGTTCGACTACAAGCGGATCAACGAGCCGATGGAGCACCTCTCCCGTGGCATGCAGCAGAAGATCGCGCTCGCGCGGGCCCTGCTCACCAGTCCGGTCCTGATGCTGCTGGACGAGCCGACCACCGGTCTCGATCCGCGCAGCAAGAAGGATGTCCAGGCGCTGGTGCAGCGCATCCGTGCCGACCATGATTCCACGATCCTTCTCTGTACCCACGACATGGATGAGGCGGAGCAGCTCTGCGACCGGATCGGCATCCTGCTCAACGGCGAGCTGGTGGCCATCGATACGGTCCAGGGGCTGAAGCAGCACTACCAGAAGGACGGCGTGCTGCCGACGCTCGAGGAGGTGTTCATGGCGGCCACTGGCTCCACGCTGGAGGAAGCCGAGTACGCGGACGAGCTCGACGCCGAGCCGGTCGCGCAAGGAGCGTAGGACAATGCACCTCGCAGCGGGACTGAAGACCAGACCGAATTGGCAGCGCGAGGCCATCGCGATCTGGGGCTACGTGCAGCGGAACTACTTCCTGACGAAGCGCTACTTCATGTGGGAGCTCGTCTGGCTCGTCTACTCGGTGATGAACGCGCTCACCATCGGGTTCATCGGGGTCGGTTTCGGCGGTACCAGCGAGGATGCTGCCCGCGTGACCACCTACCTGCTCATCGGCACCCTGATCTGGAGCTACCTCTCCATGATCTTCGACCTCCTGTCGGAGACCGTGAGCTGGGAGCGCTGGGAAGGGACGATCGAGTACACGTTCATGAGCCCGGCCAGTCGGGCGGCCCAGCTGGTGGGCATGGGTGTCTATGCCGTGCTCTACGGCATCGTGCGCATGATCATCATGCTCGGCGTGATCTCGCTCTTCTTCGACATGAGTCTCGGCGACGCGAATTACCTTGGAGCGCTGGGCATGCTGGCGATCTGCAGCGTGTCGCTCGTCGGGTTCGGGATGGTTGCGGCGGTGATGCCGCTGCTCTCCCCTGAGAAGGGGCAGCAGGTGACGAGCATCGTCACGGCCGTGCTTCTGCTGGTGTCGGGCATCTACTACGAGGTGGATGTCCTGCCGGGCTGGCTTCAGCCACTCTCCGTGATGTCGCCGGTCACCTACGCGCTCGACGGTATCCGCGACATGCTTCTGGACGGGGCATCGTTCGCGAGCCAGTGGGAGAACGTGTGGCCGCTACTGATCATGGGGCTGATCTTCCCGCCGCTGGGGCTCTGGCTCTTCCACGAGGGGGAGATGTTCGCCAAGCGGACGGGGCGCCTCAAGCGAAGCGGGTAATCGTGCCGCGGGGGCAGGACCGCCCTGAATCCTGGCGGCCAGGGAACAAGACGAGGAGGCTGGGCACCGCCCAGCCTCCTCGTCGGTTTCTGCATCCACTTCCGGGGCGGATCCAGGGGCAGGGATCCAGCTACCCGCCCGTGACCGGGGTAATTCCCATTCTCGATCGCCCGCTGGCGAGGGAGACATTCGCGGCGATGGTTGCCATCATGGTGCCCCAGCTTGAAGCGAGTCGGGTGGATTCAGGTGAGCCAGGGTGTCATACCCATGTACCGTACCCATTGTTCGCAGGCATATGCCGAGATCCCTTGTTGGTGGCGCAACGCTCGCCGTTTGCGCTCCCGTCGTCGCCTCGACACGGAATATCCCGGCCGCGACCGCGGCGGAGCAGACGCCCGGTACCGAGGCCACGTCAGTCGACCCCTGGAGCGGCGAGGGCAGGTTCTCACTGTCAGGCCCGTCGCTAGGATGTCCGCCGGGGAGGTAGTCGGCTATGCAAGACAGGTCGGCCTCGGCACCGGGCACGCGCGCCATGCCGTCGACGCCTGACAGGTTGTGTACGCATCCGGATGGCGAGCCTACCCTTGCCAGCGAGCTCGCTGTCCTGCCCCATGAAGGGAAGATGCGCTGCCGATCGTCAGCTGGCTCCCTGGGACGACCGTGTATCGCGGGGATGCGGCTTCGGTGTCGGTGGAGCGTGCCGACCGCATGATCGCGTTCGCCATCGCGTCGGCTGGGTACGCTGTCTCGGCGCCCGACGACCTTGGGCTCGGACTCGGTCCAGATCGTTGCCCATACGACCATGTCCCTTCAACGGTAACCGCCTCCGTCGACGCGTTGTGTGTCACACGCGCCGTCGACGTACAGGAGCAGCGGCACCTGGACGATCGTGTGCTCGTGAGTGGCTTTTCACAAGGTGGCCCTGCCATCATGACACTCGGTCAG
>Ga0182741_1005051_pt1 | contig 12497 bp, 14 predicted proteins | sample eDN5th37CBELigOP_FD_128874 | JGI IMG/M metagenome (GOLD analysis project Ga0182741, IMG submission 128874) | Enriched Organic Plus compost microbial communities from Emeryville, California, USA - eDNA 5th pass 37_C BE-Lig OP (version 2) (version 2) ...
GACCGGTGCCGTCAGGGTCCTTGAAGGGCAGGACGCTGCGGCCGAAGCGCTTCTCGGGGGTGCCATGCTCCACGCCCTTCTCCAGGAAGCGGTGGGTCCAGAACCCGATGGCCGATTCCGGCACGCGGAAGCTCGTTTCCTGGGCAGATCCCACGCCGGAGCGCCCTGGTGCCGCATGCTCCCAGGGGAAGAACGTCAGGATCGAGCCGGGATCGCCCGAGGAATTGCCGTAGTAGAAGTGGTAGGTGCTGGGATCGTCGAAGTTGACGGTTTTCTTTACGAGCCGGAGACCCAGGACGCGCGTGTAGAAATCCAGGTTCTTCTGGGCGGGTCCGGCGATAGCCGTGACGTGATGGATGCCGTGATCTGCCATGATGTTCTCCGCGCAACGAGGGGCCGGCGGCCCGCCTTAGCGATCACATAAGACCGGGCCACGTTCATCCCCATGGCGGAAAGGCTAACCTTGCGGGAATGCAAGCCAAGCAAGATTCCAGCAACCAAAAAGCCTCAACATCGCTTAACCTCAACGGAAGGTCGGAAGATCCCGTTAACGTTTTACGCTCTCCCGCCGTGGGAATGTCTATGCATGACAGGAAAGCGGCCGACGCATGAAGCAGTCGGAAGGAGTAGAACGGATGATCGGTGCAGATCTTCGGGCCTTCATCGAGAGCGCCCTCGACAGGCAGTTTATTTCTGCCGAGGATGTGCGCCTTCTGCAAACGGACATTCTGAGCACGGGGCTCTCGTGCAAGGCGCAAGCCGAGGCGCTCCTCGCCCTTGATCGTGCGGTGCCTTCCGATGCGAGCTGGGAACCGGTGCTCACGTCCCTGGTGGTGGATTTCGTGGTCCAGAGCCGAGGCGCGGCCGGAATGGTCGAGCATGACGATGCCCTCTGGCTTGCAACGGTGCTCGACGTGGGCGGCCCCACCCGGACCGCGATGGGGATCGCCTATGCGGTTCTCGACCGGTCCCTCCATGTGGGCGCGGCGCTGCTCGATTTCATCATGCGCGGGCGCCATCTGGAACGGCAGCAGGGAATCGCTGCCTGAAGCCCCGGCAGACGAAATGCTGACCCGGCCCTGCTTCCCGAACGCCCCGATGTGCAGTAACGGGAATGGGGCAGGAATTTGGGTGGAAGCGTTCGAGGGCTCATGTTCGACAAGATCCTGATTGCCAATCGCGGCGAGATCGCCTGTCGGGTCATCAAGACCGCCAGGCGCATGGGCATCAAGACGGTGGCCGTCTATTCCGATGCGGACAGGGACGCCCTCCATGTGGAGATGGCGGACGAGGCGGTTCATATCGGACCGGCGGCCGCCGCCCAGTCCTATCTGGTGATCGAGAAGATCGTCGAGGCCTGCAAGGCTACCGGTGCCCAGGCGGTCCATCCGGGTTACGGCTTCCTGTCCGAGCGCGAGGCCTTCCCGAAGGCGTTGGCCGAGGCCGGGATCGTCTTCATCGGGCCGAATCCCGGTGCCATTGCGGCCATGGGCGACAAGATCGCGTCCAAGAAGGCCGCGGCTGCCGCCAAGGTTTCCACCGTCCCGGGCTTCCTCGGCGTTATCGAGAGCCCCGAGCAGGCGGTCGGGATCGCCGACGAGATCGGCTATCCGGTCATGATCAAGGCCTCGGCAGGCGGCGGCGGCAAGGGCATGCGCATTGCCTATTCGTCCGACGAGGTGGCCGAGGGCTTCGCCCGAGCCAAGTCGGAGGCGGCTTCCTCCTTCGGCGACGACCGGGTCTTCATCGAGAAATTCATCACCGACCCGCGCCACATCGAGATCCAGGTGCTCGGCGACAAGCACGGCAACGTGATCTATCTGGGCGAGCGCGAATGCTCGATCCAGCGCCGCAACCAGAAGGTCATCGAAGAGGCGCCGAGCCCGCTCCTCGACGAGGCGACCCGCCGGCTCATGGGCGAGCAGGCCGTGGCCCTCGCCAAGGCGGTCGGCTACGATTCCGCCGGCACGGTGGAATTCGTGGCCGGGCAGGACAAATCCTTTTACTTCCTCGAGATGAATACCCGCCTGCAGGTGGAGCACCCGGTCACCGAGATGATCACCGGCATTGACCTCGTGGAGGAGATGATCCGGGTCGCGGCCGGCGAGAAGCTGCGTCTTTCGCAGGCCGACGTGAAGCTCAAGGGCTGGTCGGTCGAAAGCCGCATCTATGCGGAGGATCCGGTCCGCAACTTCCTGCCCTCCACGGGCCGCCTCGTCACCTACCGCCCGCCGCAGGAGGGCGAGCACGGCGGCGTGAGCGTACGCAACGACACCGGCGTCTACGAGGGCGGCGAGATCTCGATCTACTACGATCCGATGATCGCCAAGCTCGTGACGCATGCGCCGACCCGCGAGCAGGCCATCGCGGCACAGGCGGAGGCCCTCGACGCCTTCGCGATCGATGGGATCCGTCACAACATCCCGTTCCTGTCCGCGCTCATGCAACATCCGCGCTGGCAGGAGGGGCGGCTGTCGACCGGCTTCATCGCCGAGGAATTCCCGCAAGGGTTCAAGGTGCCGGCGCCACAGGGCGAGGTCGCCCGGCGCATCGTCGCCGTGGGCGCGGCCATCGATCACCTGCTGAACGAGCGCAAGCGGCAGATCTCGGGCCAGATGCGCCCGACTTCCGCCGTGACGTTCGAGCGCGAGCGCGTGGTCATGCTCGGATCTGAGCGTCATGCGGTCACGGTCGAGGACATCGAGGGCGGCATCGCGGTCGTCATGGAAGGCCAGGCCTTGCCGGTCGTCTCGTCCTGGGTGCCGGGCGAGCCGGTCTGGACCGGCAGCGTCGGTGGCGAATGGATCGCCGTGCAGGTGCGGCCGATCCTCAACGGCGCGGTCCTGACCCATGCGGGCGCTGCCGCGGAGGTGCGCGTCTATACGGGCCGCGAGGCGGAGCTGGCGGCCCTGATGCCCGAGAAGGCCGAGGCCGATACGGGCAAGAAGCTGCTCTGCCCGATGCCCGGCCTCGTGAAGGCGATCTCCGTGCAGGTCGGCCAGGACGTGAAGGCGGGCGAGCCGCTGTGCATCGTCGAGGCGATGAAGATGGAGAACGTGCTGCGCGCCGAGCGCGACGCCACCGTGTCCAAGATCCACGCCAAGGAAGGCGACAGCCTCTCGGTCGACGCCGTCATCATGGAATTCGCCTGAGGCGATCCTTCGGGCAGGAGACCATGCCGCTTTACTTCGCCTATGGGTCCAACATGGACCTCGACGCCATGGCCCAGCGCTGCCCTGCCTCGAAGCCGGTCGGCCTCGGGCGGCTGATGCGCCATCGGTTCTTCATCTCCGATGACGGCTATGCGTCCGTCGTGCGTGATCCGCGCGGCGCCGTGTGGGGCCTCCTGTGGGATCTCGCCCTTGCGGACGTGCCGGCTCTCGACCGCTACGAGAGCCTCGCCACGGGTCTTTACTCCAAGGTCATCCAGCCGGTCCTGACCGGGCAGGGGCCGCGGCGAGCGCTCGTCTATGTGGGGCGCAGCCACCGCCCCGGCCTGCCGAAGCCCGGCTATATGGAAGGCGTCGTGAAGGCCGCCGAGGCGGCCGGGCTCGACCGGGACTATGTGCGGGCCCTCCGTGCCTGGCTCCCCGGGGAGCCGCGAGGAGCGCCGGAGACGCCTGTCATCCCCAAGGTCCGGCCGCGCTGGGAGGCGCCCTCGGGCCTTCCGGGACGGATCCGCGAGACGCGCTAGCCTCGCATCCAAACCCTTCGGAAGCATCAGAACCTTTGCCATACGCGCGCGTTGAGTCCGCAATGTGCGTACGAGGTTCTCTATGAAGACGAAACATGCCTCCATCTGGAAGCAATATGGCTATGCGTGGGTCACGCTGGGCTTCTTCCTGATCTCGCTCGTCGGGCACTGGCTCTTCGGATGGTTCGCCTACGTCAACGAACAGCAGGCCCATGCGCAGCCGATCCAGGTCTCGGAATACACGGTCGAAATGATGCGGGACACGCTGGAGAACTGGCAGTCCGAGTTCCTCCAGCTTCTCTGGCAGGTCGGCGGCCTTGCTGTCCTGCTTTATGTGGGGTCCCCGGCCTCGAAGGAGGGCGACGACCGCATGGAGGCGAAGATCGACGAGATCCTGCGGCGGGTCGATCCGCAAAACGGCGAAAAGATCATCCGAAGCTTTGACGAGGAATATGCGGGCCGCCACACGGATTCGCGCCTCGCCTACACCAAAGAAATGTCCCGCTGAGGGGCATGTCCACGAGGGGTCATGACGTCAAAACGTATCCTTCATGTGATCATTCACGGCCGGGTCCAGGGCGTGGGCTTCCGCGCCTGGACCCATCATCAGGCCGAGCTCCACGGCCTCGGCGGCTGGGTCCGCAACCGGCGGGACGGAACGGTCGAGGCCGTCTTCTCAGGGTCGGACGAAAGCATCGAGGCTATCCTGAAGGCCTGCCGGCAGGGGCCGCGCGGCGCCGTAGTGGAGCGAATTGAGCCCGTGGAGGATGCGGAGGGCGCCGATCCCGGCTCACCCTTCGAGGTCCGGGCGACCCGGTAGCCGGCACGCAGCCGTCATGCCGGGCTCCTTCCGTTGCGCAATCCTGATCCGCGAGCCACCATGCTGAAGCTCTTCTATTCTCCCGGGGCCGTCTCGCTGGCGGCGCATATCGCCCTCGAGGAGGCCGGTGCCCCCTACGAACTGATCCGCGTCGATTTCAAGGCACGGCAGCAGCGCAGCGCCGATTATCTCGCGATCAATCCCCAGGGTCGCGTTCCGGCGCTTGCGACCGGGGAGGGGGTTCTCACGGAGACCCCCGCGATCCTGGTCTATGTGGCGCAGGCCTTCCGTCAGGCCGGTCTCGCTCCGGAAGAGCCCTGGTGCTTTGCCCGGATGCTGTCCGTCATCAGCTACGTGGCATCGACCGTTCACGTGGACAACGCGCATATCAACCGGGGCTACCGCTGGGCGGATGATCCCGATGCCATTGCGGACATGCGCCGCAAGGCTCCCGCCGTCATGGCGGCCGACCTGCGCCTGCTGGAGGACCGGATCGGTCGTGGGCCATGGGTTCTCGGCGAGCAGTACAGCGTCGCCGACGCTCACCTCTTCGTCATGACCTGGTGGGCGGAGCCCGACGGCGTTCCGTTGAAGGAGTTTCCAAACCTGCGGGCCCACCTCGACCGCATGCAGGCCCGGCCGGCCGTCCTGCGCGTCCTGGCGCAGGAGGGCCTTTCGGCCCGGTAGGTGCGATCAAGCCCATGAACTCACGTGATGCGGACATGGTCGCCGAGGGCCGGCGCCATGCCGAATAGCTGGGCGTGTCGGTACCGCGTTCCACCAGCGAAATCACGTGACCCAAAAGTCATGGTAGGTGAGGGCAAGGCCCTTCGCAATGTTGGCGAAAGCTTTGACCGGAGCATTGCCGATTCCGTCCGGATCGAAGGACAGGACCCCCGTCACGGGATTGTAGATGATATGATCATTGGCATCATGGGCCGCGCTGCCCTTATGAAAAGCGGAGGCGGCAAGCTTGCCGGCGCGCAGGGGCTGGAATGCCGCGCCTGCCAGATTGATCGTATCTTCGCCCACGGTGAAATCGGTAATCCAGTCGGCGTTCTTCAGACCGGGCGCACGAGAGAATCTGAAGATGTCGGCGCCTGTTCCGCCGGTCAGTCTGTCCCTGCCGAAGCCGCCGTCAAGCGTATCGTTGCCGCCGTTGCCGACGATGATGTCGGAGAGATTGTTGCCGGAGAGTTTTTCACCGGTCTCATCACCTTTGATCGTGCGGAACAATTGGAATTCGCGGCCTTGGATACTCTTCTTCGATCCGACCTCGGAGCCCCAGGCCGCGACCAGTTTGCCGTCTTGCAGGCTTTCAATCACTGGAGCCGTTTGTCGGGCCTTGGCCCCGGCCGAAAGGCTGGTCGCATCGGTGAGCGGATTTCCATGCCGATCGAACACCTGCGCGCGGATATCTGAGGCGCCTGCTCTCCAGCTGACAGCGACGGCGCCGTTCGAGAGAACGGTCAGGTCGACAGGTGCCAAGTCTTTGAACGAGATCTGCTTCTCATTGAGCTTTATATCTTCGGTCCGTGGGGTGCCGTTGGCATTGTAGATGCGCAGAATGATGCCGTTGTCATCATCATGATCGCGGCGAAAGGCGACTGCAAATCCACTGTCTAACAATCCTACAGTCTTTCCTCCCGATTCTCCCTGGTCGTGGTCTCCAACCTCGTTATTCCCCCACCGTGGAAGTTTATCGAGTGGCTTTCCATTGGCCGAAAACCTCTTGAAATTCTCCCATTCAAACCCACCCACGTCGCTGAAATCGGCAGAGGCAACGAAACCTCCGTTCGCTAGACCGGCAATGGACGGGTTCCCGATAGGACCGTCAGGAATATCGCGAACAAAAGATATCTTCTGCCCAACTTGCTCCCCATCAGCACTATATCGCTGAAAAGTGGGGATTGCCGTTTCTGCAATAAAATCGTTGTACGCGAGGACGAAACCGCCGTTCTTCAACGGAGCCACGGAGGGCCCTCCGACCCCCTGATCAAAAGTTCCTTTCGGAGTGGCGAGATCTTTCTGAAGATGGCTGTCGCGGTCGAGCATTCGACCACGTATTGTATGATCGCCGTCTTGCGCATTGCCGAAAAAGGTGACGAGCGAACCATTGGGCAGTGCGGTCGCGGAAACGGGGAATTTGTCTCCGGTTCTATCGTCATCCACCTTCAACTCACCGGTGCGAGGTGTTGAATCTTCATTGAAAATTCTGCCGATGACCTGCGTCCCATCTGGAGTGATGGAGGCCACATAGAAGCCGCCGGTGCTTTCCTTAAGACGGGCGATGTCGATGCTGACAGCGCCATTAGCGTCGAATTCACCCCTAATGGGGAAACTGCGCGTCACCGGCTTTAGATGGTAAGAAATCGTCGACACGCCGGAGGAGCCTCATTGAATACCACCTTTTAATGAAACTATATTTCAATTAGTGGGCGGTCAACGGCTCAACGCTTCGGCGCGGTCTCCTCCACGGGCCCGCCCGCCTTCTTCCAGGCCGTGAATCCGCCCTCGATATGGGCCACGGGCGTCAGGCCCATGTCCTGGGCGGTCGCCGCGGAGAGAGCGGAGCGCCAGCCGGCCGCGCAGAAGAACACGAAGGTCTTGTCCTCAGCAAAGGCGGGCTTGTGATAGGGGCTCTCGGGATCGATCCAGAATTCCAGCATCCCGCGAGGGCAGTGCAGGGCGCCGGGCAGCCGGCCCTCCCGGTTGAGTTCGCGCGGGTCACGCAGGTCCACGAAGACGATGTCTTCCCGGCCCACGAGGGGAATCGCCTCCTCGACCGTCAGGGTCCTGATCTTGGCGTTCGCCTCGTCGAGCATGGCCTTGTAGCCGCGCGTAATCTTCTGGGCCATGGCCCGCCCTCCGTTGGAAGCTCCGACAAAACTGGGCATGATGGGCCAGGAGTCAACCGGAGACGATCGTGCTGGGTTTCACCGTTCTCGACCTCGCGGCCTTAGGCTTCTTCCTGCTCGCCTGGATGGGCTACTACGCCGCCGTCGAGAGGACGCGAGCCGGCGGGAAGGGCCTCAACCCGATCATGGACGGCTATCGCTTCCGCTGGATGGAGCAGACGGTGATCCGTGAGAACCGCGTGGTCGACACCACGATTCTCGGAGCCCTCATGAACGGGACCGCGTTCTTCGCCTCCACGTCCCTCATTGCGGTTGGCGGCGTACTGGCGCTTCTGCGCTCGGCAGACGCGGTCCTGCCGGTCTTCGCCACCCTGCCGTTCGGCTCCCAGACCACGCCGCTCACCTGGGAAATCAAGGTGATGGGGCTGGCCGTGATCTTCGTCTATGCCTTCTTCAAGTTCGCCTGGTCCTATCGCCTGTTCAACTACATGGCGATCATCGTCGGGTCGATCCCGGTGCTTCGGGCCGATAACCATGAGGAGGCGGCCTCCGTGGCCCGGCAGGCCGCCGCTATGAACGCCGTGGCCGGGAAGCACTTCAACCGGGGCCAGCGCGCATTCTTCTTCTCGCTCGCCTATCTCGGCTGGTTCGTGCACGCCTATCTCTTCATGGCGGCGACGGCCTGCGTGCTTTATGTGATGTGGCGGCGGCAGTTCATCTCGGACGCCCGTCTGGCCGCATTGGGAAGAAGCGATGACCGAAAAGGCAACCGTCCAGGAACTTGAGGAGACCATGCTGGCGCTCGTGGCAGCACGGGGCGAAGGCCGGACGGTCGGCCCGTCCGAGGTTGCCCGGGCGCTCGGCGGAGATCATCCCGATGGTTGGGGCCCGCTGATGCAGCCCGTGCGGCAGGTTGCGGTGCGCCTCATGAAGGAGGGACGCATCGTCATTCTCCGCAAAGGCCGCCCGGTCGATCCGGACGATTTCAAGGGCGTCTATCGCCTGACCGTTCCGCCGAAAGGCTGAGCCTCAGGGGCCGGGCAGGAGGGTGCCGGTCCGGCCCGCGGCGTAATAGGCGATGAGGCCGGCCCATTCCTTGGTGGCAACGTCCAGCCGGCGCAGCCCGTCCGACACGAACGCGAAAGGACGCAGGGCGTCCTCCGACGTGCCCGTGCGGAAGTCGACCGGATAAGCGGTCACGTCCAGCCCCACCTTGCGGAAGACACCCATGGCGCGGGGCATGTGCCAGGCGGACGTGACGAGAAGCCAGCGCCCGCCGCCTTCCGGGTCGATCAGCTCGCGCGTGAAGGTCGCGTTCTCGGCCGTGGTGCGCGAACGGTCCTCGATGACGATGCGCGCTGCGTCGATGCCGATGGACGTGAGGTAATCCGCGATGATGGGCGCCTCCGCGGCGCCCTGGCCGAAGACCGTGCCGCCACCGCCTGAGATCAGGATCTTCGCCTTCGGATAGCGGTGCGCGAGCGCGATAGTGTCGAGCACGCGCTCGGCGGATTCGTTGGCCACGAGGCTGCCGCGCGAGAGGGAATCGGCCGCCTCCACGGCACCGCCCAGGAGGATGATTCCGGTCACGGGCGTCCCGTCATCATGGAAGGCCGGGAAGCGCTCCTCCAGCGGCCGCAGGAGCGCGCTGGAGATCGGCAAAAGGCCGAGGGCGAGGGTCGCTACGGCGGCCGTGAGGGCCAAGCCCATGCCAAGGCGCCGCCAGCGCCGGGTGAGGCCCAGCACGAGCCCGAGGAGCACGAGGCTGACGAGCAGGTTCGAGGGCGTCGCGAAGAACCAGACGATCTTCGAGGCGTAATAGAACACGGCCCGCCTTTCCCCTTCGGCCGCTTACGAGCGGCCCATCTCGGCCTCGTAGCGGGCCTTGGTCTCCGCATTGGGCGGATACAGGCCGGGAAGGGGGACGCCCTTCTCGATTTCGCGCATGATCCAGAGTTCGAGCCGCTCCTGCTCGACGGCGGCCTTCGCTACCTCCTCGACCATGGCGGCCGGGATCACGACAACGCCGTCTCCGTCAGCGACGATCACGTCGTCCGGGAAGACCGCGACGCCGCCGCAGCCGATGGGCTCCTGCCAGCCCACGAAGGTGAGCCCGGCCACCGAGGGAGGCGCCGCCGCGCCGGCGCACCAGACGGGAAGCTCGGTGCCTTCGACGCCGACCGCATCGCGCACTACACCGTCGGTCACGAGCGCCGTGACGCCGCGCTTCTTCATGCGTGCCGTGAGGATGTCGCCGAAAATGCCCGCATCCGTGACGCCCATGGAATCGACCACCGCGATGCAGCCTTCCGGCATGTCCTCGATGGCCGCCCGGGTGGAGCGGGGGGAGGACCAGGATTCCGGCGTCGCCAGGTCCTCGCGGGCCGGCACGAAGCGCAGGGTGAAGGCCCGTCCGACGAGCCGTTCCGGAGCGTTGAACATGGGCACCGGGCCCTGCATCCAGCAGCGCCGGATCCCCTTCTTCAGAAGGACCGTCGTCAACGTGGCGGTGGAGGATGCGCGCAGGGCGTCGGCGATGGCTTTGTCCAGGGTCATGGGCTCTCTCTTTCGGATGTTACGCACTCATACCGCTTGCAAGAGCGCTTCGCCAACCGGGAAAAAGCCGGCCGTCACATTGTCGATGCGTTGCCGTGCTCCAAAACAGAAGGCGGCCGCCCAAGGGACGGCTCCTGAACCGGAGAACGATCGATGCGCCGTGTGTCCGCCTGTCTCGCAGCTCTCGCCGTGGCCGCGACGGCCTCCGCCGCCTGGGCGGCCGATGGCAACCGCGATCTCCTCGCCGAGCGGGTCATGAAGCTTTCGCGCAGCACCCAGTGGAAGCCCGTCGAGGCGGTGCCGATCAATTTCCCGACCTTTCACCCGCAGGGCATGGTGAAGATCGGCGACGCGCTTTACGTCTCGTCCGTCGAGATCAAGACCCCCACCAAGCGCTTCCCGCAGCCCGTGGACGGGTTCGACCGGGATACGGGAGAGGGCGTCGCGCATCTGTTCAAGATCGACCTGAGGGGCAACCTCGTGTCCGAGATCACCCTCGGCGAGGGCTCGGTCTATCATCCGGGCGGCATCGACTACGACGGTCGCTATATCTGGGTGCCGGTCGCCGAATACCGGCCCAACAGTCGCTCCATCATCTACCGGGTCGATCCTCAGACCATGCAGGCGACCGAGATGTTCCGCTTCAACGACCATATCGGCGGCCTCGTCCACGATACGGACGACAACTCGCTCCACGGGGTCAGCTGGGGCTCCCGGCGCTTCTACCGCTGGCCCCTCGGGCAGGACGGCAAGCCCACAAATGCGGACGAGGCGCCCGAGAAACTGAGGAGGCTCAACACCTCCCATTATCTCGACTACCAGGACTGCAAATATGCCGGCAGCCACCGGATGCTCTGCTCCGGCGTCACGGAGATGCGGGTGACCACGGAGGGTCCGCTCTTCCGGCTCGGCGGCCTCGACCTGGTGAGCCTGACGGATGGCCGCCCGCTCTTCCAGACCCCCATCCTCCTCTGGACCGCCTCCGGCTACGACATGACCCACAACCCGGTCTGGATGGAGACGAGCGACGCCGGCATCCGCGGCTATTTCATGCCCGAGGACGACAAGTCGACCCTCTATATTTACGAGGCCGAGGTGAAGTAGCGGCGCGTTCTCACGCGGTCTTCTCGAACAGCTCGCGCCCGATCAGCATGCGCCGGATCTCGCTTGTTCCGGCGCCGATCTCGTAGAGCTTGGCGTCCCGCAGCAGGCGGCCGGTGGGATAATCGTTGATATAGCCGTTGCCGCCCAGGAGCTGGATGGCGTCGAGGGCGCATTGGGTCGCCTTCTCGGCCGCATAGAGGATGGCGCCTGCCGCATCCTCGCGGGTGGTCTCGCCCCGGTCGCAGGATTTGGCGACCGCGTAGACGTAGGCCTTGCAGGCATTCATGGTCACGTACATGTCCGCGACCTTCGCCTGCACGAGCTGGAAGCTGCCGATGGGCTGGCCGAACTGCTTGCGCTCGTGGATGTAGGGCAGGACCACGTCCATGCAGGCCTGCATGATGCCCAGCGGCCCCGCCGCCAGCACGGCGCGCTCGTAATCGAGGCCGGACATGAGCACGTTGACGCCGCGGCCGACCTTGCCGAGCACGTTCTCCTCCGGCACCTCGCAATCCTCGAAGACGAGTTCGCAGGTATCGGATCCGCGCATGCCGATCTTGTCGAGCTTCTGCTGGGTGGAAAAGCCCTTGAAGCCCCGTTCGACGATGAAGGCCGTCATGCCCCGCGAGCCCGCCTCCGGATCGGTCTTGGCGTAGATCACCAGCACGTCCGCCACAGGGCCGTTGGTGATCCACATCTTGCTGCCGTTGATGACGTAGCGGTCGCCGCGCTTCTCGGCCTCCGTGCGCATGGAGACCACATCCGAGCCCGAGCCGGGCTCCGACATGGCGAGCGCGCCCACATGTTCGCCGGAGATGAGACGAGGAAGGTAACGGCGCTTCTGCTCGTCGCTGCCGTTGCGGCGGATCTGGTTGATGCAGAGGTTGGAATGGGCCCCGTAGGACAGCCCCACGGAGGCCGAGCCGCGGGAGACCTCCTCCATGGCGATCACGTGTTCAAGATAGCCGAGGCCGATGCCGCCGTACTCCTCCTCCACGGTGATCCCGTGCAGGCCGATCTCGCCCATCTTGGGCCAGAGATCGCGCGGGAACGTGTTGGTCTGGTCGATCTCCTGGGCGCGGGGCGCGATATGGTCCCGGGTGAAGTCGCGGACGGTTTCGCGGATCGCCTCGGCGGTCTCGCCGAGGTCGAAATTGAAGGTCTTCTCGATGTTCCGAAGCATGCTTTCCTCCCACCTCCATCACGATCCGCGGCCGCGCGAGCGGGATGGCTTGTTATGGGGACATTTTGGTCAGCAATGCTGCCCCTTTCAAGCGGTCTCAAGAAGAAAAGTGGGGGACGAAAAAGCCGCCCAGAGGCGGCCTCTCGATCTCAGTAGGTGCCGAAGCGCCAGACGAAGTTGCCCTTGACGGTATGCTCCTGCGCCCGCGCGCCGATCTGCCCGGCATAGCTGACGCCCAAGCTGATCGCCTCCGAGGCCCGCCAGTCGAGACCCGCCTCGGCC
>Ga0182741_1005053_pt1 | contig 12495 bp, 10 predicted proteins | sample eDN5th37CBELigOP_FD_128874 | JGI IMG/M metagenome (GOLD analysis project Ga0182741, IMG submission 128874) | Enriched Organic Plus compost microbial communities from Emeryville, California, USA - eDNA 5th pass 37_C BE-Lig OP (version 2) (version 2) ...
CGCATCTGGATGCTGGAGAGATTGATGAAGGTCCGCATCACCTCGGCCAAGGAGCCGTCCGAGTTGCGGGTGATGTAGCTGCAGAGATCGGTCGAGCCCGCCGCGCAGCGATTGACGATCTGCTGGCCGGTCAGGGTCGAGATCGCGCCCTTCAGGTCGATGTCGTAATAGTCGACGGACATGCGCAGACGCGGGGCGAAGCTCGGCTCGTAGACGACGCCCGCGGTGAAGGTGTCGGCCTTTTCGGGCTTCAGGCCGAGGTTGCCCTGCTGGGGCGAACGCACCGTCGACTGGCGGCCGGTGACCGGATCGGTGATGGCCGAGAAGGTCAGCACATAGGACGAATAGAGCTCGTTGAGGTTTGGCGCGCGGATGTCGCGGGAACGGGTCACGCGCAGGGTCAGGCCATCGATCGGCTCGTAGGTGGCGCCGGCCTTCCAGGTCCAGACGGTGCCGCTGGTCGAGTAGTCGGTCACGCGGACCGCGCCGTTGAAGTCCAGGGACTTGGCGAAGGCGGCGTCCTTGGCGAGCGGCACGACCGTTTCGACGAAGGCCTCCTTCACGTTGTAGGAGCCGTCCATCGCCTTCGGGTTGCCGATGGAGAAGGCGCTGGCCTGGGCCATGGCGTCCACCCGCTGATCGACGGAGTCCTTGCGGTATTCAAAGCCGGTGGCGACGGAAACCGGGCCGGCCCAGGTGGAGAAAGGCTCGCCCGACAGGCTGGCGGCGGCGGCCTGCTGCTCGATATTGGCGACCAGGTGCTGGCTGCCGGTGACGTAGTCGATCGCCGCCGCCGAGGGCGCGCCTTCGCCGAAGAGGTTGATCGGCACGCAGCCATTGCCCGGCGAGCTCAGGCTCGAGCGGCAGACGATCTGGCCTGTGGCGGGATTGACGACCGCGTCGAGGGCGTTGGTGAAGTTGGCGGCGATCCGGTTGTTGAAGATCCGGGCCGCGTAGCGGTTCTTGCCGTACTGGTAATAGGCGTCCCAGTTCCAGCCGTCGCCGAAGTCGCCCTTCAGGCCCACGGCGATGCGGCCGGTGGCGTTCTTGTTGTCGACCACGTTGAAACCGATGTCGCGGTTGATCCGGCCCATGCGGAAGTTGGTGACGCCGTTCTGATCCATCAGCGCGCCGACCGAGGCCGGCAGGAAGGCGTTGTCGCGCTGGATGGTCAGGGTTCCGAGATCATAGGAGGTCGAGAGATTGAAGGTGGTCTCCGAATAGGCGACCGAGGCCTCCATGAACGCCTGGACGTTGTCGGTGACGTCGAAGGTGGTGCGGGTGAAGAGGTTCGCTCGGGTCAGCGGCGTGACCATGTTGATCAGGTCGCCGGGATAAACCCCGTCGCCGTCGGTCTGATACTGCGTGCCGACGTTGTTGCCGTAGCGGAACTGCCCCACCTGGCCGCCCGGGAGGAACTGTAGGCCGCGCAGGGGCCCGGCGGTGATCAGGCCTCCGAGCGTGGCGACGGAGGTGGTGACGTTCGGACGGATCAGGTTCTGGGGCTGACCATTGCCGGCCGCATAGGCCGGGTTGGCGATGGTCATCCAGTGCTCGCGGAACCAGTCGCGGTCGGAGCCGATCTCCTTGGTGTCCACATATTCGGAGGCGGCCATGAAGTGACCGCGGCCGCCGGCGAAGCGGAAGCCGCCGGCCAGCGCGACGTTCACCTCCTCGTTGTCGCCATGCTCGGTGATGCTGCCCTGGACCTGGCCCTCCAGGCCTTCCAGGTCCTCGCGGAAGATCAGGTTGACGACCCCCGCCACCGCGTCGGAGCCCCAGGCGGCGGAGGCGCCGCCGGTGACCACCTCGACCCGGCCCAGCAGGGCGGCGGGAATGACGTTGATGTCGACCAGGCCGCTTGACGTGGTCGGCACGTGGCGGCGGCCGTCGATCAGCACCAGGGTCCGGTTGTTGCCGAGGTCGCGCAGGTTCAGGAAGTTCGCGCCGGCGTTCTGGGAGCTGTGGGAGGTGGTGGCTGGCGTCGTGCCGCCGGCGAAGGCCGGCAGGGTGTTCAGCATGTCCGCGACGTTGGTGGCGGCGACCGCCTGCAGGTTCTCGGCGCCAACGACCGTGGTCGGGGTCGGCGCATCGAAGCCGGTGCGGTTGACGCGGCTGGCGGTGACGACCACCTCCTCGACCGACGCCTCCTGGGCGACGGCTGGAGCCGTTTGCAGCATGCAGGCCAGCGCCAGGCCGCTGACGGTCGCCAGGGCGCCGCCCTTCGAAGTCGTGATACGTCGCATAGGTCCCCTCGTCGATGAACGCATCGCAGACGGCCGTTCGCCGTCCGTCGTTTTGTCGTCGCGGACCTTTGGGCGACGACTTCGTGACGCCAATGTCGAAGGCTTCGTCAGCCCATAACCGCGAGACATGGGCCACGCGGGACGACGGTGCGGCTTATGAACACTGTGGCGGCGCTCGATGATCGGCTATTCCGCACCCGAACGATTTCGCAGGCGCGGGGCCGGTCGGAAGGTTGCGAGACCTGCGCCAGGCGACGTTCAGGGGGAAATGGTCATGGTTTCAGCTCCGGGTTCCTCGATGAACCTGCGCCACATCGAAGTCTTCCACGCCGTCTATCAGTCCGGCTCGGTCAGCGCCGCCTCGCGCGCCTTGAACGTCTCCCAGCCGTCGGTGAGCAAGGTGCTGAAGCACGCCGAGAGCCGGATCGGCTTTCGGCTCTTCCGCCTCGTAAAGGGGCGCCTGGTGCCCACGGACGAGGCGCACGCCCTCTTCCGCGAGGTCGCCGACATCTATGGCCGGATCGAGTCGCTGCGGCAGACCACCCATAACCTGCGGGCCGGGGCCGACGGCCATATCCGACTGGCGGTGCTGCCCTCCCTGGGTTTGGGCGTCGCTCCCGCCGCGGTGGCGAGGTTCCGCCAAAAGCGCCCCAACGTCTCCTTCGACATCCACACCCTGCACAACGACGACATCCTGAAGGCGCTTTACGAGCGCAACAGCGATCTGGCCGTCGCATATGACGCACCGCGCCATCCCCGGCTGGCGGACCAGAAGATCGGTTCGGGCGAACTGGTGCTGCTCTATCGCAAGGATGAGATTCCGGACGCTCCCGAGCGCCTGAGCATGGAGGCGGTGCGCGGCCGCGACCTGATCAGCCTGGCCGGCAGCGGGCCGGTCGGCACGCTCTTCGCCAGCGAGGTGGTGCAGGACGACCCGGGCCGCAGCGAGCGGATCTTCGTGCAGACCTATTATGTGGCCGCCGCCCTCGTGCGGCATGGAGCGGGGGTGGCCGTGGTCGATGAGTTCACGGCCAGGGCGAGCCTGAGCCCCGATCTGGATTTCCGCCCCCTGAGCCCGGCGGTCACCTTCGGCGTGCACTGCATCTATCTGGAGGACCGCCCGCCTTCGCGGCCGATGCGCGACTTCATGAGCGTGCTTCAGCAGACCTTGGGCGAGCGCAGCGCATAACCGGCGGCTATATTGCGGCGACCTCTTTGACCTATCGCCGCCGGGCGCGCCCGACATGATCCGCCGCGCCGGGCGAACCCCGGCCCTGGTCTGGAGCTGTTGATGATCCCCTCCCCGTTCCTTCTCTATCTTGGCGACTCTCAGGACGAGCTGTCGGTGAAGACCTCGCGAGGCGTCGCGGCCTGGCGGCCTGAGACCTGCGTCGGGGAATATCGCGGCCCGAGCTGCAACCAGACGCTGGGACTGCCGCACCTGACCTTCAAGGAGGCCGCGGCCAAGGGCGCCAAGACCATGATCGTCGGCGTCGCCAATGCGGGCGGCGTGATGGGTCCCTCGATCGTCGCCGACGTGGTGGCGGCCCTGCAGGCGGGCCTGAACATCGCTTCAGGCTTGCACGATCGCCTGACCAACCATCCCGAGATCGTCGCGGCCGCCGAGGCCGCGGGCCTGCAGCTCTTCGACGTGCGCGAGCCGCCGGCGAACCTGCCGGTCGGTAACGGCCGGCCGCGCGAAGGGCGCCGGCTGCTGACCGTCGGCACCGACTGCTCGGTCGGCAAGATGTACACGACGCTCGCCCTCGAGAAGGAGATGCGGGCGCGGGGCATTAAGGCCGACTTCCGCGCCACCGGCCAGACCGGGATCTTCATCGCCCAATCCGGAATCCCCATCGATGCGGTGATCGCCGACTTCATCTCCGGCGCCGCCGAACAGATCTCGCCGGCCCGCGACGACGGCGGCTGGGACCTGATCGAGGGCCAGGGATCGCTTTTCCACCCCTCGTTCGCCGGCGTCTCGCTCGGCCTGCTCCACGGCGCTCAGCCGGACGCGCTGGTGATGTGCCATCAGCCGGGGCGCGAGAGCATGCGCGGCCTGCCGGGCCGGGCGCTTCCGGACCTCAAGACCTGCCTCGAGGCGAACCTCGCCAACGCGCGGCTGACCAGCCCGGACGTCGTGGCTGTAGGCGTGGCGCTGAACACCTCCGGCATGAGCCCGGAGGCCGCGCAGCGGGCTTGCGCAGAGGCCAGCGATCTCCTGGGCCTGCCGGCGCAGGACCCGGTTTCCATGGGCGTCAATCTCATCGTCGACAGGCTGATTTCATGCTTCGAACCCTCCAAGCCCGCAGCGAGCACTGGCCGCTAGCCGCGCCCTTCCGCATCTCGCGGGGGGTGAAGACGGCGGCCGACGTGGTCGCCGTCGACATCGGGCACGACGGCCAGATCGGTCGCGGCGAGGCCGTGCCCTACGCCCGTTACGGCGAGACCATCGAGAGCGTCCTCGCCCAGATCGAGGAGGTCGCCGACGGGGTGCGAGGCGGCATGACCCGCGGCGACCTCCTGAAGGCCTTGCCTGCCGGCGCCGCGCGCAACGCCATCGACTGCGCGCTTTGGGACCTGGAGGCCAAGCTCAGCGGCCGGTCGGTCGCCGAACTGCTCGGCGAGCCGGAGCCGCGGCCGATCGCCATGGCGCTCACCATCGGCCTCGACGAGCCCGAAGCCATGGGCCGCGTGGCGGCCGGGATGAACGACGCCGGCCTCATCAAGGTCAAGGTGGACGCCCGCCAGCCGGAAGCGTGCCTACGGGCGGTGCGCGCCAATGCGCCCCACTCCCGGCTCATCGTCGATCCCAACGAGGGCTGGACCTTCGAGCTTCTGCGCGACATCCAGCCGGTCCTGCAAGAATTGGACGTATCGCTAGTCGAGCAACCCTTGCCGGCGGCCGACGACCATCAGCTCGCCGGCTTCTCGCCCGCCATCCCGATCTGCGCCGACGAATCCTGCCACGTGGCCGCCGACCTGCCGGAGCTCGCCGGCCGCTACCAGGTGGTCAACATCAAGCTCGACAAGACCGGCGGACTCACCGAGGCCCTGGAGCTGCTGGACGCCGCGCGCAAGCAGGGCTTCGGCGTCATGGTCGGCTGCATGGTCTCGTCGTCCAGGTCGATCGCGCCGGCGTTGCTGCTGGCCGCGCACGCGGACTTCGTGGACCTGGATGGGCCGCTGTGGCTGAAGGCCGATCACGAGGGTGGCGTGCGCCTGGAGGACGGCCTGCTCACGCCGCCCGCGGCAGGCTTCTGGGGCACGCCATGCCCGCGGGCTATGACCGCGCCAAGTCTCTGACAGGTCTTGGCGCTTGGCGACCCGCGACCACGGGCTGAAAGTTCACTCGGCGCGCCGCGCCGGTTTTGGGGGAGAGACTCGATGATGACGTCCAAACGCGCCGCTGCGATCGGCGCGAGCGCCCTGCTGGCTTCGGTCAGCATCTTCGGCCTGGCCCAGGCGCAGCAGTCCGTGGACGTGCTGATCAGCGGCGGGACCGTCTATGACGGCGGCGAAGGTCCGGGTGTCTCGGCCGACATCGGCGTCAAGGATGGCAAGATCGCCTTCGTCGGCGACGCGGCCCAGGCCAAGGTGACCGCCACGACGACCATCGACGCACGCGGCAAGATCGTGGCGCCGGGCTTCATCGATCCCCACACCCACTATTTCGAGGACCTGACCTCTTCCGACGCGGGGACCCGGCGCAATCTCGCCGCCGCCATGCAGGGGGTTACGACGGTCTTCGTCGGCAGCGACGGCGGCGGCCGCCCCGACGTGAAGGCGACCTTCGACAAGATGGAGGCGGAAGGCATCGGCACCAACGCCGTCTCCTGGGTCGGCTTCGGGGCGGTGCGTGCGATGGTGCTTGGCCAATCGGACCGCGCGCCGAACGCCGCCGAGCTCGACAAGATGAAGAGCCTCGTCGCCGGCGCCATGTGCGAAGGCGCGGTCGGCCTATCGACCGGCCTCTTTTACCCGCCGCAGAGCTACGCCAAGACGGCCGAGGTCATCGAACTGGCCAAGGAAGCGGCCAAGCGCGGCGGCTCCTACGACTCCCATATCCGCGACGAGTCCTCCTACACGATCGGCCTGAAGGGCGCGATCCAGGAGGTGTTCGACATCGGCAAGGGCGCAAACATCCCCGTCCACGTGGCGCACATCAAGGCGCTCGGCGTCGATGTCCATGGCCAATCGGCGGACGTCATCAAGATGGTCGAACAGGCGCGCGCCTCTGGCCTCAAGGTCACGGCCGACCAGTATCCCTGGCTCGCGTCCGGATCGAGCGTCGGCGCCTCCCTGCTCCCGCGCTGGGCGCAGGTCGATGGCGAAGAGGCCACCCTGAAGCGCCTGGCCGATCCCACCCTCGGCCCCAAGATCCGCGCCGAGATGAAGGAGAACCTGCGACGTCGCGGCGGCGCCTCCTCCATCCTGCTGACCGCCGGACCGGTGACGGCGGTCCACGGCAAGACCCTGGAGCAGGTCGCGACGCAGTGGAAGGTCGATCCCATCGAGGCGGCCGTGCGGATTCTACAGCAGGGCGGCTCCAGCATCGCCTCGTTCAACCAGAGCGAGGCCGACGTGAAAGCCTTCATGAAGCAGCCCTGGGTGATGACGTCGTCCGACGGTTCGGAAGGGCACCCGCGGAAATACGGCAGCTTCGCCGAGAAGTACGCCAAGTACGTCAAGGCCGAGAAGACCATCAGCCTGACCGACTTCATCCATCGCAGTTCAGGCCTGACCGCCGACACGTTCGGCCTGACGGGCCGCGGCTATCTGAAGCCCGGCTATCACGCCGACGTCGTGGTCTTCGATCCGCAGACCTACGCGCCCAAGGCGACCTATGTGGAGCCCGAGGTGCTTTCGGTGGGCGCCGAGCAGGTGCTGGTCAACGGCAAGTTCGTCGTCCGCGACGGCAAGCCGACCAGCGAGCTGGCGGGCAAGCGCGTCCTGCGCACCCCGACCGCCGGCTCGTGCGGCTGAGCTGACCTGCGGGCCAGGGAGGCGCTGGCTTCCCTGGCCCGCGCCCCTATGGTCGGAGACCGGCCGGATATCGCCGCAGCGTAAGGACAATTGATGGCGACCGACGAAGACGTGCAGACGCCCGCGGCGCGAGCCTCCCAAAGAAGCCTCATCCGTCGGTACTGGTTCGACGTGGTGCTGTGGAAGCGTGTCCTGCTGGCCCTGGTGCTGGGCGCGATCGTCGGCACGCTGCTGGGCGAGGCGGCCATCCAGATCAAGTGGATGGGGGATATCTTCATCCGCCTGATCCGGATGGTGGTGGCCCCGCTGGTCTTCTTCTCCATCGTCTCGGGCATCGCCAGCATGGGCGATCCGCGCCGGCTGGGCTCGATCGGCGTCAAGACCCTCGCCCTCTATCTCGGCCTTACGGTCATCGCGGTGTCGGTCGGCCTCGCCATGGGCACGATCTTCCAGCCGGGCGTGGGGATGAGCCTTGTCGGGGCGACCCCGCAGGTCATCGCCAAGGCGCCGCCGAGCCTGGGCGAACACCTGGTCAGCATCATTCCCACCAACCCGATCGGCGCCCTGGCGGAGGGGAACGTCCAGTCGATCATCTTCTTCGGCATCATGGTGGGCCTGGGCATCTTGACCATCGCACCGCGCGCCGAACCGGTCGGCCGGCTATTCCAGATGGGCGCGGACATCATGCTGCAGATCGTCCGCTTCGTGATGGAGGTGGCGCCCTTCGGCGTCTTCGCCCTCGTCGCCTGGGTGATGGGGACGACGGGCCCGAGCGCCTTCGTGCATGTGCTCAAGCTGGCGGCCGCCCTGGTGCTCGGCTGCGCCTTCCAGACACTGATCATCCATGGCGGCCTGGTCCGGCTGGTTGCGCGGATGCCGATCCTGCCTTTCTTCCGCGACATCACCGACGTGGTGGCGATCGCCTTCTCCACCTCCTCCAGCGCCGCGACCCTGCCGGTCGCCATGCGCGTGGCGGAAAAGAACCTGGGCGTCAGCCACGCCGTCGTCTCCACCGCCCTCCCCCTGGGCGTGACCCTCAGCATGGATGGGACTGCGCTCTATGTGGCCCTGCTGGCCGTGCTCTCGGCCCAGGCGTTCGGGGTGGACCTGCACTTCGCCCAGTACGTCATGCTGGCCCTGACCACGACCGTCGTGGCCCTGGGCACTGCGCCCGTACCCTCGGCCTCGCTCTTCATGCTGGCGGCGGTGCTACAGGTGATCGGCTTAGGCGCCGAGCAAACCGCCCTGGTGGTCGGATTCATCCTGCCCTTCGACCGGCTGCTGGACATGACCCGCACCATCACCAGCGCCACCAGCGACCTCTCGACGGTCGTCACCGTCGCCAAATGGGAAGGCGAGCTGGATCAGGACGCCTATTTGAGGAAGCCCGTCGAATAGGTGGGTCCTGTCGGGGCGCATGGGGATTCCGCCTGAGGGCGGCGGCCGCAATTTGCGTGCAGATTCACGCCTCGATGCGGAGGTACGAGTCATGCTGCGCGCCATCGGGCTGCTTCTGGCGATCCTGAGCGCTGCAACCGCGCGCCCGGCGAGCGCCCAGGAATGGGAAGTCAACCTGACGCCCTATGTCTGGCTGGCCTTCCCCAAGGGGGACGTCACCGTCATCGGCAACCGGGGCGGCGGCGGCGGTGGCGGCGGGATCGACTTCCCGCGGATCAACGCCGAGTTCGAGGACGTGAAGCTTTCCGGCGTCTTCACAGGCTCGGCCGACGTCGCCTACGGCCGTTTCGGCCTGTTCGGAGACATCTCCTATTACGAGATCAAGACCGACAACGACATCACGGTCGGCTCCCTCCCCGCGATCGACGGCGGGCTGAAGGTCTCAGGCACCAAGGCGATGCTGATGGGCTACTGGCGCGCCTATGACAGTGAGACCTCCCGCATCGACCTGATGGCCGGAGCCCACTATCTGCGGGCCAAGGGCACGGCCACGGTCGTGACCCGTATCGGCTCGGCCGCGGGCAGCGCCAAGCGCGACCTATGGGATCCAATCATCGGCGTTCGCGGGGAGACGCGTTTCGGCGAACACTTCGGCGTCAAGGGCCTGGCCACCTATGGCGGCTTTTCAGGCGACTCCGACGAGCTCTACGAATTGCAGGGCTATCTGACCTGGCGCTTCAACCCGACCATCACGGCGCAGGCCGGATACCGCTACTACTCGGCGGAGTGGGAAGGGAACTTCCTCGACTACGACGCCTCGTTCAGCGGCCCCCTGGTCGGGTTGAACTTCAGGTTCTGACCGAGCTCACCAAAAGCGGCGCGGCGGCGTCTGCGGCTCCGGCGCGGCGGCGGGGGCCGGCGCGGCGTCCGTCTCGGGCGCAGCCGCCTCCGCGCCGTTGAGCGCGTTCATCCCGGTGGCGACCACGGACACCCGCAGCTTGCCTTCCAGCGAATGGTCGAAGGCCGCGCCGAAGATGATGTTCGCCTCCGGATCGGCCTGATCGGCGATGATGTTGGCCGCCTCGTCCACCTCCAGCAGCGTCATGTCGGTTCCACCGGTGACGTTGATCAGAACCGCCTTGGCGCCAGCGAGCGAGGTCTCGTCCAGCAGCGGGTTCTGGATGGCATTGTGCGCCGCCACGGCCGAACGGTCCTCGCCCGAGCCCTCGCCGGTGCCCATCATGGCGTTGCCCATGCCGCCCATCACGCTCAGCACGTCGGCGAAGTCGAGATTGATCAGGCCGGGCAGCACCATCAGGTCGGTGATCGAGCGCACGCCCGAATGCAGCACCTGGTCGGCCATGCCGAAGGCCTCGGCGAAGGTCGTCTGCTCGGTGGCGATGCGGAAGAGGTTCTGGTTCGGCACGATGATCGAGGTGTCGACATAGTGCCGCAGCTCGCTCAGGCCCGCTTCGGCCAGCCGCATCCGATGGCGGCCCTCGAAGCGGAACGGCTTGGAAACGACCGCGACGGTCAGGATCCCCCGCTCCCGCGCGCATTTGGCGATAAAAGGCGCTGCGCCGGTTCCGGTGCCGCCGCCCATGCCCGCCGTGATGAAAACCATGTCCGCGCCGTCGAGGTAGCGGACGATCTCGTCCACCGACTCCTCGGCCGCGCTGAGGCCGGCGTTCGGATTGGCGCCTGCGCCAAGACCCTGGGTGACACGCACGCCGAGCTGGATCCGCTGGCTGGCGAGCGAAAGCGAGAGCTGCTGGGCGTCGGTGTTGGCCACGACGAAATCGACGCCCTCAAGGCCCGATTCGATCATGTTGTTGACCGCATTGACCCCCGCGCCGCCGACCCCGAACACGACGATTCGCGGCTTCAGTTGCGTGACGCCCGGCCGCGCGTCGTAGGGGGAAGACATGGTCATGCTCTGAAAACTCCTTGTACGTCCCTGCCCGGACGTTGGCCGATTCCGCAACCGGACGCAGAGCGGTTCCACAGGAATGTGGTCTGAAACGGGCGCGCCCCGCGCTGTCGCCGAAACGACTTGGCCCATTGCGGGCCAAACGGCAAGCTGAGCCCTAGCGCTCCAGCGCTAAGCGGCCGCCGGAAGGCCGCGGCGCGGGGTCGCGATCACCCCCCGGCCGCTCGCCGCCACGAACGCCACGAGCTCGCTGGTGCGCTGATCCTCGGCCAGCGCCCTGGCCGCGGCGAGCCGCTCCGGAAGGGCGGCAGAACTTTGGAAAAGCGCGCGGAACACGCGGCGCAGGGCCCGCGCCTGCTCGGCGGTGAGGCCCGCCCTGCGCAGGCCGACCGTGTTCAACGAGACGAGCCGCGCCCGGTCCCCCTGCACCAGGCAGTAGGGAGCGACGTCCTGGGTGACGATGGAGCCGCCCGCCACGAAGGCCAGGGTTCCGATGCGCACGTACTGATGGACCGCGCACAGGCCGCTCAACTGGGCGCGATCGCCGATCTGGACGTGACCGGCCAGGGTCGCGCCGTTGGCGAGGATCACGTCGTCGCCGATCAGGCAGTCATGGGCCACGTGGGCCGTGGCCATGAAGAGGCCCCGCGAACCTATGCGGGTGACGCCCTCGCCGCCGGCGTGCACGGTGACGAACTCGCGGAAGACGTTCTCATCGCCGATGTCCAGCCGACCGACATGATCAACGCGCCCGGAGATTTGCGGGCTGGCGCCCACCGAACAGGAGGCGAGGAACCGGTTGCCGGCGCCGATCCGCGTCTCGCCGTCCAGGACGACGTGGGGACCGACGACATTGCCAGGCCCCAGCCTCACCCGCGGACCGATGACCGCATAGGGGCCGATATCGCAGCTCGGATCGATCTCGGCGGTGTCGGCGACGACGGCGGTGGGGTGAATGCTGGCCATAGCCAAGGCTTACGCCGCCTGCCGCCGCCGCCAACTCAACTTGCATGTCCGATTGCGACGACTTGCGCGCCATCGCGTTCAGCTTAAGCATCTGGCTTTCGGAGGCTGTCATGCGCAACCCTCTCGTTCCCTTCGCGGCCATCGCCGCCCTGGCCATCCCGGCCACCGCCCTCGCCCACCACGGCTGGAGCTCTTACGACGCGGAGAAGGTGATCAAGCTCACCGCGCCTCTCTCCGAGGTGAGCTGGGGCAATCCGCACGGGGCCGCCAAGGTGCGATACCAGGGCAAGGTCTGGGACGTGGTCCTGGCCCCGACCGCGCGCATGGAGTCCCGCGGGCTCACCAAGGCCATGCTGACGAGTGGCAAGCCGGTGACGCTGGAAGGCTATCCCCGCAAGGACGGAACCGCGGAGATGCGGATCGAGCGGGTCACCGTCGGCAAGATGACCGTCGAGCTCCGCTGAATTGGACGCGCTCGCAGAGCTCGCCCGCTCACTGCAGGAAACACCCCTCGGCGCTTGGGCGCGGGGATCGTCCTACGCCTATCCGACCGCCAACCTGCTGCATCTCTTCGGGTTGGTCATGCTGGTCGGGGCCATAGGCGTGCTCGATCTGAGGCTCACGGGCCTATGGCGGGCCATTCCCGCCGAGGCCCTGTCCCGGGCCCTGACGCCCATCGGCCTCATCGGCATCTTGCTGCTGGTCCCCAGCGGGTTCGTGCTGTTCGCGGCCGATGCCGCGGCCTTGATCCAGTCTCGCTTGTTTCAGGCTAAGCTGCTCCTCATCGCCTTCGCCCTCGTCAATGCGCTGGCGTTCCGTTGGTTGGGGCGCGGCCGGCTGGCGCGCTGGGATCAGGCGGCGCCCGCCTACGGAAAGGCGATGGCGGTCGGCTCCGTCGCCGCCTGGCTGATCATCGCCGCGCTCGGGCGCCTGATCGCGTACACATAGGCGCAAGAATCGCCCGGAACC
>Ga0182741_1005054_pt1 | contig 12492 bp, 7 predicted proteins | sample eDN5th37CBELigOP_FD_128874 | JGI IMG/M metagenome (GOLD analysis project Ga0182741, IMG submission 128874) | Enriched Organic Plus compost microbial communities from Emeryville, California, USA - eDNA 5th pass 37_C BE-Lig OP (version 2) (version 2) ...
CGCGAAAGCAACGGAATAGACGTGACCTCTAGCTGTGACGAGAAACCATGCGGGCTCGACGACCTGGGCTGAAGTCCCGGGAAATAGTGAAAGAGCCAAAGCTCGTGGGGCAACGCTTACAACTGAATCTGCTATACCGGCGGCAGGTGCACTTGAGATCGTCAGATTTGTGCCGGACAGCAGAGCCTGATCAGACAGCCAGAATGGGAGATTCTGCACCGCGTAATTGCTCGGTTGGAGCAGTAAGTGTTGATGTGTAGGAACACATTGCGTCGAGTCGAACTCATCCCATCCCCATGGAAGACGCCAGAAGGCTTCTGGCGCATGAGGTGCTGCCAACATACTGTCCTTGCTGTCAATCCAGCGGACTACAATCCAATTACCTGTATCAGTTGCCGCAATTACAATATGCGGGAATATTGGAAGCGGAGCGGGAGCGCTAGAACCATCTGCTTCAGCTTCGCAGTCGACGACACAACCAAGACTATCAAATTCCGTCTTTGTGAGAAAGTAGCCGGCAGCTGCTGACGTTATCCGAACGCCGCAAAGCCGAGGTATTCGCACCGCTTCGCAGTCGAAGACACTCAACTTGCCAATATCCTCTTGAGTCATCAACGACCATTCTGGCGACCGTCGGATTTCTAGCAGGTGTTGTAAGATGGTCTCTGCAGAAACCAATATTGTCTCATCGATATCTGTCTGGGCAAAGATGATCGACGCGAGGTACCGGTATCTGCAGTGGGCCTGAAATCCCCCTTGACTTGGAAAAGCAGGAGTCTTCAGCTCAATGATACGGCTGAATCGAGCATCTCTCGGCTGGCCCGCCAACGTCACTCTTACAGGAATCATTGCAGGTGTGGACTGACCGCTTCTCTCGTTATGCTCTTCAAACCATGCATACAATCCTCTGCTCGATTTTTCAATCGCAAGTACGAGCGTCTCGCTGATGTGGGGGGCAACCGTGACACGAATCAAGTTCTCAAGCTGGTGTGTAGACGGCGTGAGGGCATCGTGGGCGAAGTGCAATGTATACGCTGCATCGACGCTACAGGACGCCTGGTTCTGCTCATTTGTTCGCCTCAACTTAAGGGACGGAAAGGTCGACTTGCCTATCCGACAGAGTTCCAGGTAGAACGGCCCACGAACTTTCGCATCAGACGTGGTGTCAGAGGAGTTGGGCACCGATGACTGTCTCGGTGTAACTTGGTCCGAAGAAATGAGAACTTCAGAATCGGAGCTTGCACCTAACAATAACTCAAAATGATGAGCACAGCGCTTCTCGAACATCGCAAAGCTCTCCTCCTCTATAGTCTGAGAGTGATTCGTTACATCTTCAGAGTTCAATTCGTTCACTAGAAGGTGCAAAATTTCCGACAGTGTACTCGCTCCTAAGGGTAGAATGTGTGCTGTATCTACTCGAATGACAAGGGCTAGTCGCTTTGCGAGACGGCGAAGCCTGTTGCTCAGCCTATGGTCCCCCAAATGATCGACATGATGCGGCGAGTTAGCGTATGACAGAAGGGTGGCAATGGCCATGTCTACGTGTTGCTGTGCCTCGACTATTGGAGGCAGGGCACGTTTGCCGCTTGCTGGTTTCGACGATGACATGCCCGTGGTGATCATTGGGTGCAGTGGTAGTTGAGTCACTCGATTGACCGGGTGCAAGCTTTCCAGTGTGTCAAGAATACGAGACGCGGCGAAAAATGCCGCGGAAATGGGACCAGAGCTCGGAACTAGGACCAGTCTCGTGAATTCCTGGACATTCTGACTCAGCGCAACGCATCGACGAACAATTTCGCCGATAGCCTCCAGATCTCGTCCATCACTATCTCGTAGATGAGCCGTAAACGATGATCCAAGAGGAGAATTGACCCTACTCAGAGTGCGCTCAGCGTATCCCCTTAGCGCCTCCTCATGAGACGTCCCAAACGCACTGGCATTGTACAGCAGCTCCTGCTTGATGCTAAGTTCCAATGCCTTCTCTGAGGTGACCATGCTCTGTACGAGCTGCACGCCCGCTGTACCGGCGTGGTCATTCGAGCCTCCCGTGGCACGCGCAAGTTCAGCATACTGCCTTACAGTCTGGAACATTGTTCCTGGACGCAGTCGTCACAGGTGTGTCGTGCAAGCGATTCGATTCGTTATCGCAAAACGAACGAGTCTGCGGGTTCTCCGTCCAGATATGAGTATCTCGAGGCTGCAGTTTGTTGCAAGCCTGGGTTCAGTACCTGTGGGGTGGCTAGACAGCAGAGATACCGAATTTCAAGTTTGTTCTAAATGTCACCCCACCCAGGTGTCCCAACGCAGATGTGGGAAAATGTGATTCTTGGAATCAGAAGCGAGTCGGGCTGCTGCCTTTTCTGGGGTGCCTGACAGAGACCCCGCTAGAGTGAGCGCTTGGTGCCGCCTGTGATAATAGCCCAGCGCACGCCCAAGCTGTTCCAGTCTGGCCAGCTCCAGGGGCGCTGCCATGCTGGTCGAACACGTCGAGTGTTCTATTCAGAAGGCAAAATCGGGTGGATAGAGTTCAAAAGACACAGGACCAGTATAACCCAAAACGGGTGTCGGTGAGCGTCCTGCCCAGGAATAACCACATCTACAGATACTACCCCATTGTAGAGATTGCAGGAACTCGGTTCTAGACGCGAAACCTCCGCAAGAAGCTGCGAAAACATGTCCGATTTCCTCACACGGTTTAAAGACCGTCTGGGGGTGGTAGGACGTTCTGGCGAGGTGGAGCCGATCACGCCCACTGTTTCAAGGTAGGTATTTTATTCAATATCTAACGGTCTGCCATTGTTTACGCTGACCCACACTCACGGTATCCTTTGTCAACACTGTATTTCGTGTAGCAACCAACCGTTTCACAAACCGCAGAAACCGACACGACCACCCAGCAAGATGAGTGTCCCCGATGCTGAGGCTCCCACACCCTCGCCAGCCGCATCATCGCCGACATCGTCTTTGTCCATTCAGCGAAGCGAGTCTGTAGACCCTACCGACGTCCCTGCAACAGGAACAACTCCTTCGTTTCAGCCGATTTCCACGACCAGGCTCATGGAGGAAGCAGCAATGCAAGTACGAGACCCCGAATTTGATCATGAGCCCTCAACAGACCGTGTTCCGCACACATCTCCTCTCAGAACTCGTCACCTGGATGGCGCGCAGGATGTGCATTCACATGATGGGGTCACAGATGGGGCCTACGAAACCGCTACGGACTCACTTGTGGACATAGGTCCCGGGGACACAGTTGATAATGACGTTGATGACAATGGACAGCCCGAGGACGCCGCAGACACTGGTGCCGCGCCGTACGCTGATTATTATTTAGCAACCCACCCCGAGGAGCCTGAGGAGATGAACCAAGAGCCGGCCCCTAAACAGAATGAGCAGGATGAAGTGGATGGTGTGGGGGAAGCGGAAGAAGCTAAATATCACGCCGAGAGTACGACGCCTGCACCAAGAGCAGCTCCCGTTACTACTCCCTACGTATCGGCAGAGGGGGACAACCTGCACGTTGCAGATCCCAATCGTTTGCGCGATCTACTTCAGTCTGCATCGATGGTCAGGCCTCCTCCACCGCCCTCCCAGGCACCAACCTCGCAGCCATCACGGTCGTCCTACTCTGAGAAGACACAGCTTGTATTGTCTCATCAGACCCAGCCGCACCGTGCGTCTCAGTCTCAGCTCGACTTGCCCCCGCAGTACCAAGCATCACAGCAGCAATCCATGCCTGAAGAGTCTTCTCAAGCCTATGTGCAGGCGTACAATGCCCAACAATCCGTCGAACCAAGAGCGCCCTCTCAGCCCACGACCCCGATGAGTGCCATTCCACCCCATTCATCCTCACAGCAGCCCCTGGCCTCAAGCACTCCACAAGTCTCTCCACAATCTTCTCTCCGCTCAAGACGCCCAGTTCCTGGACCATTGAATGTGGGGCACGACTCGCAACCTCATGATTCCCCAATTATCACACCCACATCTTCCTCCCGAAGCGGCTCTCCACCGCGTTCGCCTCAGGGTTCCCGACGTTTCCCTACTTACCATGTCAACTTCGCAGCCGCGAGTTTGCTGGCGCCAAAGGAGCAGGCCAAGGGTCCTGGATTCGGAGGCGGTATTGCGGGTGTCGCGAGGAAACCCAAGCCCAATTCATACCTCAGCATTATGCACTTCAGTGAGAAAGGTAAGTGGCAATCCCCAGAAGAGATCGCTCGAGAGCGGGAGCGGGAGCGCCGAGCAGACATCCGAAGGCAGTATCGCGAATTCGGCCGACGGAAGAGGCGACAAATCCAGCGCATCCAGCGAAGAATTCTCGCCAACCTGGGCCTCTTTGTCGCGGTCCCCAGGGGTTACGTTATGCCAAAGAATCCATTCCAAACGGAAGAGAAAGAATCAACCACAATCAATACGGGTGAACTGAGGATCGCCAAGTCACCCAACGAGCTTGTGAAGCAACAGCTTGGTGAACAAGCTGCAGAGCTTATTCGAGGAATGCGTAGTGGAGGAATTCGTATCAAGGATTCCAGCCTATTTTTGTTTAATTTACCTTTCCCATTCCCGAAGTCGCTCTCAAAGGCCCTTAAGGAGCTGGTCCCGCCCGGCGCTGAGCCGATGCCTGGAACACACCCAGTTCAGCCTGACGGATCACCGAATGAGGGCTTGACTCTGATTGCTTACGTAGCGGCCTACCTCAGGATTCTTGATGACCTCAAAATTCCTCCTGCCATTACATTGCGAGCAGCTATCCTAGCTTTGAATGCTACAAAATACGTGAAAGAGCACGCTGATCGATGCGCTGTCACTCCCGACTATAACGCGGATTACGACGAAAGCAAAGATGGCAAACCCTCACAAAAGGAGCAAGCTGAGAGGCAACAAGACATTGAAGCCGATGACGAATTGGCCACCGCGCCCTCAGGATGTAACGCCATTACGGATCTCACTGCTGAGGAGCTCGAGTCTATCTTGAGTACCAATAGCCTTCCTGAGGTTCGCGCCCTTTGGCATGCGTTGCCAGATCCTCCGAACGGACTCGCCTTGGCGGAGCAGTACTATGTCTATATGCGCCAAGTGCTTTCGACGTCCTTCTCGAATGCAGAAGAGCAAGTGGAAGAGCTAGAACAAGAAGAACTCTATGACATTGAGGATGTTGACGACCGCACTTGGGACCAGAGTGTCTCAGATGAGCCTTCTGATCCTAACGTGACTTCATTTGCTTCACGCCGAAGCTTGCAGTTGCCAGCAGCATTGTATCAGGCATTCGTTCTTTATCAGCACAAGGCTGCCCTAGCTGCTGCTGCAGCCGCGCAGGTGCATGCAGTGCCAAGCGGATTCCCCATGAATTCAGTTGGCCTGAAAGGACGTCAGGTAGGTCAGCCCTCCAAGAGGGGGTCGACTATTACCTCTGATTACACCTCCGACAATCCTCTCGAGGCCGTGGTGCCGCCAGAAATCGTCGCTGCCTTGGCCTCCCTTGGGCTTGGTGAAACACCTCAGGACCAGGCTTCAATCGCGTCAAGTTCAACAGCGAAGCCGGCTACGGCAATCGCTGAGACATCCCAACAGCGTCGTACTGGTCAGAGAGCTCACCAGCAGCAGACACGTCAGAGCCCATCCTCTGCGAAGCTGGGCAAACCGAGCTCGACAGTCGCCGCTGCTGTGGCCTCTGGAGCTGGTGGAGGCCGCTCCGTTAATCAACGACTATCGCTTCAGGAGCGCCGAGAGCAGCGCCAACGTGTTCGCGAGCAGAAAGAGGCTCAGCGTCAGCAGTTACACGCTCCTGCTGGATTCCCCCTCTTCCAGCATCGCAATTTCAAGTTTACTCCGTACACTCTGAAGGAGTGGCATTCTCGACCTGCAATCGCGCCACCACCACGCTTGGGTCCGGATTTGAGTCGAGAGGACCGCGTTGTGGCCCTTCAGCGTCGTGCTAAGATGCTTGACGTGGCTACCAAGATCAAAATGCGAAACGATGAATTACTCTCGGTTTATCGAGAAGATGAACACAGCGTCGATTTGTCAGTTCTTCCAAACTCGCGCGATCCCGACTTTTTGGAGACGGTAAGTCCACGTCTCGCAGAATTCGAGAGGCGTCGACAGCACTCATCCGGTCGCTCGTTCGTGAACGTTGAGTTGCCAACAACGCCTCGTGGAAGCAGTGCGAACAGTACGTCTACAAATCCTGAGAGCACACAGCAATCAGGTATCAACGATGACGAGCCCGACATGGACTTTGATGACTTGCTCGCTGCCGACAGCGTGACCGATGCAGCCCATCCAGAGCAAGCGAGCGCTTCTGTCGCACCTGCTGCTGAGCCAGAGCCTCTTGGCAGCAAGGCAGGTTCGCACGCTGGGGTCCGCTCCAAGAGTACAGTCCACAACCGCACTCCTAGTTCGCGTACACCGAGCTCACGCACTCCTCAGGCGCAGTCACAGCGGCCTGGGCAGTCTAGTGTGCAACCACAACCCCTGGCCGAGCACACGAAGCAACGTGGTGCCACACCAATCAAGATCACGGCAGTTGCAGCTTTGTCCCGACCTGCAATTCCCAAGGCACCACCTGCTACGGGTAAGTCCGTTTCTCAGGCGCGTCCGCATCCACGGGCACAGGCACGGGTACAACCACAACCAGCACGTAACCCTCCAGCTTCTTCTTCAGCTTCCGCTTCCTCAAAACAAGAGGACGCGTTGGACACCCTTGTTCGGGAGACGCCTTCAACAGGTCCAGCAACCAGGCCACCCAACTCGCTGGACGCGCTAGTTAGGGTTCACAACATCGCCCGACAACGAGCTGCAGAGGTCAAGCGATCCTTGCGGAAGTAGTTCTTCCAAGGCACTTGCTATTCGGCATGCCGCCTGCAATTCAACAGCCTTCATTCATCGAAAGCCTGATAAGGGTGTATTGTGTATGCGAGCCAGTTTGAGTGCTCCGAAGAGCCCCATAAACATTGTCTATCCAGCACGCACCCGTGCTTGCTTTATCCAACCAGACACCCATGCCACTACGGCGCTATAATACCACATTTTCCCTTCGAGACCCATACTGATGAATCAGCTGGATGCGTTGAAAGTCAGCAAAACGCTCGCTGACTGGTCCAGCCAGCGATTAGTGAGCTGAGGCGCTTAAGGAGTTGTCACGTCGTGGAGTTGAGTCTGGTATGGACAAGATTGAAAACGCGTATGTCCCACCAAAGAGGATGACTGTGTGAGTAAGTTTGGTTCCCAGGTGTTGATTCAGTGTAGGTTAACATCAGCTAAATCGAGTATAAATCGCGTGTGCGTGAGGCATGAATCCAAAATGAAATTGTGGTGGAATTGCCAAATTGAATTGTGGTGGAAATCGCGTCACAGTTTCCGAATTGTGGCCCAAAACCCCTCACACCCAGCCAATTCAACACCCCCCCTCCGCGACGAAGCAGCTGGGTCGAGAATTGAAAAAAACTTGTGGTGTTGGGGGGAGGTTTTGTGAGGTGTTTATATGCAATTTGCAACACGATGCGGTTATGACGACGTGTGATCAGTTTGGAAAGCTATACTATAACCCCAAAACTATCCATTTGTATCCTAAATCCCGCATTGAATCGCGTGGTATGCCGTCCAAATTGGAAAACAAAGTCGCCCTACCCTCCATTTCTTCAAGCGCCAAGCGTCAGTTGAAAGCATTGAAACGCGCTTCTCGCGTGTGTTTCGCGAGCTTTCCGCGCCCAGCTCGCAAGATTTCTGCCACAGACCCGCTCGTATCGATGTGAACTACGGTTTTCTACCCATTTTATTCACACCGATTACGACCCGTGACGCACGGCTCGGTGGAACACCACCCTCGCTTTCAGCCACAATCCAAGGTTGAGCAGCTCCGAGAAGATAATTGCACAGGCCGTTGCGACCCAACCCGCCAGCGCTTCTTCGTAAGACTGGCATGCGAGCACGAGGAAGGTAGGGGCGACGCGGGGGAGATCGAGTGAGCGGCGAGCACTGAGTGCTGCTGACGGAACGCTGACTGACGCAGTGATGGAGAGGATAGAGTGGGTTTGAGCCCGACTGATTATTGTGTGATTGAGCGAGTGTGCGTACTGCTTCAGTCGGGTGATTAGGGGCTTAGTGGGGATTGTCGGCAGCCGTGATCGAGGATGTCACGACATGACAGCTGCCGCAACAGCTACAACAGCAGCAGAATAGTGGGGGGCTCGTCTGCTGCGAGTGGAGGTAGGCTTGAATTAATTGGCTCTGATTACTCGCCTCAAGGGATATTGAGGCTGACTGAGCGAATGAGCAAGTGAGCAAGCGAGCGAGAGCGAGAGAGCGAGCCGAGTTGGCTTCCTCTGCGCTAGCAAAGAATGGCTATTGCTATTGCCCCCTTAGTATTATTGCTATTACCGCCCCGCGACAAAACGCTTACATTTTCTCGCTATAATTGCCTCCTCTGCAATCCTCATCACACTAACTTGACGGGGTTATCTCTGCGAACGACGGACTTTTCGTTGTGTACAACGAACCTAGTCAACCAAGTCGCGCAGCCCGCTGAAGACTCAGCCGACTGACTGGCTAATTGACTGAGTGACGGAGTAGTAGTACGGACGGATTGATCCTGACACACGTACACGAACTAACACACACATCCGCCTAAAGTACCTCTTAGGTATCTAACGACGTAGCAGCTGTATATACTATCTTGATAGTGTAAACTCCCGCTCAAAGTGATGTCTCATTACGATCAGTTCTCCACTACCCCTGAGCCATTTGGCTTCACCGACACTCGAGGTGAGGCAGAGAATCATTATGATTCGGTTCATACTTTCACAGCTCTGGCACAAGCGGTCAACGATGTCGATGTGAGCGGCCCTAATCTTCCCCCTCCTCCTCAGGGTGGTCATCTTAACCCCTATTCCACTCTCTACACCGATGCAAATCCCGAGGAGGTTCTCAATGCACTCACGACCTACTTCGCGTCGGAGCGCATTGACTTCGTGCGCGAGGATGCCTTCACCGTGCGATGCTACCCATGTGTCGGCCAGACCCAGATTCCCATCGAAATCTGCACCTTCACCAACAATCCTATGGATCGCAGCAAGGGTGCCTACGCTTTTGAGTTCAGAAATCAATCTCTGGACAGCGTTAGCTTTTTCAACATGTTCCGCACTGCAAAAGACCTCCTCGTGAGCAAGTCTCTGATTAATAGCGGAGACGCAAGGAAGCCTGAAGAGACCGCGAGTAAAGATGGTGTGATCGGGGATGATGATTACCTGCCCACGCTGAGTCTTGCAGCCTTTGACATGAGCCTCCTTGATGAAAGTGAGCTTGGGGCAACCATGGAAGATTCGATTGAAGATCTCGTCGCGTCTTTCCAGATGCTTGTAAATATCACCAACCAAGAAGACACTTCCATCAAGACTCAGGCTGTGCGAGGCATCGTCGACATCATGGGTAAGAGTCCACGAAGCATCGGTGCCGCACTCGACTCGGGTGCATTCGATGTTCTGACTCTTTGCATCTGCGAGGCAGCTCAGCACATGAGCGAGGCATCCCTCGCACTCGATGCAGCATCACCCATTCGAGATATGTGCCACCATGCTGTTAGTGGCATTGCCAATGCTTGCGAGGTCTCCAGTGATGCTCGCATGGCGACCATTCGTTCCGGCGCCTTGCATGCATTGCTCTTGTTCGTTTCTTCCTTGGCAGACTCGTATGCTGTCCACTGCCGAGAGCTTGTACGCGAAACGCTCCGTGCTTACATTCACATCGTGAGTGAGCTGGACGAGAGCCTCATGGCACAACTTTTGGAGAAGCCACTCACTGACTCAAGTTCCTGCGGTAGCTGCCTCTCCGAGATGATTGGCGCTCTCGAGAACCACTTGAGCACAGACTGCACCAGTGATGTATACCTCCAGGAGCGCGTTGATACTATCAAGCGCCAGCTGGTCAGATTTGTAAACTAAAACGCCCCTCTCACCTTGATCTTGCAGACCGAGAGAACGAAAAAGAGAGAGAGAAGAGAGAGAGAGAGAGAGAAGGTAAACGGATCTATACACTGCGATAGGTGATAAGTTGCCATGGATGGATGGCTTGATCGGATTATCATCGTGCTCACATTCTTCTTCAGGAAGTTTTTACAGGGAGAAGATGTACAGTGCCGACGAATCCGTACAAAGCATTTTGGTGTATATAGATTGTCTACTAGCAGACGGAAAGTTGGTGCAACTCAGTGTATTTAGATTATTGACAACAAAAGTTACTTATGATTTCTCCCATGTCCATATCCTTCTCACCAATCTGCATCTCCTACTTGAGATTCAACCTTTATGATTCATCATTATCAGTTGTGTCTGGCAAGTTTACCTGACCCATGCGGCAGGAAGCCCCAGAGCAACTTTGGTCGTTCATAAAACTACCTAGCCCGCCAATCCAAAGGACGGCTGGCTGGTTGTTAAAACATTGTAGTTAAGCAGGTTAAGCAGCAGTTTAACATTAAACATGTGAGGTGGGTGCTATTGAGTGAGGGCAACATCTAGAGAGCAATTTTCTTGCACGCAGCTGCGTCGACAAACCACCTCACTTCGCCATTTCTAGCCCGGCTGTGCTCCGAGTGGTGCAGTGTGATTTGATTCGAATCAGAGGCCGCGGTGTTCAACACAACACATTCGATTGTATACTTCGCATTCTGATAGCCGATGGGAAGCGCTCTAGCAGCTGGAAGGGTTTCTCCAGACTCTGGGTCTTTCACGATACGGTCGAGTGCATCCTGCTTTTCAGCACCTCCACAAAGGAAGATAATATCGTGCGAATTGCAGACCAATGGAAGTGACATGGTAATGCGACTGAGCGGAGGCTTGGGTGAGTCACCGATCGAGACGACAAGTGGATAAGGCGCACCAACTGAACTCACTGGGCATCCATCTATCCCGTTTGCCGTCCACTTGCTTTGCGGCTTTGATGGGAATAGAGAACAGATATGTCCATCGGGACCCATTCCCAGTAGAGCAATGTCCAAGCCGGCAGCATCCCAGAAACTGCTCTCATCTGCAGCGTTCGACAATTTTGACTTGAAGTACTCGAAGAGCGTCTTCTCATAGGCGTGGGCACATAGGTCGATGTTGTCTAGCAGAGTCGTGTCGATGGGATAGACCTGCTCTACTCGAGCTCCAGGCAAGTTTGGAATGATGTGCTCAATCACAAGCCTATAGTTGCTGTCAACATGATCCAGAGGAACGCATCTTTCATCCACCAAAAAGAAGCTACATTTTGACCAATCGATTTCGGAGACATCTCGCTTTGCTTCCGGAGAGGACTCGAAGTAGGTTTTCAGAGCTTTGCCTAGATAAGAGAAAGGTTCCGGCGGGCAATACATGTGAAGGTAAGGGCCTTGGGTTCGCTCAAGCGCTAAGGCTTAGGCTTCGTGAGGCAGGATCTCGGCGAAGGTGCACTCTTCATGTAGATTCAAGTTCAATGAATCTAACTCAGCATTGCGTCACTCGGTAGTCCGCCCAAACGCGGGTCGCCATCATGTCACACTACGTTGTCCACACATACCTAGGTTGTTCGGAAGAGATCCACCACTGACTCCGATTGTGCAGTAGTCTTGACGCGCCAGGCAGTTACGGACGTCTTGAAGGAAGTGCCGTGCACATGCTAGCGATGCACGATCCATTGATGCCTCTACCCAGAACTCGATGCAGATGTCATCAAACCGCGTCGGGACCTTGACAGTTCGGGGATTGGTTGACGGGTCTTTTGCCTCACTCATGGGTGCCGGTATTCGACCTACAAATATAGAAAGCGTTGGAAACAGTTGACGCTGTTAGTGTCACGATGAGAGATGGAGTGTCTGTGGCTGACATACGCCTGGACTGGTGAAGAGTGCTCGAAGACTCAGGTTGGTCGACCCACATTGAGTCGGATCCTGAGCATCCATGATGCCAGCGATGGATACGACGCGTGATGCAGTCATCTGGTATTGTATCCCAGTTGTATCTACTCTCGGATGAACTGGACCATCCACCAGTGCAGTGAAACGGATTGTCCGCCAACACAGAAATTCAAATCACCAACATCACAAGCATGCTTCTGAAATTGTACTACAGAGGCTGTGTTGCGCTCTAGTTCTTATACGATTTAATAGACCTAATATATACAACACGATCTACCTTGTAGACCTGGCGCAGGCACTGCGACCTTACCATGGAAATCTCAGCAAGCGCGGTCGCTAGGAGCCTACCCAAGCCCATTTCGGGTTTGGATGACACGTTCTGGACCAAGGTGGTACGTAACATGACCGAGATGCGGTGCCTCTTCTTCTTTAGCACACGCAATACCCTGTGTCTCACTCCTGTTGCTTGTTCTGCCTCCCCTCTCTAGAGCGAGAAGACCCGCGCCGTCTTGGTAAGCATGAGCAATTCAAATGCCAGAGCGGCAGGCGAGGCAAGCCAGACATCGGTCCAGTGGCCCGCGCCATCAAGCGTAGCTCCCATCTCCCTGGACAAGCCAGTTCCTCAAAGC
>Ga0182741_1005055_pt1 | contig 12490 bp, 11 predicted proteins | sample eDN5th37CBELigOP_FD_128874 | JGI IMG/M metagenome (GOLD analysis project Ga0182741, IMG submission 128874) | Enriched Organic Plus compost microbial communities from Emeryville, California, USA - eDNA 5th pass 37_C BE-Lig OP (version 2) (version 2) ...
CCTCATGCTCTGCCAGGATGCCGATGATCTGTTCGTCCGTGAATCTCGTTCGCTTCATTGTCCGTCCTCAAGTTGGGCCGGACTCTAATCGCATCTGGAGGAAAAATCCCGGGGCAGGTCACGAGATATCCGCCTCAAGCCGGCTTATCGCGGCCTGGGTTTTCGGCGAGCCGCAATGGCAGATATCGATGGATGCCGTTCCACGCCCAAGCGGCATGCAGGATAGACACATGCAACATACTCCTAACACGCCGGATTTCACCCGCCGTAACATCCACTTGTCAAACAGTTGAGGGCTGGTCAGACTCGAGTCAAGCGTAATCGCGGAATGGAGCAGGCCGCGACCAGGCCCCCCAACCATGCAAAAGGAAGCCGCACATGCCGATCACCCGGAGCTTGCTGACCACCCTGGCCATCTCGACCTGCCTGATCGCGGCGGAGGCGCAGGCCTGCACCCGCGTGACCTATCACGGCCCCAATGAGACCTGGCTGACGGGCCGCACGATGGATTTCAAGGATCCGATGGTCAGCAACCTGTGGGTGTTTCCGCGCGGCATGGTGCGGCATGGCTCGGCCGGGCCGCGTTCCGCCGAATGGACCGCGACATACGGCAGCCTGATCGTTTCAGGCTATGATATCTCGACCGTGGACGGCATGAACGAGGCCGGGCTGAACGCCAACCTGCTGTGGCTGGCCAATGCCGGCTATCCCGAGGACGATGGCAAGACGCCGCGGATTTCGCTGGCGCTCTGGGCGCAGTTCTACCTGGACCAGTTCGCCACCGTGGCCGAGGCGGTCGAATATACCAAGGCCAACCCGATGCAGGTGGTCAGCGGCGAGGTGCCGGGCCGGCCCGGAAGCCTGGCGCCCCTGCACCTGTCGCTTTCGGACGCGACGGGCGACAGCGCGATCTTCGAATGGATCGGCGGAGAACTTCGCATCCATCACGGCCGCGACTACCGGGTGATGACGAACGAGCCATCCTATGACGAGCAGCTGGCCATCACCAGCTACTGGCGCAATGTGGATTGGCGCAGTTTCCTGCCCGGCACCAACCGCGCCACGGACCGTTTCGTGCGCGCCTCGACCTATATCGATGCGGTGGTGCAAAGCGACGATCCGCGCATCGCCGCCGCCGCGGTGTTCAGCGTGATCCGCAATGTCTCGGTGCCCTATGGCATCAGCCTGCCGGACGCGCCCAACCTGTCCACGACCCGCTGGCGCGTCGTGGCGGACCAGAAGAACCGGCTGTTCTATGCCGAATCCGCGACCTCGCCGAATGTGTTCTGGGTCGATCTTGCCCGGCTGGACTTCTCGGAAAGCGCCGAGGTCCGGCTGCTGGATCTGGGCGTCGACATGAGCCGCATGCTTGCGGGCGAAGTCTCCGGCCAGTTCGTTCCCGCCGAGCCCTTCACGTTCGAGCCTGCCGGATAGTCGGCGGTGTGACGCGGGCGTCCGGCGAGGTCCGGCTGACCTCCACGCCGTCTACCTCATGGCCGGGGTCTGGGTAAGCTCACGAAAGCAATGAACTCCGCCAGGGCGGCCCGGCTCGCGCCGGTCGATGCCGTCCGATGACGTGGCAACCTCGGCCAGGGTCTTTCGCCGGAACCGGGCCGCGGCCTGCCGTGCCGTCCTGCCGTTGCCCGGCTCGATGGGCGACCGCCCCGCACCGGGATTGGGGCGTGGCGGCCTGCTGCTCTTGTGATGGCGGCTCAGTCCTCCGTCGCGATCTCTTTCACCGCGGCGCGGGCGGCTGCGGTGACCGCGACCACCAAGGGCTGCTCGAATTGCGGCTGCAGCCGGACGGCCGAGGCCGAAAGCGGGCCGCCGCCCATGATCACCGCCTCGGCGCCATCCTCGCCGACCGATTGCCTGACGGCATCGGCCAGGGCGGCGTCGAGCCGGGCGGGATCCTGGACCAGCTCGCCCGGATCGCCCGGCGTCACGCGGACGCCGCGATATTGCGCCTCGTAGCCGAGCGAGACTGCCTTCTGGCGGAAGGATTCGATCAGTTCCCCATCCGGCGTCACCGTGACGATGCCGAAGGGCCGGCCGCCGCGGGCAGCCTCGTGAAAGACCTCCTCGCCGATGCCGAGGACCGGGATGCCGACCGCCTCGCGCAGCTCCGGCAGGCCGGGATCGCTGAAGGCCGAGACGATCAGCGCCGCGACGCGCGGATCGGATGCGGCCTCGGTGCCGATGGCGACCACGCCGGGGATGGCATCGGCCATGTCCTGGGGCGTGGTCAGCAGGGCCGGGGCGCCGGCATTGCTGCGCCCCTCGACCGTGGCGGCGTCCCCGACCGCGGCCTGGGCCAGTTCGGCCATGGATTGCGTGGCCCCCTCGTTCGAGTTCGGGTTGATCAGCACGATGATCCTGCCCGCATCCTGGGCCGGTGCCTGGCCCGACAGCAGGCCCATGGCGCAGCCTGTGGCCAGCGCCCAGTGCCGGGCGCGTCCGGTGATCGTGGTCATGGCTCAGTTCTCCCGGAAACGCTGCGCCGAGGGCAGGTGCTGCATCAGCAGATAGTAGAGGATCCCCGAGGGCAGCAGGCTGGCATACCACGAAATGCCCGAGAAGATCAGCGCGCAGACCACGCCGACGCCCATGGCGATCACCGCGGCCATGTTGACGCCCCTGTACGGGCCTTCGGGATCATAGAGCTTGTCTAGGTTCAGATCCCGCTTGCGAAGGACGTAGTAATCCACCACCAGGATCGCGAAGATCGGGCCCAGGAAGGCGGAATAGGTGCGGATGAACAGGCTCAGCCCCGCCGCCGATTCGTCCTTGACCAGCTCCCAGGGGAAGGTGCCGAAGGCCAGCAGCCCGACGATCACGGCCGAGGTCTTGAAGTTGACCTTGAACACATCCATCAGCGCATAGGCGGGCGGCACGACGTTGTTGAGGATATTGGTCGTCACCTGCGCGAAGGCGATGAACAGCAGCGTCACCACCAGCAGCAGCTTGTTGTCGACGGCGCTGGAAAACACCTTGATCGGATCAACCTCGCCGGTCGCGCTGGAAACCATCAGCCCGATCAGGCCCATGAACAGCGTCGCCGGCAGGATCGAGTTGGCATAGATCACCACCTGCCGCAGCGGCCCGACATTCTTGTGCAATTCGCGCGAATAGTCCGAGACGTTCAGCATCATCGTCGAATAGATGCCCAGAAACAGCATCGTGCCGCCCCAGAACGGTGCGCCCCAGGTGCCCTCGGCATTGATTAGGTTGTCGCTGATCTCGGCGCCGTATTTGTCGATGACGCTGAAGAACATGTAGATCAGCGAGCCGATGATGAAGACCGAACCGATGTTCTCCAGCCATTTGATGCCGTGGAAGCCCAGCACCGACAGGCCGATCTGCAGGGCCTGGAAGCCGATGAAGAACACCCAGATGTTGGAATAGCCGAACAGCGTGTCTGAGACGAGGTTCAGCGCCCCGGCGCCGATCCAGCTTTGAAAGCCGAACCAGACGATGGCCGGGACCGAGCGCACCAAGGCCGGAATGCGCGTGCCGCTGAAGCCGAAGGCCGAGCGGGCCTGCACCATGAAGGGAATGCCGTATTTGTGTCCGGCCTGGCCGTTGATCATCAGGGCCACGCCGATCACGGTGCAGCCGATGGCGATGGCCACGAAGGTTTGCAGCAGGTTCAGCGTGCCCACCAGGCCCGAACCGACGGTGAATGTCCCGATCGAGACGCAGCCGCCCAGCCAGGCGAACAGGTAAGACCAGGGATCCATGATCCGGGCCTGCTGCGGGGCCAGGCTTTCCTCGCCGATGGCCTTGTGCTCGATCACGGCGCTGTCGGGCGCCGTCTCCTGCGTTGTCATTGTCATGTTCTCCTCCCTTGTCTCGTTTCCCTATTTCTGGTTGGGGAAAGCGTAGGCGTTGATCTTGCTGGTCTTCAGCCCCGCGCCCACCAGCGCCTCGATCATGCGAGTCGCGACGCTGACGCCGTCGATGACGGGGATGCCGGTTTCCTCGCTGAGCCAGGCCGTCAGGTCGGCCATGCCGGCGCAGCCCAGCACCACGGCTTCGCAGCGGTCCTCGCGGATGGCGCAGAGGATCTCGTCGCGCACCTTGATGCGCGCGTTCGAGCCGGGCTCCTCCAGCGCCAGCACCGGGATCGAGGCCGCGCGCACGCGCCGGCATTGATGCGACAAGCCATAGCCGTGGATCAGGTGCTCGATCACCGGGACCGAGCGCGGCAGCGTGGTCACGACGGAAAACGAGGTCGCCAACATGCTGGCCGCCTTCACCGCCGCCTCGCAGATGCCCAGCACCGGGCCGCTGGCCAGTTCGCGGCAGGCGGCGATGCCCGGATCGTCGAAGCAGGCGACGACGATGCCGTCGATGCCCTGCGCCTCGGCCTCGCGCACCCGCGCCAGCAGGCCGGGAAGCGACATCGCCTCGTCGTAATGCCCTTCGATGCTGGCGGGCGAGCCTGCCGCGGTGGCGCCATGGATCATGGTGCCGGGACTGGCGGCCGCGCGGGCGGCCTCGACGATCTTGTCGGTCATTGACTGGGTCGAGTTCGGGTTGACGACCAGGATTTCCACCATCACCTCCATTTGTGTTAACAAAGATTGTTAACAATAATTGTTATCAAGTCAACGATTTTGTGGGGTGGTTGCCTGGCCCGGGATTTGCCTGTAATTTCCGGGGGTCGATCAGAAAGAAGACCAGAACCGATGGACGCCCAGCCCGAAAGCCAGATCGTCGATGCGGTCCTGAACGCGATTTCCGAACAGCGCCTGCCCGCCGGGGCGAAGCTGGGCGAACAGGCGCTGAGCGAGCTTTTCAACTGCAACCGGGCCAATGTCCGCCGCGCGCTGGCCTCGCTGGCGGCCAAGCAGGTGGTCGAACTGCGGCCCAATCGCGGCGCCTTCGTCGTCACCCCCTCGGCGCAGGAGGCGCGCGAGATCTTCCAGGCCCGCCGCGCCATCGAGCGCACCATCGCCCGGCAGGCCGTGGCTCGGGTCAGCGACGAGGATATTGCCCATCTTCGCGCGAATATCGCTGCCGAGACCGAGGCACGGGCGCGCCGCGACAAGCCGACCGAATTGCGGCTGTCGCAGCAGTTCCACATGTATCTGGCGCGGCTTTCGGGCAATCGCGTTCTGGAACGCTTCCTGGCCGAACTGACCATGCGCAGCACGCTGATCCTGGGCATGTATCCCAGCGCCGGGCATTCCTGCTCGAATTGCGACGACCATGTGGGCATCGTCGATGCCCTGATGGCGCGGGACGAGGAATTGCTGCTGCGCCTGACCGACGAACACCTGCGGCATCTGGAGGCCGGGCTGAACTTCGACCTTCCGCCCGTGTCCTCGGTCAGCCTGAAGGATCAGATCCTCGGCCCGCCGGCATAGCGGATCGGAGAGGCGTCGCCTGCAAGGTTGAGCGCACGGCCAGGGAAACGGCGCGGTGACTCGAGCCCGCGACCGGTTGCAAGATGCCGGCGGGGCGGAAGGCGGCCCGAAGGGCGCCGGCGCCGGCAGCCGGGCAGAAACTCCCGCGCCTCATTGCCGGAACTCTCGCGGCCCTTTTCCCGTCCATCGCTTCAGCGCCTTTCGGAAGCCGGCGGCATCGCTGAATCCCAGAAGCATCGCGATGTCGAATACGCTCATCTTCGTGGTAGCCAGATATTCCTGCGCCAGGGTGGAGCGCACGTCGTCGGCGATGGCCTGAAACGCGGTTCCCTCGGCCTCCAGCCTGCGCCGCAGCGTCCGGCTGGTCATGTTCAGCTTGTCCGCAACCGCCTCCATGTCCGGAAACTCTCCCGGCCGCTCCATCAGGATCCGATAGACCGATCCAGAGGCGCCGAGGCTGGTCTTTGCCTGGCCGATCAGCCGATCACAGGTTTCCTGCATCAGAACCGAGGTCAGCGGATGCGCCATCACCGGCTTCTGATCGAGGACCGCGCGCTCGTAAACCAGTTCGCAGCGCGGCTGTTCGAAAAAGCACGGGCAGTTCAGATATTGCTCATAGATCCCGGCATGTTCGGGTGCCGGATGGGAAAAGCTGGCCCTCAGCGGGGGGCAGGTTTTCCCGGCGACATCCTGCAGATGGGTGACGTGCAGGCTGAATTGTTGCTCAAGCAGAAATCGGCGCAGATCCTGCGAAGGGTTCAAAACAAAGATATCGGGGAAGCTCCATACCGCAAGCTCGTCATATTCGCTCCATTCAATCGCCATCGGGGGCGTCGCGAGTCGGCGATACTTGATGGCCAGCCTGAAATAATCGCGAAGCGACAGGCAGGACAGCAAGGCATAGCCATACATTCCATAGGCGGAAACACGAAGCCGCGCGCCCAGCTTGAAGGGCGTGGTGGGATCCTGCGACAGGTCCAGCGCATTCAGGCAGACGGTCATGTACTGGCGCATGGACGTAAGGGCAAAGGGATCCTTAAGATCGTCCATGTCCACGCCGCTGCCCTTCAGGCTCTCGGATGGCGGGATGCCCTGTTCGGCCAGAATCTCCACAAGCGCGCCGATCTTGTAGGGTGCATAGATTCGCTCGTCTGGAAGCGGGAGCATGGCGGCGGGTTTCATTATGTCCTCGCAGGCCTCATCTCTGTCCGAAAATGACCTTATGGGCGCCGGTTTGCAACGTTAATCTGGCCGGCAGCAACAACTGCGGCAATGCCGTGGAGAGGGGGCGCATTCTGTCACCGCGCGGCAGGACGGAGCGGGAGGAAGCGGAGTCGGGCGCATATGCGCCGATTGTCCCGCGGGCCTTTTGCGGCCATGCTTTCCGTCTTTGCAAAACATGATCTCGGGAAAGTCCGGGATTGGGGACAGCGGCGGAAATGCAGATCTGCGGCTGAGGCAGGCATATCGCTTCAATCGGGCGATCAATGCCGGCCAAGCAGAGAACTCTTCGCGACAGATGCCGGATCGAAGATTCGAGCGGAGGAGATATCCCATGTGGATAGCACTGAGTTTCTGGGGGGCGAGCATCGCCTTCTGCATCGCGGTATCGCTTTACCTGTGTGGCAGGATCGAATCCTCCCGCGTGCGGCGCTGGGGCGCCACCGGCAAGCTTTTGCGCTACGAGTGAGGGCGGAATGAGCATCTCTTATCTCATCGTGTTCGGCGGCTATCTGGCCTTCCTGACCTGGACCTGCCTCAAGAGCATGAAGGAGGTCGAGTCCCTGTCCGATTTCACCACCGGCGGGCATCGCATGGGGCTGCTGCTGGGCGTGGGCACCTCGGTCGCGACCTGGGTCAGCGTGGCCTCGGTGATGGGCGTGCCGGGCCAGCTCTATCGCACCGGCGTCGCCGCGATCATCGGCTGGGTCGCGGGCTGGTTCCTGGCCACCGCGGTCATGCCGATCCTGGCCTACAAGGTGCGCCGGCCGGAATTGCCGGCCCGGACCTTTCCCGAATTCATCCGCATGCGCTTCGAGCCCTTCGAGCGCATCAGCGGGCTGCAGCTGATCGTCGCCGCGCTGATGCTGGTGGGCTATTTTGTCTTCTGCCATCTTCAGGTCGTGGGTTTCGGCATCGTCTTCAACACGATCACCGGCATCCGGTACGAATATGCCATCTTCGCCTTCCTGGTCCTGCTGCCATTGACCTCGCTTCGCGGTTTCTGGTCGGTGGCGGCCACGGATACGCTGAACGCGGTGCTGATCCTGGTCGGCCTGGCCTTCGGCACCGGTGCGATCCTTTACGCCTCCGGCGGGCTTGGCCCGATCCTCGATGCCGTGGCGACGACCACCGCGCCGACCAATGTCGGCGGCGAGCCGCTGGAGCCGGGCATCCTGCTGTCGCCCGCGGGCACTTTCGGCTGGTCGGTGCTGATGGGCATCTTCATGTCGAACGCCCTGGGCGCCTCGGTCGCGCCGCATTGGATCAACCGCTTCATGGCGCCCAGGAACAGCAAGGCCGCCGTGCTGCAGATGATGTGGACCGTGATCGCGCTGATCCCGATCTTCCTGTGCCTGATCGTGATCGGCCTTGGCGCCAAGGCGCTTTTGCCCAGCCTGCCCGCCGACAAGACCACCGATTACATCATGCCGCTGATCGTGCAGAACTACGCTCCGCCCTTCGTCGGCGCCCTGACGCTGATCGCGCTGCTGGCGGCGGCGGTCTCGACGGCAAATTCCATGCTGCTGAACTGCGGCACGTCGCTTTACTATGACCTCTACCGCTCGCTCTATCCCGACCGCCGGTTCGACGACGACCGCGCCACGCGCCACCTGCGCTACTCCGTTCTGGTTCTCGGCCTGCTCTCGGTGATCAGCGCGATCAAGCCGCCGGTGCTGCTGGCGATGGGGTTCACCTATGTCTATGGCGCCTTTGGCGCGGCCTTCATGTGGCCGGTCTGGTTCGGGCTGTTCTGGAAGCGGATGAACCGCGCGGGCGCCTATGCGGGCATCATCGTGGGCGTGGCGGCCTTTGTCGCCGCCAAGGCGATGGGTGCGGACAATCCCTTCGTGGTCGGTGCCGGCCTTTCGCTGCTTGCCACGCTGGCCGGGGTCTTTCTCAGCCCGGCGCCGCCGAAAGAGGCCTACGAGGCCTATTTCGACGCCGATGTCAGCCCCTCGACCCGCGCCGTTGCGCTGCGCATCCGCCGTGAAAGCGACCATGCCCATGAAACCCAGGGCGCCGCACCGCTTGCAGCGGAGGCCAAGGCATGAGGGCCGCGATCATCGGGGCCGGATCGCTCGGCACCATCATCGGCGCGTTGATGGCGAAGGGCGGCCGCCCGGTCGACCTGGTCGACACCAACCGCGCGCATGTCGATGCGCTCAATCGCGATGGCGCCCGCGTCACCGGCGAGATGGAGCTGCTGGTGCCGGTCCATGCCCTGACCCCGGACGCGATGAGCGGGCAATACGATCTGGTGTTCCTGCTCAGCAAGCAGACCGCCAACCAGGCGGTGCTGTCGCATCTGCTGCCGTTCCTGCATGACGAAAGCATCGTCTGCACCCTGCAGAACGGCATTCCCGAGCCATCCGTGGCCGCGGTGGTGGGGCAGGGGCGCACCATCGGCGGTGCGGTGGGGTTCGGCGCGACCTGGATGGGCCCCGGAGTGTCCAGCCTGACCACGACCGCCGAAGCCGTGCGCAAGTTCGCCTTCGAGATCGGCGAGATGGACGGCGTGATGCGGCCGCGCCTGACCAGGGTGCAGGATTACCTGTCCTGCGTCGGGCGGACCGAGTTGCTGGACGACCTGATGGGCATCCGCTGGTCCAAGGTGCTGATGAACGCGACCTTCAGCGGCATGTCCGCGGCACTCGGCTGCACCTTCGGCGAGGTGATGGACGATCCGCGCGCGCTGCTCTGCGTGGCCTTCATCGCCGATGAGACGGTGCGCGCCGCCCATGCGGCGGGGCATCGCATGGCCCCGATGCAGGGCGAGGATTTCGAGCGTTTCGCGCTCGCCTCGCCTGCCTCGGTCCCCGAGGTGCTGCCGCTGATTCGCAAGATATGGAGCCAGCATCGCCAGCTGCGCGCCTCGATGCTGCAGGATCTGGAAAAGGGCCGCGATACCGAGATCGGCTTCATCAACGGCATCGTTTGCCGGACCGGGCGCGGGCACGGGCTGGCGACGCCCTTCAACGACCGCGTGGTGGAACTGGTCAGCGAGGCGCAGGCCGCCCGCGGCGTTCCCGATTTCTCGAACATCGACCGTTTCGACGATCTGCTGCGCCCGCATCCGGCGCTGCTCGATTCAATTTCGCGAGGAAACCATGGCTAAGCAACCCGTCGTCATCACCTGCGCCATCACCGGCGCGATCCATACCCCGACCATGTCGGATGCGCTGCCCTATACGCCCGAGGACATCGCGGCGCAGGCCATCGGGGCGGCCGAGGCCGGGGCCGCGATCCTGCATCTGCATGCGCGCCGCCCCCATGACGGCGGCGTCACCATCGACCCCGAGGCCTTCGCCGCCTTCCTGCCGCGCATCAAGCAATCGACCGATGCGGTGATCAACATCTCGACCGGCGGCAGCCTGACCAACACCATCGACGAGCGCGTGGCCCCGGCGCTGCGCTTCTCGCCCGAGATGTGTTCGCTGAACATGGGCAGCATGAACTTCAGCTTCCACCCGCTGGCAAAACGCTACGACACCTGGAAATTCGACTGGGAGCGCGACTATGTCGCCAAGTCCGACGGCAATATCTTCCGCAACACCTTCGCCGATATCGAGAACGCGGCCGGCCAGCTTGCCCCCCACGACATCAAGTTCGAGCATGAATGCTACGATGTCGGGCACCTCTACAACCTGCGCTTCTGCATGGATATCGGGCTGTTCAAGGCGCCGGTCTTTATCCAGTTCATCTTCGGCATCCTGGGCGGGATCGGGCCCGAGGTGGACAACCTGATCTTCATGAAGCGCACCGCCGACCGGCTGTTCGGCGACGATTACCGCTGGTCGGTCCTTGGCGCGGGCGGGGCGCAGATGCCGCTGGCCACCACCGCCAGCCAGATGGGCGGCAATGTCCGCGTCGGGCTGGAGGATTCGCTGTTGATCGCACGCGGCAGGCTGGCGGAATCGAATGCGCAACAGGTTGCCAAGATCCGCCGCATCATCGAGGATCTGGGCAGCCAGGTCGCCACTCCCGACCAGGCGCGCGAGATCCTGGGCCTCAAGGGCGGCGACAGGGTGAATTTCTGAGGCCAGGCCGCATCCGGTTGTTCCGGCTCATGGCATATGGGCCGGGACGAAGGAGCGGGCCGCCGCCAACCCGAGGGGAGGAGCGGGTCCATGCGCCTCGCGTCCCGGATTGCGGCAGGCCGGCCTTTGCCCCCTGCGCCAGCGGGTGCTGCGATCAGGACCAGATATCGGCATCGACGCCCTTTGCCATTTCGGGATGTTCGCGAATGCTGAACCTTGGGCTATGCCCCGCCTCGCGTTGCGCGAAATAGTTCCGCGTCAGGGCCACCACCGTTCCCGACAGCGCGACGATGGCGATCAGGTTGATCGTCGCCATCAACCCCATCGAGGCATCTGCAAGATCGAACACCGTCGTGACGGCCTGCAACGCCCCCCACAGCACCATGACCAGAACCAGGCACCGCAGGGCAGTCAGCCCGGCCCTGTTGCCGATGCCCAGAAAGGTCATCGCCATTTCCGAATAGGCGTAATTGCCGATGATCGAGGTGAAGGCGAAGAAGAAGATCGCCACCGCCACGAACAGCGGGCCGACGCCTCCGATATGGTCGGCCATGGCGGACTGGGTCAGCTGCGTGCCCGTCAGCTCGCCCCCCGGCACATAGACCCCCGAAAGCAGGATCATCAGCGCGGTGCAGGTGCAGATCAGGATGGTGTCGATGAAGACGCCGAAAGCCTGCACGAAGCCCTGGCTCGAAGGATGGTGCGGATTGGGCGTCGCCGCCGCCGCGATGTTCGGCGCCGAGCCCATCCCGGCCTCGTTCGAGAACAGCCCGCGCTTCACCCCGTTCAGCATGGCGGCGGCAAGGCCGCCGGTGATGCCGCCGGCCGCCTCGGTCAGGCCGAAGGCGTTGGACAGGATATGGCCAAGCATCCCCGGAACCGCGCCCAGGTTCATCAGCACGACGGTGATCGCGACCAGCAGGTAGATGCCGGCCATGAAGGGCACGACATATTCCGCCACCGTGGCGATCTGCCGGATGCCGCCGAAGATCACCACGCCGGTCAGCGCGGCGATGGCAAGCCCGGTCGCCAGCTTGGGCATGCCGAAGGCCCCCTCCATCGCATCGGCGATCGAGTTCGCCTGCACCGCGTTGAACACCAGCCCGAAGGACAGGATCAGGCAGACCGAGAACACGCCGCCCAGCCAGGGCAGGCCAAGCCCGCGCGCGATGTAGAAGGCGGGACCGCCGCGATAGACACCCCCGGCATCGCTGCTGTCCTTGACCTTGTAGAGCTGGGCCAGCGTCGATTCGGAATAGGCGGTCGCCATGCCGACCAGGGCGACCATCCACATCCAGAAGATCGCGCCCGGCCCGCCAAGGACCAGCGCCACCGCGACCCCGGCGATGTTGCCGGTGCCCACGCGCGACGCCAGGCTTGTGCAAAGCGCCTGGAACGGGGAAATCCCCTGCCGGTCTGCCGCGGGGGCGGCGGTGATCGACCGGATCATCTCTCGGAAATGCAGGATCTGCTGAAAGCGCAGCCGGATGGTGAAATAGATCCCGACGGCCAGCAGGCCGTAGATCAGGACATATCCCCAGAAGATCGTGTTCAGAAAGCCGATAACTGTCGTCACCTTGGATTCTCCGGTTCGGGCGGAATGGATGCGGTTGACGCCTGTCCGGAAAGACTAGCCCGTGTCTGAAGGCTGGGCAATTCCAATGGCTTTCGGACTGCCTGCTCTCCGGCCTTGCCGCTCCCGCGACGTCTCGGCCCCCGGCTCCCGGTTTTTGCGGGGCGGTTTTCGCGGGCCTGGCTGGCGGCGGTGGCGGGCGGATCTGTTCTTCCGGTGCCGGCGCCGTCTTGATATGGGGCCGATTCCCGCCTAGCACCCGGCCGGAGCAGAAAGGCGGAACA
>Ga0182741_1005056_pt1 | contig 12490 bp, 6 predicted proteins | sample eDN5th37CBELigOP_FD_128874 | JGI IMG/M metagenome (GOLD analysis project Ga0182741, IMG submission 128874) | Enriched Organic Plus compost microbial communities from Emeryville, California, USA - eDNA 5th pass 37_C BE-Lig OP (version 2) (version 2) ...
CATCTATAGTGGCACTTGCAAGCGCGACAAAGTCCTCCGGGCGAAGTGGTTCGAACTTGGCTGTAATCTCGACTGGATGGCATTCCAGGTAATCCTCCGTTTGATCAGAAAAGTCACGATCAGTGTCCTGAGATTGTTCAAGCCAAGGGTATGGTAGGGGGCAACTCACCGCAAGTCTCAAAGTGGTGTTCGCGTTTAGATCCACCATGGACTTTGCATCAGTGCTGATACTACCAAGCTCTTCCTTCGAGCTTACTTCGAGCCCAATGAGGACGGGGTCCATGGTAACACTTGTGGATATAAGCTGAAGTACGGTCTCTTTCTGAGCCGACGGAGCGCTTGTCGTTACCTGGTTTAAGGAACAAATCTCGGACTGCTGGCTCAGAGCTCCACAATCTGGGTTTGGCGTGGTACGCGTGACAAAAAACTTGTTCTCCTCAACCAAAGGGGATCGAACCGGGGTAAAGATTTCAATTTGGGCTGGCGGCTTCGGACTTATTAAGTAGGGTACACCGTCTTTATCAACCGCGACAGGAGCATGCCGTGGTGTGGAAGGTGGAGGTTTGACGGTCAAATTACGGGGCTTACTTCTCGGGGTCATAAAACCAGCGCTCTTTGCCTCCCCACTGGCAACCCCCTTTTGCGAAGGTGTGGCAAGCTCTGCTGAACGGGCTACGCAGTCGACAGGTTCATCTTCCTCGCTTCTTTTAGTAATACAATGTCCGTGCGAGCCTGAATCATTGGGAGTGGACCCCCGATGACTACTCTCAGCTACAGTACTCAGTTTGTTCAGCGCGCTTGCTCTGCGTTCCTGAATTTGACGCAAGTGCTGAGTCCACATGCTCCAAAGCACCGATTTGTGTGTCTCGTCGAGTTGAGTGACGAGCGACACGAGGGCATTGGGGAATGCCTTCGCCTCGATTCCGCGCGAAGCCGTGTGCTGCTCAAACTCCTCACAAGTGCGCATAACTAGAATGCACGTTACGAAAATCATAAATTTTCGCACTGACTGTGTGCTGAGACGACGACGCTTACACATTTGAATAATGTCCAGTAATGTTTGGGGAGAGTCCACATCACTGAGCAGCTGATCAATTTCCAGACTCGTCATGAATACCGTGGGGTCGTCGAATACTCCCTGAGCCGGCTGTCCGAGGTACCGGTACACCAGCTTCTTTGCGTCATTACGACAGGTAAACCGCGAGTAGAACGTGGGAGCAGTCGCGAGCTCGCAGGTGTGGATACGAAGCGCAGGTAGTTTCGTTTCTGGGTGTTGTGTAGTGTGTTGCGCGTTCGTTTTTCCAGTACGCGCGTGGTCTGAATGTGACTCCGTATGGAGAAATGTGTTTTCCTCCGTAGAGCCGGATGACATTCGCAATTAAATAGGATAAAACAATATATCCAAGACGGCTTCAAGCGACGGTTTGGTTTTTCAATTCTCTGCACCACCGCAACACCCACTTCTCAGCACTTTTCCAACCTGGAAATTTGCCTTTTCCAGCTCCTCCGTGGCGACCGAATTTGAAAATTCCGGCCCGGCGAGGTCGCGTTCGCGGAGAACGGACGCTTCGCGAGGAGCTCGCGAGCCTCACCCAGGGCTCGGACTGAGAATATAGGTGCTCCAGTATGCGGGCTAGTTTTATCCGACCTCGCTATGCATGCACTCTCGTACAGTCCTCTCGAGCGAACGCGAATCCTTCCAACGGCTACCACGGTAACCGATGGCGCACTCGGCACTCCGTTCGCTTATATGTAGTCTTCTATAGGCTGACCACGGTGAACACACTCAGTAGGTCCAGTACTGCCCATATTTCAGGCATAAAGGCACCAGACTCCAGCTTCAAGTCCACCTGGCTACTCGTTGAGATTTACACGCACGCTTAGAAGGAAGTTCTGCTCGAGCGTAGAATGACACATCTCGCTCCACATCCAACATGATTGAGGCAGATGTATCAAGCTTCCTTCCTGTTTAACTCCCTATCACCACATGTCTTGACACCTCACCTAAGAGTCGAAGCAGCCATGCTTTCCCTGCCATCATACCGGGGTTGATTCCATCCACCACCCTCGGGACGAATGTTTGGATTCCTGGTACACTTCTCCGCGATAGGAAATCGGATATTCCACAGGTTGAGAGGCAATTATTACAATACTATTGCGAGGAGGATCCGCAGATATATTGAATTACCCAGACCATGCAGCGCGCTCTGCTAGAATGTCTGCGGAATTGCGCAGCAAAGCATTTGCGGAGATTGGAGACACCCCCGGCACGGAAGCTTGTGTATATGCTCGCAGGCGTAGGGCCAGTCGCCCGCTCGATGAGCACCTCCGTATCAGCATTCCAGACGAGCCCGTCTGCCCCTGTCGCCAAGTTCTCTAGTGTTTCCCGACGCACCATCGTCGAGGACGAGGACCTTGACATGGACCTCTCCGCCGTAGACCAGTCCAAGTTCCCTCGTTCGGTAACGCACCAGTTGAGCAATTGGAACGATCAGTATAGCAGACTGCATCTTGAGCAGGCGGACGATATTGAAGCTCTGCGCAAGAAGAGTATTACAGAGTTGCCAAATCATATTGTACCTCTATATCTCCGACTTCTCCACCTGCTTGAGTCGCCCGTTGTGTCCGATGCGGAAATTGAGAAGGCATTTAACATGCTCGTGGCACAGGAGCCGAGTATCAACAGAATTGCAATGAACACCCTCCTTGAGGTCGCAAATCGCCATCACAGATATGGTTGGACAGTGAAGCTCTTCTCCAGCTATGCTCACCTGTGCTCAGGAACTATGACGAGCACGGCGTGCACGACTGCCCTGACGGCATGTACGCGAATGATCACGATGAAAAATGCGCTGCATTTGGTCAAATCCTACCCTCAGGGCTTCGAATCGATGACGCCCGCAGACTTTGGTCGATCAATTGTGGACCAACTTTTGAGCGCCACAGACAACCAGTCAATGTTCGTTGATATGGGTGCTCTCACTGCTATGGCAACCTTCTATGGAGCCGTTGGCGAATGGCAGAACGCCGTGCTACTCCTCAAGAATTGTGAAGCGCGATACGGTGCAACTCCCAACACAGCCGTCTACAACGCCGTGATGACTGTGTGCCGTCAGCACAAGCGCTATGTCCGAGTTTTTAAGTTGTACAACGAAATGAAGGAGAAGGAAATCCCCCGCGATCGCATCACGATGACGATTGTGATGGCATCCTACGTGGATGCGAATCGACTTCAAGATGCCCAAAATCTCCTAAAGGAGTATCTCGAAACAGGTGAAACGATTCATCCGAACATGCATACCGTGATCTTGAGCGCCATTGCCTCAAAGGGAGGAAAGGAGGAAATCAATTCTTTCTTCGATTTCGTTTATCGATCAGGTGTCATTCCAGAGGTACGGTCCTTTAACTCGGCAATCGCCGCGTATCTCAAAGCAAAGGACTATGATGAGGCCATTCGTCTCTTCGCGGACATGCATCGACTGCGGCTAAAACCCTCCGCACTAACAGCGACTCTAATGATGCGATGCTTTATCGAAATTGGTTTCACAGAAGGTCTCCTTGGTGTGATCCCGCTGGTCACCTGGGTTGAGCAGAGAGACGTCAACGTCCTGGCTGCCTTGAGGATGCTGAGGTTCGAAGGACTGCATGGAGCGATTATCGACCTGTGCAACACTCTCCGACAGCTCGTGGATGTATCAGTCCGCACAAACACGCCTATGCCTGTCGCGTTCAATGAGAGTATGTCTGTGGTGCAGATCTATCGTTATGGCATCGAAGCTGCCCTCTACTTGGACATGCCTCAATTGGCGGTAGATTTCATCCAGCACATGAACGATAAGTTCAAGCTGGCAAGCTTCACGGCGTCACCTGGCGAGCAGGCAGCGCAACTCGTCTTTGATATATGCAAGCTAACACACTCCGATCCAAGGATACATAGTGAACTGTATCTCTCCCTCGTAAACCTCGCACTGGTCGACTTGGGACGACGACTGCCAATGCCTCACAAGGTTCAGCTCAAGCACATGCTAGACTCGCGGGCAGCCGCGATTGCAAAGTCTGTGTATGGAATTGCAAGTGGTAATGGAAACCGGTCGCATTTTGCAGGAGGCGCGTCAGAAATCTTCCGGGATACCATTCTAAAGTTCAAAGCGCAGATCGAGTCAACATCGGCAAACGCTTCACACTCCCAGTTTACATTTGAATAAAGTGGAAGCAAACTGTATCAACTAATTGTCGTGATTATTGAGTTTAATCACTCGAAGACCTGCCTGTGTATTTACTATAGCGCTGAACTGTACAGAGAGGACGAAATAAGGAAATGACCGGTGGGAAAGTGATGAGTGGTCCTCGCAAAGAAAGGGACGAGCGTGAAACGGCTCGTGGACGGGGGTGGAGGACGATGGTGGGATTTTCACAAGCTATGGCAATTAACTCAAATGTGAGAATTACAGTCGATGGGACAACTTCTGCTGGCCAAGGTCGACAAGGAAGACTGAACGGATGGCGCTGAGTTGAGATCGAACAAAACCTCAGAAAAGAGGACTACTACGGAGAAGGCGTAGGCATAGGAAAAAGATGACTGCGGATAGTATACTATGAATGAAGCTCTGGAGGTGACACGAGGCGGCATGTCATCGCGCAGTGGGAGGAAGTGGAAGTCAGGGTAGATGTGGGCATCACACTGTGTCTGCCCAAGGGCACGGAATACGCCTCACCTTCCAGTAGTGTCCTTGCACTCGTCACCAGAGCCCTGGGCCCTGCCCTGCAGGAGCGAATCGATGTGACCCTGCAAGGGCTTTGTGTGGGACTCGTCGAGAAGCTTGAACTCCCTCGCGAAGTAGATAAAGTGTTTGAAGCAGGTGTTGAGGTGGGCTTCAGCGTGGAGTTCAAGAACGCGATCGAAGTGGCTATGGTAGACGTGGGCGTAGACACGGAACAGGCGCTGGAAAATCTTCTGCACACGCTGATGGAAGTCCTTAGGGAACGATGAGCCTAGCTGCAAGGGGAAGATTTGCTCATTGGTGAGCTGGTTGTCGACCCAGTTCATGAGCAACTCAACGTATTCAGGGGCGGAGACTTCAACCGGTTCTTTGTACTTCTCACCGTCCATCCAATGATACTGGTAACCGGCACCTGCAACCATCTTGGGACATGACTGGGGTGTGCAGGAGTCTGAGATCGTCCCGTACAGCAGGTTGATCTCGTTAAAGAAGTCGACAGCTAGAGATGTGATGTGAATGATAAGACAAGTGAATTGACGTAAATAACGGTGTTCATCTCGTGCAAGTGTCACGTTAAAAGGGTAAGCACGCGCCACACTCCTCCTAGCCTGCTGACTCGGGCCGGAACTCGTTGCAAAAGTATACGTACTGTTCACAGCCAACCACTCATTAAGGTCCTCACCCTTGGGCAGACGCACGGCTGCGCTCATATCACCTGTGCCGAGCGTGGCCTGGGCGTACGACGACAAATCGCTGCGCTTGCCCTCTGAGTGGCTCTGAAGAGGCACCAAAGTTCGATACTTTTTGGCGCCGACACCGCTGTAGTTGGAGATTGGAGGCAGCATAACCGTAGTGTAAGTTGGGTTACATGAGATTATATATTTGTTATGCACAATTTAACGTGAGATGTGACGGAAGACGCGTAAAAAGGGGGAAGGCAGTGGGTATTTAGGCATTGACTGGGAATTGACTGGATATATCGTGACTTACAATAATTTCATCATCTTGTTACGAGTCTAAAAGGTGAAGGTGTGAGATATAGAATGCATTAGTAAAGTCAAATTGAGAAGCACGCGCCATCACCGTGCTCAAACCGAGCCCAAACACTCCTCGTTCTCCACTTGTCGACTGGGATTTTTTGAAAAACGGGCCACCAGAACAGCGGTGTGACTGGACTCTGGCCTGTCGACTGAGGTGGCGACTGCGCCGGTGGGGGAATTGCTTGAGGGAACATGTTTGGTCAGGTCAAGGCAGTTTCGAATGTTAATACGAGAATGCATACCACGCCTTCCATGCACTATGGGCCGATCAAAATATACAATATGACTGGGCTCAAGAGCTAACCAATGGGCATGGGCTGTTAGAAACGAGTTGGCAAACATGCCCCGCAGTGCAGTTTATTGATTATGACTGTTGTAATGTGTGAAAGTGAGGACCCACTAGTGAAAAAAGTATGTAGTGTAAGATGCACGCGAAGCATGCGTAATCAGATAAGTTACACTCGTTGGTGGCATGGTTACTCCTCGATCACCGAACCTCTAGAGTTGCGGCGAGGAGGAATCGGTCTGGGCTTTCGTTTGTCCAGGAACTTCTCTGCCCGCTCAAGGACATCCAAGGCATCTTCGAGCTCAAGGTTACCCACCCACTCGGCCTTGGGTGAGTGATACAGCTCCGTCGCTGGTGGCACAGTTGCCAGAGCCTCTCGAGCTTCAGCCACAATCTTACTGAGCAACTGAGCAGACTCTGAAGAGGCCTCCAGGGCAACCAGCTCTCGCTCGAGCTTGTTCACCTTCTCAAACAAGCGAACGCGTGCCACTTCAATTGCTTCCATGTAGGGCTGCGCCTCTTCCGGATTCAGACGGCCTTCCTTCTTCAAGTACTCGCGCCCAATGGGACCAAAGTAAGTCGAAGTGCGAACTGGATAGTTCAACGCATGGCCAAGTCCGCGGAGTAAAATAGAAACACGAGATGGCATCACCCACTCATCAATATCGTGTGGCAGAGGATTACGTTCATAAAGTGTCTCAAAGTACGACTGAACGTTCATGCCTCCTCTTGACTCGTACGTGTCATAATCGAATCCCAAGACAGCCATCTGATAGATAATGTCCTCACATCCTTCGTTGTGCTGATACCCCATGTGATTGTAGACTCGCACAATCTGATACCAATCCTGCTTCTCGAGGGCATTATACAGACGAGCAAGCAGACGACGATCGCGCTTGGTCAATTCCTTGCAGCTGCCGAAGTCAATCAAACCCAACCGTCCGTCCTCAAAAAGCAGGACATTACCTGGATGGGGATCAGCATTAAAGAACCCATTCTTGATGACCTGATGGCCATGCACTTGGAAGAGAAGTTCAAGTGTTTTCGCCATGTCCACAGTGTAGTGCGGCTTCAAGTAGGCTAGCTTAGCACCGGTAAAAGGTCCAATGAAAACGTTATAAAACCAACGCAGCGCGTTACTCAACTTATCTCTGACGCTATAATAGAGACTTGCGGCCCAAATGCGGTTGGTTGTCACTTGATCCATGTACTTCTTCATCTCGCGCATGTCTTCTTGAGTCAATTCTTTGATCGAGGATTTACCACGCACGCGAGCATAGATGCCGAGCAAGACGTCGTAGATCTTAATAGCAGGTAGATACTCCATCACAAGGACTCGCTTCGTGCACATGTCGTGGAGCGGCTGTGGAACCACCACCTTACCTGCGTAGGGCGAGTTGTTCATGTTCGTCCCGATACGCTCCAAATTGTGGGCCTCAATTCGATAGTCAAACTCAGTGTGGAACTGCTTTTCGATTTCCTCAAGGAAGGCCAAGTGTTCGGGCTGGGCCAGCCGACAGAAGAGCTTAATTGTGGACATGTCCTGTGCAAACATTTGCTCGACATTGTTGTACTGGATTTTGACCACCACCAGCTCACCAGTTTTCTTGAGGCGAGCCAAGTGCGTCTGACCAATCGAAGCCGCGCCTAGAGGCACGGGTTCAAAGTAGCTGAAGACTTCATCGATTGGGCAGCCCAGTTCCTTTTCGATTACATCACGGACGTACTCATAAGGCTCTGCGGGAACATGGCTCTGTAATGTCTCCAGTCGTCGGATCCACGATGGCGGAAAGAAGTCCTGTGTGAGGGAGCCCATCTGACCGAGCTTGATATAGTAGCCTCTAAGACTAAGGATCGCATCCAGCACAGCGTCGGCATACCGTTCATTCAGGGGTCCATATGTCAAGCCCTTCACAGTATCGAGATATGCCAAGTAACGCCCCGGGGCACCCTCGATCTCTGGAGCGTCAGGTGGTCGAAGTGACACGGAATCCGACGCCATGAGTGCTCGAAGTTCTGTGGGTGCGTCAGGTCCAAGATGCCCATCAATACCAATGTGCTCTGTACCTGGAAGCCGGAGAAACTCTACCATTGGCTTCCTCACAGCCTCAGGTAGAGCCATCGTCAAGGGTCGCAGGAACAACACGAGCCTAGTGAGAGGCCTCGAAAGCACAGAATTCAGCACACCCATCGAGTAGTCTGCGACGTTCACAGGTCGATAGGTCTCCGTTCCTGCCTGAAGCAAATCTTCAATGGTAGGGCATAGCAGGCTGTGGGCAACGATGTGGGTTGTGACTCTGAATTGCGTAATGCGGTAGTGCAGGTAGATTGGGAAGGCCCTGCCCCAGAAGGAGATCGACCTTCGCAATCCGATTTGAACGTTTTCATCGAAGGAATAATAAGCGCCCGCTCCAGCCAAGGCGGCGAAGAGAAGTATGAATCCCACCTTCGACCTTGACTTCCGTGGCTTGGCTGAGTCCTGATTCTGCTGTTGAGATTGAGAGTCTGCCTTTTGTTTTGAGTCTGACTCGGACGTTGCACTTGTTGCATCGCTTACAGAAGCTGGAGCAGCGGCAGAGGCTGTCGAGAAATGTCGCATCAGGTTGCGATTGATAGGCAGGGCTGTAACAGAGTTTGATAGAATCTGACGAGCAGTTTGGCATGAAGGAGATGCACGCAGCTGGGTAACTGATATTGACGTACCCAGCTGTCGATCCTGGAGTCCCAGTGAATCTGTCAGGATGCCATGACTCGACAAACTAGAGTGGTCTGGATCCGCGAGCCTGACAGTAACACCATGCACCGCAGGGCTTGCTGCCCTTGAAAACAATGCTGATAGGAAAGCTCTTCTGCCCGCAGGAGTCTTGAGAATTATCCGAGCTCTCAGCATGTTATATACTGGACGATTAACTTGCCAAGTTGCGAGCCTGGCAATTCACGTGACAAATTATCAGGAGTATGCGCTAAGCCAGCAGGGCAAGTGCGATGTGAATGCCGCAGACAGGAATGAACTGACGGCCTCGGCAAATATCCGCGAGGGATCCTGTGTGCAGTGGAGGCGTGGTCTCGAAATCCACACGCAACACGCCGAGTAGGAGTTAAGTGCGGGATTGTCGGACTTCCAAGAATACGCACGAGGCTAGATGTGAAGGCGCCAGCTTGGGTGGGTACTAGGGTCTTTTAGGCATTCATTATCCAAGTGTACAGTCAAAACATTTCAGCACCGGGGTTTTCCTGCAAATTCCACTCATACACAATATCCTTCAAGTGTTGAAATTTGACTCTATCCACCCCCCTGCTGAGTCCATTCGTCCTGGCCTGGATCCGAGGGTGACCATATGTTTGCCCTCTGTTTGGGAGCCCACACATGCGGTACAGGCGTTGTGGTGCTGCAGACAATAGCTGATGCCCTGATTACTCCGTAGCCGCGTGATCACGGCAAGACTCCCTGGGGGTCCACCGCACATGACTGGACTTCACCCCGAGAGGGCGGAAAGTTTTGAATCGTAATCAAGTAAGTAGAGTCGTGATATCTCGCCGCGAAGGCAGTGTGGATAAATTCCTGAAGCGCAGATCGACCCAGTCGACTTGATTGCTACAGTTTATTATATCCTAGCGCCGAGTCACACGGTGCATTTTATTCAACGACATGTTCCGAAACTTGATTCAATCTGCTCAGCGCGCACAAGCAAGCCTTTGTACCGCATCCGCAGCACGGGCGACTGCCATAATGCGATACCAGCCTGTGTTTGCCCTGCCAACTCAATTTTCCACGAGTGCCACCCAAGCTAGCCAGGACGCCACTCAAGCTGAAGAGACCAAGAGCGAATCCGCTGGTCGAACCTTCACCAGTTTCATGAGAGAGGTGCCCTACATCCCTGGGAACAGCTCGAGAAGCAGGCCAGCGTACGGAGGTGCTGTCAATCCAGGTGCCAAGGTCAAAGCAAAGGTCGCCTACAATGCCCAAGAGCTTGCTGAGAAGATTCTGGCTGGCGATCGTCGGGCACTATCTCGTGGCATCACGCTCATTGAGAGCTCGCTTCCAGAGCACCGTGATATTGCAAATGACTTGCTGCTGAGACTACTGAAGCACCAAGCCACCAACCCAGGCCGAAGGAGCAACACAAGCGCCTCAAGCACCTCAACTGCCCCAGCACCTGCGAAGCCAGCACCTGCGAAGCCAGCACCTGAGTCCAGTGCATCAAAACAGTACCTCGATGGACTCCCTTCGTCTACGTGGTCAGAATACGCCCAGCACGAATCATGGAAGAAGCGCATGCAGCAACAAGAAGCTGATGAGAATGACGGGAAGGCTCCTCCCAGCTCACAAAAAAGCACAGAAACAGCTGCAGCGCTTGCGCTCGACGAAGCAGCCCGAGCAGAGGCTGCTGCTCGAGCGGTTCGTCGGCATGCCCAGGAAGAGGTGAAGTTCTTGACACGAGAACAAGGCAGGCCTCGAACGCAACTCAGGATAGGTATCTCCGGAACGCCAGGTGTCGGTAAGTCGACTTTTATTGAAGCATTTGGAATGCACCTCATCGAGCAGTTCGACCTTCGTGTTGCTGTCCTCACCATCGATCCTTCGTCACAGCTAACTGGGGGGTCAATTTTGGGTGATAAAACCCGCATGCAACGACTCGCTGCCCATGATCATGCGTTTGTGCGACCTACTCCGTCCAAATGCACTTTGGGAGGTATCGCTCAGAACACGGCCGAAGACGTCGTATTGTGTGAGGCTGCTGGCTACGATGTGATCATCATCGAAACCGTTGGCGTTGGACAGAGCGAGGTGGCAGTTGCCCAGACTGTCGATATGATTATTCTATTGATGAACCCTGGCTCAGGCGACGAACTGCAAGGTATCAAGAAGGGTATCATGGAGTTGGCTGATTTGATTGTTGTCACGAAGGCGGACGGTGCCTTGCTGGCTCCTGCGCAGCGCACCAAATCAGACTACGAAAAGGCGCTTCACTTCTTCCAAACTGCGGGTCAGTCGTATGGATGGCATCCCCAGGCTTTGCTCTGCTCCGTGGTCGAAGATTCACACCGATACCTCGACAACCTGTGGCGGAAGGTCCTCGAGTTTGAGCAGGCCATGCTCCGTCCCGCCAAGGGCATCTACTCTCCAAAACTGTTTGCACACGGCGGAGTCCACGCTGGCATCAACATCGATGCTGTAATGGGTGCAAACCGCGAGAAGCATCGCGAGACGGCTTCGACTCTCATGGACTCAATGAATGTGCTCGAGGCTCGAAGAGCATTCCAGCGACGACAGTGGATGTGGAGCCAGTTGACAGAAGAGCTGCTGCTTCGTCTCCGTCGCTTCTCACAGGATGGCACGGACATTGATGAAATTGAGCGCGAGCTCGTCGTCAACCTAGTTACGCCGCGCGTTGCAGCAACCCGCATGTTTGACATGTGGCTGAAGTCTCAAGCCAAGTAGTTCGTTGAATAATCCCACTGATCGCAATGTCACGCTTCACACCAGAAGCGTGGAGTGAAGCGTTAGTTATACTACAGGCGCTACCCCGAATTGCTATTTTAGTTGTCATGTATCAAACTGCCCATGAGCACCATTCATAAACTAGCTGGGCTTTGGGTCCGACCTATGATCATTGCAGGGCTATCCGAGCTGACCACGCTACGACTTGAAGTTACCGCGTGGAAGTGCAGCCCCGTGTGTGGACTGCTTGTATGCGCCGGTGTCTCGTGTCAATGCCGCGGCATTGGGACGTGGCGCGGGCCAAGAGCCAGTGCGGGTGGAAATTTGAAAGTTGTGACGTCATAGCACCAAGGTATCTAAATAGTGGTATCGCCGAGGGTGTGGATACAATCTAAACATATCATTCGACGTATATCCACTGGGTTATCTATTTTATTAGGGGTCTAACCCGCCTCACCACCACAACATGTACGCAAATGGGCACACAAATATTGCCTACTCAAACTTTCCTACGCACGTGCAAGAGAACCGGCGTTTGCCCTATATCGTCATCGGGCTCATCTTCGCACTGCTTGTGAGTGTCCATTTCCTCGCCCCCGACGCACCCCGCCTCGATGTCATTAAGCCTTCTGAGGCTACGGCGCTCGTGGACTCGGCCCCAATTACCCAAATCACATCCATTCCACAGCCCACGAAGGAGGAACGGTCCAAGGAGACGTTGCCTAGCGTGCCACAGAGCCCGGAGACTAGTGCAGCCGTCGCAGCCGTCGCCGCTGCAGCTGCTGCCGCTGCTGCTTCGGGAACGGTGCAACCTCCCATCAACCCCATTGATCCAAGTGAGCACGCCCATGCTGTGGACTTTGTCAAGTCGATGGCTGAAGCTGACGCACAAGAATCGGGGAAGGCACCAGCGGCATCAGTAGCAGGAGGAGGATCTGGCAGTCACGCAACTTCTGCCTCCACATCTCCAAACACGAGCTCCGCCGCGGCGTCAGGCTCG
>Ga0182741_1005057_pt1 | contig 12487 bp, 13 predicted proteins | sample eDN5th37CBELigOP_FD_128874 | JGI IMG/M metagenome (GOLD analysis project Ga0182741, IMG submission 128874) | Enriched Organic Plus compost microbial communities from Emeryville, California, USA - eDNA 5th pass 37_C BE-Lig OP (version 2) (version 2) ...
CTCGAGATCGAGCAGCTCCAACAGGTCGTCGAGCGCGGCGCTCATGCCTGGCTCACCTGGTCGAGTGCGCGGGTCAGGTCGTCGATGAGATCGGCGACGCCTTCGATGCCCACCGAGAGGCGCACGAGCCCACCGGGAACTTCGAGTTCTGAGCCCGCCACCGACGCGTGGGTCATCGCGCCCGGATGCTCGATGAGACTCTCGACGCCACCGAGTGACTCCGCCAGCGTGAACACTTCGGTCGACGCGACCAGCCGCGTGGCCGCGTCCTTCCCGCCACGCATCTCGAAGCTGACCATGCCCCCGAACCCGCGCATCTGCCGCGTCGCGATGTCGTGACCGGGATGCGACGCGAGACCGGGGTAACGCACCGATGCCACGGCCGGGTGCGACGCGAGCATCTCGGCGACCGCGGCGGCGTTCTCACAGTGCCGGTCCATGCGCACCGCCAACGTCTTCACGCCGCGCAATGTGAGGTACGCGTCCATCGGACCAGGCACGCCACCTACTGCATAGTGAACGAAGCGCAGCTGCTCTGCGAGCTGCTCGTCGTTGGTGACGAGCGCGCCACCGATCACGTCGGAGTGACCGCCGATGTACTTCGTGGTGGAGTGCACGACGACATCGGCGCCGTGAGCCAAGGGCGTCTGCAAGTACGGCGTCGCGAACGTGTTGTCGACCACCACGCGGGCGCCGCGCGCGTGCGCCACCTCGGCGACGGCGGCGATGTCGACGATGGTGAGCAGCGGATTGCTCGGCGTTTCGATCCACACGAGCTTGGTCTCGTCTCGCCATGCCGCTTCGATCGCATCGGTCCTGGTGAGGTTCGCCGGGGTGCACTCGAGCCCCCAGGGTCCGAACACCCGGGTCAGGAGCCGATAGGTGCCGCCGTACACATCGTTGGCGACGATGACGTGGTCACCCGGAGCGAGGGTACGCAACAGCGCATCCTCCGCTGCGAGCCCGCTCGCGAACGTGACCGCGTACGCGCCGCCTTCGAGGTCGGCGAGGCACACCTCCAACGCGTGCCGCGTGGGATTGTCGACCCGCGCGTAGTCGGCGAAGGGAAACACCCCCACTTCCGACTGGGCATAGGTAGATGTGAAGTACACGGGGACGTTGACCGCACCGGTCGCGGGGTCGGGCGCCTGACCCGCGTGAATCGCGCGGGTCTCGAAGCTGGCCTCCTCCGCAGTCATCGACTCACCGCCTTGGGGGCGAGGAACGACAACACATCGGAGCGGCTGACCACACCGATCGGATGGCCGCCTTCGAGCACCAGGACCACAGGGGCTCGTCCGAGCACGTCGACGACGTTCTCGACCGACTCCCCAACGCCCACCATCGGCATCGGCGGCCGCATCACCTCACCCGCGGGCCGATCGAGAATCGAGGAGTCGCGAAACGCCCGCTCCATCAACTCGAGTTCTCCGATGGTCCCGCTCACTTCCTTGGCCGCGAGCGGCAGTTCGTCGGTGACCGCGACCACGACCTGGGACACGTCGTTCTCACGCATGAGGTCCACCGCACGGCGGGCTGGTTCGTCTTTGCGGATGATGACCAATTCGGGCGTGCGGCCGACCTTGGCGGCGAGCACGTCGCCAACCGCGGGCCCTTCGCAGGTCTTCAAGAAACCGAACGCGGTCATCCATTCGTCGCTGTAGATCTTGGACAAGTAGCCCCGCCCGGAGTCGGGCAGGAGCACCACGATGACGGCGTCCGGATCAGCGTCCGCCGCGACTTGCAACGCGGCGTGCACGGCCGTGCCGCACGAACCGCCGATGAGGAGTCCCTCTTCGCGCGTCACGCGCCGCGCCATCGCGAAGGAATCGGCATCGCTGACCATGATCGTCCGATCCACCAGCGCCGGATCGAAGGTGGTCGGCCAGAAGTCTTCACCTACCCCTTCGACCAGATACGGGCGCCCCACCCCGCCGGAGTACACCGAACCTTCTGGATCGGCTCCGATGATCTGTACCTCGGGGTTCTGTTCCTTGAGGTAGCGAGCCACGCCGGTGATGGTCCCACCGGTACCGATGCCCGCGACGAAGTGCGTGATGCGCCCCTTGGTCTGTTCCCAGATCTCTGGTCCGGTGCTCAGGTAGTGCGCGAGCGGGTTCGCCGGATTGGAGTACTGGTCCGGACGAAAGGCGTTCGGGGTTTCGCGCGTCAAGCGCTCCGCCACGCTGTAGTACGAGTCGGGATGCTCGGGCGGCACCGCGGTGGGGCACACGTGCACCTCCGCGCCGTAGGCCTCCAGCAACGCGACCTTCTCGGGCGCCATCTTGTCGCTCATCACGAACACGCACTTGTAGCCACGCTGCGCGGCCACGATCGCCAGGCCCACACCGGTGTTCCCCGACGTCGGCTCGACGATCGTGCCGCCGGGCTTCAAGAGCCCGGCCTTCTCGGCTGCGTCGATCATCGTGATCGCCGGGCGGTCCTTCACCGACCCGCCGGGATTGAGCATCTCCACCTTGGCGATCACCGACGTCGGCAAACCCGCCGACACCCGGCGCAATCGCACGAGCGGCGTGTTGCCCACCAGATCGAGCGGCGAGTCGAACACGTCCATGGCTGCGTTCATCGGCGAACTCCCACTCGTGAGATCGAGACGTCTTCGAACGCTACCGGTCGCATCAGCCTGCGAACACTTGCGCGAGGTCGAAGAGGCCTTGGTCGATGACCTTGAGCTCCTTGACACCGTCTTCGATCGGCACGCGGATCACTTCGTTGCCGGCGAGCGCCACCATGCGCCCGAATGCGCCCTCGTCCACGGCATCGATCGCGGCGATCCCGAAACGCGTCGCCAAGACGCGGTCGTACGCCGTGGGTGTTCCACCGCGCAGCACGTGGCCGAGGATCGTGACTCGAGTCTCGTATCCGGTGCGCGACTCGATCTCTTCCGCCAGGACGTTGCCGATGCCCCCGAGGCGCACGTGACCGAAGTCGTCGACCTCGCCCGACTGCAACGTGAGCGTTCCCGCCTTCGGCTGAGCCCCCTCGGCGATCACGATGATCGAGAAGTTCGAACGACGGTGCCGTCGTTGGATGCGCTCGCACACCTCTTCGATGTCGAACTCGAACTCGGGGACGAGAATCACGTCGGCGCCGCCCGCCAGGCCCGAGTACGCCGCGATCCACCCGGCGTGGCGCCCCATGACCTCGACGACCATCACTCGGTCGTGCGATTCGGCCGTGGTGTGCAACCGGTCGATCGCGTCGGTCGCGATCTGCACGGCGGTGTCGAACCCGAAGGTGAAGTCGGTGGCGGACAGGTCGTTGTCGATCGTCTTGGGAACACCGACCACCGCGACACCGTCGGCCGAGAGCTTCGCCGCGACACCGAGCGTGTCCTCACCGCCGATGGCGATCAGCGCATCGATGCGTTCTGCCTCGAGCGTCTTCTTGACCTGTTCCGCGCCGCCCTCGGTCTTGTATGGGTTCGTCCGAGATGTACCGAGAATGGTGCCGCCCCGGTGCAGGAGGCCGCGGGTGGAATCGATCGTGAGATCGACCGTCTCTCCTTCGATGAGGCCGCGCCATCCGTGCCGGAAGCCCACCAACTGGTGCCCGTAGACGCCTTCACCCTTGCGGACCACGGCGCGGATCACCGCGTTGAGTCCCGGGCAGTCGCCGCCGCCGGTGAGCATCCCAATACGCATTTGCAGTCTCCTCTGAACGCTTCGTTGCGATCCCTGGGCTCCGCCGATCGCGTGAGCCACTTCCCTAGGCTCGCGCATCGGTGAACGCACGAACGATGAAGACTCGCGTAGAACAGGACCTCGGCGCTCGGCTCGGCCCCGGCGAACGGATCGTCGACGTCGTCCCCGCATGGGTCGCGCAGGCGCCGTCGGGGCTCGCGACCCTGGTCAGTCGCCGCCGGATCCACGCGGTGGCCGTCACCACCGATCGGCTCGCGGTCTACGAGATCGTCCGCAGCCGCGTGGAGCCGGTTGTCGACCGGGCGTACGACAAGCTCAGCAACCACTCGGCTCGGTTCGCGCGACCGCTGCCACGGGTGTCATTCGAGGACGCCGGCACTCCGTGGCTCATCGAGTTCCGACCCCGCAACCGCAGGCTGGCCCGCACCGTGATCGAGTCCCTCGATGGTCGCGCCGCGAAGACGAGCGCCGACGTCGACTTCGACGAACCGCAGGATCAGCCAACCACCGCGACGCCCCGCTCGGAGCGTCCGCCACTCCCCTCGGCGATGCCCACACCCGACGCAGTGCTCGCCGTGCTCGCCATGGGCGAACCCGACGCCGTGGCGTTGCTTGCTCAGGTGTCCGAGCGCGGCTTTCCGCCACCGCCCGACCCCCTTCCTATCGTGGATCGGCGCAGCGTGCGCCAAGTCGCCAACCATCTCCGTCAGGGTCGCGCCAGTGCCGCAGCCGCGCAGCGCTGGGCCGCCGTCGTGCAACGCGCCGCCTCGATGCATCCGCCGCCGCTCGCCTACGACCCCGACGAGCCGTTCCCCGATCAGTTGCACCGAGCCCTGGGTTACATGCTCACCCTCGATCCCTCGGTGAGCCCGCAGCGCGCGGCCGATGAGATCGAAGACCTCGTCGACGGTCGGTCGTAGTCCGTTCTCATGAGCATCGTCTTGGCCATCGATGCGGGCACGACTGGCGTCCGCACGTTCGCCATCGACGCGGACGGAACGCCGGTGGCCACCGCCTACCGGGAGTTCCCCCAACACTTCCCGCAACCCGGCTGGGTGGAGCACGACCCAGAGGAGATTTGGCAAGCCACTCTTGCCACCCTGGCAGAAGTCACGGCCCGCATCCACGCGCTCGGCGAGCGGGTCATCGCCATCGGAATCACCGATCAGCGCGAGACCACGGTCGTGTGGGACAAGCGCACCGGGCATCCTCGAGCACGAGCGATCGTGTGGCAGGACCGCCGCACCGCGTCACGGTGCGCCGAGCTCAAAGCCCAAGGCTTGGAACCCGACGTACGTTCGCGCACCGGACTCGTTCTCGATCCCTACTTCTCCGCCACCAAGCTCGAGTGGCTCCTCACCACGGGTGGCGTCCGCGCCGACGACGACCTCGCGTTCGGGACCATCGACAGTTGGATCGTCTGGAACCTGTCGGGCGGTGCGGCCCACGTCACCGACACCTCCAACGCATCGCGCACGATGCTCTTCGACATCAACACACTCACGTGGTCGCCCGATCTCTGCGATCGCTTCGGTGTCCCGATGGCAGCCCTTCCGACGGTGCGGCCGAGCAGCGGCTACTTCGCCACGACGGATCCCAAGCGCGCCGCCGGACTCGAGGTTCCCATCTCGGGAATCGCGGGAGATCAACAGGCGGCGCTGTTCGGCCAGGCGTGTTTCACCCCCGGCATGGCCAAGAACACGTACGGGACCGGATCGTTCGTGCTCGTCAACATTGGTTCTCGAGCACCCGCACCGGCTGACGGTCTGCTCACGACCGTGGCGTGGACGCTGGGCGACACGACCACCTACGCGATGGAAGGCTCGATCTTCGTCACGGGCGCAGCCATCCAATGGCTGCGCGACGGCCTGGGCGTCGTCGCCGAGTCGAAGGAGGCCTCGGCCATCACCGCGCGCACGCCCGATCCTCTAGGCGTCTACTTCGTGCCGGCGTTCACCGGGCTCGGCTCACCCTGGTGGGACCCATACGCCCGCGGTTCGATCCTCGGGATCACCCGAGGAACCACACGCGATCACGTCGTACGGGCCGCGGTCGAGGCCATGGCCTTCCAGACGCGCGACGTCATCGACGCGATCACTGCGGTGGCCTCCGCGCCACTCTCCGAATTACGGGTCGACGGCGGCGCGAGTGGCAACGACGCGCTGCTCCAGTTCCAAGCCGATCTCCTCGGAGTGACGGTGCGTCGCCCCATGGTGAGCGAGACCACCGTGCAGGGCGCCGCGTTCCTCGCGGGGCTCGGCGTCGGACTCTGGGGCACCCCCACCGACGCGGCGTCGGCGTGGCGCCAGGCATCGGAGTTCGTCGCGCAGCCCCACGCCGATCTCGCCGGACGCTACGAGCGGTGGCGACGCGCGATCGAAGTCACCCGGGCGTTCGCCGCGGACTGACGCTCAGCTCGCGAGATCGATCACCTGGTCGACGGGAGCCGCCGAGACCGGGGCGAGTTCTTCGGGCTGCTTCGTGGCGTACGCGTCGACGTACTCATACCCAGTGAGGCACGCGAGTTCGAACATCACCTCGTCGGCGATCGCGCGCAACGCCATGCGGTCGACCGCGTCGTGAACGCGCGATCGCGCGTCGATCGGCGAGCCAAAGCGCACCGACACGGGTTTCAACAGGCGCGGCATGCGTCGCCCTACTGGTTGGATGTCGTCGGTGCCGACTAACCCGACCGGCACGATCGGCGCACCCGATTCCAGCGCCAGTCGGGCGACACCCGTGTGACCACGGTGCATGAAGCCATCGCGGGTGCGAGTGCCTTCGGGGTAGATCGCGAAGACTTCACCTCGAGCGAGCACCTCGCGCGCAGCCAACAGCGCACCTTCGCTCGCACTCCCACCCTCGCGACGGATGGGGATCTGGCCGATCGAGCGGAAGAACCACGCACTCTTGGGATCGTCGAAGTACTCGGCTTTCGCCACGAAGGTCACCCGCCGCGGAACCACCAACGGGAGGAACACGGAGTCGAGGAAGGCACGATGGTTCGCCGCGAGAATGACCGGGCCGCGTTGGGGAAGGTTCTTTCGTCCCTGCACGTCGATGCGGTAGAGCGCGTGGAGCAGCGGCGTGAGCGTTGCCTTCATCGGCCAATACAGCACTCGGTTCCCCCCGGCTCAGCGAGCCCGTGGCTCGCGGAACTCGCGCCAAGGGTAGGTCACCCCGGCGGGTGCGGACGGCCGGTCGACCGGTTCTTGACCGCTCGGTCAAGTGTCCGTACCCTCGGCCCCCCAATGGACCGCAAACTCACGACTCGGGGCCGCGAGCGCCGCGACCAGATCATGGCCGCCGCCGCGCAACAGTTCGCCGAGCGTGGGTATCACCCCACATCGGTCGCCGACATCGTGGACGCCGTGGGGGTCGGTAAGGGGGTCTTCTACTGGTACTTCCCTTCCAAGGAAGACCTCCTCGAGGAGCTCCTGCGCGCCGCATCGCACGACCTCCGGCGTCGCCAGCTTGCCGCCATCGGCGACGCCACCGACCCGCTGGTACGCATCGAACGCGGGATCCGCGGCTCGTTCGATTGGTTCGCCGGACACCGTCAGTACTTCACCTTGTTCCGCTTCGCCGCGAGTCAGGAACGGTTCGCGCCGGTCCTGCGCGAGAGCCACGACCTGGCGATTGCCGACACGGTGCGCCACCTCGACGCCGCCATCACCGCCGGCCGCATCACCGCACGCGACCTGGAGATGCTCGCCGACGCGATCATCGGCGTGGTCGAACAACTCACGGCCAGTTACATCATGGAGCGCGGCACCCCCGTGGAGACGGTGACAGCCCTTGCGGTCGACTTCTGCCTCGCCGGCCTGAAGGGGTAGAGCCCGCTCATCCGGCTCATCCGGCGCTCGGATCGGTGCTCCTACCCCAGCTTGGGGAGGGCCTTGCGGAGGCCACGGGTGGCTTGGACGATTCGATGCTCGTTCTCCACGAGCGCGAAGCGCACGAAGCCTTCGCCGCCCGGACCGAAGCCGGCGCCCGGCGACACGGCCACATCGCCTTCGGCCAGCACCATCTTGGCGAAGTCCATCGAACTCATCTCGCGGTACGGCTCCGGAATCGGCGCCCAGACGAACATCGTTCCTCGGGGGCGTTCGATCTCCCAACCAATGCGGTTGAGACCATCGCAGAGGGCGTCACGGCGAGCCTTGTAGATCGCGTTCGCCACCTGCGGATACTCCGGCTCCTCGTTCATGACCACCGTGGCCGCGATCTGGATGGGTTGGAACATGCCGTAGTCGAGGTAGCTCTTGATCTTGGCGAGCGCGGCGATGATCTCGGGGTTGCCCACCATGAAGCCCACGCGCCATCCGGCCATCGAGAAGCTCTTGGTCATCGAGTAGAACTCGACGCAGTGCTCGACCGCGCCCGGCACCTGAAGGATCGACGGCGGTTCGTAACCGTCGAATCCGAGGTCGGCGTACGCGAAGTCGTGCACGATGACCATGTCGTGGTCGCGGCCGAAGTCGACCAAGCGCGCCATGAAGTCGAGGTCGACACATTCGGTGGTGGGGTTGTGCGGAAAGCTCGTCACGAGGACACGCGGCCGCGGCCAGGCCTGCTCCCACGCCGACTGCAGGTTGGAGAAGAAGTCTTGGTCGGGGCCGAGTCGCACGTAATGCACACCCGCACCCGCGATGATCGGACCCCAGATGTGGATCGGATACGAGGGGCTCGGAACCAACGCCGTGTCACCCGGGCCGAGCAGCACCATCATGAGGTGCGAAAAGCCCTCCTTGACGCCGATCGTGAGACAGATCTCGGTTTCCGGATCGAGGCCCACGCTGAACCGGCGGCGGTAGAGGTCGCTCACCGCGAGCCGCAGGTTGGGGATGCCTTTGCTCGTGGAGTACCGGTGGTTCCGGGAGTTGTGCGCCGCTTCGGCGAGTTTCTCCACCGCGATGTCGGGTGAGGGCAGATCGGGATTCCCGAACGCCAGGTCGATCACGTCGCGTCCCGCCCGGCGGGCCTCCATCTTCAGCTGGTTGATCTCGCCGAAGACATAAGGCGGCAGCGCATGAATCCGTCGGAACTCCATGACACCACGGTACTCGGGGGCCGGAGCTGGCTTCGGGCTACTGGGCCGCGGCCGAAACGGTCCCGCCCCACCACTAGGGTGGACCGCCCATGTCCGGTCCCCTCACTCCCCCGCGCCCCGAGGTCGTCCTGCTCGACGTTGGCGGCGTGTTCCTGCTCCCCGAGCCCGACCGGGTGGCCGCGGTGTTCGCCCGATCGGGCTTCGAGGTTCCCGGTCCGGTGATGCTCGAGGCCCACTACGTGGGTACCACGGCCTTCACGACCACCTACGAGGGCGATCTTCCGTGGCGCGAGTTCTGGCACGAGTACCTCATGCGCTTCGCACGCGCGTGTGGTGTGCCCGAAGTCCGACTCGCCGAAGTGGTGGAGCATCTCGAGGGCGAGTTCGCCACCGGTCGGCTCTGGTCGCATGTGATCGACGGTGCCCGCGAAGGTCTCGAAGAACTCAAGGCCACCGGCGTCGCGGTGGGCATCGTGTCGAACGCCGATGGTCACGTCGCTCAGGATCTGCGCGCGCTCGAGATCCTTCAGGTCGGTCCCGGCCTCGGGGTCGACGTGTCGTGCGTCATCGACTCGGGCGCGGTGGGCGTCGAGAAGCCAGACCCTCGCATCTTCAAGATCGCGCTCGACGCCATCGACGCGACGCCCGATGTGTGCTGGTACGTGGGCGACACCCCGGGCATCGACGTCGTGGGCGCCGTTCGGGCCGGCATCTACCCCGTGTTGATGGACCCCTTCGACGTCCACGGCGACCGAAACGAATTGCGCATCCACTCCTTGCACGAGTGCGCGGCCCGGGTGGCCGCACTCCGCGCCTGACCGCTCTACGATCCCGGAGCGAGCGAGGAGCAGCCCGATGGGGAGCAGTGGTCAGAAGAAGCGCAAGCCCGTGCACAACGAGCAGCGATCGGCGTACGACCGGGCCGTGCACGAACAACAGCGCGAACGCGATGCGGTGATGTCCACCATGGGCCTCGGCGGACTCAGCACCACCGCGAAGACGGTGCTTGCCGCCGTCGTCGTGCTCATCGTGCTCGCCGCACTCGGCGCGTGGGTGGTCGTCGTTCTCTGAGCATCACATCGTGGGCGGGGCATCGCCCGACCCGCGAGCATCACGCCGCTGCGCATCGAGTTCTGCGTCGGCGGCGGGTCCCCACACCTGGTTCACCACCACCATCGCCGGAATCAACAGCAGCCAGGTCCACGCACCCAACGTGGGATTCCAGATCCCGACCGGGACCGTTGCCAAGAAGACGATCGGGGTCACGAGCCCTCGATACCGGATGTAGGTGACCATCGCGGGTCCGACCTTGTCGTCGATGAGCCGACGATGTGCCGACGACGCGTACCACCAACAGGACGCGAGGAGCAGCCCGCACGCCGCCATCGTCAGGGAGTAGACGACCTCCACCCGTCGGGCGATCGGATCGGCGGAGTTGATGTACTCACCGAACGTCGACGAGACGAACGGCACCAAGCACACGGATGCCAAGAACGTCATGTTGAGCACCACGAGGGTGGAGTTCTGCCGTGGGATGAGCTCGAACATGCGGTGGTGGATCTGCCAGAACAAACCGACGATGAGGAACGTCAGGCCGTACGCCGGCAGCTTCCAGAGTTCTTCGTTGAACTCGGCGATGAACGCGGTGACGTCGAAGTCGCGCGTGATCTCGAACTGGAGCGCAACGAGGGTGATGGCGACCGCGAAGACCCCGTCGGAGAACCCGATCAGACGGTCGGGTCCGCCGTAGAGATCGTGACCGGCCCGGAGGAAATGACGAGGCACGGCGCCGATTCTGCTGCGTGCGTCGTCCGCGCGGGCGGACCGTGCCGTCAGCCGTCAGCCGTCAGCCGTCAGCCGTCAGCGGTTGCCGTTGAGGATCGCGAGGATTCGCAGGATCGACAGATACAACCACACGAGCGTGACGGTGAGACCGAACGCGGCGTACCACGACATGTACACCGGCGCCCCCGCGTTCGAGCCGCGCTCGATCACATCGAAATCGAGCAGGAGGTTGAACGCGGCGACGCCCGCAACCACCACGCTGAAGAGCAGCCCGAAGAGGCCGTTGGACAAGAACGGCACCGTGACCCCGAACAGCGAGACGATCCACGAGATCAGGTACACGACGAGGATGCCGAACGTGGCCCCGATGATCGTGAGACGTACCCGGGGCGTCACCCGAATCGCGCGCGACGTGTAGAGCAGAAGCATCACACCGAAGACCGCGGCGGTGATCGCGACGGCCTGGAGCACGATGCCCGAGTACCACTCCTCGTACGCCTTGGAGAGCGCGCCCACGACCAGCCCGTAGGAGACCGCATACAGCGGCGCACCGATCGGGGCGAACTTCGGCACGAACGCCACCACCAGGCCGAGCACCAAACCAGCGATCAGCGGAAGCACCATCCACGCCGGGAACGCCAACTCGCCATCGGCTCCGGTCGACGTCGCCGCCCAGCCCACCGCGCCACCGGCGAGCAGCAGCGCCAGCATGATGAGCGATCGGAAGATCGTGCCGTCGAGGGTCATGACGCGCGTGGGCGTCACGCCCGCGCCCTGCCACTGCGCGACGTGCTCGGGTGCGAACGTCTTCTCGTTCAGAACGGGATTGGCCATCGGTTCCTCCGTTGCGTTGCGGGCAGCGTACCGGCGTCGTGCGCCTACGCCGCGTCAGTCGCGCGTCAGGTTCAACCGATGAGATGCGCTCGTACTTCCGACAGCAGCGCCGCGTTCTCTGGGGCACGAGCGTCGAGCGGACCGCAGATGAGCCAGTCGGCGCCCGCATCGACCCACGACTGCAACTGCTCGGCCACCTGCTCGGGTGTGCCGCTCACGACATGATCTCCCGGGGAGAACTTGGCGCGCTTTTGGACCAGCGCCGCGGTGGTCTCAGCGACGAGGACCAAACCACCCCAGCTCGCGCGGAACCGTTCGACGTTGCCACCGCTACGTTCCACCTGGACGCGAATGCTCGCGAGGTCGGCCGCGAACTGCGCCGGAGTGCCTCCCCACCGGTTCCAGCCGTCGGCATCATGGGCCGCGATCGCCCCGACGAGCCGAGCGTGGCCACCCACCCACACGGGGTACCCGCGACCGCGCGCGGCGCGCAGCGTCTCGGTCAACATCGCGAGTCGTTCCGACACGGTGCCGAACGGCAGACCGAACGTCTCCATCTCGGCTCGGCTCTGGGAGTCACCCGCGCCGATCGTCACGAGCATGCGACCGCCGCTGATGCGCTGGAGCGAGTCGAGCGCGTTGGTGGTCACCGCCGGTGGACGCAACGACGCGCGCACCACCAGTGTGCCCAGCTTGACGCGTTCGGTTTCGGCGGCCACTGCGCCGAGCAACGTGAAACACTCGATCGACGGCCGCCGATTGCCGTTGGGGTCGTCGCGGAACAGGTGGTCGTAGGCGAAGACCGCGTCGAGCTCCGAGTCGTCGGCGGCGCGTGCCACCGTCAAGGGGATTTCGGGATCGGTCACGAACGACGGCAGGGTGAGCCCGACGCGTACCCGTGACCCACGCGCTCCGAGGGCTGACGGACCGCGCGGCGGCGTGGCCACGTCGTTCACCCCAGCAGGGTTCGAGCGAGTGCCGCGGCGCCGATGACGCCCGCGTCCGTGCCGAGGGTGGCGCCCACGACTGGCGCGGTCTCGCGCTTCGATCCCGCTTCCACGTTGCGCACGAATGCGGCGCGTACTCGGTCGAGCAGGAGGTCGCCGAGACTGACGAGTCCGCCACCGATCACGATGACACCGGGGTCCAG
>Ga0182741_1005059_pt1 | contig 12485 bp, 2 predicted proteins | sample eDN5th37CBELigOP_FD_128874 | JGI IMG/M metagenome (GOLD analysis project Ga0182741, IMG submission 128874) | Enriched Organic Plus compost microbial communities from Emeryville, California, USA - eDNA 5th pass 37_C BE-Lig OP (version 2) (version 2) ...
CTTGGGACAATCCCACACCGACTCTCCCGTGACCATGTTGAAGTAGTACACGACACCGTCGTCCGTGTACTGGAGCGTCCAATTAGGAGGCAGGGGAGCTTCTTCCTCCGATGTAGTTGACTCGGCTGCTGCAGCACTAGTGGTACTAGTGGCAGTCGCAGCAGAATCGCTGGCGACCGGAGAAGCTGATGAATCCTTCTCTACCTGCTCGCGCTTGGACTTACGAATCGCTGCCCATTCCTTCTCAATCACAGCAGGTCGGTCCCACACGGACTCACTGGTGATGCTATTGAAATAGTATACAGCGCCATCTTCGGTTTTCTCCAAGGACCAGCCCGAGGGGGTGATGACCGAAAGGAATTCAGTTTCAGCGTTCGAGAAGTCCTCAGGCTCATCCTCTTTGGGAGCAGCTGCCGAGTCAGACGAAGATGCCTCAGTCTTGGCCTCTCCTGTTGACTCTGGTGTTGCTGCAGCTGGCGTTTCGGTCTTGGCGGGTTCAGGGGAACTGGTTGCTGGCGTAGAAGCGGCTGCAGGTGCTGTAGGTCGTGTCCAAGTGGTTTCATTCGTGACCTTGTTGTAGTAATAGGTCTTACCCGACGAAGGATCCACGTGCTCGGACCATTCACTTGGGAGTGCATCCGCTGCGGGAGTGCTAGCTGCCGAAGCAGTTGGTGAGCTTAGCGATGATGTGGACGAGCTGCTGTCAATGTTGGACGGCGCAGATTGAACGCTCTCAGAGCCCGCAGTGGCAGTGGTAGCGGCATCAGGCTTTGTGTCGTATCCGGCAGGCTTGCCCCACGTCGTTTGACCTGTCTCGGTGTTGTAGTAGTATACCCGACCGCTGGGATCGGTGGCCTCTTTCCACGCCGAGGCACTCGCAGCAGAGGCTGAGCCACCTGGTTCTGACGCAGTAGTAGTCGCGGTGGCAGGCGTGGCCGCTGCGTTAAAGCAGTCGGGCTTCGTCCAAGTCGTTTCGTTAGTCTCCCTATTGTAATAATAGGGCTTCTGCGACTGCTGGTCGAAGAGCTCTTGCCAAGGATTCGTGGACTAGAGGGTGTAACAAGCGGAGAACGAGCCAAAGCACGTCAGTATGGCTACCTCCGGTACCGTTAATGCTCCAAAAATACTCTCTTAGATATTTGTCCAGCTAAGTGTCATACAAGAGGTTGGAAAAAGCGATCTTTCGCACAATCGATGCATGAATTATAGACTATAAACTTGTATCTATATCGTACACAGTTGCATAAATTTGTTAACAAGATTTTCAAACCAGTATCTACTTACCATGATCCACTTTATCGACTTCAAAATGCCGTCGTTTCCTTTCCAGTCCGCCTATTTCAACACCCCCCACTCCGCGCACTACCTTTCGATTTTGAAACGTCTCAGTCAGAGTCTCAGAGAATCGGCGGTGCAGTACTGCACACGAACGGGTCCTGGATCACTGGGGCGAGTCTAGGACTCAGAACGGGAGCATTCGGTCAAACAAGGCTCGTATGCACTTGAAGATAGGAGATTTACGGTTACAATTCTTTTATGCAGTAGTCGTTTGTGTAGCCTTCTCATTAGTTCAAAGCACTTGCTGAGTCAGTTGTTTGAGAATGAGCACGGTTGCGTATTCGAATGGTAGGCTTCAAGTTTCAGCATCATGAGGCATGAACTAGAGACTGTGATAGTGAGGTAGTGTACTGTATTAACGTGAGTTTAGTGTACAAGATGAAGTGAGAATTTGAGAGAGAGACCGATCGAAAGCTTGATTGCGCTCTCGAAGCTGTGAGTCTACCAGTCCAATGGGTCCAATGGGTTAACGCCTTCAATGATTGCTGGAGCGGGCTGCAGAACATGCATGATTGAATTATTCAGAGTAGCGAACGTCGTTGCACCCGTGAATCGGGACTCTGGAAGCACAGGGCGGAGTAAGTGCGCAATCGAAGGTGTGACTGGATTTGGTGGGCGATAGAGAATGGATGATACCACTAGATCTTCATCATGGCTCAGAACATCGAGAGCAGGAGGAACTGGAGAGTAGCTGGACTGGGCAGAAGAGGCGCTCGACCTGATTTCGTCGTTCTCGTGGGTTGCCGAGCTTGGATCGTGCGAATTGTCGCGATCTGTAGCAAATTCCAGATCATTTGCTGTTGGAACAAATACCACTGAAGGTGGACACAGCTGTGCAAGATTTCTTCCACAAAGAGCGGGAGATGGAATAACGTATGACCCAGCGACCAGCCGGTCTACCTCCAACTTGCTCTGTGAACGAAGTCGAGGGTGAGCGAGTCCTTCAGCTGCAACCGTTACGGCGATCAAAGTCTGTGATTCGGCACATGTTGAGACAGTCTGGATGTCTTGATACGGATGCTTCGTCGAGCCAGAATTACGCTTGCTCAACAAGGTTCTCAGAGCCTCAAGCACACCCACACCTAAGGTGACTATGCCAGGAGTCGTGTCAATCACCCGCCTGCGAAGCGTACGTGGTTGGGCGTGCGCGAGTGGGGCAGCGCCTGAAGCCGACTGCGTGCTCCAAAGCGAACTCATCGGGGCTGAGGTCATGACGTCGCCACCAAGTTCATTCCATGTCGATATTTGAGTCTCGAGCTTGAGAACTTCAGAATCACGGGTTTGCATCGAAGCATCTTGATCATGCTGATGAGTACACAGCGCTTGGGTGTCAATTCCCTGGGCCATAAGGCGAGATCTAGCAAGGCATCGTAGAGGAAGAGGCGGTAGTCGGCCGATTGATGTGTTTCCAAGAACCAATGCGATGTCCCATTGCATGGAATTCGTTGCATCCCGTGGGGTGACTGCGGATGATCGTGCACTGAGTGAAGGCGAAGGGAAGGTGAAATCACGCATTTTGATACGAAGGGGTGAGCCGAAGTCGGCACCGAGAGCATAATACAGCGAAGGAGACAGCGTTGAGTGAGGGTCACTGACAAGCCTCTCAGGTGCAGGGTCGGTCTCGTAGCCTCCTACCAGTGGAGCCACAGACATAAGGAAGCTACGAGGACTGGAAACTGCTTCAGAGATGTGCACCCCATCTTGCTTCTCGTCAAATACAGGCTTCGGGGATCTTCGAATTGGGACCAAGTTCGGCAACCATACAGTATGTGGCACATCAACAATACCGACTAAGGACACCGACACAGGTGCACCTGCCCTTAAGGTCTCAAGTCCTGACTTACGAAGCCAGTGTTGGATAGCTTTTCGGCGCAATTTCGAGGCAGTCGCCCGCTCACGCAATAATTGACCCATTTCCGTAGCAGCCAGAGTCAATACCTCGTAGCCATCAATCCGGATACCAGATTGCGAATCAACGAACAGTTCAGGCAACATTGAGCTTGATTCGGCACGCATCCATCGCATGCTCGAGGCAGTGAGAAGCAGAGTTGCATACTGTGACGCTGCAGGCGTGCCCAGTGTCAAAGTCACGACTTGCTCCAACACAGCCGTTGGGCTAAGCACGAGCTCGGCCGCGACACCCACTCCATGAGCAATAAGCCCCGCAAGTTGAGTCTGCGAGCCTCTTCCATTATGCTCAACCACGTCATAGTGACCTTCATCACTGGCTTGGCTCGATCGCGATCGAGAAGAAGCTGATGCCGTATTGACCGCAAAGGCAACCTCAATGGACGTGATAATACTATCAAGACATCCAGCTACAGCCTTGCGAACGATAAGTTCTTCTTCCATCTGACAAGCTTGTATCTCGCGGGTATTTTCACATTTAATCTGGTCAGAGCGAGAGCGAGCAATCGCCTCAACAAGGTGAGTAAGTCGTTTGGAGAGTGGAGGCGGTGCAGCAAGGGCCAGGCTTAGTCTGAATGTGTCAGCGGCGAGTAAGGAATGTGCAAAATGAGAAAGTTGGATTGTGGTTATGCTGCCCCGGAGTACGACTTGCGTGGTATCACCAGATTCAGATAGTACATGGATAGGTACGGCGAATGATTTGGTAGTGTTGGCCAGCAAAGCTGGGACATAAATGAGGAATGACATGTTAGCGTGGCCACCAGCCTCGACAGGGGTATACAGGGACTCTGGATAGATCCAGAGGCTCGTCTCGAATAACCGTTGTGTGCTAAAGAGGTCGTCTTCGCTGACTTGGTTGGGTGAAGTGAGCTGCAACAGTCGAGTAATGAATTTTGGACCATTCAGGGCAGTTGAACGTCGCGTGCTTGCCTTACGACGCTCAGCTGTGCTCGAGACTGAGAGTGGATTTTGTGGCATGATGGAAGTCGCGATCAGACCACTACTGTTGGTTCGTACATCTCTGTACTCATAAACCAAGGGGTGGGCGGACGCCGTCTTGCCAGCAAAGATTTCTTCAAGAGACGGAGAGCTTATTGCATCGTCGTAGTACGCATGGCGGAGAACCTCTTCAGTAGTGAGGCCTGACTTGATCCGGTTGAGTACCCAATTCTGGAAGCCCATAAACATACCTCCTTGTGTGGACTTGAAAAGGGACGCCTCCGTAGATGAAATCTCGGTAGAAGCCACCTTGGACACCGTTTGCCACGGGCGCGCCGCGATCAAATCATCTCTAGTCAAGTTGGACTGCGCCAATCTACGCTTTACCTTCGCAGAAAGCTTCAAGAAACTATTTCCTCTTGCGCGTACCTGCTCTGTAGAGTCCACAACTTCATCAGATGACGTTGAAAGGGCCGACTTATCGAGCGCCTCGGCTGCTTCTTCGGCAACAGGAGATTATTGAGTTGTTGGATTCGAGCGAGCGAATGCAGATCCTTTGTAGCGGGTGTTGATACCCTTGATGACGGGGCGTACACTTTCTTCGAGGGCGGGACGCCAGAGGATAGGGGTTGGATAAATGCTGACGCGCCATTACCAGTAGTGTCAAATCGAGGATCATCGTCAGGCCGTGAGACCATCATCGGGAGCCATGCTGGTGGGTACATGATTGCAGAGACGTTGGCGAGACCATGAGTCTTGTCATTTGGTAATGCCAGCAATGGATCAATCATGTGGTAAGAGTTGGAGTCTAGTACATTGGGAGTTGCGTTCTGGGTTGGGCTTGGATTGTTTGACCTATCAGACCTGGGCTTTTCAACCTCTGCTGAGGAGACAGTCTCGCGACTCAGTTTCTGTCTTAACCATCCTCGAATTGTTCCTATCAATGCTTTTCGACGCGCTGAGCCGATTAGCAAGCCCATCAACGCGATGTCCTCAGGATCCAGGTCACCGTCCTCGTCTGCGTTGTACTGGTGACGTGTTTGCTCAGATGCAACCAGCGAAAGGTCATTGAGCGAGGAGAGAAGGACAGCAGGAACTAAACCGGAATTGGAGATAGGAATCTGAACACGCTGCCATTGCCCCGGCGCAAGCTTGCCAACCTCGACCTCGGCGGGAATGTCCAACTTTCTCGAGCCAGCAGAGCCAGAGAGCTGGATCTCCGAGAAACGTCCCTTTGATTCGACAGTGAGGGTCGAGTTGAAGACACCCAATCTAAGCGGTCGGAAGAATACTGACACCACAATGCTCTCGTCAGGCTGCAGAATCCCTGAAATTGGAGTCGCAGCCCACGCACAATTGGGCGAGATGTTAGGTAGTGGTTCAATATGATGCATTGGGATATGTGAGTCAATGAGCTGAACTGCACCACTTGGTGAGTGAAGGCGCCATGGTGAAGGCACTCGGCCAGGATTATACAATTTGAAAGTCAGCATTCTCTCTTTACCAATCGGCGAAAGTCCGAAAGCAAGTGAGCTTGTGGACACAGATAAAGTCGGGAATGACGCCGTGCCCTTTAACTGCAATTGGAAGGCCCCAGAGTTCGAATTAACCGATAAGTTGGCCTTGAGTGTGCTACGACCAACGGGGGTCCAGTGGATCGGTACGTATGCTACGGACAACGGGGAAACGAGTCCTTGTGCCTTGGGGATGGTCAGCGGATAGTTTCCATGGAGCTTGTAAGTTAAAGGGAACTTGCCTATGTTGACAAGTGGCACAACTAATTGCGCAGTCTCACCTACTGAACGATCTCCAAAGTCCACGTTCTCCAACGGGGCAGTTGCAAGCACAGCCTCTTGCGAGGATCCGCGCAAATACAGTCGTGATTGCTCTCCCGTTGTATCGTTGGAAACGGCAAGCTCGATCGTGAAGTTTCCAATGAATGTTGGGGTAAACTTGGCTGTGATGTTGAGATAGCTGCGAGACGATATTGCTCCACTCCAGCGAGAAAGGGAGAGCTGTAGCCGTGCGGAGGCCAGCTGCTCTCGATCAAGGATGAGGCGCTTCATCACTCGGGGTCGCGTTGCTGCAGCTAGTGCCTGCTCCACCAGCGCTTGTGTTTCTGGACCAGGTATAATGTTGGGGTCCAAATCATCCGGAATCACTGAGGGCATCTTTACAGAATCGTCTTCAGACTTGTGCTCGATTGCAGGCGGAGCGTTGGGAAGAGCTTCTGAAGTTTCAAGATCAAATACAGCACGAACGAGTGTGAGCGAGTATTGCAAATCAAGGGAGCCCGTATTCTCGAGCCGTGCGCTAGCAGTGGCCAACGATCCTCTCTCAACAATTCCCATGTCAATGATATTATTCGGGATTCGCAATCTCGCAGTGCCAGCATCGAGCAGGATTCTGATGACCGATGATGCAAAAGGGGAAACAATATGTAATCCAGCTACACCTCTCATAGGAACCGGTGGGCGGAACCGAATGAGAACTCGTGCACGTTCTCTGGGTGCCAGCTGGATCTTCCCCGGGTGATGTGAAAGTATCGAGGCCGGAAGGACGGCAAACTTTGATGCAGCGTTTGCCTGCATGCGGAGCTTCTGGCGTTTTAGCTTTCGCTTTTTCTGCAGCAGTTTATAACGAAGGGCTTCAACATCGGTGACTCCAGCGGCATTTGCCTCATTAACATGACTATCATCCGTGACTACCGACTTCTGAGTCTCTCCGGCCTCAGAACCGTTTGTTAACGGCGGTGGGCTCTCCGAGCTGGCTGACAAAGGATCGAAGCTATCGGGATCGACATCACCAAACTCCGCGTCCTCGTCTTCGAGTGGTAGAGAGTCGATGGACTCAGGGTCATCGTCTACGTCATCTTCGCGCAGTGTTACGGTGTCTGGATCGCACTGAACAATTTCAATGGAGCATGGAGAGTCGCCCAGGTTCGTCAGGGTGGATTCGGCTGTGTACGTTCCATTCACGACGCATCGTGAGAATTCAATTTGATTAGGCTCACATAGCATCAGAGCCTCTTGTCCCATACCCGAGATCTCAATCGTGTGGCTCTGCTGAGTAATAAATGAGAGGGCGCTCGAGGAGCGTGCTCCTTGTCCACTACTGTCTCCCGACGGCATTTGAGGACTACCGAGGCTGATTAGCACACGACCAGAATAGTTGATCTCGCGCGTTGGCGTGAACTCAATCGGTAGCTCAAGCGTGTGACCTACGGGTAGAGAGAACCTTTCAGTTCCCGCCAGCAGAGGCCAGCCTAGCCACCTGCCTTCTTCGATTTGAATGGGGGCAAATCGTTCCACCAGCTCAGCTTCAGATCGGACGCGTGCTGCAGCTCCGAGCTTCGCACTCGATTGACTTGAGTCAGTCAATCTGCCATCACCTGTTGAAAGCTTGGCGATATGCATGCGCTGGTTCAAATTACGCGTACTACCAGTGATGACCGCCGGTCCCTTCCCTTGTCCGCTTGCCTTATTCGCGATGCTATGCGCACTCGACAGCGCGAGATGACCAGGTCTGAGGATGGCCAGGCTATCGACATCAACTTCATCTTCAGCCTCATTCGCCACGTCATGCGCCAGATCCTCATCCTCAGGCACGTCCCTACCATCTGGGAAGGCAAGCAGGGCTGGATGCACACCACTTTGGTCATCGTCCGAGATGTTCAATGAGTGCTGAAGCGTCAAGATTTCCGAAGCGCCTGCACCGTTCTTCTCCACCGCCTTGGCGTGCAGCCGTAACCAGACTCGAGGCTCTCCCATTTCAAACCCGAGGGTATTTTCGAGTTTGCAGACTAGACCAGGCGCAGCTGCAGTGCCGGTATTTGTAATGAGAATGGACATGCGCTTTACGCGACCAGATACGGACTTTCCAAAATCTAGTTTGCGCGCGGGCTTCATGCGCAACCTCGGGACCCCTCCGCATGCATTCAAGGGAAGAATTAGTGAGGGCGCAGCTGGTGAATTAATGACGATAGGGTCTGTCTGAGGGGTCGTATCAGTTGGAAGGAACGAGATCGAGAGTGTCACAGTACTTCGTGGAGGGATCACACCTGACATGGGACTAACAACAATTTGAGGGTTCTTGTGGGAAATTGAAAACTCTGCCGGAGAGTGGCCTGCGTTGACCAGAACTCGATCTATGAAGCGCGCTTCTCCAAGAGCGACGCAACCAAATTCAAGCGGGCTAGAGTCCTTCAAGGAAAGATAAATCTTGTTAGCGTACGCGGTAAGGGGAATCGCGCGACTAGATACACCAGGGACCGACGGAACCACAAGAAGAATCGCGTTGAAAGATCCCTCAATGGGAATGTTGACTTCAACCGTAAACTTCATGGCTTGCTTCGGGAACAATGTTGCAGATGATGTGGATACAGTGAGTCTTGGGCGATCTCGGCCTAGACTATCATCTCCATCATCGAGATCAGCATAGATGACCTGCTTAGCGCTCGGTAAGCCGGCTCCACGCATGATCGTTTTCACAATAGATCCCAGACCTTCGGTTGGCTGCCCACTGCCCTGAGGCAGCGCGCCACCTGCGACTAAAGACCTCTCAGATGATGAGCCAGTTCCACTGGCTTGCAAGGCTTTGCTAGACTGACCATGCTGTAGTCCAGTGCCTTGCACGTTAAGAAGTTGTATACCAAAACTTCGAGCGAGGTCAAGCAGTGTTGCAAGAGGAACGTTTAGCCCGTCATCTGCAAGCGCTTCACTTCGGCGTACCGCGCGGCCCGCGGCCTCACTCAGCGCAACACCTGCTCGTCGCAAGTGATGCAAAGAGTTGAGGAGGCCCTTGGATGCGATTTCTGGCTTCCGAGGCGCCGGTAATGCGCCAGATCCGGCGGAAGACATGGGATTCGTTGTGTGCGGAGTACTGGAGCCTAGGAGTGGATCGACTGCAGCGGAAGGATACGTGCTCTTGTAGAGACGGATTAGCTTTACAATCAACCTACCTGCACTTATCCAGCGAAGCTGCGCGAGCGTTAGAGCAGATCGAATGGACCTAATCGATCGAGACCGGTGGACTGTCGTAGCCGTAGGTTTGTGGGTACTGTTGGTCCTTGACAAAGACGGTAGTGATGACGCTGAGTTTTGTCTGCTTCGATTCATTCTGGATGGGGCTGAGGTAGTGTCTGACGTGACATCTGGACGAGAGTTCGGTCGGGCGCTAGATTGTGAGGCTCCTGACTTCTGTGGGTCTTCGACGACTTCGATGGAAATCTGGGTTGCCGCGGGCTTTGGCTTGCCGGTTTTTGTCGGGAAAATAACAACGTGGCGATATAAATATGTTTTGGACAACTGAGTAGAACGCCCTGATCCTGCAGATCCTAATCTTCTGTCTGCAACGGGGGCCCCAGGTAAGAAAGCTGACAGAGGCTTATCTAGAAGCCAATGGAAGGTGATGGGGCAGGCCGTTTCACCCATATTCACAAGCGTAATCTCCCTCGTATAGACATGCTCGGTTCCAACAACACCAAGCGCAAGGGAGCCGGTTTGTAGGATACGAGCCGCACCACCAGCTGCACTGGCATGAATACGCAGGCGTGGGATGCTGAGGTTGTCCATCGCACTCGGCTTCAAGAGGCGGCTTGTTAGACTGGAGCGCTCGGCAGCACCCGAGAGCGCAGCGGCTGTTAAGGTGCTACAATACAGCTTGAGCTCGCAGCTATACGCTCGGAGCGCCATGACCTTTGCGCGAATAAAGAGCGGAAGGGCAGTGAAAGCCTGGAGTTCGCCCTCAATTACAGTCGTAGTTACGGCTCGCTGAGCATCTGAATGGGGAGACACCTCTGCCTCTGGGGTTTTGCCTGAGGGTGCGTATGCAGATAGCACCTTTCGAAGCGGAATGTCGTAGATTTCATTATACAACGCCTCTTCTGTAAGTTCGGATAGAAGGAAGTTGCGATGGTTTAGCATCGATGCCTCGCCAGTTCGGAAAGCACTCTCGGGCATTGGTGCTCCGAGCGCGCTCGAGAACGAAGGAGGCTGTGGATTTGCCGCACGAAGGGATGACGACAAGTTCTGAGAGACGACTGCGCCACTAGGACTCGTTTTTGTCCTTTCAAGCAATTCGAGCAGCGCATGGCCACCTTCGCGAAGGACAGATTCATCAATGTCGATTCCCGACAGAGAAGACGACTGTGTCGACTCAGATATGTCCTTGCTCCCCTGGTAACCTGATGTCGGAGTCGCCCAAGCAAAACCTGGGGGGATTGCGGGTGATCCATTGGAGTCAGTTGCTGAAAGATCTCCATGACGAGGTGTCTGGCTGAAATGATTCGCAACGAGGCTGGCAATGGATTTGGTGCGGAGATCATAAATATTCAAGCTGCGTAACAGGCGTGAGAGCGCGAGATCCAAAGGAGAGTCTTTGATGGCCACAATTGCGCCCGGGTGACTAATCGAAGTAGCAGCTGCGGCGGCCGCTGCGGTTGCGGTTAGCGAAGACGACGAAACAAGGGCTGCAATGTTGGAAGCGTTCATGGGGGATGGCACATGCGTACCCATATCTCTCGCATCGGTTACAAATGATTCAATTGGAAGCTGTTGTAGTCGTGCGGCTCGACCAATGCCGAAGTTCGGTGAGTCGCATTCAAGCCGGAACTTGAAGGCAACTGAGCCACGGTTGTACAAGCAAAAGTATTTTTCAACGACCGAACCACAACCAACAACATTGAAGTTAATATTCATGCGGCTCATGACGTTATCGTTTGCAAAGCCTTGGCTAGGTTGAGAGCTTGGCAAAGAGAGCGTACTGCTCGCCGACGTTGCGGGCGCGCTTCCTTCACCAGACGACTTACCTAAACCGACAAGTGCATCAGAATCAGATGGGAAATAGACGCCGGGCTCACCTAAGCCACCAGTTCCCTTGATCAGAACGTGGAGCGACGACAAATCTTCATCGAGATGCAGTATCTGATCCGCACCCCGGTTCTTGTTATTTGAAGGCGATCCTGGTGAAATGATGTGAGGTATTCCGTGGACGTCTTTCCACGCCTGATTGAGTTTGGCACGCAAACCACTGATCGAATTGTGAGTGATGATTTTTAAGATGAACGCGCTAGACGTCGCAGAGGAGGGTTCATAGGCGACAGTGAGAGGCACCATGCTCTTGGGCAATACAGTCCCTGACATAGGGTTCACAGAGAATTCTCGAGGGAAGTCACCGGAGATTACAAAGTTGCTGCGAACAGAACCTGTGTTCGACAGATAAATCGTCAGCGCATGAGCCTCTGCAGCTGCGCGCAAGCCGAAGTCAAGTACAGGGACGTCCATCGACACCACAGGATCTGCTTTCATACCTGAGCCCGATTGAGCCCCAGATTCTGACGCATGTCCAGACCCAGCTTGGGGATTTGACGCCGCAGCACCGGCAGCCCGAGCGTGGGCAAGGCTGACTAGTGCCTTTGCTTTGTCGGTTGTTTCTGCCGTGAAGGTCAGTCCCATGGGTGCCAGTTTGGAGGTCGAAATTGGTACTCGTACCCAATCTGCAAATGGTAGGGTTGGTGTTTTGAATATCGAGAGCTTGGCTTCTGCCGAAGCCGCCCGAATATTCAGCTTATAACGTCTTCCACCTAAGAGTGCAAGTTCAATCGGTATCGAGAAGGACGATTCGTGCGTTGGTACAAAGTAGACTTCCAGTACAGCGCGGCGGTTCGGGTGACAACTGACGACAGGAAGCGCTAGCTTCGTGGTGGGTGTGAATATGTCTTTCGGGAAGTCGATGCTTGCTCCTTCATGAGTCGGCCCCTCAAGCGGGCGTGCCTGCGTAAGGTCGATGCTGCGATTAGATGCGTGGCGCGAGTGATGCTGCTGTGATGTGGCAGCTGTTCGGCGGACGGGGTTGTTATCCGTATCAGGAAGGAGTGTCAAATTTACATACACTCCAAGCCGTCTCAACTTCTGAAGGAAGCGCTGCATACGCGTTAAACCTGGTAGAGACTGTTGCGTAGGACTTGCCATGGTGCGTGGAGCAGCCAACGAAGTCGACAAGAGCTGGAGCAATGGGGGCTCATAGTCTTCCGGATTCGGCCCCGGCATGCTCTTGGAGTCACTGAATGTATCTTTCCAAAATTCAGAGTCCATGTCGGGCTCAATGGAAGGAGTAAATGCAACGTTGCCTGTGTTCATGAAGGGAAGCTTCTGGAGGAAGACAGATCCGACACTGCATCGCCCGAAGTCGATTACTCGTTGAGGGACGAGGAATTCAAGGTTTTGGGTTCCTGCTACGCCCTTAAGAGAACTGTAAATAGGAGGGAACCTAGCAATAACTGCGCGGGCGGATCTTCTTAC
>Ga0182741_1005061_pt1 | contig 12482 bp, 9 predicted proteins | sample eDN5th37CBELigOP_FD_128874 | JGI IMG/M metagenome (GOLD analysis project Ga0182741, IMG submission 128874) | Enriched Organic Plus compost microbial communities from Emeryville, California, USA - eDNA 5th pass 37_C BE-Lig OP (version 2) (version 2) ...
CGGTTACAAGCTCGGCGACCGCACGCTCGTGGACGGCACGGTCGCGATCCTGACCGACCCGTTCGGTGGGGTGCACATGGGCCGCACCGCCGAGGCCGTCGCCCGCAAGTACGACGTCAGCCGGCAGCAGCAGGACGAGTTCGCGGTTGAGTCCCAGCGCCGGGCCGCCTCGGAAGCGGCCAAGGCCGCGTTCGCGGAGGAAATCACCCCGGTCAAGATCGGAGGGCGACGCCCGAAGACGGTCGAGGTCGACGAGCACCCCAAGCCCGACACGACTCTCGAGACGCTGGCGAAGTTGCGGCCGGCGTTCGAGGAGGGCGGCTCGGTGACCGCGGGCAATGCGTCCGGCATCAATGACGGTGCCGCGGCGCTGGTGCTGGCCACGGCGTCCGCCGCGCAGGAGAAGGGTCTGACCGGGCTGGTCACGCTCGAGGCCGTCGCGACGGCCGCGATGGACCCGGGTCTGATGGGGTACGCCCCCGTTTTGGCGCTGGCGAATCTGTTCGAGCAGACCGGCACCACCCCCGGCGACATCGACGTGATCGAGTTGAACGAGGCGTTCGCGTCGCAGGCGGTCGCGGTGATCCGGGACGCGAAGCTCAGCCCGGAGAAGACCAACCCGTACGGCGGTGCGATCGCGCTGGGTCACCCGGTCGGGGCGACCGGCGCGATCCTGAGCCTGCGCCTGGCGAAGGACCTCGTGCGCCGCGACCTCGAACTGGGCATCGTCACCATGTGCATCGGCGGCGGCCAGGCCCTCGCGGCACTCTTCAAGCGCATCTGAGAGACCGCCACACTCGATCCGGATCGCTGAAGCATCTACCAACACCTTTGGCCCCGAGATCTGCAGATCTCGGGGCCAAAGGTGTTGACCGCGTGCCGAATTATCTACTGCTGTGCGAAATTGTGTCCCAGCCCTCGACGGACTCGGGAGTGCGGGGCGCGGGTCCGGTGTAGATAGCGGCCGGGCGGACGAGCTTGCCGAGACGCTTCTGCTCGAGGATGTGGGCGCACCAGCCGGCGGTGCGACCGCAGGTGAACATCGCGGGCATCATGTGCGCGGGGACCTCGGCGAAGTCGAGGATGATCGCCGCCCAGAATTCGACGGTGGTTTCGATGGCCCGGTCGGGGCGGCGTTCACGCAGTTCGGCGAGCGCGGCCTGCTCGACGGCTGCGGCCGCCTCGTAGCGGGGGACGGTTCAGATCGGTACGCCGCGGCCGCTCGAGCATCCATCAGCGCAGCACAGGCCGAATCCCCGGGAACTGACCGGCTCATGATCGCTCATGCCCGCACCGCTTCAGTGGCACTGCACTGCCACTGTTCAGAATGCGATCCGCCGCTCAGGCTCGTGCTGCACGGTACTGCTCCGACTCCAAACGACGAATGTGCGTGACGGAACGGGCGAGCTCCACCAGATATCGTGCCAGCGCCGCTGTTTCGGGCCCGCCGATGCGCTGCCGGTGGGATGCCATTTGCTGGAGGACCAGTCCGTCCAGCATCCCGACCAGGTAGTCCGCCAAAATGACCGGATCGATCCCCTCTGCCAGAGCCGATATGGCCAGCCGGTCTGCAACCGCATCCACGTGCTTACGGAAACTCTGCGCAGCAAGGTTGTCGCTCTGCTGAGTCCGCAGTGCCCACAGCAACAGTTCGTACTGCGCAATGGCGACATCCGAGCTTCCGTCGAACAGCTGCTGATAACCGCATAGCATTGCCGCCACCGCGTCCTCGAGAGGTGGACTCGAGTTCGGGTTGCTCGACTCCCAAGGCCCCGTGGCAAAGGCCTCGGTGTTTTCTAGAACGGCGGCGAACAACTCGGCTTTCGACCGGAAGCTGTAGTGGAGTGCCGCGAGGTTGAGGCTCGCTTCTTCCGCGATGCGACGAGTGGTGGCCTTGGACAGCCCTTCACGCGCGATGACCCGCGCAGCGGCGCGCACTAACTGAGCACGTCGCTCGGTGAGCGTGTAGTACCCCAACGTTTTTCTCCGTCCTAGTCCACCGGATCCGAACCGGAAGGTCATTTCGGTCTGCGCCACCTCACCCTTGGATGCGGGTGTGGTGTCCGGACCACTCTCTGTCTCGCAGTTGAAACTTCTGGATCTTGCCAGTAGATGTCTTCGGAAGTGCCTCAACGACATCGATGACGTCGGGCACCTTGAACTTCGCCATTCGCGTGCCCGCATGGATCCGCAGTTCGTCAGGTGTCACTCGCGCGTTCGGCTTCGTCACCACGAACGCCTTGGGTCGTTCCCCCCATTTTTCGCTGGGTACGCCGATCACCGCAGCTTCGAGAACGGCCGGGTGTGAGACAAGCACCTGTTCGACCTCGACAGAGGAAATGTTCTCTCCTCCGGAGATGACTATGTCCTTGCTACGGTCCCGGAGCTCGACGTAGCCGTCGGGATGCATGACCCCGAGGTCACCGGAGTGAAACCACCCTCCTTCGAAAGCCTTTTCGGTGGCCGCGGGATCGTTGAGATATCCCTTCATGACGCCATTGCCTCGCATCACGATTTCACCGATGGTGGACCCGTCCGCGGGGACATCGGTCATGTTCTTGTCCACCACCCGCACCCCGTCAGTGTGGATCATTCCTACGCCTTGACGTGCTGCGAGTCTGGCTTGCTCGGTTGCGGGTAGCTCGGCCCAGTCGGACTGTGTTTCGCACACCGAATACGGTCCATATGTCTCGGTCAGGCCGTAGACGTGAATGATCTCGAACCCTAGCGCCCGAGCTTGCTCGATGATGGTGGGGCTGGGAGGGGCCCCGGCCGTTGTCACCGTGACGGCCTGCGGAAGGGCCGCCGCCGAGGGAGAGTTGACCAGCATCACCAGGACGGTGGGGGCCGCGTTGAAATGACTGACGCCCTCGGTGCGGAAAAGGTTCCAGATCTTCTCGCTGTCGATGGCCTCGAGACAGATGTGGGTGCCGCCGATGGCGGTAATCGCCCACGGTGTGCACCAGCCGTTGCAGTGGAACATGGGCAAGGTCCAGAGGTACACGCTGTCGGAGGTGTGCCGAGAATGGATCAGCTCCCCCATCGCATTCAGGTATGCGCCCCGATGGGTGTACATCACCCCTTTGGGGCGACCGGTGGTGCCCGAGGTGTAGTTGATGCTGATCGTCGCCAGCTCGTCCCGGACCGTCCAGTCGATGGGCTCGTCCGAAGTGTGATTGAGAATCTGTCGATATTCGACGGCATCGACGCCGGCGATATCGCCGCTTCCGATGACCACAACCGTGGACAGTCTCAATTCGCTGGCGACGGGCCGGATCGAGTCCAACAGCGACTCGTGGACGACGAGGATCTTGGCGTCGCAGTGGGCAAGGATGTAGGCGATCTCTGCCGGCGCCAGCCTGGTGTTGAGTGCCACCAGGACACCCTTGGACAACGGAACTCCGAAATGCGCAACGAGTAGTTCGGGAACGTTGGGAGCGAGATACGCCACGCGATCCTGCTCGCCGACACCGAGGCGACCGAGCCCACGCGCGAGTGCTGCGGCTTCTGCTGCGAACTCGCTATAGGTCGCTCGTCGATCTCCGAGGACGATGGCGGTCTTGTCCGGAAAGGTCTTGGCGGCGCGGTCGAGGAAAGCCAGTGGAGTCAGGGCAGTGACGTACGGTTCGGACACGGGTGCCAACTTTCATCGGAGAATTCGGGCCGGAACACGCCTGACCGCGCGATCGTGGGATCACGACGAGGCCGACGCTTCCGGATAAGCAGCACGCCTCGCACGACCGCTGGAACAAGGTACGTCCCATGCGGCCCGTGCGGCCAGATCATCCGACTTGACCATATGGCCCAGTTTCCTGTCAAGGGAAATATTTGGACTCGCCAGATCGGCTACACAGGCACGCGAGGACGGCGCGACCACTTCGAAGCCGAGAACGGCACCGCATCCTTACCGCGTAGAAACATCTGCGTAACAATGAATACTGTTGCATTGTAATCAATTCCGAGCATCGGGTGGGCGACTTGACAAGTACGAAACCGACGCGGTTAATGGACAGGGCCCACTAGTTGATCAATTGCACAAGTCATTCGGCTTAATCATTTGCCCTGAGGGGATTGACAGCCGACGAGTCGACCAACTAGCTTGACCATGCGCCCAAGTCGAGTGACTTGGATCACGACCCAAACCAGGATGTGATCGCTACGTTCGCTCGTCGAGAGCGCTCGTCGAGAGCGGGAGCCACATCGGATTGAGCGGAGGAACCATGGTCAGCGAAGTATCGGTGCTCGGGCTCGGCAACATGGGATACGCACTGGCGCGGGCATTCGACGCTGCCGGCCGTCCTACCACCGTCTGGAACCGGACGCCGGGCAGGAATGTGGGACTTCAGGCCGAGCCTGCGCCGTCCGCAGCGACCGCGCTTGCTGCCAGTCCCCTGTCGGTGATCTGCCTGTCGGACAATGCAGCGGTTCGCGCATTGCTCGACACTCCTGAAGCGGTGTCCGCGGTGAAGGGCCGAACCATCGTGAATCTGTCGACGGGAGTGCCACGCGAAGCGGGTGAGCTGCAAGAACTCTTCCACGACGCCGGCGCCGAATACCTCGACGGCATCATTCCCGACTACCCCGAAGCGGTCGGCACCAAAGACCTCGGAATCGTCTACTCGGGGTCCGAACAGGTGTGGAACCGCAATCGCGAACTGCTCACTGAACTGGGAGGCAAATCCTGGTACGCCGGGGAATCCGTCGGAGTGGCGGCGGCGATCGACATGGCGATGTGCATCAACTTTTATCACACGGCTATCGGTGCATTCGTCGAGTCGGCTGTCTTCGCGCGGCACGAGAACGTTTCGTTCGAGAGCATCGAACGGGTGGCACTCGAACTGGTCGCTTTGCTCCGACACCAGATCCCTATCGCGGTCGCCGAAATGCGGGCGGGCAAGTTCGACACCGATCAGGCCGATATCGACGTGCACTGGCGCGGGACCGAGATGGCAGCGGAAGCGATGAGCGTTCTCGCCGGACACCGCGACCTGCATATTGCTCCCCTCGTCGCCGACCTGCGACGAGCCCATGAAGCAGGTTTGGGCGACAAGTCGCTACCCGCACTGTCCACGCAACTTCTGCCCTAGACGCACCCCTACCCGATCACGCGCGACGCATGGTCCTGACACACAAGGAGATGAACAGATGGCGGCCTTGCAGACTGTTCCGAACGACACCCCGGTAGAACACATCATCGAGATCGTCGACCGCGAGGGCGGCGTGATCGTCGAGAACTTCATCGACGACGAGACCCTTGCCGGGCTGTGGGACGATCTCGGACCTGACCTCGACAAGGCTCCCGGCGGAGCCGACGAGTACCTCGGCAAGAAGACCCGTCGTATCTCGTCGCTGTTTGCCCGCAGTAACCACATGGAAACGGTGGTCACCCAGCCGTCGTATCTCCAGACCGCCCGCGCGCTGATGCAGAAGCCCGTCAAGGTGTATCTCGACGGGTGGATGGACATCACGCCCACCATTCAGATCAGTATCAGCCAGGCCATCCAAATTCACCCGGGTCAGGGTAAACAGCCCCTCCACCGCGACGACGCGATCCACCTTCGCCGCCACCCCGGCCCTCACAGCCGCGTCCAGCTGATGCTCGCGATGAGTGAGTTCACCGAGGAGAACGGCGGCACGATGGTCATTCCCGGCAGCCACCATTGGGACGACGAGCGCACCCCCCTCGAGTCCGAAGCGATTCCCACGGTGATGGCAGCCGGATCTGCACTGATCTGGGTGGGCGGTGTCTATCACGGCGGTGGGCACAACCGGTCCGACCAGCCGCGCACCGGCCTCACGATCGGTCTCGATCTGGGCAACCTGCGGCAGGAGGAGAACCAGTACCTCGCCATCCCTCGCGAGAAAGTCCTCGAGTACTCCGAAGAGGTCCAGCGACTCCTCGGCTACGACGTGTGCCCGCCGTTCCTCGGCGCGTACGAGATGAACGATCCTCACATCCTCCTCGAGGACAGGGAGATCAGCACGACCATGGTCGCACAGACTCTGTTTGGAGCAAAATGAGCACCGCCACCACTCCCCCGATCGTCCGGGAGGACGACGCGACGCCCTTTGTCCGCGCCATCACCACAGCGCTGCGCCGGTCCGCAGGCACGCCGGCCGGCATCGAATTGCTGTCCACCCTGCCCGCTGTCGTCGGCGTTCGCTCGGCCTCCGATTTCCAGAGGGCGACAATAGTTTCGGGCGCCTCGGAGATCCGGGTGCACCGTGGTCTGGCAACGGACATGGACCTGATCGTCGACGTGGATCCGGCAACTCGCCGCCTCGTTGGGAGCCAAGACGACGTGGAGCCCGCGGCGGCAGCGATCGCCGCAGTACTTCAGCCGGAATTACCCGAGCTGCCTGATGTCGCAGCCGAATTCTGGGAACTGACAAAGAATCTCCCCGGCATGCCGGCACTGAAGTTCGTCGCGACCGACTCGGGCGACCAAGTGCTCGTCGGTGACAGCGCACGACCCTATGAGATTCACGGTGCGGCAGCAGATTTGCGCCGCATCCTCGGCGGTTTGGAGACATTCCCCGATTCGTTGTTCGCGGGCAAGTTGACCATCATTGGCACCTTCCGTGAATGGTCTGTTGTCACCGGCGCATCTATGAAGGCGGTTTACGATGTCTGACAATTTCGATGCGACGGCGTGGGTCGATCAGCATTCCATCCGCACCGTTCGGGCGGAAACCCTCAGCCTCGACGGTGTCCTGATCGGAAAGCATCTCGCCCCGAAAAAGTTCATTTCGGGCGCTCACGGTGGCGGATTCAGTTTCGCAGACATCGTCTTCGGTGTGGACATGGCCAACATTCCTCAGTTGGGATTCGATTTCGGTGACTGGCGCGGTGAACTCCGCGATATCCAGTTGAGACCGGATCCGAGCACCCTCGTCGTGGACCCCTCCCTTGAAGGTCTGGGGTCTGTGCTGTGTGACATCACCGACCAGAACGGCGTGCCGCTCCCAGTCTGTTCACGGTCCACCCTCAAGCGAATGGTCGAGGAACTGGCTGCGCGTGGGTATACCGGCAAGGCCGCCATCGAGATCGAGGCCACCGTTTTCGAGGAGTCGATCGAGCAGGCCCGCGCCCAGGGCTTCAAGAATCTACACCCGCTGGGTGGCTCGTCGGGTGCCGTCTACGTGCTGAGCCGCTCGCGCGATTTCACCGAATACATGGATGCGGTTGCCCGTCGACTCGACGAACTCGGAATCCCCTGGGAAGGTTGGGCCGACGAGTCCTCGATCGGACAGATCGAGTTCAACATCTCCCCCACTGACATCGTAACCGCCGCTGACCTGTACGTGCGGACCCGCCAGGCCATGCGTACTGTCGCGTACGAACTGGGCCGCACGGTCACCTTCATGGCACGCTGGGCACCGGACCAGTACGGTCAGGGCTCGCATATCAATCTGTCCCTCGAACGTGATGGGGTCAACGCCTTCCACAACCCGGACAACCCGCACCGTCCGTCGCAGGCGATGACCGACTTCATCGGTGGAGTGCTCGAGACATTGCCGGCCGCAACGACGTTCCAGTTCCCGACGATCAACTCGTACAAGCGCCTCGTAGAGTTGGACGGCCCGCCCACCACCATCACCTGGGGCGTGGAGAACAAGTCGACGGCAGTGCGTGCGATCTGCCGCGATGCCAAGCAGACCCGAGTCGAGTACCGAGTTCCCTCGGCCGATGTGAACATCTATCTCGCGTTCGCCGCCTTCCTCGCGGGCGGCATCATCGGGCTCGACCAGCACATCGATCCGGGACCCGAATGCGATGTCATGGCGTGGGGGCTGCCCGCCGGAACCGTACCGAAGATCCCGACGAGCCTGTCCGCGGCTACGGACATCCTGGTCGCCGACACCCTGTTGTCAAAGGTCCTGGGAGCGGATCTGGTCGACTACTGGGCCGGTACACGTCGGTGGGAGTGGTTGCAGTTCCACACCACAGGCGGCGACCCGGACGCCGGCATCTCCGACTGGGAACTTCAGCGCTACTTCGAACACATCTGACAGCAAACACCACGATCGGCAGGAAGCTCATTATGAGAGCGGCAGTGCTCAATTCGGCTCCGGGCAAACTCGAGCTCGAAGACCTCACCATGGACGAACCCGGACCACGTGAGGTCGTCATCCGTACCGCGGCGGTAGGGCTGTGCCATTCGGATCTGCACTACATCGATGCGACCTGGCGCACCGACTTGCCAGAGGTTCTCGGGCATGAAGTCGCCGGTGTCGTCGCCTCGGTCGGTAGCGAGGTGTCGTCGGTCCGGGCGGGTGATCACGTCGTCACCTGCGCCACCATCTTCTGTGGGTACTGCCGCTACTGCACCAACGGCCAACTGTCCCTGTGCCTGAACCACCAGGCACTGAGGACCAGGCCACGCCCCAAGCTCACCAATGCAGCGGGCCGGCCGGTAGGAACGATGGGCGGACTCGGCGGCTTCGCCGACAGCATGCTGGTTCACGAGAACGGTGTCGTCAAGATCGACAAGGCCATGCCCTTCGACCGGGCGTGCCTTCTCGGCTGCTCGATCGTCACCGGCGTGGGAGCAGTATTCCGGGGCGCGCAGGTACAGCCGGGATCGACTGTCGCCGTCATCGGGTGCGGCGGTGTCGGGATCGCGACGATCCAAGGCGCCCGTCTTGCCGGTGCTTCCCAGATCATCGCCATCGATGTCAACGAACACGCTCTCGATCAGGCGAAGTTCTTCGGTGCGACCTCGACGGTCAACGGCCGTGAAGTCGATTCCGTCGAGGCGGTGCGCGAGCTGACCGGCGGCGGAGTCGACTACTCGTTCGAGGCGATCGGAGTCCGTGTTACTGCCGAGCAAGCCGTAACCATGCTCGCGCCGGGCGGCGTGGCAACGATTCTGGGCATGATCCCCGACGAGCAGCCGCTGCGCATCCCGTCGTCGGAATTCTTCATGAAGGAAAAGCGCATCCAGGGATCCCTGTTCGGATCGAACCAATTCATGGTCGACATCCCGCGGTTCGTCGACTACTACCTCCAGGGCCGACTCCGGCTCGACGAGATGGTGTCCGAACGGATCCGACTCGACGAGATCAACGACGGTTTCGACGCCATGCGTCGGGGCGGGATCACCCGCGTCGTAGTCGAATTCGATCAGTAGAGACAGAAGGAAGCATCGTGCGACCACTCATCGGTATCTCTGGGCGTCGTTGGCAAGGAACTCGCGTCGACATGGAAGCCCGTTATAAGAAGAAGCAGTTCGACGTCCATGTCTCGGATTTTGCGACCAAGGTAGCCGCCGCCGGTGGTCTACCGGTGCAACTTCCGTACGAGTCCACCGGCCGGGATCTGATCGACCGCCTGGACGGCCTGTTGATCAGCGGCGGCCAGGACGTCGACCCGGTGCGCTGGGGCGGCGACCCTGTGGATGCTTGCGACATCGATCCGCTTCGCGACGAATACGAAATCGCTCTGATCCGCGATGCGCTCGACGCCGGAATCCCGATGCTCGGTATCTGCCGTGGAATGCAGATTCTTAACGTCGCACTCGGCGGCACTCTCGTACCCGACCTCCCGACGCAGGAACTTCATCATCAACAGCCAGGCCAGCCGGTCGAGGAAGAGACGCATACTGTTCAGTTCCTGACCGGATCGACGATGTTCAATATCTACGGCCGCACCGCGAACGTGAACTCCCTCCACCATCAGGCCGTCGACACCGTCGGCACCGGTCTTACCGTGACGGGCTGGGCACCCGACGGTGTCGTCGAAGCGATCGAGTACGGCGACGAACCTGTCGTCGGAGTGCAGTGGCATCCGGAATGGCGGCACAAGGATGCAATCTTTGACTGGTTCATCGACCAGGCAGCAGCAGATCTGGGAGGGCGCCGTGGAGTTGCGTGAGTACGCCGCAGCCGACGCAACCGAATTGCGTCACCTGATCCGCTCCGGAAGCGTCTCGGTCGGTGAGGTATGGCGGGCTGCCGCTACAGCGATCGAGACGGTGAACACGAGCCTCAACGCGGTCGTCGGCCCCCTTTTCGAAAACCCACTCGACTACGACATCCGGGGCCCGTTCGCGGGCGTCCCGTTTGCGGTCAAGGATCTGTTGCTCACCGCGCAGGGTGTTCCGTCCCAATCCGGCAGCGCTCTGACCCGTGATTTCGTTGCCTCTGCCGACTCCGATCTCATGTCACGTTGGCGCAGGGCAGGTTTGGCAACTGTGTGCCGCACCTCCACCCCGGAATTCGGGTTGAGCTGCACCACCGAGCCAGTTGTCAGTGGACCAACCCGCAACCCGTGGGATCCCACCCGCACCGCCGGTGGATCCAGTGGTGGATCAGCCGCGCTCGTCGCGTCGGGCGCAGTTCCCTGGGCGCACGCCAACGACGCGGCCGGTTCAATCCGTATCCCCTCGGCCCTGTGCGGGCTCGTCGGTCTCAAACCGACCCGGGGCCGGACACCGGTCGGTCCAGATGCCGACGAACCCCTCTTCGGGTTGACGAGCGAGTTCGCAATCACCCGCACGGTGCGCGATGCTGCCGCACTCCTCGACGAGGTGCACGGCGGTATTCCCGGCGACCGTTACCTGGTCGCTCGCCCACCTGGTCGGTATTCCGATGCCCTCATCAATGCTCGGCGTCCTCTTCGGATCGCGGTGAGCACAGAGTCACCGTTCGGTACTGCCGTCGACCCGAGGGTCGTCGAACAGGTCCTGGCAACGGCCCAGGTGCTCGAACACCTGGGCCACCACGTCGACTTCGCGCAGCCGACCGTCGACGGCTCGCTGCTTCTCGAACTCAACATCCGTTTCTTCTCCGCGTCGATCGGCCGCACTATCCAGGAAATCAGCGGGAGCGACGATGTTGAAGCATCGCTGGCACGTGTCGAGGCTTCCACTGCCGCATGCGCCCGCCGCGGCCTCGATCTTCGCTGGACCGATGTCGCGGAGGCCCGGTCCTGGCAGAACGACATCACGCGGAGCACGGCCGGTTTCTTCGCCGACGAGTACGACGTCCTGATGACGCCGACGGTCGCCACACCCGCCTGGAGCGTCGGGAGCATGCGCGGAAACCAACCGGGTTGGAGCGCCGAATCGTGGATCCGCGAGATCTTCGAACACGCGCCCTTCACCGTGTTGTTCAACGTCACTGGTCAGCCGGCGATCTCGGTGCCAATAGGTATGGTCGACGGTCTACCGGTCGGTGGTCAGTTCGCCGCCGCGCAGGGCGCTGAGCACACCTTGTTGGCGCTGGCCTCAGAACTCGAGCAGGCCGCGCCCTGGGCCGGCCGAGTACCCCCCCGTTCATGTCGCAGCAGACACCATCGACCCGTCTGGAGCCATTGCAGGCCTCGGCGGATCCGTACCCGAGGAAGTGCTTTCGTAATGGCCAAGACACCCAAGACACACGCAGAGTGGGAACAGTACGTCGGCGAATTGGTTCTGCCGACCGCGATGTGGATCGACGGGGGGTGGCGAGAAGGCACTGGCGACTCCGTTCACGATGTGATCAGCCCGCGCAACGGAAGCGCCGTCACTCAGGTACCGTTGGCCAGCGACGACGACGTCGACCTCGCTGTCGCTGGTGCACGGGCTGCCTTCGAACGCGGTGACTGGTCGCGGATCGCGGCGCGTGAGCGTGGCAAAGTACTGCAGCGGTGGGCGGATCTGATTCACGACAACCGTGACGAGCTCGCGGCACTGGTCGCCCTCGAAATGGGCAAGCCCGTTCTCGACGCCCGCGACATCGAGCTGAAGACCACGGAGCAGACGTACCGGTGGTACGGCGAGCTTGCCGACAAGCAGCTCGACGAATCCCCTCGAGGACTCGCCGACGCAGTCGCCTTGGTCACGCGCGAGCCCGTTGGTGTGGTCGCCGCGATCACCCCGTGGAACTTCCCCATGACGCTGAGCAGCTGGAAGATCGCGGCCGCGCTGGTTGTCGGGAACAGTGTTGTGGTCAAACCCGCCATCCAGTCCCCGTTGTCGCTGCTTCGGGTCGCCGAGCTCGGTACCGACGCAGGTCTGCCCGCCGGGGTGCTGCAGGTACTGACCGGGACTGGTGGACAGGCCGGATCGCGTCTGGCTCGTCACGAGGGCGTCAACTGCCTGACCTTCACCGGCTCACCGGGTGTCGGAAAGCAGCTGATGCACTACTCCGGCGATTCCAACGCCAAGCCCGTGCATCTCGAATTGGGTGGAAAGAGCCCGCACATCGTGTTCGCCGACGCGGATCTGGACGCAGCAGCAGAGTCGGTCGCATGGGCGATCACCTTCAATGCCGGCCAGATGTGCACTGCAGGTGCGCGTCTGATCGTCGACAAGCGCATCGAGAAGCAATTCGTCAGCAACGTGATCGAACGGATCGCCGCCAAGAAGGTGGGCGACCCCTTTGCCCCTGAGACGGTGATCGGTCCCCTGTCCAGCTCCAAGCATCGCAAGGATGTCGCCGCTCATGTCCGACGCGGCGTCCAAGAAGGTGCCACCCTCGAACTCGGGTCCCCCGAC
>Ga0182741_1005062_pt1 | contig 12482 bp, 9 predicted proteins | sample eDN5th37CBELigOP_FD_128874 | JGI IMG/M metagenome (GOLD analysis project Ga0182741, IMG submission 128874) | Enriched Organic Plus compost microbial communities from Emeryville, California, USA - eDNA 5th pass 37_C BE-Lig OP (version 2) (version 2) ...
GCCCAGAAGCTGTTGCGGGGCCCGTTCGGACCGCTCGCCGCCCGGTTCTCGAACGAGGCGTTCTTCCGGCGGCAGTTCTCCTCGATCTTCGGCGCCGAGCACCCGGTGAGCGACTCCGAGGCGTCGGACTACTGGAGCCTGATGACGTGGAACGACGGCAACCGGCTGGGTCACAAGCTCGTCTCCTACATGGACGAACGGGAGATCTACGCGGACCGCTGGCACGGAGCGGTCTCCCGCTGGGGCGGCGACCTGCGTCTCGCCTGGGGGATGGATGACCCCGTGGCGGTGCCGGAGGTGCTCGACGGGCTGCTCGAGATGAGGCCCGATCTGCCGGTCACCCGGATGCCCGGTCTCGGACACTACCCTCAGGTCGAGGATCCCGAAGGCTTCGCCCGCGTCCTCGAGGAGGCGCTGAGTTCCTCGGCCTCCTCGTTATAATCGCCCGTCCGCTGCCCTGCCGGTGCCCCTGGTGCCGCTCAGGGCGTTCGTCATTTTCAGGGCCGGGCTGGTAATTCCCGGCCGTCCCAAGAGAGGTTGATACCTGTGAGTCGTCAGTCTGAAATCACGCCCGAAGGTCTGAAGAAGCTCGAGGAGGAGATCGAGTACCTGTCGACTGTGCGCCGCCGCGAGGTCGCCGACCGGATCAAGGAAGCCCGTGACTTCGGTGATATCTCCGAGAACGCCGAGTACGACGACGCCAAGAACGAGCAGGCCCAGCTCGAGGCCCAGATCGTCCAGCTCGAGGAGCGCCTGCGCCGCTCGACCGTCGTGGAGGAGAGCTCGGCGGACAAGGGCGAGGTTTCCTTCGGTTCGATCGTCCACATCAAGGACCAGGACTCCGGGGACTCCAAGAAGTTCCAGATCGTGGGTTCGACCGAGGCCGATCTCTCCCAGGGCAAGCTTTCCAGCGAATCGCCCATCGGCGCGGCCCTGATCGGGGGCCGGGTCAACCAGATCGTGACCATCCCGGCGCCGCGCGGCCCGGAGAAGAACTTCAAGATCACGAAGATCGAAGCGGCCTGAGCCCCGCCCGGTCCGAAGCCGCATGACCGAAGAGAGCGAGACCAGCGGCGCCGACGGGCGCCCGGGCGAGGGCTTCGCCGGGATCCTCGCCGAGCGGCGCGAGAAGCTCGACCGACTGCGTGAGGCGGGGGTCGAGCCGTTCCCGCACGCGTTCCCGGCGCGGGAGGAGATCGCGGGCGTCATCGCCGAGCACGACGGCCTCGAGCCCGGCGTGGAGACCGACTCGGTCCATCGCGTGGCCGGCCGGATCACCGCGCGCCGCGGCCACGGCAAGGCCGCGTTCATCGACGTCCGGGACGCGACCGGCCAGATCCAGATCCACGCCAAGGCCGACGCGCTCGGCGACGCCTACTCGCTGCTCGACGATCTCGACCTCGGCGACTTCCTCGGGGTCGAGGGGCGGGCGATCGTCACGCGCCGCGGGCAGCTCTCGATCGAGGCCTCGTCCTGGCAACTCTTGGCGAAGGCCCTGCGGCCGCCGCCGGACAAGTTCCACGGCCTCGAGGACACCGAGACCCGCTACCGCCGCCGCGAGCTCGACCTGGTCGCCAACGAGGAGACGCGCGAGACCTTCCGGGTCCGGGCCCGCACGATCAGCGAGGTGCGGCGCTGGCTGGACGACCGCGGCTTCTTCGAGGTCGAGACGCCCGTGCTCCAACCCCTGTACGGCGGCGCCCTCGCCCGGCCCTTCGTCACCCACCACAACGCGCTGGACCGCCAGCTGTTCCTGCGGATCGCGACCGAGCTCTACCTGAAGCGCTGCGTGGTCGGCGGGATCGACAAGGTCTACGAGCTCGGCAAGGACTTCCGCAACGAGGGCATCTCGATGAAGCACAACCCCGAGTTCACGATGCTCGAGTGGTACGAGGCCTACGCGGACTACAACGACACCGCCGCGGAGCTCGAGGAGCTCGTCTCGACCGTCGCCGAGAAGGTGCTGGGCAGGGCCGAGATCGAGCGGGACGGCCGGACGATCAGCCTCGCCGCCCCCTGGAAGAGGATCACCCTGCGCGACGCGATCCTCGAGCACTCGGGCATCGACATCGACCAACTGACCGACCGGGACGCCCTCTCCGACGCGATCGGCAACGAGGACGACACCGCCGGCTGGGGCAAGCTGGTCGACACGGTCTTCTCGAAGCGGGTCGAACCCAACCTGGTCGAGCCGACCTTCATCCTCGACTATCCCGAGGAGCTCTCGCCCTTCGCCAAGGGCCACCGCGAGAAGCCCGGGAAGGTCGAGCGCTGGGAGGCGTTCGTCGGCGGGGTGGAGATCGCGAACTCCTTCTCCGAGCTGAACGATCCGGACGAGCAGCGCCGCCGCTTCGAGCAACAGGCCGCCGAGATCGATCGTGGCGACGACGAGGCCCAGCCGTTCGACGAGTCCTTCATCGAGGCCCTCGAGCAGGGCATGCCGCCGACCGGCGGCGTCGGGCTCGGCATCGACCGCCTGGTGATGATGCTCACCAATTCTTCGTCCCTGCGGGAGGTCGTGCTCTTCCCGGCGATGCGCGACTGACGCGACCCCCGCTCGAACCGAAGTCTGAACACCGAGAACACGATTAGGGAGAAATCTTGAGAAGCACCATCGCAGCAGCCGTGTCGTTCGTCCTCGCCTTCATCGGATGTGCCTCCGCCGCCCAGGCGGCCGAGGCGCTGGCCGGCGTCGTCGACGTCAAGGGCAAGCCGACCCTGGTGATCAAGGGGACGAATCGAATCGAAAGCGTGATGGTGACGGCCTTCAGGACGGCGCCCGACGGCGACTGGGATCGTCCCGAGGTCCCGGTCTGGTCGGTCTCGATCATCGAGAATCGACTGAGGCTCGCCCCCGACAGCAAGGCTGGCGAGTGCTGGCAGATCGACCGGAGCGCCGTCTACTGCAAGCGCGAGAAGGGTGGAGTCTCGTCGGTGCTGGCCACGCTGGGGGGCGGGATCGACAGCCTCCTGGTCGACAAGTCGCTCCGGGTGACGGCCGACGGCGGGCCGGGTGACGACTCCCTCTACGGCGGCAGGAAGAACGACGTGTTGATCGGCGGCCCGGGGCGCGACATGCTCCAGGGCGAGGGCGGCAACGACATCCTCGTGGGCGGCGCGGGCAACGACGACCTGCGGGGCGACTTCTGGCGCGACGCGGTCTTCTCCCGCCCGTTCGCGAAGCCCGCCGGGAGGGACCGGATCGTGGGCGGCCCCGGCAGCGACACGATCCAGGGCGGAGCCGGTGCGGACGTCCTGATCGGCGGCCCCGGCAACGACTGGTTCGAGAACAACCGGGACCGCGCCCGCGATCGGATCGTCGGCGGTGGCGGGCGAGACACCGTGCGCGACCCCGACGTGAAGCGGCGCGGCAGGCGGATCGCCCTACGCGACAGCCTGTCGGGGCTCGAGGACCTCTACCTGGGCCTCCGGCGCTTTCGGTTGAGGTGAGCGGACGGGCTCCCGGAGCCGGCGCTCGCCCGCCGGCGAAGTAGCCACGGTTCCCCGCCCGCCGACCGATCCCGCGCCCGGTCGGCCGGGAGAGGCGGCTCGTTATACTGGCTTATTCGCTCGCCCCTAGAAGACCGGAGGTCACGTCCCGACGAGTTTCGCGTCCGAAACAGGGATAGGGCACCCGGCGCTTCGCCGTCTTCAAAAGCAGCCAAAGAGAGAAGAATCACGATTAACCGCAGGACCGACCGACCGATAACCGATACTCAGCCAATCCCCGAGGTTTGAGGTAGAGAGAACCTTGTTCGAGAGATTCACAGAACGCGCACGACAGGTAGTGGTCCTGGCCCAGGAAGAGGCGAGGACGCTCAAGCACAACTACATCGGCACGGAGCACATCCTTCTCGGCCTGCTGCGCGAAGAAGAGGGATTGGCTGCCCGGGTATTGGAGTCCCTGGAGATCACCGTCGAGCGCGTCCGGGCCCAGGTGGTCCGCATCGTCGGCTCCGGTGAGGAGGTCACCTCCGGTCAGATCCCGTTCACCCCTCGGGCGAAGAAGGTGCTCGAACTGGCCCTCCGCGAGGCCCTGAGCCTCGGCCACAACTACATTGGCACGGAGCACATCCTGCTGGGGCTGGTCCGCGAGAACGAGGGCGTCGCCGCCCGCATCCTGCTGGACTTCGACGCCGACTCGGACAAGATCCGCAACGAGGTCATCCGGATGCTGTCCGGCCCCGGCGGCCGTCGACCCGGCCAGAGCGGCAGCGGCGGCTCGACCGGCTCGGGGCAGAGCGAGGGCGGCAAGAAGTCCTCGAAGCTGCTCGACCAGTTCGGCCGCAACCTGACCAAGCTCGCCGAGGACGGCAAGCTGGACCCGGTCGTGGGGCGCGAGACGGAGATCGAGCGGATCATGCAGATCCTCTCCCGCCGGACCAAGAACAACCCGGTCCTCCTGGGCGAGCCCGGGGTCGGCAAGACCGCCGTGGTCGAGGGCCTGGCCGCCCGCATCATCAAGGGCGAAGTCCCGGAGATGCTTCGCAACAAGCAGATCTACACCCTGGACCTGGCCGCCCTCGTCGCCGGCTCGAAGTACCGCGGCGAGTTCGAGGAACGGTTGAAGAAGGTCATGAAGGAGATCGCGCAGCGCGGCGACATCGTGCTGTTCATCGACGAGATTCACAACCTCGTCGGCGCCGGCGCCGCCGAGGGCGCGATCGACGCCGCCTCGATCCTGAAGCCGGCCCTGGCCCGCGGCGAGATCCAGACGATCGGCGCGACCACGCTCGACGAGTACCGCAAGTACCTCGAGCGCGATTCGGCGCTGGAACGTCGCTTCCAGCAGATCCGGGTCGACCAGCCGACCCCCGAGCAGACCGTGAAGATCCTCGAGGGCCTGCGGGAGCGCTACGAGCAGCACCACAAGGTGCAGATCTCCGACGACGCGCTCGAGGCCGCCGCGGAGCTGGCGGACCGCTACATCTCGGACCGCTTCCTGCCCGACAAGGCGATCGACCTGATCGACGAGGCCGCTTCCCGCATGCGGATCAAGTCGATGACGGCGCCGCCTGTCTACCGCGATCTCGAGGAGGAGATCGAGACGGCGCGCCGCGAGAAGGAGGCCGCGATCGAGGCCCAGGAATTCGAGAAGGCCGCCAACCTGCGCGACACCGAACGCCAGCTCACCACCCGCAAGCGCCAGCTCGAGGAGGAGTGGGCCGAGGGCGAGGAGGGCGAGCGCCCGGTCCTCGGCGAGGAAGAGATCGCCGACATCGTCTCGATGTGGACCGGCATCCCGGTCTTCAAGCTGACCGAGGCCGAGACCAAGAAGCTGATCCAGATGGAGGACGAGCTGCACAAGCGCGTCATCGGTCAGGAGGCCGCGATCGAGGCCGTCTCGAAGGCGATCCGCCGTTCCCGTGCCGGGATCAAGGATCCCAAGCGGCCCGCCGGCTCGTTCGTCTTCCTCGGCCCCTCGGGCGTCGGCAAGACCGAGCTCGCCCGCACCTTGGCCGAGTTCCTGTTCGGCGACGAGGACTCGATGGTGCGCATCGACATGTCCGAGTACATGGAGAAGCACGCCGTCAGCCGCCTCGTCGGCTCGCCTCCCGGCTACGTCGGCTACGACGAGGGCGGCCAGCTGACAGAGGCCGTGCGCCGCAAGCCGTACTCGGTGCTGTTGCTCGACGAGATCGAGAAGGCCCACCCCGACGTCTTCAACATCCTGCTCCAGATCCTGGAGGACGGTCGCCTGACCGACTCCCAGGGCAGGACGGTCGACTTCCGCAACGCGATCATCATCATGACCTCGAACATCGGGGCCAACGAGATCGCGCGCAACCAGGGCATCGGCTTCACCGTCTCCGACGAGACCGGGATCTCCTACGACGACATGAAGGGCCGCATCATGAGCGAGCTCCGGAAGGTCTTCCGGCCGGAGTTCCTGAACCGGATCGACGAGGTGATCGTCTTCCACAAGCTGAGCCGCGAGGAAGTGCGCGAGATCATCGAGCTGATGCTGGCCCGGGTCCGCAACCAGGTCGCCGAGCACGAGCTCATGCTCGAGCTCGACAACGCGGCCAAGGACTTCCTGGCCGACAAGGGCTGGGACCCGGCCATGGGCGCCCGTCCGCTGCGCCGCGCGATCCAGCGCTACATCGAGGATCCGCTCGCGGACGAGGTCCTGAGGGCCGGCGGTGGCGAGTCCGTCGCCGGGTCCCTGGTCACGGTCAAGCGGAACGAGGCCGGCGACGAAGAGGACAAGCCGCTCGAGCTCAAGATCACGAAGCCGCGCCGCAAGAAGAAGAAGGCCGACGACGAGCCGGAGAAGGTCGGCGTCGGAGCGGGTTCGTCCGGCTCGGCCACGACCGAGCCGGCCCCGCCCAAGCCCGAGCAGCCCGACGGTCCGACCTCCGAATCCGCCGCCGAGTAGCGGCCATCCGACGGTGGGAGGGGGTCGCACCGCGACCCCCGACTCTCCGTGTTGTTCGAGTATTAGACTGACCCGACACTCTTAGGGATGGAGGATCTCTTGCGGGACCGTGTTGCAAAAGACGGCGTGACCAAGCGGGCGCTCGCGGCGCTCATCTTCGCCTTCCTCGCGCTCGGGTTGCCCGCCTCGGCCTCGGCGGGCTGGAGCACGCCTGCCTCGATCTCCGGCGGCGGCCTGCCGACCAGCCAGGTCGAGATCGCCGGAAACTCGCAGGGGACATCCTGGGTGGTGTGGAAGCAGAACGTCGGTGGCTTCGACCTGATCCGCGGGTCCAGGGTCACGATCGACGGGGTCGCGTCACCGCCCCAGACGATCTCCAGTCCCGCGATGCAGGCGGACTCGCCGGTGGTCGAGGTGCGGGAGGACGGCTCGGCCATGGTCGCCTGGATCAACCTCTCGGCCCTCGCCCCGACGGTCCACTCGCGCAGCATTTCCCCCGACGGGGCGTTCGGGCCGATCGAGACCAGGTCGGCGGTCGGCCCGCTCGGCCAGCGCGCGGCCGACATCTCGATCGCGCTGGCGGGCGACGGCACCGCGGCGCTCGCCTGGCGGAAGTTCAACGGGCTGATCTGGGTGGCCCAGGGCGTCAGGGTCGCGGCCGACGGGAGCTCCGGGACGATCCACAACCTGTCGGACCCGACCAAGGGTTCCGCGGACCTACCCGACATCGCCGCCTCGCCGCTCACGAACGCCTTCACGGTGCTCTGGCCCCAGGGCTCGGGCGACACCGCCAACGTGTTCGCCCGGGAGATCGGCAACGACGGCGCACTCGGCCCGATGGCCCAGATGCTCTGGCCGGTGACGCCGGTAAACCCGGGCGATCCCGTGGGGATCGGGACCGGGGGCGATCCCCACGACGTGCAGGTCGTTTTCGGCCGGGACAACCAGCCGACGCTGGGGTGGGTCAGGTACCGGACGTCCACCCAGATGGACGCGAACAACCAGCCCTACGAGCTCACCAGCTGGGCGGTCGAGCAGTACAAGGGTGGGCTCCCCACGTCGAGCCCGCCACCCTCCGCGCCGACCACCAGCGTGATCAGCCCGTTCCTCCCGGGCGAGCCCGTGGTGGTGGACGACCTGCGGATGGTCGCCCCAACGGACGCGCTGCCGATGGCGATGTGGAGGCTGGACCTGGGCGGGGGCAAGTCCGTCTTCCAGTCCGCGCGCTACCTGAACAACGGGACCACCGTCGGGTGGGGCGCCGGGGCATCGGGCCTCGTCGGCACCACCGATCCGGTCTTCGCCGCCAACAAGAACGTGGTTGGGATCATCGGCTGGGAGCAGCCGCTGGACCTCACCAGCTCCTGGACCCGGTTCTCGAACACCGGCGTGTTCGACTTCACTCCGGGAGGTTTCGCGGACGCATCCGACCCCGGGTTCGTGATCGCCGACTCGAACGTGTCTCTGGCAGTGTTCAACGCCTCCGCCGGGCTCGACGGCGTGATGCTCACCCGCTTCACCGAGCCGAAGATCACGCGGGACCCGAGCCAGCTTCGGTTCGGAAGCGTGAACCTCGGCTTCAATGCGAGCAACTCGTTGACGATCAGGAGCTCGGGGGAGACTCCCGGCGAGGTGACCGGCATCGAGTTGGGCGGGGCCGACACGGCCGACTTCACCCTGGTCGGCGACTCGGGTTGCGTGAAGGAGATCGCGGCGTCGGCCTCCTGCATCTTCAAGGTCAGGTTCGCCCCGCAGTCGACCGGCGCCAAGTCGGCGACCGTCACCGTCAAGAGCCCGACCGGCGATCTCGTGACGCAGCTGTCCGGGACCGGCGGCACCGGCACCCGACTGAGCGCGAAGGCCAAGCCGAAGAAGAAGGCGGTCCGGCGCGGGAAGGTCGTGTCGATCAAGGTCACCGTCAGGAACCTCGGGTTGACGACCGCGGGCAACGTGAGGGTCTGCGCGAACCTGAACAAGCGGGTCCTCAAGCTCGCCGGGCAGCGCTGCCGCAAGCTCGGCGGTCTCGCGGGCGGGGCCTCGCGCCAGGTCAGGTTCCGGGTTCGGGTGACCTGGAAGGCCAAGCGGAAGAAGGCCTACCCGGTGACGATCCGGATCCGCTCGAAGAACGCGGTCCAGCGGCTGGTCCAGACCAAGCTGCGGCGCAAGGGGCGCTGAACCGCGCCGGTCAGCCCCGGCCGTAGGAAATGAAGTCGGGGTGCCGCCAGATCTTCTCGGCCCTGCGCTGAGCGATCATCTGGAGGTACGGCTCGACCGGCCGCTCCGGCGGCCCCCACCAGCGCCCCGAATACCAGGCGCCCATGCTCCCCCGGAGGTCGCCGGCCCGGTAGCGCTTGCCGTTGCCCTCCACGGTGTTCAGCCACTTCTGGGTGCCGTCGTAGTAGGAGCGGATGATCGCCCCGTAGTAGTCGGCGTTGAACGCCGTGAAGTACCGGGCGATCTTGCACTCGCCCCAGCAGTGATAGGGGCGCCGCACCTGATAGAGGCCGAACGAGTCGCCTTCGTCGCCGCGCACCTTCATGTCCCACCAGGACTCGACCGCCGCGGCGGCCCGCATCGTGTTCGTGTCGATGCCCCACTTCAGGGAGGCCCACTGGATGATCTCGTCGGTGGTGCCGCGGAAGCGGCCGTCGACGAACCGCTTGTAGGGCATGTCGCTCCGCTTCCGCCAGGCGCGCAGGAGCTTCCTGCCGGGGACCCGGTGGTTCGACTTGCGGTTGCCGGGGCGCGGCTCCCACCGGTTGCGCCCGACCAGCTTGGCGGCGGCCTTGCTCGTGCGTGGGCCCCAGCCGACCGGCTTCGTCTTCTGGTACTTGGCGGCCGCCTGGCCGGAGCCGAGCGCGGCTCCCGTCAAGAGGACCGCGGCGAGGAGGATGGTCACGCGGCGCCGGATCACCGACCGCCGTCCCGGGGCATGCGCAGGTGCCCGATCACGTCCGTCGCGGGCTCGCCGAGGGCGGACACCGCGTTGATCAGCATCCCGTTGGCCAGGAACCGTGCCACCTCGGACTCCTCCGCACCGGTCATCTCGACCATGTCCTCGAAGAACCGTACGAACCCCTCGCGGATCGGTTCCCGCAGGTCGGCGGTCCCGGCCGCCGCGTAGACCTGGAGGTGGCATCGGATGCGGTCGTCGTCGGCGATCATCTCGATGTACGCGGCCCCCATCCGGCGCAGGCGCTCGCCGGGGGAGTCCTCGGGGCGGATCGTGGCGCGGAAGGTCTCGCGGATCCGGTCGTTGAGGACGTCGTGGCAGGTGAGGAAGAGGTCTCGCTTGTTCTCGAACAGCGCGTAGATGTACGGCTGACGGATCCCGGCCCGCTTCGCGATCATCGAGGTGGAGGTCCCGGAGTAGCCGAAGCGTCCGAACTCGACGAGGGCGGCGTCGATCACGTCGGCCCTTCGTGCGTCCTGGGAAACCCTCGTCTTTTTCGGTTGCTCTGCCATACCCCTCCGTTACCCGGTACGGACCGTCCGATACCGGCGGCGACCCGCGCCCGTTCCTTCCTTCGCGGACGCTCGATGGCAACGGACGAAGCGATCGCGGGCCGCCCGAACGAGGGCCCGCGAGCCATCAGCCGCGGGCCGCGAGGACCTCGTCGGCCGCCTTCTGGGCCGCTTCGATCTGACCTGCCACCAGGTCGAGCCCGTTGTCCCAGAAGGTCGGGTCACCAAGATCAACCCCGACCAGGGCCCCAAGTTGCTCGGGCGACTTCGACCCGCCTGCGGCGAGCATCTCGAGGTACCCGGGCACGATCTCCTCGCCCCGCTCCTCGTACAGGCGGTAGACCGAGAGGGCCAGCAGCTGGCCGTACGCGTAGGCGTAGACGTAGCCGGGGGAGCCGATGAAGTGTGGGACGTAGGACCACCACGACCGATACCCGTCGGTGATCTCGACGGAGTCTCCGAGGAGCTCCTCCTGGGTGCCGGCCCAGATCTCGCCGAAGCGCTCGACGGAGAGCTCGCCCTCCGCGCGACGGGCGGTGTGGACCCGGTCCTCGAACTGGTTCATCGCGATCTGCCGGAAGATCGTCGCGATCTGACCCTCGACCGACTCTGAAAGCAGCCCGAGGCGCGAGGCCGGGTCCTTCTCCTCGGCGAGCAGGCGCCCGAAAACGAGCTCCTCGGCGAAGACCGAGGCCGTCTCGGCGACGGTGAGCGGGGTGTCCTGGTGGAAGATGCCCTGCTTCGCGGCGAGCGCCTGATGAAGCCCGTGGCCCAGCTCGTGGGCGAGCGTGAGGACGTCGCGCCGACGGTCGGTGTAGTTCAGCATCACGTAGGGGTGGACCGAGGGCACCGTCGACGCGGAGAACGCCCCGCCCCGCTTGTCCGGCGCGGGCGGCGCGTCGATCCAGCGCCCCTCGAAGAAACGCTCGACGACCTCGCCGGCCCGGGGGGAGAGGGAGTCGAACGCGCTCTGGACGATCTCGCGCCCCTCGTCCCACTCGATCGTGACGTCGTCGGTCGCGATCGCGGCCATGCGGTCGTAGTCGGCGAGCCGGTCGATCTCGAGCAGCTTCGCCTTGGTCCGGTACCAGGAGCGGGCCAGGTCGTAGCGACCCTTCACCGCCTCGACCAGGGCCTCGACGGACTCGTCCGACGCCTCGTTGCTGAGGTTCCGGGTGGCGAGCCAGTGCGGGTATCGGCGCAGCCGGTCCATCGTCGCCTTGTTCTGCAGCAGCGTGTTGAAGACGTAGGCGCGGGTTCGCAGGCCGGGCTCCAGGGACGCCGTCACGGCCTCCGCGGTGGTGCGTCGGACCTCCCGGTCCGGGTCGTGGAGCCGGGACAGGGCGATGTCGAGGCTGACGGGTTCCTCGCCTCCGGGCAGCTCCACCCGGATCGCCGACGTCAGCTCGTCGAAGAGGCGCGACCAGGCGCCGGCCCCGGTCAGCGAGAGCTCGGTGACGATCCGCTCCTCGGGGGCGCTCAGCAGGTGGTCTCGGTAGCGACGCTCGTTTCGCAGGTGGTGCTCGCAGAACTCGAGGCCGGGGGTGGCGAGCAGCTCCTCGGCCCGCTCGTCGTCGAGGCCGGCCCACTCGAGATCGAAGAAGAGGAGACGGGTCTGGATCTGGGTCGCCCGCTCCGAGCCCATCTGGAGCAGGGCGCCGTTGGCGGGGTCGGCGGTGTCGGCGGCGAAGCGCAAGTGCGCATAGTTGAGCGCCCGACCTGCCCGGTCTGAGATGTCGGCCAGCTTGGTCATCGCCACGATCAGCCCGGGGCCGTCGAGCTCCGCGACCTTGCCCTCGTACTCGGCGGCGAACTTCTCGGACGCCTTGTCCGCCTCGTCCAGCAGGGCCGTGACCGCGGCCTGGGGGTCGGTAGCGTCGCCGTCGAGGAGGTCGTCGAGGTTCCAGGTGACCTCGGCCAGTGCGGAGTCGCTCACGATGCAGTCCTTTCCTTGAGCTGGCGGCGGACGACCACGTCCCCGATCAGCGAGCCGATCGCGCCCCCGGTGACCACCGTGATCACCGGGAACCACCAGCCCCACCACTTCTGGAGGGAACCGTAGGCGCAGAGCCCGATCAGCACCACGAAGAAGAAGCCGTGGACCGGGCCGAGGACGGAGACCAGGTCGTGCTTGTCGGCGACCCAGCGGGAGGCCCACACGAGCGGGATGAGCAGCAGGAAGTCCAGGATGGCGACCGCCGCGATGATGTTCAGGAACCGGATCTCCCGGGCGCCGCCCGGGGCCTCGGGGGCGAGGTCTTCAGAGGTGCTCATGAAGCTGTGAAGCTATCAATCGGCATTCGCCGCTCCCGAACTCGATCGGTGACGAGTCAGTGGGTGAGGTTGACGCCGGCGTAGACGGTCGCGAGCGTGAGCAGGAAGGTGATCCCCATGAGCACGTGGCTCTGGCCCCTCACGGTGTGCAGCAGGACGGCGATGATCGTGGCGACGACCAGGGTCATCTTGACCTGGAACGGCCCGTAGTCCCAGAGCTCGAAGTGCGACGCCATCATCATGCCGGTCAGGAGCAGTACGCCGAGCGCGATCAGCGAACCGACGCCGAAGCGCTGGGCGACGGCCCGCAGCTTCTCGGGGTCGGCCGGCTCGGTACGCATGACGGGGACGACCGTCGAGGCGA
>Ga0182741_1005065_pt1 | contig 12474 bp, 10 predicted proteins | sample eDN5th37CBELigOP_FD_128874 | JGI IMG/M metagenome (GOLD analysis project Ga0182741, IMG submission 128874) | Enriched Organic Plus compost microbial communities from Emeryville, California, USA - eDNA 5th pass 37_C BE-Lig OP (version 2) (version 2) ...
TCCAGTTGAGGCGCCGTGCCGCGTCTTGTGCCGGATCCCACAGCGGACCGAGCGGCGGCACGTAGGGCAAGTCGAGATCGACGACGTCGTTCAGTGTCATCTCGTTCCACACGGCGGTGGCGAGCCACTTGATGGCACTGCCCGAGCCCGACCCGCCGACGATCTGGGCTCCGAGCATCCGTTTGGTCGCGGCGTCGGCAACGATCTCAACTGTCTGGGTCGGGTTGTCGGGCATGTACCCCGCCTGCACCGTGGCGGTGTGTCGCAAGCTGATCACATCGAACCCCGCGTCCTCGGCTTCGGCTCGGGTGAGACCGGTACGGGCGATCTCGGTATCGAAGAACTTGGTGATCGCGCTGCCGATCACACCCGCGAATCGATCCGATCCTCCGGCCGCGTTCACGCCCGCGACGCGTCCTTGCTTGTTGGCGTGCGTGCCCAAGGCAATCGTGGTGCGGCGCTTCGACACGCGGTGCATGACCTCGACACAGTCGCCCGCCGCATAGACACCCTCGGCACTCGTCGCCATGTGGTCGTCGACTGCGATCCCGTGCGCGTCGCCGATCCGCAACCCCGCGGCTTCCGCCAGGCTCACCGCGGGGCGCACTCCCATCGCGAGGATCACGAGGTCGGCCGAGTAGTCCTCGCGGGAGGTGGCCACCGCCCGGACGGAGCCGTCGCGATCTGTCATACCTTGCACGTCCGCGTCGAGGACCAACTCCACACCGCAGCGACGAAGGGCGTCGGCCACCAATGCCCCCATCGCGGGGTCCAGTGCGTTCATCGGCTGTCCAGCGCGATCGATCATCGTGACCTCGATGTCGCGCCGCAACAGCGCCTCGGCCATCTCGACCCCGATGTACCCCGCTCCGATGATGACCGCACGCTTGGGCGGATGCTCGTCGAGCAAACGGCGCAGGCCCATCGCCCCGGCCAGCGTCTTGACGACATGCACACCAGTCGCGTCCACCCCCGGAATGCGAGGACGAATCGGTTCGGCGCCGGTCGCGATCACCAGCCGATCGAAGGGCTCTTCGAACGGTCGATTGCTGTCGCCATCGATCACACGCACCACACGGCGATCGAGATCGATGTCGCTCACCTCGTGATGGGTCCGTACGTCGACCCCGCGACGACGGTGCTCATCGGGGCTGCGCACCACCAGCGCGTCGCTCTCGACCACTTCGCCCGCCAGGTAGTACGGCAGGCCACACGCCGCGTACGAGGTGTGGCTACCACGCTCGAACGCAATCACGTCGAGTTGATCCTCGGCAGTTCGAGTCGCTGCTGCCGCCGCGGCCATCCCTGCGGCGTCACCGCCGATCACGAGCAGACGTTCCGTCACCAACAGGAGGGTAACGTGAACGCATGACGAATGCCCCGCTCGTCGGCGTGATCATGGGTAGCGACTCCGACCTCACGGTCATGCGGGATGCCATCGAAGTGCTCCGCGAGTTCGACGTCCCCCATGAGATCCGGGTCGTCTCGGCCCATCGCACTCCTGACGTCATGACGGAGTACGCCCGCAGTGCCGCCGACCGCGGACTCCACGTCATCATCGCTGGCGCCGGAGGTGCAGCTCACCTTCCGGGCATGGTCGCGTCGATGACGCCCCTTCCGGTGATCGGCGTACCGGTGCCGCTGCGCACCCTCGATGGTATGGACTCGTTGCTGTCGATCGTGCAGATGCCCGCAGGCATTCCCGTCGCGACCGTCGGCGTCGGCAACGCCAAGAACGCGGGCTTGCTCGCGCTCCGCATCCTCGCCGCTTCCGATCCCGCTCGACGCGCCGCGATGGAGAAGTACCAGCAGCACCTCAGCGACATGGTGCGAGACAAAGACGCGCGCGTCCGCGACGAATTCTCCTGACCCACGCCAGGCCCGCGCGCTTGATGCCGCGATCTACTTGATGTCGCGACGCAGGGTGAACGCCGCGGCCACGCCGAGGACCCCTACGTAAGCCAGCATCACGAGGGCGCCGCCCCACCACGACAGCAACTGGGTGTCGCCGGTGCTTCCGATCGCGGCCGAAGCTCCCGTGAGCAAGAACCGTCCGAGATCGGGAAAGAGCACGACGAGAACGTTCTCGGCCACCAGGAACCATCCGATGGCGATGAGGATCGCCGCGATCTGATTGCGAATGAACGCGCCGAGCGCGACCCCGATCGGGCACCAGAGTGTGAGCGCGCCGATCCCACCGACCACAATCCGCCACGTCTGACCATCGGAGAGCGTCGCGTCGATACCTTTGATCGCGAGGACCGGCACGACGATCGCGAACACGACCGCGGTGATCAGCAATGCGGAGAGGAGGCCCGCGACCACTCCACCGCAGAGCTTCGCCACCATCGCAAGGACGCGTCGCGGTTCCCCGAGCAGCATGCTCGTGATCGTCCCGTGACGAAACTCCGTCGTCATCATGACCACACCGAGCAGCACGATGAAGAGGTTCGCCGCCGTGGCTGATCCGAGCAGTATCTGGACGTTCTCCGGATCCGTCAGGTCCACCCCTGCCTCGATGCCGACCTCGGTGCCGTCGAGCGCCAACAGCGGAATCACGCTGACCAACACGAAACCGAGGCCACCGATGACGATCCCTGGGGCCATCCAGCTCGAGAACAACTTGCGGATCTCGGCCCGCGTTCCACGCACGAGGCTCACGATGCTTCCCCCGCGGCGGTGTCGGCGGTGAGTTCGAAGAACACTGCCTCGAGGGAGAGAGCCGCCGGGCGCAGCTCGTGCAGGACGACACCCTCACGGGCCGCAAGCTCTCCAACGCCAGCCGGATCGATTCCGCGCACCGTCAGTTGATCGGAGCCGGCGGGAGTGGCGGTCGCCCCCGCGGCCCGCAGCACGATCGCCAACCGCTCGGCATCGGGCGAGCGGACGAACGCGCCGGCCTCGCGCTCCCCGAGGACGTCGCGCAACGTGCCGCTGCGAACCAGCTTGCCGGACCGAATGATCACCACGTCGTCGACGGTGTGTTCGACCTCGGACAGGACGTGACTCGAGATCAGGACGGTCTTCCCGCTGCTGGCCAGATAACGCAGGAACTCGCGCAGCCAGCGAATGCCTTCGGGATCGAGACCGTTCGCGGGCTCGTCGAGGAGCAACACGTCGGGGTCGCCCAACAGCGCGCTCGCCAGCGCCAGCCGTTGCTTCATGCCCAGTGAGAAACGTCCCACTCGACGCTTCGAGACGTCGGCAAGTCCCACGAGTGTCAGCACTTCATCGACTCGGCTTCGGTCGATGCCATTGGCGATCGCCAGGATGTTCAGATGGTTCCGCGCGCTCCGACCCGGATGGAAACCATCGGCTTCGAGCACAGCCCCCACGGAGCGCATCGGATTGTGCAGCCGTGCGTACGGACTGCCCAGCACGAGCCCACGGCCGCGAGTGGGGCGGACCAGGCCGAGCAGCATCCGCAACGTGGTCGTCTTTCCTGAACCGTTCGGCCCCAAGAAGCCCGTGACCGCGCCCGGTCGCACGACGAACGACAGGTCGCTCACCGCGATGTTGGTACCGAAATGCTTCGTGAGTTCAATGGCTTCGATCGGTGCCGTCATCGTGCTCCTGGAACAACGAAGCCGGACTCGTACGCCCACACCACCGTTTGCACGCGGTCGCGCAAGCCCAACTTCATGAGAATTCGTCCAACATGAGTCTTCACCGTGGTCTCCGCGACGTTGAGCATGCTGGCGATCTCGGCGTTGGAGTGACCCCGCACGACGAGGAGGAGCACTTCGATCTCTCGCGCGGTGAAGTCGCGCAGTGCGCCGGAGTCGGTTGACGTGGGCCGGGCGAGGAACGAGGTTCGTAGGCGATCGAGCAGCATCCGATTCACCTGCGGCGTGATCCATGCGCGCCCGTGCGCGATCTCGTCGATCGCGATCATGAGCTCCCGTGGTCGGGCGTCTTTGAGCATGAGCCCGTTCGCGCCGAGTCCCAAGACTTCGATGACGGCATCGTCGCTGATGGCCGTGGTCAACACCAGGATCTGAGTGTTGATCTCCTCACGCGCGGCCATCTTCTCGATCAGATTGAGCCCATCGACCTGGGGCACCGCGATGTCGACCACCACGATGTCGGGGCGCAAACGTTCGATCGCTTCGAACGCGTCCGCGGCACCATCGGCTTCGGCAACGATCTCCACATCGGGCTCGTTGGCCAAGAGCGCCCGCAAGGCGGCCCGAGCCAGCATCTGGTCGACGATCACCGCGCGCACTGGCCCCACGAGGATGCTCATCGGCTGGTTCGGAGTGTCTCCTGAGCTGGGCACGGCCACAGTCGCCTCATTCGTGGGCGATTGCCTGGAGCACGTTGAGGCGGGCGGCCCGCCAAGCCGGGTACACGGCTGTCACCACGCCCAGGACCACGGCGACCAAGACCACGATGAGCATCGCCACGGGTGGCACCACGAACGTGCTGAAGCCCTCACTCTCGAGGGCCCGGATCAGGGCCCACCCGAAGAACACCGCGATCGCGAGACCGAGTGCCGTGCCGAGCAGCGCGATGAGCACGGCTTCCCAGCGCACCGATGAGCGCAGTTGGATCCGCGTCATGCCGACTGCCCGCAGCAGTCCGATCTCGCGCGTGCGCTCGAACACCGAGAGGGCGAGGGTGATCGCTATGCCGATGCCAGCGATCACCACCGCGAAGGCGAGCAAGACGTAGATCAAGTTCACGATGGAGCTGATCTGGGACTTCTGCTCGTCTCGATATTCCGCCTGGTTCTGCACCTTCAGTGTGGGGTACGGCTCGATGATCGCAGTCAGCACGTCGCGGGCTTCGTCCGGGGAGACACCCGGTCGCGTCTTCGCGTACACCTGGAAGTCGGACTGCTCCGTGTAGTTCTGCTCGTACGCGTCGAGCGAGATCACGTAGCCACTCAACGCCACCTCGCTGAACACGCCGGTCACGGTGAACTCCTGCGCGCCCGTACGAGCGAAGCCGAGCGTGATCGTGTCGCCCACGTCGACGCCGAGATCATCGGCCTGGTTCGCTCCGATGGCGAGGTCGGTGGGTCCCAGATCGAGCGATCCTCGTTCGAGCCCGAAGTCGAACAGTGCTTCGGGACTCTCAGGATCGGCGAAGGTCGCGGGATCAAGCGCGCCAAGGAACTGCGCCGTGTCGAGGTCGTTCACCTTGACCTGTCCGAGCCGCAGGGCGGTAGAGGAGATGAACACGTCGTCGGGATCGGTGCCCGTGCGCATCGCCACCGCGTCACCTACCGCCGGATCGAAGCCCCCGAACGAGAAGCTGTTCGCGTTCGCCACGATGAAGTCGGCGCGAATGCTGCGGCTGATCGTTGCGTCGACCTCGGCTTCGAGCGAAGCCGCGAAGATTGTGATGAGCCCCACGAGCGCGACGCCGATCATCAACGCCGCGCTCGCGGCGGAGGTGCGCTTCGGATTGCGCATCGCATTCTCGCGCCCGACTTGTCCGGCGATCCCGAAGGCAGAACGACCCGCGGGGATGAGGACCAACCCGCCGATCACCGCCACGATCGCCAGGGCGATCCGTCCGCCCGACGGATCCATCGCGGCATAGATCGGGCCAACCACGATGAGTAGTGCGCCGACGATCATCACGAACGCGCCCACGGGCTGGCGTCCGAAGAGCGACGCCACGGGTCGAGCGATCAGCGGGCCGAGCACGAAGACACCAATGAAGATGAGCACCGCGCCCGCGGCGACGCCCACGATCGCCGCGTCGCCACCTCCGAAGAGTCCAAGCAGCAACAGCAGGACCCCGAGTCCGGTGACCACGAAGCCGGTGGCGAGACGGCCGACCGTGAGCTTGGTGGACGTTCGCTCCAGGGCGGCCGCCGACATCGCGGCGACGGGCGGGGTTCGAGACGCTCGGAGCGCCGGAACCGTTCCGCAGATGATCGTGACGATCAGCCCGACGAGCACTGACACCACCATGGTGCGCGGCGCGATCACGAGCGAAGCGCTGGAAACGCTCAGGCCGGCGCCACCAAGGATGGTGCGCAAGGCCGAAGCCACCAGCACACCGAATCCGAATCCGAGGACCGAGGCCACGAGCCCGACCGCAATCGACTCGCCGAGGACCGACCGCAGCACCGAACTCCGTGATGCACCGATCGCGCGGAGCAGCGCCATCTCGCGTGTGCGTTGCGCGACAACGATATTGAACACGTTGTAGACGACGAACGTGCCCACGAAGATCGACACCCCGGCGAAGAACAACAGCGGGGTGGTGATGAACGACAACAGCTGACCGATGGTGTCTTTCGTTTCGTCCACCAATTGCTGACCGGTGATCACTTCGACCGGCTCTCCGCGAAGCGCAGTCGCGATGCGGTCCCGCAGTTCGTTCTGCGACACACCCGAGTCGGCAGTCGCCGAGACGGTGTCGATCTCGCCCGGAGCGCCCGCCAACGCCTGGGCGGTCTCCATGTCGAAGAGCACCATGGTGGCGCCCCCAGGACTCGCAACCGCGGCGTCACCGAACCCGAAGTTGGCGACGCCGATGATCTCCACCTCGATCGGTCCGGTTGCGGTGATCACCTGCGTCGTCGAGCCGGGCGCCAGTCCACCGTCTTCAGCCGACTTCGCGTCGATCACGACCTGGTTACCCGAGGGCACGACGGTGTCGTTGCACTCGCCTTGACGCGGTTCGGGATCGACGATGCAGAACGGATTCAGGTCGCGGACTTCGCTCCAATTACTCCCGAAGGTGGGTGGGCCTCCACCTCCGATCGGCTTGCCGTCGCTTCCGATGATCTGCGCCGTGAACTCGATCCCCGCGGCGACCTCCGCCACTCCGTCCACCGCGGCCACGTCGGCAATCAACGTCTCGGGAATTCGCTCGCGCTGGTTCTCTCCGAACTCGCCTTCGAACGGTTCCTCGCCGCGCACCACCGCGTCGGTGTGCTGTAGCGAACCGGTGAACAGATCGTCGAACGACTTCTGCACGGTATCGGTGAGCACGAACGTGCCCGCCATGAACCCCACGCCGAGGATGATCGCGACGCCGGTGAAGACGAACCGAACCTTGTGGGCCCAGATCGATCGGATCGTGAGCTTGAACACCCTCAGTCTCCGAAACGCTTCAAGCGATCGAGAATGGCGTCTGCACTCGGCGACGCCATCTCGTCGACAATGCGACCGTCGGCGAGGAACACCACCCGGTCGGCCACGCTCGCGGCCGATGGGTCGTGGGTGACCATCACGATGGTTTGGCCGAACTCAGTCACGGCTTGCCGCATGAACTCGAGCACGTGCGCACCCGACTTGGAGTCGAGGTTGCCGGTGGGCTCGTCGGCGAAGATGATCTCGGGCCGGCTCGCCAGCGCGCGTGCAACGGCGACCCGCTGTTGCTGACCGCCAGAGAGCTCACTCGGACGGTGCTTGAGTCGGTCCTGGAGACCGACCGTGCGAATCACCTGGTCGAGCCACGCCTGGTCGGGCTTGCGGCCGGCGAGCGACTCGGGAAGCGTGATGTTCTCGAGCGCCGAGAGCGTGGGAATCAGGTTGAACGCCTGGAACACGAACCCGATGCGGTCTCGCCGCACGATCGTGAGCTGCTTCTCGGAGAGCTTCGAAATGTCGACGTCGCCGAGGAAGACTTGTCCGGAGGTGAGCCGGTCGAGACCGGCGAGGCAGTGCATGAGCGTGCTCTTGCCCGAGCCCGAGGGACCCATGATCGCGGTGAACCGGCCTCGCTCGAACTCGACGTCGACGCCGTCGAGGGCTCTGACCTCCGCCTCGCCTGAGCCGTAGACCTTGCTCGCCGCCACGGCCCGAGCGGCGACGGTCGTGGACGATGCAGATTCGGTGGTGGCAGTCACGCAGGTGGACACTAGCGGCGGGTCTCGGCCCGCCCGTCCCCCGATTTCAGGAGCCGTCGGTCTCCGCGCCGTCGGATTCCGCAGCATCGGACTCCGCAGCATCGGACTCCGCAGCGGTCGACTCAATGTCGGCTTCGTGGGGCGCCGCGGCCTCAGCCGCGTCTTCGGCGGTGGCGGTACCCACCTCGCCCTCCGGCACCGGCTGGGACCGCGCGAAGAGAGGAGCGGGAGGCCCGCTGTAGGGCATCCCGCGCCGCCCGAGCACCGCGAAAAGGACGGTCGCACCCACGCACAGCACGATCGAGAGCCAGAGGTTGAAGCTCGTGCCGAGCGCCGTTTGGGCCTTGTCGATGCGAAGGAACTCGAAGAACGTCCGGCCGAGTGTGTACAAGGCCAAGTAGCCCGCCATCGTCTGACCCTTGCGCCACCGAGCGCCGAAGTGACGTTCGCACCAGGTCAGCGCGAAGAAGATGCCCAGGCACCACAGCGACTCGTAGAGAAACGTGGGATGGAACAACATCCCCGGCGTGTAATCGGGATAGGCGACGATCGCGATGGATGGATCGACCTCCAACCCCCACGGCAGCGAGGTGGGGCGACCGAAGAGTTCCTGGTTGAACCAGTTCCCCCAACGCCCGATGGCCTGCGCGACCACCACGGCTGGCGCAAGCGCGTCCAGCAACTCGAGGACCGGCATCTTGCGCTTCGCCGCGATCACCACCGCGGCGATCCCTCCGCCGAGCACTGCACCCCAGATCGAGAGCCCACCGTTCCAAATGGCGATCGTGCCCGTCAGCCCTCGGGCCTCCCAGTCGTAGCCCGTGAACAGGTGGTAGACCCGGGCGCCGATGACCCCGGCGATGACGACCGGGATGGCGATGGCGCTGATGTCGGACGGATCGTGGCCTCGGCTCTTCCACCGCCGCTCGGCGAGGAACCACGCCGCCGCCACGCCCAAGGCGATCATCAGCCCGTAGGCGTTCAGAACCCAGATTCGGTTCCCTGGAGGGGCCGGAAACGCGGCGAGGTACAGCACGGCCGAGCACGGTAGCGCCCGCTCCCCAGATCACCGCAGCGCGGAGCCTCAAGCCCCTCTCGCGAGCTGACGAATCAGTCGTGTGCAGATCGCCATGCTCGTCTTCGACGGAGTGACTGCCCTCGACGTCGTCGGACCGTTCGAGGTGCTCGATCGCATGCCCGGCGCGTCCGTCACGCTCGTCGCCAAGGAACCGGGCCTGAAGCGCACCCACGGCGGGAACCTCGGGATCTCGGCCGACGTCGCGCTCGCCGACATGCCCCGACCAGACGTGGTGGTCGTGCCTGGCGGCATCGGTGAGCAACGAGTGCGAGCCGACGACGACACCCTCGACTGGCTGCGTGAAGCCCATGGGCACGCCGCGTGGACCGCCTCCGTGTGCACCGGCGCATTGATTCTCGGTGCGGCGGGCCTCCTGGAGGGGCGGCGCGCCACCACGTACTGGTTGGCGCTCGATCACCTCACGCGATTCGGCGCCACGCCCGTCGACGATGAGCGAGTGGTCATCGACGGCAAGGTCATGACGTCCGCGGGCGTGAGCGCCGGCATCGACTTGGCCCTCGAACTCGCCGCGGAGCTGGAGGGCGATCTGGTGGCCCAGCGGATCCAGCTCGCGATCGAGTACGACCCAGACCCACCGTTCGACGCCGGATCACCCGACACCGCACCGGAATACCTCATCGAGCTGCTGCGTAGCACGAGTCGCTTCCGCGACCACGCCTGACGCAAGCCGACTCCTCAGACGGCTGTTGACGCGCCGTTACTTGAGGAAGCGTGACGTCCGGCGGTCGGCGAGCACCTTGCCGTTCGTCTGGCAGTGCGGGCAGTACGTGATCTCGTACGCCTCGTAACTCACGCGCTCCATCGTGGTTCCACACAATGGGCACGGCTGTCCGGCCCGACCGTGGACGTCGAAGTGCTCCCCCAACTTGTTCGCCGACAGGCCTCCTGTACGCGTGCGCTCACGCTCGAGTCCGTCGGCGAGAACCCGTTCGAGTGCGTCGAGGAGGCGCTCGCGTTCTTCGGCGCTCAGTCCTTTGAGGGTTGCGTACGGCGAAAGGCGTGCCAGGTGGAGGGCATCGTCGGCATATCCCCGCCCCACGCCGGCGACCGTTCGCTGATCCCGCAACAGCGTGTGGATCCGCCGGTTGTCGTCACTCGTGCGAACGAATACCGCGAACTCGTCGCTGCCCACCTCCGGCCCCAGCCGATCCAGCGGCCCGTCGTCGCCGGGCGCGAGCACCCACCAGGCCGCTTTGCGTTCGGTTCCCCACTCTCGAAGGAGCAGCGAGACCTCATTCCCATCGGGACGGCGGAACCCGAGACGAACGACGGATCCTTTCGGCCGCTTCGGCTTGGCGGGCGGTGGGTCCTCCAGGTCGATGCGGCCCGCTTGGGACAGATGCAACAACAGCCGGTACCCGGCCTCGAACTCGACTACGAGGTACTTGGCCCGTCGGCCGATCTGCACCACCGCGCGCCCCAGGAGTTCGTCGGGCGCCGGAACCACCGTTTTCAGTCCCGAGAATCCGATCGGCTCGGCCGCCACGAGTTCGGCGCCGCGAAGCGCCACGTCCAACCGCTCCGCCAGGGCCTGCATCTGGGGCATCTCGGGCATGTCGCGACGCTACCGAGCCCCGCACCCCCTCGGAGTTGGCGGAACGGGTCACGTCCGCACGGAAGTGGCCGACTCCATGATGCATGGGTTGGTTACGCCGGAAATCAGCCCCGGACGAGGAGTTCGCGCACGCGTCCGGGCATGAGTCGCTTCGCGACGTGATTCTCGAGCAGTCGCCGAACTACGACGACGAATCCGACGTGGTCCGTCCTCGGGGACGGGCCGCCCGTCTGCACCCTGACGCTCCGCCGATCACGCGCAGCAAGCAACGCGAACTCGAGGCCCAACAACGAGCCGCGGAACTGGCTTCCGAACTGGAACAGGCCCGCACCCGCGAAGAACGGCGCACGCTCTGGGTCGCGCCGTACGCCGACGCGCCGCACTTCAGCGACGCTTCGCCATCCGACGCCGGATGAGGTCGCGGCGCGCCTGCAAGTCGCGGTAGGTGAGCCGGTCCACGTCGCCGGCGATGCCGAACGAGTGCCGGACCGAATCCATGTCGAACGCGACGGGCGGACTGCCGTCGAGCTGCAGCTCTGCCGCGATGCGAGGGCCATGCCGTTCGACGAAGTGCATGTACACCTTCGCGACCTCACCCAGGATGTCGAGGTCGGGAGCAAGTGCGCCCGTCGCGCTCTCCATGAAGATCATGTTCTTCACGAAGAGCATGAGCTCCTTCGGGATACGGGCGCCGTAATCCATCAGCTTCTTCGTGAGGTCCTGCAACGCCGCGACCATCTCGTCGGCCTCCATCTTGGTGGGATCCTTCGTGGGCCCATCAAGTTCGAGATCGACGATCACCGCATCCATGTCGGTGTCAGGTGGGAACGCTCCAAGATCGCGCAGTGCTGTCAATTGCCCCTTGATATCGCCCACGGTTCCCGACACGAGAAGCCGGAGGAACGCCACGCGTCGCGGATCATCGAGCCGTCCGGTGATGCCGAAGTCGAGCAGCGCGGTGCGCCCGTCTGCGTCGACGATGAGGTTTCCGCCGTGTAGGTCGCCGTGGAACACCCCGTGCAACAACGCACCCTCGAGGAATCCGATGAGTCCGGCGGAGAGCAGCTCGTGGGTGTCGATCCCCGCCGCGTGCATCGCTTCCACGTCGTCGAACGCGTACCCGTACAACCGTTCCATCACCAGTACGCGTCGCGTGACGAGCTCGGGATGAGGCCGCGGCACGATGACCTGACGCTGATCGATCTCGGCCAACATGCGACCGATGTCGAGCATGTTCGCCGCTTCGAGGCGAAAGTCGAGCTCTTCGATGATGGTTTCCGCGAACACCTCGAGGAGCGCCGGCGGGTTGGCCAACGCGGTCACCGGAATGCGCCCGATCATGCGCGGCGCGAGCCACGCGAGCGCCGAGATGTCGGCCGTGACCCGTTCGGCGATCCTCGGTCGTTGCACCTTGACCACGACGTTCTCGCCGGTACGTAGACGCGCCGCGTGCACCTGCGCGATCGATGCCGCCGCGATGGGCGCCGGATCGAACGACGCGAACACCTCCTCGAGCGGACGACCGAAATCGGCCTCCACGATCGCGCGTATGTCTTCGAACGTTTCCGGTGCGACCTGGTCGCGAAGGAGCTTGAACTCGGTGACGAGCTCCACCGGGAAGAGTCCCTCGCCCGAGGACACGATCTGTCCGAGCTTCACGTAGCTCGCACCCAAGGTCTCGAACGAGCGGCGCAGACGCCGGGCGATACCCCAACGCGATGCGTCGCGCCCGCGTCGTCGGTCAAGCAGGTACCACGCGCCGATCGCCGTACCGACCGACCGTACGACCGACACGAGGCGAGCCAACGGTGGGATGCGGTCCCCCCGCAGTAAGGTGGGAACCACTGCGCGCGTGCGGGCCCGCAGTGCCGGGACACCGGGGAGCCAGGTGATCCGGTCGAGGTCGAGTTCCCACGGCCCGTGCGCGGTGAACGACCCGAGCGCGCGATCCGCCGACCCGTCCGTGGCCTCGGTCACGCCGATCCCCCGCCCTCGCGACAGCGA
>Ga0182741_1005067_pt1 | contig 12465 bp, 5 predicted proteins | sample eDN5th37CBELigOP_FD_128874 | JGI IMG/M metagenome (GOLD analysis project Ga0182741, IMG submission 128874) | Enriched Organic Plus compost microbial communities from Emeryville, California, USA - eDNA 5th pass 37_C BE-Lig OP (version 2) (version 2) ...
AAGCCTGTGACGCCAGAGTAGACGTCACAAGGAAGTCGTAAGGACCACCACCGATGGCGCAGTGTGCACCACCCGTGACAGGATCGGTCTCGGAAACAGTGTGTGCACGGGCACGATCCAACAGGATGGCATCCAGGTCCTTGCCTGCGAGGAGCTGTCGCATAATTTGGGTTGCGACGTGACGGTAGTGGAGCGCGACGGCATCAGTGGGTTTGAATGCGAGCGCCATCGCAGCCATGAGCTCCTCACCACAAGGACCGATAGTATAAAAGCCGTGCTGCATCGCAGACGCAGCTCGAGACTCAACATGGACGAGGAAAGTTGAGAACGCCGCCTGAACAATCTTCATAATTTTTTCCTCGGTCAAGCCTGTAGCCCTGAGCGCGGCAATCTGCTCCTCGCTCACGGGGTCTACAGCGCCCTGCTCGAGCCATTGGGCAAATTTCCTAGCCTGTACCATCTCAGGGAGCTTCTCAAGGTCCTTCGCAAGTCGGGCGCGTTGCGTCTCGATGTCTGGAACACCCGAACTGAAGGCGCGTGTGGGTGTGGACACAGTGGACAAGCCCAGGCTTGGCCCTGCACATAGCCTAGTAGGTTGGCATGCAAACGCCGTTTCCCTCTCGGGTGTGCCTGCTCCGGTATCCGCAATGCGGGCAGACACCGAGGAACGTTGCAGTGAGTGAGAAATGGCATTGGTTTGGAGTGTGGGTAGGCGGGTTAGGGGTCGCCTTGCAGCACTCCTTAGGAGTGTTATCGCGGCCTGCATTGCACGCGTGGTCTATATTCAGGTTTAGATTCAACATATCATCAGTGTAATATCCAATTTTCATCCCATTTATACCATACAACAAGCTCACTTATTTCGTGAGATTCAAATTTGAAATCACAGTTCAGCCCTGCATCGAGACACAGTTTGCGCACACAGCGACGCACCAGCACCCCAGGAGGCCTCTGGAAACCACCATCACAGCATATAAATCAACAGATTCATCGGCTATGCGATGGATGAATGGTCTGTATTACGTTAGGCTGGAGGTCTTAGTATAGGTTTGTGGAGTGTAAAGAAGAGACTAGTTCTAAGAGAAGGAGTAGAAGGTCGGGTGCTTGACTCGCTAGTTGGTTGATTGGTCGATTGGTTGATTGGTTGGTTGGTGGATTACTGTTGTTTGTACCATCCGATCCCCTTCCTAGGGTGAGAAATGGAAGTAGGCTACGAGCTAGTGCATTCACTCATTCATCCATGCCCCGTCCACTCAGTCTGGCCGATTGATCAACCGGCCATGAAAAGAAAGAATGGTGTGTGAGAAGTACAAAGTAGGGGGATGAGCGAACGGATGAGCGAACGGATGAGCGAACGGATGAGCGAATGAGCGAACGATGGGTAAATGGAGAAAGGAATTCTACAATCAAGGTGTTTACAACATGGGGTGAAATATGCAACTGAGCATCACATGTGTGCAGGGATGGGCGACGAGAACGAACATACAAGTAAGTCGCCGAAAGACAGAATGGCTTAATGGCTGGATGCCTATAAGAACAATACAAATCCAACCATGCGAACGAGGAAAGTAGATCTGCAGTTGGCCCTGGGAAAGCTGCCATAATCGCGCTCGAAAACAAGGTCGTTTACGTCGTGATCCAAATAATGCATAAGGCTCGGATGGAATGGATGCGCTAGTCATGTTTCACCGCACAAAGATAGAAGGTTTTGTTACGATCTGGTGGAACTTGCACTTCGGCGGTGACTGAGACTGCTAGGTGCACCTACTAGTTATACTACTAATCAATCATTGATTCATTCATGATGGCAAGTCAAACAGCGACAAGACTCCTAAGTGCCCGTGGGGCTTATCAGCTAAAGACAACATAAAAAATCACAGTTAGTGCGGACGAGGCTCACTCGGCGGCCGGGGCTTCGGATTCACTTCTGAAAGTGATTGCCTGGGCACTGTAGGAGGGGAGGGACGGACCACCGTTGTTGTAGAGGTTGTTGTCGTGGTCGTGGTGTTGGCGGACTTCAATGACGGCGTCTGAGGACCAGTTTGTGCAGCATCCAAGGAAGTCACGATCACTTTGAGTTCCACCGGTTCGTCAGCACGCTTGGACGAGACGGGTGGCAGAGGCATGGAGGGTGAGGCAGTAACCTGTGATACAGCAGTGTTTGAGGTCGGCGACTGGGGCACTGATGTCTCTGTCGGTGGGGGGCCCTGAGGGGGGACAGGAGACAATGTGGGCACAGAGGGTGCAGGTGGTTGTGGTTGTGGTGGTGGAGGAGGGGTCGGCGTTGTCGATCTCGAAGAGGTCGGAATCGGGTTATGATCACTTGCGGCGACCTGCACCACGCTAGTGACAGGCGCACTCACATTCGAATTGGTTGGGTTTGTACCGACCGACACCTTGCTCAGGCCCGATACACTTGCTCTCAACGCAAGGTCGGAAAAGTTTGTGCTCAGCGTGCCCACAGTGGAGACTGAACCGACTATGCTATCTTTCTGTTCTAATACACCGCCTTCGCGAAGGTTTGACGGAATCACCGAACCAGAGGTGCTTAAGCCACAACCTTGTTGCTGCTGCAAACGGTGATACAAGCTCGTAAGGACTTGCACAAGCTTCTTAGCGGATGGACGCAGGTGAGGATCTCCGGACCATGCCATCTGAATGCACCAGCGAATCTCGCGCGGGATGTCGCTGGGAATGGGCGGTCGGTAGTCGTGGAGTTTGATCCAGTCGTACATCGTCTTCTGGACATCGAACTGTTCCTCCATATAGAGTGGAATTGCTGTGTCATCGTAGCATGCGATACCTTCGGCTTCAGGAGGAGCCGTCAGCTCGAGATCAATAGCGTCGGTGCTATTGCCTTGCTGAGTCTGTGCTTGCTGCTGCTGGACGGTCGGGATGGCACTGCTTGGTCCATCAGGGACAGTAACGACCACTGAAGCGGCGTTCGAGCTACCACTGTCTTGCTTGGTTTCCTGAGCTGGTTTCGACGCGCTGCCACTCGGGAGTGTTAGCGGATCCATTGCAGGTGTGCCGACAGGGATGGAGCTGGTCGACCACGATGCACCCGTCTTGAGCATCGTCGATGCCGACTTGGGCCTGGCTTGCTTGTCACTAAACGTACTACGGCGCTTAGTCCAAGGAGGTACGGCACGACTAGGATATGCTCCAAGTCCACGGAACGTGACCGTCGGGGTTTGAAGCTCATTCTTATGGTTTGTACTGCGCGACCCAAGCTCATCCATGGGGATATCATTTGGATTAGTAGACTTCGAAGCACCTCCAGGAGCTGAAGCAGCTGCAGCCTCAGCAGCTGCGCGGCTTGGATAAGTATGAACAGATCGACGATGCAGGTGGGGTGCACTGGTCACATCTGGATTTTCAGCAGCACGTGCAGCGGCCTCTCGGGCCTCGCGCGCACGGCGGTTGTGATACTCTTTCTTAGCCTTAGCCACGGCAGCATTATACTCATGGAAATGCACCGCCAGTTCTTCGAAAGGTACTCGACGAGTGACAATTTCCCAGAAAACGCATCCCAAAGAATAAATATCACATGCTGGGCTGATGTTTTGTTCTGGGTTTGGATTGTCCATGAGTTCTGGGGCCAACCAGTTGGGTGCCTCTGGAACGATGATCTTGTTCTTGTCAAGTAGGTCCTGGCCGCTTCCCAAGCACTTGGTTACACAATCCAAGCATCGAGTAAGACCGGTGGCTAAAGCACCACCTTCCTGACAAGTGGCACAGTCTGCACAGCTCCAGTTAAGCTTTACTGGCTGTGGGGGTTCGACGTCTTCCTTTTGTGGGCCGTACTGCTTGCCTACATCGGCCTCTTCCGTGACACCCGGTGGCGGGGGTGACCCATTTGCATTTGCTAGCGAGCGCGCAGAGTTATTCTGCGCTGCACTCTTCTGCGTGTACGCTCGGGTTGCCAACTCGAAATCAGCAATTCTCACGGTCATATTTTCGTCGTCAGCGAGAAGGAAGTTACCAGATTTGATGTCCAGATGAACTACTGGCTCAGGGCGGTCGTGGAGGAAATAAACAGCCTTGGCGCACTCGAGCATTAAACGGACCTGCTCCAGCAGTGGCAGAGGCTCGAGGAGCTGGGGCAGAGGTCGTTCTTCACCATCATCTTCTTGGGGATCGTTCCCAGCAAGAGCAAAGCTTCCTTGTGCAGATTGAAGACGACCGTCCTTAATCTGCGGCCGCTGGCTTGAGCTGACCAACACACCATTCATCTCGACGCGTTGTTGCTTCTCCCTTTCTAGGGCCTGCTCAAACTCCTTCTCCGGGTGCAGGTAAGAGAAAAGCGAGGTCTTGCACAGCTCCATCACGAGTGCAAGCGCTGGAGGCATGATACAAACACCTTCGACTTTCACGACATGCTTATATCTAAGTGCCTGAAGAGTTGCAGCTTCTTTCATCAGGTTTGAAACGATCTCCTGGGTTAATTCAGGCGCGTAGATGAGCTTGATTGCGACCTTCGATCCTCGATATAATCCTTGGTACACGCGTGCATAAGTGCCCTGACCCACTACACCCCAATCGTTCGGATTGCCTTCTTCATCATTGTCCATGTGGATCGTGAGGGAGACGAAGTTAATGACCTTCACATTAGAGTCGTCCGCCATGGCTACATTCGCGGCTACGGCTTGGCCAACGGTGTTGTCCTGTACCATTGCCTGAATGCGGGTTTCATCATTCGCCAATTTGTTGCCACCCTGCCAGTACAGTGAGTCGTCTTTGCACACTTTGTACACAGCCCATGGACAGAAACCAAGAAGCAACGCGGAGTTTGAGATGTACAAACAGTAGCCTCCATCCACACTAAAGTACCTCAAGACGGTTGATAGCATGAAGAGGGAGTGGAGAATTGCCCAGAAAGCGGCATAGAAGCGCACCGCTGGTCGACGGAAAAGAATGTGCATACCGGGAAACAGCCAAACGACGTAGTAGAACGCTAAGAGCATACTTAACCAAAGCAAATCAAATGAAGTTGAGTAGCGAGGATTGATCGAGACGTTGTACGTGTACGCTGTCTTCAAACCAAATGTGATGAGGGACCAAGCAAACGCGAAAATGATCGCCTTGATGATCGAGCGTTGACCGGCGCTTGGAGACATCAGGAAAAACGCAACAACCTCGAAGCAGAAGTGCTTCACAGCGTATGCGAGTCCGTTTAGAACGGAGTTCGCTGTTCGGTTCGGATTGACAATTGAAAAGGGCGCCACATAGTGAATGAGTGCGTCCAAGAGCAATGCACCGCACGTCGCCCACATGAGCTTTGTATAAATAGGCAACAAGAACGTGTTTTCTCGGGGTTCTTCGTATCCTACCAAGGCGAGTCGCTTCTTCGCTTGGCGCATGCGACAGAAACCATAGATGTTAATGATCAGCATGAGACCGACCTGTACGAACGCGACACCCGCGACAACCTGGTTCTGGCTGTCGCGGTTGCCCGTACCAAACACATCTCTACACCTTCCCATCTTTGATCGATGATATAAGGTTCCCGCGCTACCACGAGGACGAGAGAAGATTTAAACCGATTCTACTATCCAATCCAGCCCTGATTCCGGACAAGAACCGATGCCAGAATCTCGCAACCGGGGAGTGCGCTCGACCCACCACTCAGACGTGCTTGTAGCGCAGCGCCAGTCACGTAAGTGGGTACACGCCACGCGGCAGCACGCACAGCACGGTCGCCTTACCACCCCTAAACTACTCGCTCAAGAAAGGGCGGGTGTGGGAAAGGGACGGAAGCCGCTAGAGAGGCTGAAGGAGGGTTGTCGTAAGACAAAGCGAGGTGAGTATGCAAAATCCTGTATCAGTGTCGATCATTTGCGCGTGTGATTTTCCGCGGGGTGGCGTATCGAGCCGCGCAAGTTCTCACTAACGGGAGATTTTGGAGGTTCAGCGTCCAGAGCGAGCTGAAAAAGTGCTAGTTTCACGCGAACTTGAGCGAAAGACGGGAAATCACCCCAATCAATCGAGGTCTAATACAATTCAGTACTACATCATGTATTTCCCATGCAGTCACACGCACAACTTCCGCACATCCACGACCCCTTTTCTCTTCCACTCCACACCTAAAATTTTTCCAATTGGGTGATATTCCCGCACCCCCGGTGCCGGATCGCCCCCGCGCACTGGTTCCGCTGCTGCCACTCGCGGCCACTGGACCTGTGATTCACTCCATACGTCGCACATTGTCACGACAGTAGGTCCTTTGTACCCCGCTCCTCTGGTCTGGCGGAAGCCGTTGGCCCTGATGATGTCTTGCTAAGATCATCGATTCGGTCTCGCTCCATTTTAGCCGGATCCAGCCAAAATCCTGCCCAGTACCAAATGGGAACCAACTTTGGTGCGGCAGATCTCGCGATCCAGGGAGTGCTGCGCTAAACTGAGCTGGAGGCGGTGTTTCCAGGTGTTGCTGCATCGAATACGACTCTGAGCGTGGGCTTGCAGTAACTAGTCTCAGAGCGAGCCGTGCAACTTTTGGGTCTCGAGCCGAGTAACGGTTCTTTCAGTCACACTGCCACGAGATCTAAATACCCACATTATCGAAGAGTAATCAAGAAGACAACACGCGTCAAGGAAGCATAGTCCTTAGCAGTCCGCAAGCGATCATGAACTTCTTCGGTCTGACTTATCTTGGTACGTCATTTCTCGCCAAAAAGCGTTGCACTCGGATCTGGAAGTCGTCCGCCATCTGTGGAACCAGGGTGTTTGCAATACTGGCTGGGTACATTCGAACTTTTTTGATGATACTGTCACGAACCTGGAAAACTGAGCTAACTCCTGTGACCTGCTATACCCATCCCTCCTCCAGGCCCCAAAAGCACGTTCGCGGAGAAGCTCAGAAAGAACCTCTCGCTCGACGACGTAAGCGATGAAATGCTGATGCAGGGTTTTGAGGGTTTCGACTCGCGCTATAAAAAGGATGGTCTGCTCTCGTCAAATGACATGAAGCCGCTTCTGGTCCAAGTTTACGGCCGCGAACCCCCAGAAGTCGAGATCGAGCTGTTTATCAAGTATGTCGAGCAGATGGGATGGCAGATTAAGTCGAACATCCCTGGTTTCGAGATTACCTCCAAGTTCGTTGACGCTGAAACGTTTGCAAAGGTCATCGCTGAGGTGCGCCGCGAGCTCTCTCAGAAGGATCCTGACGCCGCAACCGAGTACAAATCCAACGCCGAGATGCGCAGAGCCAAGGAAACGGGACACACCAGCGATCTCGGACCACGAGACAAGTACCGTGTACCCGTGTTGATGTCGCATGACTATGGCTGGCCCACACCACAGCCATTTGAGCGAGTGCAGCGCATGCCCAAGAAGACTTGCGAGGAAACCCGGTACGCAGCAGAGATGGTGAAAGGCGGGCTCATCTAATTCCCCTCCACTCGCTTGTTCGTCTTCGACCACGGACCCGTTCGCTATTGGGGTTCATGGTGGTATAATGTACTGCCCACACCTAGGCTCATGTAGTGACCGTGGATTTCTGGCCATTTACGATGGTGGAGGTGCCGCACATCGATTCGCACACTGGCGTGACTGGGTTCGCTAGTCCTAGCAAAGGACCTGCAAATGACTGTCCGGTCACGGAGTGACCCAAGCCTGCATTACTGTAGTTATGTAATTGTGATATTTGCACGACTGAGTCTTAATATTCCCACACTGTATTCATCTCATTGCCTTCGATACACAATTTGATGGCATGAGGAAGTTAAGCCCCCCAAAATACAACATATTTGAGTAGAGTTTCAATGAATCATCTTCATGATTCACTCTCCAGGTCACTACGCTCTGAGCCAAGTAGTTGCCAAATCATGCCAGCTCGCTACAGCCGTAGGTTTCGGAGTGACTCACTCAATCCCCTGAGGATTCCTCCGAACAGTCCTGTGCTGTTGCTTTCAGATAACGCTGTATAATGCGTTTCACCCTGTTTGTTGTCCAGTTCGTGATTGAACTCTTTCTCAAGACTGCGAACCGACGACGATGCTGCATAGGGCTTGACATTTTCCTGACCATCGTGGCCGTCTTCCACGTCTTCGTCGAAGAACTCGCTCATTGCACTCTTCGTCTTGAGACGATCACCAGGGGTGGCTTTGCGAGCTGGCTTACCCTCAGCCGTGTTGACGTTAACTTGCGCACCAGATGCACGGAGTGCACGCCATTCCGCCGCAAGGGCTTGCATGAGCGCTCGAGGCCCAAGATCAGGGCGTTCACGCTTGAGCTGAGGGCGCCGCTGTTGACACCAAGCAAGATACGGGTTGGTGCTGCCTGGAGCAGAGTGAAGATCTCCACCAGCACTGCCGCTTTTCGATGGCGTACCACGCGTCTTTATAGGCGTTCCATCTGCATTGAACCGACCGAGGTACGTGATCTCACCATGACATACGTGACACCGATGACGCTTCGGATCAATGGAGTTGGAATGGCGCTGGTACTTCTGGCCACAAAGGATGCACTGGTATTGATGCTGGTAGTGGATCGTATAGTTGTGACATGTGGATACTTCAATATCTCGGTAAACTCGCATTGCCTTTTTGGCCCACGCCTGGAAAGCAGGACCATGGGGAGGATGTGTGACCCCGGAAATCAACCAAGCCGCAGCATGACACATCTCATGGCATAAGGTACTACGAAGGCGCTCCTCACGATCAACAACTTTCGTAGCAAGTTGTATCTCAGCCACACGGGTCCCTCCGGTCCGTTTGGCGAGACAGTACCCCGCAGTACTGGACATGCGGTTGTTCCAGCGGATTGGCAAGTCCTGCGGGAGACCTTTATCGAAGATGCGCTCATTGAACTCTTCGAAGTATTTCCTCGTCAGCGCGTTCCGACGTCTCGCAAACGACTTGATATCTTCGACAACAGATCGACTCTGGCTGTTGGGCGTGGTGGTCTGAGATTTCCTGTGTTTCCTGTCACGTCTAGGTGTAGTGTGGATACCTCGCCTTGGAATGTCGCTTCGGTCTTCGTCAGATTCATCTTCACTGCCGCTACTACTGTCGCTCTCCGTATTGTCGGATCCATTCATAAAGGGTGATCCACATTCGCCAAGCTCATCGTCACCTACCTCGTCATCTTCGTCACTCACGACAAAGTCACTCATTTCACTGTCATCTGCTGATTCACATCCGCCTTCACTCATATCATCATCAGAGCTGCTTATAGCTGCATCAACCAGGTCTGATTCATCGTCAGAATCCTCCAACACGAACCTCAACCTTCGCTTAGGTTGTGGATCGGTCTTTGTTGGCGTATAGGTCTTCTTACCAGCGACTGCTGATTTGGGCGTCCGCACGTTGCTGCCTCTGTCACTCTGAGTCGTACTCTTCGGTAAGCTAGGTTCGGCTGTCATGTAGCCAACCTGGTCAAACTTGAGGTTGTCCAGTGCCAGAGCCAAATCATCCACGTCGTCATTAGCGACACTCTGGTGATTGCCTTGCTTTCGATTCAGACCTTCGGCTTCCTCGCGAGATTCTTGGGCACGGCCGTCCACTGACATATCCTCTTCGTCACTGGATTCAAGGATGCGACGGTGCTTCTCGTGTGAAGGTGTTTTTCGAAACGTGGGTTGCCAAATGCTCTCATCCAGTGAATAATCATCGTGCTGGGCCATTTTCTGCACATCATCTGGATGTTGCGTCGTGTGCGACTTCGACGACTGGCTGGAGTTGTTCACGCCGCTACTCAGGTCCAAATTGGAAAGGCGTAGGCTCGGCTCTCGAGCAATAGACTCAATCGTCTCCGTGCGATGCGCATTGTACTCAGAGGCTTGTGTTGACATGTCATTCCTCTGGAGAGGACCCTTGGACTCGTCATCTGATAGGTCTACAAACTGGGCTATGCTCGTGCTCTGAATACCGAACGAGTTTTTGCGCTCGGCATGGCTCTTTCGGGGTACTGGTAATTGTTGTCTGTCTGAGACCTGAAGATCGTGCCTCGGGAGAGATGGTGAGGAGTTGAAGCCTGTGAGCTCCGCCTCTTGCTCAGGCCCACCGCTCTCCACAGAGAAGAACTGATCCAAATCGAGCTCAGGACCGAGCATCATCGCCAAGGTCTCACGAACTTCGGTGGTGTCGTCTCTGTCTGTTGTGTTAAGGTTAAATGAGCTGGTTAGGTTGAGTGCAGCGGGAGATTCCTGTCCCTCTGAGCGATGCTGCCTGTTTCTTGGAGTGTAGCGAGTCGGTGACCGACCTGTGACGGTATCAATCACGACGGAATCCGCTGCATCGTTCTCGTCATCCAGGTTCTTTAGTAGGAGACTAAACTCTTTTGGCGAGCTGGGTGGTGAAGTTGCGTCATCTACGGCTTCCGGAGACTCAGATCCAAAGAATGCGGACAAGTTGTGATGGCTCTCCTCTGGAAAAGCTTGGTTAGCGGTGGATGCAGCGCCTCGGTCCAAGTCCGCGGGGGACGTTGAATCTCCTAACTGAAGTACCTGGAATTCCGCTGTAATCCGAGCCAAGTCGCTGGCTCCAGCTTCCGACACAAGTGGAGCGGTAATACTGGGCTCCAATTGCGAAGCACTCAGATAGCTACCTTCGAAAGCAGCACCTCGCCTCGTTGGAATGGGCTCGATGCGAAAAGAACTCTCACTATCAACGTCTCTCTCGTTGGCTTGCCCTACAGCACAAGGCTCCCGAAGATCATCCTCGTCATCGTTAAGCGTTCGTAGTTTACGAGTAGATCCCCGGACAGGCAGTAGGTCACCCGACGCATCCGATTCATCTCCTGATTGTTGTGTGCTTTCGTTGAAGATGAAGCTATCATGTGCATCACCTTCGTTACCTTCGTTTCCTGCGTTTCCTACGCTAGTATCACTATCGTCAAGAGAGTGAGTGTGCACCGACGCCTTGGCGTCAGACACGTGTGTGGAGGGCTGATACTCCGGGTCGTCTTCTGGATGGTGCTCACCCTCCTCTTGAAGATCATCCTCATCCTCATCATCCAGAGTGCGGACTTTCCTGCGTCGAGGTTCTGCCCCAATGGCCTTCGCGCCACGACTTCTGAGCACGCTCTGTTTTGCAGCTCGCATGGATGCCAGACACAGTCCCAAGCTCTCGCCTGGAACTCCTCTCGATACTGCTTCGAGCACATTGGCGATGCTTGCAACGAGGGTCTCGAGCTCAGACTCCTCATCCGGTCCGCAGTCATCATCTTCTGAGGGCTTGCACTTACCAGATGGCCGACCTGATTTCAAACCACCTGAGCCTATCGGCCTGCTGCCTCCGACCTGACCCTGGTGCGCAGGCAGATACGTCTCTGGACGCTTCACGTGCCGCTTGGTTTCCACGTCCGAGTCGGACTCGTCAGCGAGTGCGAGCAGGGATGGGGTAACCTTGAGCATTGTCCTGCTATGCGTTAGCTCACTTTGATGCTAACTCGAGAGTTCACTCTGAGCCCCGCCCTGAGACTACTCAGTCTGGCTGAGATCGCCTTATCCCAGTGAGCTGAGCAATATGCTGAGTCGTTGAGAGCGTGTCGGTTGGTCCACTCGCTTCACAGTAGGTACGGATGCTGATGCTATCCGCGCTTTTCACCGTCGATTGTGCAGATGGCAGTGCAGATCTTGCTAAATCCGAGCACAAGAAGAATCTCCACAAACTGTTCCAACGGCTAGTATCCGTTGCTGAGAGTAGGTTGTGGATAAAGGTTTCAGGAGAAGGCCAAGGTTGGCATAAGTGCTGACAATCGAGGTGTACTGGCCAGTGTGTCTAGTATACTAACGATTTATCAGATCTCAGAACAGTCGCAGATATCCCGCGGTAGCTCGAGAAATATACTAACTCGAGCCGCTCTGTAACCCTCCTGGCCCGGAAAATTGCCGCCCTGTATCTGAAACGCGACAAAAGAGTGGAGTTTCAGATTTGTGAAAAAGTTTCAAGCGCGTGTATTGCCTGAGCACGCGGGTGTTACTGCGTGATAAATGTATGATTACCTTCATCACGGTTTGATCTCCCTTTATTACTCTTTATAGACCAACGCAGTGCCGGATTCACTTCCATCTACTGCGCGAAATAGAGTTAGGCTCGGGTTTACATTGAGTGGCAACTCTATTTGAGATCTATACACAAGCTAGCGCTCAAGAATCTAATCAATCCTAGGCGTATTCGCTTTCCCGTTGGTTAGGTCCTACATCACACCGCTATCATACGAGGCTCACATCGTCTTCTGACAGAGATCCTTCCATCCAACTCGTTCTTTCCTGTGGTTTCATAACGGTCTCGATACCAACCCATCTGCCTCACACAAGCTTCCCACAATGAGCAAGAACATCGCACGCCAGATCAGCGCATTTGCCATCAACCCCGCTTCGCGCGACCTTCTCCTCAACGACGACACCATGATGAAGAGCCTCGTCCAGTTCCTCGCTCCTGAAGGCGACTCCGAGACGATCATCGCTGCACTCGAGGGTTTCGAGGCATTCCTCGGCAACGCTGCGCACTGCAGCAAGAT
>Ga0182741_1005068_pt1 | contig 12465 bp, 2 predicted proteins | sample eDN5th37CBELigOP_FD_128874 | JGI IMG/M metagenome (GOLD analysis project Ga0182741, IMG submission 128874) | Enriched Organic Plus compost microbial communities from Emeryville, California, USA - eDNA 5th pass 37_C BE-Lig OP (version 2) (version 2) ...
GCCGAAACGGACAGTGATCAGCCGTTCGAGTTCAGGATCAGCGTCCCGGTCGTTAAGCACAAGGAGAATGTCTCGGGAACTTCCTTGAGGTTCTCAGGGTTCCCCTCACGACCCCAGAAGGCCGGTGTGATCTCCTACGAGAACCTCGGGCACGTTCGCGATGGTCATCCAATTTCATTCAAGCTCTTGGTACCCACATCAGCTATCCTACCAGGCTATGCAGACGTCGCAGAATTTGGGAATGAGCTACCCCTCGTAATGTGTGAGGTGCAGCCACCCAGGGCTGACCCGGACGACTTGTACTCTTCCCGTGCAGGACGATTGATCCGAGGTCAGCCTATTCCACTCCTTCAACGTTTCAATCCAAACGTGTTAAAGTACCTCCGCGGTCGACCTGATATCATGGAATGGATCGATCGAGTCTATGCTACCGTATCAGAGATGCAGTTCCAAATTGCGGTTGAGGGCTCCGATGAGGAAGAGGAAAGAGCAAGGCCGTTCCAACTCCGTCCATCAGCGCGCGTAGGCCCTAGCAGCGTACGCCAGGACCATTCTGAAAGCGATGAGGATTTGAATGGATTGGAGAGATCGCGCGACATCCACCCTCGACAGGATCCCAGAAAACCCTCTGTCGCGTTCTCGGTTAATATTGATTCCCTTCGGACTCCGAGAAAGCCCTCTGTGGCCGTTTCGAAGCAAGAAACGAAGCCAGAACTGGATCGCTATGAAGATGGCGACCTCGAGCAAGAACTCCCCGTAACTCAAGAGGATTCAACCGCGGGTCCTGTGTCTGAAGACGAAGACCACGCGGCATTCACTCAACCCGTGGCTACGCCGGACTCACTTACGGCTGCTGAGCAATCGGATCGGGAAGACCCACATTTTGAACACCTGACAGAGTTGAAACGCGACGAAAGACAAGACCGTGAACGTGAACGTGAACGTGAACGTGAAGTTGCATCATCCAGTGATTACAGCAAGAAGCGGAATGAGTCGCAAGTGAGATCACATTCCAGCGGCACAACTACATCAGCACCGTCAGAAATGGCCGCGATAGCAACTGCCCCAAAACTAGCAGCCGACAAAGGATCATCATCATTCTCAACGTCGGCACATGGTAAAAGGGATGCCGTGGTGAAGGCTTCAAGCAAGCCAGCTTTGAGCGAGCACGCTCGCACAGCAGCCGCTCAGCAGCGACTCAAAACCAGTGCTGCTGAGGCGTTGAGCCACAGTGCGACAGTGGCTGCACTAACTGCGCAGCTGAGTGATGTCGATTCTTATCATAGTAACCCAACAGCATGGAAGAAGGTCGAGACGGCATTGGGGAGAATGATCGAGCTATGCCAAAGTGCGTCAACAAGCTCAGCCAAGCTTGCAAAACTCTTGGCTCCGCTGGACCCTGCACTCGAAATGCAACTGAAACACAATGCGCGAACTTCAAATATTTGTGCCATCTGCGAAGCCATCCAACACCTTGCGGAAGCCCTTGGAGTACGGCTTTTTGACACATTCCGGAAGTCCATCAAGGCTTTGCTTCATCTTTGTGATCGAACTGTACCAGCGACCGGTGGTGGGTTCAAAGACAGCCACGACCGGTGTAGTTCTTGCCCCAAACGGCTTGTTTCCAACGCTGTGCTTAGAACTTTGACAGCACTCGTGGATTTGGCTCCTGGCTATACAATAGCGAGCCTATTATGTACCACTGCAGCAAGACGCACAGGTAAGCGTGTAACAACCAAGGGCGAGGGTCTGCACCCATGTCCTCACGTTGAAGGAACATCCCAGGTGCTTGCAATCAAGGCTTTGAAGGTCGCAGCACAGACCTGGCCTGATGATGTTTTCCACACTGGTCCACCACCGCAATCTGAGCTGGTCTCGCAGGAGCCTAGTAGCTCATCGGACTCTGAGTCGGATTATGATGATGAGTTGCGTCGTGAAAGTCTCATGGCGATGCTAGAGCATTTGCTAACCCGAACTCTGCTGAGCCATCCTTACCCAGAAGTTCGTGAAAATGCATACGCGCTCATGTATGCCCTATGGCAGCGATGGCCTGAGCCATTCGAACGTGCTTTTCTTGCCCAAGGTGCAGCCATTCAGGACGAATTCACGCAGTTGTATCCTAGCTTTGCCCTCGCTGCGACCCGTTATGTCGCAGAACCAAAGAAAACTGCATCGATGGCTTTGACCACACTTCGTGCAGAATCTGCGCTGAACCGTGCGCAGACCGGTACGCATCGTAGGGAAGCCAGGGCATATGCCGAGCAATATGGATCTGCTTCAGATGACTCTGATGTTTATGACACTAAGAAGCGCGCGGATAGGCATCTCTGGTACGATCCAGAGGATCCTGGTGATGTAGTCGTGCCCTCCGACTTCCCCGAATTAGAACGTTCGACGCGAAATGCGGAACCTAAAATGACTCAGCGATTTTCGCATCCAGATGCAAGGCGGCCGCGCGAAGCGCTGAAGTCCAGTGACGAGTGTGATCGTAATCGAGTGCTGAGGAAGAGAGATCCATCCGACGACGAATATGAAAATTATCCCGAGTATGACAGTGAATGCATCGAGCGCAAACGAAGCCGGCGTCGACGCCGTGGGCGAGGTAGGAGTCGCAGTAGCAGCGCCAGCCGGTCTGATAGTGAGAGCTCGGACAGTTACAGCCGAAGCAGAAGTCGAGATAGGCACAGGAGTCGAAGCCGTAGTCGAGAACGTCGCTTTAACCGCGAATGTCGAAGAGAAAAAACCCGTGGTCGGAGCCGAGACAGATATCCGAGCCAAGGCCAAAGTAGTCAGCCTGAGGTCTTGGTCGAAGTTAACACATGCGGACGCGGATATCTCCCTACCGTATCAATCACAACTTCGCCTGGCATCAAAAGATCAACCAGCAAAACCGCTCATGACCCTGTGAATGCGCACCCTCCACCCTCTCGATCTGACTCCCGCAACGTGACGTCCTCACTGCAAGCTACTCCAGCTCCACGGAGGTGCATGCATTCCGCAACAGAATCCGCTCATGCGGGCACCGGGCCCCAAGAGGTCATTAAGCCGGTCAAATCGAGTGTCGAGGCTGGCAGGGAACCCACCAAGCACTTCATGCAGCCCACCGTGGCTTCGAGTTTGGCATCCAAGGCAACGGTTCTCCCTCCAGGAACACCCCGATCCGTAGCTACAACTCCTGGCCGGGTAAGGCCATCATCTGTGGCTTCACGAGTGCGCGAATCAGCTGCCGTGACTGCTGCAAAAAGCGAGGCCCGTGTCGCTGGATTAGCACTGGACTTGGCCGCTCGTGTTGATGCGCTTGAGGCTGAAGATGAACAGCGCAACGTTATCGCAGTGGCCGTCACTGACGCTTTGTCTCAGCATCAGGATGCCGTTCAGGCCGCGCGCGCGCGGGTCCGTGAGCACAAAAAGTCCCTGCAGAGTGAGCAATTGGCACAGGAAGCAAGGGAAGCGCAGATTGCACACAACTTGGAAAATCTTGAGCGTGAGCGCTTTGCGAAGCTACAGCAGCAACAGTTGAAGAATGAGCGACTGACCCTTGGTCTCCCGACCAGTGCTCAAACAAGTGAGTCGCCATCAGTCGCATCAGCGTTATCCACATCGCAGGATGCCTCAGGTGTCGCCTTTGGCCGAAGCCTTGGTCGATCCCAATCTGCGTCTAACATTATGCCAGCTCCGACCGCATCCCAAGTTCCGCGAAGAGGCACAGCTGTATCAGCGACAACCTCGGTGCCACCTAAGAGCGCAAGACCCTCGTCAGCAGCACCTTGTACGCATCATCTAGAGTTAACACAGCTAAAGGAAGCTCTTTCGAAGGCGCATCGCGAGAATGCACGACTTCAAAGCGAGAACTGTGCCCTAAGAGCGAAACTCAGCGCAGCACAGGCAAAGGAAGCCTTGAATCCTGACAACACCGTTGCAATGGCCGCATTTACTAGGCGAATTGAGAAGCTTATCCAGGTCAACGCTGAGCTCTCAAGCAAACTCGCTGCGGTTCGTGCTGAAGCTGAAGAAGCGACAGAACGCAGAGTCAAGCAGGTTCGCGCGGAATATGAGCAGATTGTGATGCAAACCGCACATGCGCGTGACCAGCAAGTTGATTCAACAGTGTCAAGTGTTCGTAGCAAACTCGAGGCAATGGTGCTGGAAAAACGCGCAATGCTAAACAAATTACACGCTGCAGCGTCGAGAGAACGCACACTCCAGCGGGCCCTCGAGGCTCGGGAGGAAGAACTGACTCGATTGCGCGCCCACGTAGCGCAACTCAAGGGTGAATTCATGGAGTGTGACACGCGCGCCGCAACGGCCATCCGTGAGCTAGACGAAGCCAATGCTGAATTGGCCTCGCTTCGTGCATGCCGTGAGGAGCTTGAACTCTGGAAACGCTGTCAAACTCGCTTACAACTTGACTCTAGAGATGGCCTGGAGTCGGGTAATCCCGCAGCCACCCTGCCACTGGAGTCCCTTCCTCAAAAGTACCTGGAATTGAGCTCTAAGTATGAGGCTCTGTCAAAGGAACTGAAAGACGCTCAGAGAGCTGCTCATGAATCAAGTGGGCGCGCTCATAAGGACTACGAGGCCCGTCTCGACCTTGAAGAAAGACTGCGAGAGGCTCAGCGAATGATTGCAGAGCTTCAGCTCCAACTTCGTAACGAACGAGCATCCAACGATCACCGCGCACGGGTAGCAGCCCAGCATGCTGAAGCGAGTAGTCGGGGTGGTGTGGCACTTGCCTTTGGACGTCGCGTCGAGAGCGCATCTCCAGGAAGAGTTACTCCACGTAAGCGAGCTGTGGCTTCGCCTATGCAAGTTGAAGTCAAGATCGAGCCCTCACCCCGTCCATCCTCGACTCCAGGTTCGTATCGATCTCCAGACAGACCGCATCTCCACGAGCACACCGTGTCAAGTATGGCCAAAGCACGTCGTCGTCCCACGGTCGAAGCGCCACCCCCTCCGCCCCCGCCTCAGCCGAAGGCCAAACCAGCACCCCCGCCTCCTCCGCCTCCTCCACCGCCACATCCACAACCACAACCACAACCGCAACCACCGGCACGTGTTCCGACTCCTCCACCGGCACGGGAACCAACACCTCCGCCGCAGCCAGCCCCAGAGCCTGTTAAGACGCTATCTGACGAGGTGTTGCAGGAGGTCTTCGATGCTGTCGTCAATAGCTCCACCGATGACCAAATCCGAACTTTCAGCTACTTGGTTGAGGCAAATGATCCAGGCGTTGCAATTTCACTTGACCCATTTATCGAATTGAAGAACCACCTGGATCAAATGAAGAAGCTCGAAATGCTGATTGCAGAACAACAGGCCCGAGTAGATGCCAACGACGATAGTGATCCAACCCAGACAGTTCGCCTGCAGGTACGTTTCTGCCAACGACCTAATGTGAAGCCTAGAGATCCAACGGTCTCTGAGTATGTACGGTTGAATGACTAACACAATGCTCATTATCTTCTCTTTTGCCTTCAACCCCCACTGTAGAATCAACTAAACAACTTGCAACGCTCGCTTGACACTTTACGTGACACCGATAGTGCCTGGAGTAATGCACTGCGGGTAGGTTTTAATTCCCAGCACATGCATGACTGTTTGATCTCTTACTCGCCTATGATAAGCGTCCTACAAACGAACCCTGTCTCACTATGTCCCATCCTTATCCTCCCCTCTCGCTGTAGTCTCAAGCGATGCTCCGACCAGAGCTGATTGAAGAGATTTACTCAAATTTGTACACTGCGTGAGCGACGCTTCAACTACACAGCACGAGTAAATGTCCAATAAACTTTTGGAGCAGGAGACCTGCTCTTCCCTAGCCATTGGTGAACTCTTGTATGAACAATGATCCGCCTGGTTTCGAATGTATAAATGTGGGGGACTGTGGGCATCGAGACTCGACCAGATCGACTTCATCGTTGCCTTCAGGTGTGAATCTAGTATATGCGGTGTCGCGTGACGATCGATGGCTCTCAAAACTAATGTTTCCGCGTATAGCCTTGTTATAACATTGATTGACCAAAATAATCACGCGGACCCTTGGCAAGTTCGCGCACGTGAGCGTTATGCTTGCGGTAGTTCTTGTCTTCTTCGGGGCTATGGTACCGAAGCTCTCCGCCATCCACAAGCTGACGCTCGGTGACCGGGACATCGAAGCGCTTCCGCAATTCGCTTGAATATGCATCCGGTTGGAATGGCAGTGTTGCATTCGCAACTGGGGCTGGAATGGGCCTTCGGGAGAGCTCCTCACCTGGGAATGACGGTGCATCCAGAGCGGCGCTTGGCTTGAAGGGGGCTTGGAGGATGCGTTCCCCCCGCTCCTTACGACGTCGATCGGCTTCGATTACTTCTGCCCAGACCTGGAGTGAGGTGCCGATGCCGTTCGAAACGATCCATAATCCGGTTGCATCGGCATACTTTACAGTACCATCTGCATTTGTGATTACGCCCTCGACAAATCTCTTTCTGCCCTCTGCTCGGACGACACGCGCCTCAAAGCGAGCCGCGGTCGCAAAGGGAATCATCTTACGCAGGTTCACGTTCAGGTTAGCGGTGAATGCAGGAGTGCCAGTTCGCCAGATGGGATATGCCAGAATTTCATCGAAGACGAACATGATGGAGGCACCGTGAGCACCGCCCGGGGGACCTTCCGTACGGTTATCCCAGTGCACAGAGCCACACAGGACATTCGTTTCGTCATTCCAGAAGTACCTTAGCTTGATTTTCGGGTCGTAGTGCACATAGTCGTACCCTTTGCAGTGACTGCGACTCCACCTGCAGTAGTCGTTGGCCCAGGGTCGATTTTCTGTACGTATGCAGGAGTACAAGAGAGGGTGCAGTGAGACTTGGGTTGTGACCACCCTGGAGATGAAAATGCGCCATGGGTCTTGGGGGTCTACGTACCTACTTCCAGCCAATTGGGGTCCTGCTCGATTTGCCGAAGCCAGGCGTTCACTTTTTCGATTTCTTCAGCCATAGACGCTGTCTAGGTGTGAAAGAATATATTATTATTCGATACCAGTGAGATCGTTGTGAGACCATGTCATTCGCTTCGCGATGCAATGGGCGCTTGACGCCTATCCAGAATACTCAAAACGAACGACGTCTTTCTAAATTCGTCGCTGACGTTACTCGCTCCAGTGGGGTATCTCGCCGCAGCTTGGCAGATTTATGACCAGAAGCAATGGCTCCAGCTTAAGATGTGCCCGAAGGCAGGATGCTACGGCATTATAATCGGGTAAACATTTGCAACGTGTCAAAGGGTACTATTCCAAGCAGATACTGTATGTGTGATACTTGAGGAGGGTAAGCTCGTGCCCACGACAAGGCCAGCACGTTCGCAACGCACAGATGACATTCAGACCTAGGGTCTCTCAGGGTTCTGCATCCACACGCGCAGTATCTCAGCAATCTGACTCGAAGTCTGCGTCGTTAGGAAGTGCGCAAATTGGGCAGGAGTTGGGTGAATGAACTGGACGGTGCGTGTATCTGGTCGCACCACAGGAATTGTAGCCCAACGAACTGCGCGTTTGACGAAGTGCAGGCCCCTCGGCACTGGATCAACGGTGATACCAATGGACGTGAAGGGCGAACCCGTGGGTAAACGGTTAAAGAACGCATGCAGGAGCGTCTGTAAGTGCTGCTGATTTTGAGCCTGGTTGAGCTGCTGATACTCTGACTGAGCGACATCAGTCACAATAGCCTCCCAGAGGAAGGCGCGGTTGGTGGTGAGGCAATATCCGAAGGGAATTAACATGGAAACCACCGGTCTAATTGCCTTACTTTCCGTCCTCCAGTTCGGGCTTGTCTGGCGAGCGAGTGTGCCCGACTCCCCAACGCCGGCGCCAGAAATAAAAAGCGGTGGTGATGGTGAGAGCGGAATCTGGGAACTCGTTCCAGAACCACACGTGCGACGAAGGAAGCGGGTGCTAGTGCTGCTAGGATAAGTTGCCATCTTCTGCTCATCCATAACTTTATCCTCATGCGTGATTAAGCTCGCATTGCTGCTGCGAGGATCGCGGAGGATGCGATATCGCGTCGAGTTGTACCGCTGCATTTCAAGTGGGGATCGCACTTCAAACAGCATATAGATTCGCGCATGATCGCCAGCCAAATCGATAGAAAATTCGAACGGGGGTCGGGCATGCAAGATTGCGCGAACAGTACTTGGTGTTGTGCTCCAACCATCTGCTGACCCTGCCGCACTCGCGCTTGAGGTTGAACTCGACGAACCGTCCTTTTTCAGACTTGAAATCGTCTTGGGCATCGTGGTGTAGCGTTGCACCCAGAGATATTGGAACGTGTCAATGACCGCGGTGAGCGCTTGCCCTGTGAGACGCGTCGCAAGACCAGCCAGCACCAAGGCGGATTGAGGATCGAACGGTAGGTGCATGGTACTCTTCCAGAAGTGCTGAAGAGCCCGCATGGGGACACCGATGGGGTTATACATACCTGGCGGCAGTGAAACAAGCGTTGCGCCTGCCGGAGAGCGGTAGACTGTAACTGCCCCCTCAATCCAGTCATTTTCATATTTCAAACCACTCAGTAGCGCTTCAGCGTTGGCACTCAGCTTGAGCCGGACACCCATAGGCTGACGAGAGTCACGGGCAAGCTCGAAGTAAGCGCCTTCGAGAGTGGTAACAGGCTTTGGAAGCTGGATCCTCTGCGGCGGCACTGGGGCGCCGCGAAGACTTGCTTGCTGTTGTTCTTGAACAGCCATGTTGTAGCGATATTCGTACTGACGGTATTGGAAGTTTGCTGCCGGCGCGGGTAAGTTGGTAGCCAACGCTGAAGCTCCGGCGGGAGATATGCGGGGGCTCACGAGTCGAGTGATGAACGCTATGAGTGTGGATGACATCTTCGTCGATGAGCTTGAAAGAACTGATACACCTTGCACGAGCTCGGCGAGGCCGCACGCTCGGGCACGCGCAATCAGCATTGGACCAAGATGCGCGCGATAAGAATCGATAATCCACCCGAGAACATAACCAAACAGAGCGTTCGGTGCCACCCAGTCAACTCCTGCATCGCTTCGGCGTGTGCGCAGGAGGAGAGTCGAACGTGGAGGAATGGCTGGATTGCGCTGGAGCCCGGCGCGGGAATTATCTAAGGCGGCGTTCTTATCATGGCCCAACTGAGGACGACCGAACAGCAGGCGTGTGTCATCACACACACGGACCAGTCCACTTGGGTGAATTGTCACAGTCAACGACAATCCAGGTAGCGCGCCGCAGTTGCTTCCAACAACGCCGGTGATGGAGCCAGGAGGAGGAGCGTGATTGTTGGGCAGACCTTGGTTTGCCTGACTAACAACGGATGTAGGTGCGTTGGCCGAGTTCATGCCCTGAGGGTTGGTCGAAGGGAACGCGAGCGCTAGCGTCAAACGTGTCGGGCTTTTGGCTGTAACAGAGAGGATGCTTGATGTGGGACTAGCAAACTTGTTGTTAAGTGGCAAGTTGGATCCAGCGGCAAGGATCGCCAACTGTGGAGGAAGCAGGCCGGCGATACCTAGTCGTCCCTCGAGACGCCTAATATAACGAATCAGGAATGAAATGGAGACCATGGCTGCACGAGTGTAAAGCAGTGTATCCAGGAAAGGCACAAGGCCGACTGCAGGAAGCGCTGGGGCCATCAACTGAGTATACTTGCTGTGCTTCGATGCACTCCTCGTAGCCGGATGGCTCTGAGACGCGAATGGATTGCGCATTGCGTCTTTAAAGACAGTCAAATCAGATGACATAGTGGGTAAGCTTTGGTTCGCGAATCGAAGGGCTGCAACATGTTGTGCGTAGACTGAATGTGCCATGGAATAGTGTGCGGGAATCGCGGTTGTGGAGTTTAGCAAGCTGTTCAAAAAATCAGAGGTCGCAAAGCCGAAAGGTCGGAGGCTCACTGATGCTTGCAACCTAGGGAATAATCCCGTGGTGGTGTTGCGTCCCTTGTTCTTGATTAACGCGGTGGAAGCCAGTGTTTGTGCACTCAAAAGGGTGGAGGTGAAGTAGGCCGGACTAAACGCGATATACACCGAGATGTACGGGAGCATGTGTGGGTTCTCACTAACATGCTGCGAAGTCGCGAAGAACGATGCGAGATGACCATACATATTCTGGAGGATGGATGCTGCCATACCCAGTGCATGAGCCGCCGCGTCTGATGCATCGTTTGAGAAAGCCTGCACAACGCTTTGCGCGTGTGTCGGATTGATAGACACACCGGAAAAATCACTAGCATCCGGCTGTGCGTCACCAGGATTAGCAACACCTGGTATACGGCTCTGTACTGGCGATCCTGCTCGTGGAGGGCTCGCACCGGGTGAAGTGTTGGGCGAAGACGAGGTGACAACAGGCGAGGCAAATGAGATGTACGGGCTTGGTGTAGAGAGGAAGCGAGCTGGCCGTAGGTCGACGACTGGATGAACTGGAGGGACCGCTGCACGGTCGACCGATGAGGAGGACTGTGGAGGTGGTCCAGATGCTGGAGGAATAGCTTGCACCGGATTCGCCAGCTGGCCAAATGATGCTGGTAGTGGTAGCGCGAACGGAAGGTGAAGTGCTAGAGACGCAGGGGATATCCGACGAATCGTGTAGTACTGCTGTTGAAGCTGTGCCATAAGTGGGTTCCCTGCTTTTTGGGTCGACTGCGCCTGTTGCGTTTGTGCCTCAGGGGGGGTTGTTTTTGCTGCGTGACTTTCAATAATGCGCGCGGTGTTCACGACGGTAACAAATGTGTGGAGTGCGTTGAAGGCTTCGATCAGACAAACGACCGGGTCGGTGTGTAGCAAGCCGAGGATCGGACTGCGCTGTTCAGCGGAGTCATAGGCCTCAGTATTCTCTGCATCGCTACTCGGCAAGGCCCCCTCCATCAGCGTGGGAGCAATCGGCCCAAGTGACAAACGCGCATGAGACAAAGAGTGGTATAGCGCGCGAAGTGCACGGCGACTCTCGGCTGTTGATTTTAGCCTGTGTACGAGCTGCAGCGTATCATCGGCTCTGAACTTGAATCTAGGTGGCGCACTCGAAGGGTCTTTTGCGCAATAGCGATGGGAGAACATTGGCTTGACTCTTAGTAGGCTTCGATCGGCCACATTCAGGACCAAGTAATCGTGATCGCAAGCTCGACTCCCTCTGAGCTTTGTGTCGCGTTGTGAGGAGCCGTGTGGAGGGATTCCACTAGAATCCATGGTCTCCGAGGTAGAGGTTTCAACAGCAAACAGGCTATCCAAAAGTGCTTGTGGTGAGACGTTCTGTGCTGATGCTGGCGATATTTGTGGCTCGCCCACTTGCTCCAAGTATGTCAAATAGGTTTGCAAGGTATTCAAGAGCGCAAGATCCGTCGTCGCACAATCCGGAAGGATGAAGGGATAGGTCAATTCTTCGTTCAGACTTTGGAGTCCGTTGCTACCCGAGGCAGTATTTACATGTACAGTCAGTGGCCTTAATGGCGGCGGTTGAGACTGTTGTCCTTGCCCTGGTAAATTGTTGCTATTGCCGAGGAAAGCGCTACCGGAGATAACTTGAAGCTTTTGGTGGAGTACACTGAACCTTGTACGAAGAGGAAGGCTGCGAATGGACTGGCTAACGCTAGCCGCGCTCAACGTCGCACTGTCATGCGGAGCAGGTTCAAAGCCAAGATGTGCAAATGCTTGAGTGAAGAGCCAGTATCGGCCTGCGGAAACAGCAACGTCTATCAGAAGGGCAGCCACCTGTGTATCACTCGCTAGCACGCGCAACGAGGGGATGCACGGAATAAATGAAGGTTCGAGAGCTCTCGTGTCCCTAGCCATCATATCTAGAACAGTTGAGAGCTTGACAACGGTATCAATGTATACAATACTATCCGGCCTGGTTGCTGAACTTGAAGGAGAGGCCTTGGTGTTCTCGGACGTTGCTGTTTTTGGGCTGCGCGCACTCCCAGGTTGGCGCAAATGCGTATCAGATCCAGATGAGAGTGAGACCGAAGATAGGGGTGAAGCAGATGCCTGCAATGTTTGAGATCCTCGTCTTTCGATTGTCGGAGCTGGCTGCGGAGTGGTGTGTGATAGACCCGGAGTGGAATAAGTCATCCCAGTTTCGGCCTCTTCAAGCATCGCACCAAACTTAGTCTCAGTACTCTCTCGAGCGCAAAAGATAAGGTAGCAATCGTTGAGCAGATCGGGTTCGCTGAAAGCTATGGAGTCAGTGGTATTAGCTGCGCGCTGGAATAACGCACTGTGATCCCTCACAAAGCTGTTCTGGGGAATCGCCAAGTACACGGGTGCGCCGTTATGGATGCCAGGCCCTGCGCTCATCACCTGGCTGGTGAGATCAAGACCGCTTGAGCGGAGAGGATTGCTTACCAAGTCCTCGGCAAATTGCGGCAGCTCTACGAACACTGTGAACGGGTCAAAAAGGACCGACTTTTGGAGATGAGAGACTGTAACAGCGCTAACAGTGGGCTGATCGAGTGGAGCCTGTGTTTCGGGCGCAA
>Ga0182741_1005070_pt1 | contig 12464 bp, 3 predicted proteins | sample eDN5th37CBELigOP_FD_128874 | JGI IMG/M metagenome (GOLD analysis project Ga0182741, IMG submission 128874) | Enriched Organic Plus compost microbial communities from Emeryville, California, USA - eDNA 5th pass 37_C BE-Lig OP (version 2) (version 2) ...
GGCTCGTCGGCGGACTGAGTGGTCGTGCCCTTCTCCGATTCCTTTGGCCCATTGTCGGACGTCGGAGATCCGGGTTCGATCCAGGACGCAACACCCGCCGCGCCCCGCGCTATCTGCTGGCGACTCGCCAGAACGAGTCTGCCCGCCCTCTCTCGCGCTGCAGCTAGAGCATCAGCGATGGTTGCGTGCTCGGCGATTCCCCATTCCGCAAGTTGCAGATTACGCACTCGCATAAACTCATCGAGCATCTGCTTGAGCTCCTCGCGGCGCTTGGACAAGTTTCGAGCCGCAAGCTTGTGGTGAGCCTCGCTCGGTCGAAGCACCGTATAGACCTCGATTACGTCCCGGAGCTTTCGAAGCAAGTCCGTATCGGCCTCATACTGCTCGCGCAGCGTAGAGCGCGCGCTGCCAATAGTTTGGTCGAGATGGTGCGATTCGGACGTGCGTACCTGTTCCAGCCGGAGTTTCTGCCAAAGAAACAGTGACTTCTGCGCGACAAGCAGCAGTCGCAGCGTTTCCGCCAGCCGCCCCTTCCGTAACATGCTCTCGAGTTGCTCACCTCGCTTACCGGGGCCGGCCTGCGGATCGATCGATTCGAGTTGCTTGAGGGCATGCACGCGCAATCGCTCGACTCCCACCTCCAAATCGACTCCGAGATGCGCGATGCTGGACCAATCTGTTGCGGTCAACGCATGGCCTTTCGCGAGCTCACCGACCCTTTGAGTGAGCAAGCGGTAATGGCCGTACACATCTCCGATCCGCTCAGCCGACGCCAAACGTAGGATCTCGTCGACTTTGTCCTCGATCACATCGAGATGCTCTTGAAGTGCGTCGAATTGCGCGCTGATAGCAACCTCGAGGGCAGCCAACGCAGCCATCTGCGGTCCCGCGACTGCACCGGGGTTGGGGATGCGAGCGTTCGAGAGGATCTTTCGGCTGCTCGCATCCCGGACCATACGGTGGTAGGTGATCACTGCTCCTGACTTCGGACGCGCAAACAACTCGTGTGCTTGCACACCCACCATGTAAGCAGAGCTGATCGATCTCTTTCCGAATGCCTCATTCTTCAACTGCGATAGCGCAGTTCCGGAATCAGGTCGAACAGGAGCCATGAGTGCGTCGAGGTTGTTCGCGAACTGCTCGATCGCCTCGTCCGTACCCAGCAATGCTGTACCGAATTCGTCGTCGATCACGACGAGGTCGACGCCCGCCTCATCTGTCGTATCGATACTCGAATTCGATGTTTCGTCATTTTCCATAAACTGTTCTCTCAAACTCTCGCGTTCTCAATTTCGCGTGCAAGTTCTTCCACATCGGTATCCATCAAAGGAACAACGAGGTAACCATTCTCGTTCAACCATTGGTCACGCTCAGGGTCCTCGTCGAGCACAGCCACCAAGCGGCGACTCGCCCACATAGCTTCGACGGGCCAATACATCGGCCCGACTTCCGGGCCGATCTCCGGCACCGGCACTTCCAATTTCGACAATGTCGTCAGCACCGATCTTGCCTGCGGGTCGGCAAGCTCCAGTGCAGTCAGCCACTCGTCGGTGACGGACGCTTGTCGATCGGATCCTCGGCCTGTACCCGGAACTCGAACCTGGGTAAAGACTTCGAGTGCTGCCCGGCGGGACAGTTGATCGTGCGACCGTGCGTTGCGATAGGAGCGAAGGCATCCGTAGCAGGACGTTTCCTCACCACAATCGCAGCTCGCTACCCGACGCATCGCAGCGCTGAGAACCGCTTCGAGGTTCTCCGCGATTCGTTTTGCGACCCCAGCCCCGGCAGGCACGGTGTCGAACAACACGAGGCTGCGATGACCGCGGGAATCCCAGGACAACGCTCCATCGATGTCGTCACGGCTGATCTCGAGAGCCTCGGAAGCCCCTTCGAGCAGCGCGTATAGGACAGACAACCACCGATCCTCATCGTGACTGCTGAACCCGGGTCCTTCGAAAGTGAACTCGGCGATGTCGGTCTGGTAGCGGTGAGCCAGCGACAGGACCTCCAGCGGCCCGTTGCAGTCCTTTCCCGTGGACGGGTGTTCGTGGGCGGTCGAGCGCTTGCCCCGGTTCTCACTACGAGGTGCTGCCCATCCGCACCACTTGCAGACGGAGAACCCTCGTGGTCTGCCACCGTCGGCAACGACAGCCAGAGTGGCCCGTGTTCCCGGCGTCGCACTTACGCGTACGTCGTCCTTGGACGGCCAGAAGACGGGATCGAGCACGTCGCCGGTGTCCTCGACGTAGCTGCGACCGGACCACCTCCGTTCGGGAGGCGCCGTCGTGACGTCCGTCGCCTTACGTTCGGCGACGAATCCGAATTCCGGGACGATGAACTTTCGTGGTGGTTCCAGGCGCGCGCCACATCCGTCGCACACCTCCTTGTCCGCGAGTGTGTGCGCAGATTCGAATCGCTTGCAGTTCTCGCAAACTCGATATTCGCGCTGTTCGAGCTCGTATCGCGGTACCTTTCGGATGCCTCTCGACCGCCATACTTTCCCGCCCGCCACGACCTGGTTCCCGGGTGCGTAGTCGTAGATTGCCTGCCGTAGATCGCGTGAAAGTTCGAGCCTGCTGCCGATCGGCTCCTGACAGTGGAGGGTATGCAGTTCCACTGTGTCGACCGGGAATCCGTACTTGGGCAGGATGTTCTTGTTCGCCAGATAGCCGAGTAGCTGGCGACCGCGAATCGTGTTGACGGTTTTTTCCAGCCGGGCAGCATCGTGGTACCTGCGAACCTTTGCGGCTTCCTCGATGAGTTCCTCGAAAATCGCTACATCAGCTTCCAGATCGCTCTGTGCCTTATCCAACAAGGCGCACAGCTCCTCGACCCAGGCTCCGGTGTCGACTCCGATCTCACGACGCACCGATTCCGGCAGCACTTGCTCCAACGCTAGGCGAATATTCGGCGGAACTGGGGTTAGGAACTCCCGAACGTTACTTGACGGTGCCGGCGTTCCACCTTCTCCAGGTAGGAAGAACGGACCCGCGTGCTTCCACGTACCGTGCCCGCTTTCGTAGCTGTGCCGGAAGAATGCGGACAACGCGACCGAGTGGGCGTGTCGCCTCCCGATTCTCTCGTTGTCGATCGGAATCCACGGAATGCGCATGTTGCCGGCGATCATCGACTCGGGTCGCTGATACTTCGCCAGGTCGTGCGAGCTCCGCGCTGCGTACGTAAGCACCAACGCTGCCGATGCTGCGCGTCGACCCGCCCGACCCGCACGCTGAACGTAGTTGGCCGTCTTGGGAGGCATGTTTCGCATGACGACGGTCTGCAGATCTCCAACGTCCACACCGAGCTCGAACGTTGTAGAGCAGGAAAGCACATTGACCTTCCCTGACACAAAGTCGTGCTGGATCTCAGCAGCCTTCTTGGCATCCCACTGTGCGGTGTGTTCCATAGCCGACAGCGGCGCCGTGTTGAGCGTCCGATAGAGATACCGGTAGTGGTGTGTATCCATCGTCACTTCAGGGATTTCGTACGAGAGGAGTTTCCCGGGACACGTGCTGTTGGGGCACACGCCCCGAACAGAGAACGCCGTAACTCTCCGACACGTATCGCATCGATACCACTGGCAATCCAGTCCGTTGTGTGCGCGAAGCTTCGCGTGGTTGATTTGGTAGACGCCCGCGGCACGCTTGTCGGACTCATCCGCGAGATAGCCGTTCGCCTTGAAGAAGTCCCAGCATCCTTCGAGCACGTCTTGTACAGCCACTTCGGAATCCAACGCCGCCATGACCTTCTCGAGAAAGCGCACTCGATTGTTGCTCGTACCTGGCCGGCCGCTCGGGAGCCAGCTCATGACGCGTTTTCCTGGATCTGATCCGAAACGGGCAAGGCGGATTCGGACGTTCCGAGGTTCGAAGTGTTCGTCTTTGATATCGACTTCGTCGAGCAGGTTGATCGCACCTTGTTGGCGTGCGGTCTTGAGCAGCTCGTCCAGCAAGTCCCATGCCTCGTCGGCGCTCAGGCCCAACCGCATGAGCCCCTTGGGTGGAGTGAGCCCGCGACCACGGCTGATGGCGACGCGCATCAGTCCAAGACCTTCGAGCGACTGTCGGTGTTCTGTCGTCATCACCTCGCTCATCACCCAGGTGTTGACTGCTGTCTCGATGTGGGTCTTCGTCGCATCCTCATCGAAATGTCCTGCGTCACGAGCTTTCTTGCTCGCGTAATGCGCGACGTCCTCCAACGCGACGTCTTCGTCCTCGATCTTGCGATCCTGCAGGGCGAGAGTGAGGTAGCGACGCTCGAGCAATCGTCCATAGGTGCGCTCGAGATAGGGTGCGGCGAACGCCGCGGACTGACGGGAGTCGGAGAACATCAGGAGCTTGCGTCCGTCTCCGACTTCTTCCCGGGTCCTGTCGGTAGCTGCAGGAAGCTGTTCGTACAGGGCCGTCGTGATCACCGCAGGGGCCGCGTTGACGTCCGTCCGAAGTCTACGAATCACCTGGCGCGCTTGCGCGCCACATTCGGTGCACTTGCTCATGACCGATGTGGGGGACTTGTGCTGACGGACCCGTCGGAGAGCGCCGCCTACGCAGGTGACATTCGTACAGGGTCCTCCGTCGTCCGACAGGAGACCGCAACCTGTGCAAAGGTGACGGACGCTGGGGTCTTCGAACGGCTTCTCCTCCGACAAGGTCTGTTCATCCTCGTCGACGGTCAGCTCCGCGTTGCCGTCACTCAGGACGAGCCAGCGCACCGATTCGTCGTTCTTCTTACTCGGTACGAAATACTGCCGGCCCTCCACTTGAGTGACCTCGCCTGCTAGGTGCACCGCTCCGCACCGCTGACACGTTCCGAATTCGAAGACGGCACGCCCCGTGTCGGGGTCGACTTCATGCCGTCCGAGGAAAATTCGCGGCCCGGAATCGGTAAAACTGACGTAAGCACCCTCGGTGGCCCGAACAAACATGTGGTATCGCGCAGAGAGGACAGGATTACCCTCTTTGTCAAGGACTTTCGAGCCAAGCGCAACGAGCGCTTCGAGCTTCGCGTCAGCCCGAGGGTCTTCGGGCCAGAGGTCTGCGGCAAGTTCACGAGCATCGATCGGACGGGGCTTGCCGGCCCCGGCGCTCAGGCGCGCGCGAAGATCGGCGGTTGTCTTTTCGTCATGTAACGCATCGGCAGGCTCACCGATCGAGGATTTGGCGGCCAGGTCGGAGAGGTCGGCATTTTCGGCCGACCAGCGGAACAGTTCCTCATCGTTCATCGTCCAGGTCGGAGACGCCCGATGCTTCTGTCTCGTCGCGGTCACCAGATCCTGACGTTCCGGGTCTTCCTCGTCGTACTCGAAGTCGGCTTGGAACAGTTTGGACGCGAACGTCATCGCCTCCGTGGGTTTCCCGTCCAGGGACGCGGATGTGGCGATGCACTGCAGCGACGTATCAGGCGCTACGCGCTGACGCAGACGGCGGAGCAGCAGAGCCACCTCGGATCCTTGAGCGCCGTCGTAGACGTGCGCCTCGTCGAGCGCGATGAACTTCCAGTGCCGGGCGTATTCTCCGTCGAACAACTCGAGGTCCATCGGCCTGAGCAAGAGGTACTCGAGCATCGCATAGTTGGTCAACAGAATGTGTGGCGGCGTGGCACGCATTTCATCGCGGCTGAGTAGTTCGTTGGGAAGTCGCGGTTCACCCGGATGCGAGGCCAGGAAGTCGCGTGCCGCGTGCTCCTGGGATTCCAAGGTCTCGCCCGTGTATCGACCGAAGGTGATGTCCGGATGACCGGCGAGCATATTGCGCAGGCGAGCAAGCTGATCGTTTGCGAGAGCGTTCATCGGATACAGCAGCAGCGCCCGCACACCCGGGCCGAGCGTTCCTGCCGCACGTTCCGCGATCAAGGAGTTGAGGATGGGCAGTAAGAAGCTTTCGGTCTTGCCGGAGCCGGTGCCGGTCGAGACGACCAGATTCCGGCCGGACGCCACCTTACGGATCGCGGTCTCTTGATGGCGGTAGAGCGGCCTATCGATCGGCACAGCCGCACTATCCATCGTGACGAAATCGGGATGCAGGACCCCTTCGTCGACCAGCTCGCGAAGCGATGCTCCTGCTTCGTAGGGCGGCGTGAGCTCGAGCATCGGCCCCTTGGTCAACAAGGTCGTCTCGTCGATGGTCGCCTCGAACGCCGCAGCCATGGCACCGTCACTGGGCGCCACCATCGTCTTCAGATAGCGCTTGTAGGCCGCCTCGATCTGCGCTCCGGTAACGAGGGGATCCAGACGGTCGGTCATTCGCTATCTCCGATCAAATTTCCGTGGTGAGCGTGCGTTACAAGAGCTTCTGCGATCAGCAGATCCGTCATGACTGCGTCGGGGCAGAGTCTCGCGACCCGTCCCCAGACGGCAGTCGTCTCGTCATTGAGAAAACTCGGACCGACGATCCTATGAGCCTCGAGTCTGGCAATTATCGCCAGAACGAGTGAGACGAAGGAGAAGTACAACCAGGGGTGCTGTGCCATAGACGCACCGCTCAGGGCCTCGGCACGTCGACCCAATTGATCGTATGCGGGTCTGCAGTACGTATTCACGACCCCTACACCGCGCGAGATTTTGGAAACGAACCGGACGTCCCATCCAGCCTCGATGAGCCGATGACGGACTTTGAAGGCGTCGAACGTACCTGCAACACGTGTGTCGAGATCGAGTAATGCTCCCGGTACGAGCTGGGAAGCCTCTGCCATCGCATCGATTTCGGCATCGTTCTTCGAATCCCATCCGACTTGCTGGGAGCTGAACACTCCCGCGGCAATCTCATCGGAGCGCCCCGAGGACAACAGCTCCATCAGCATCGGGCCACCCTTGTCGATCAGATAGGCCAGGGTTTCTTCTCTTTCCGAACGGACTTCGTCACGACGAGCAAAAAGTGAAGGGAGGTCTGCGATTTCGACCATGCACCCGACCCAGGGGTGTGCGTGAAGTTCGTTGGCTGTATCGTCCGCAACGAACGGCCGGCGAACCAGGCCGGTACGCACTACGAGTTCCATCATGTCTTCGGACGGGATGGTGCTGTCTCCCACAGCATTGAGAGCCTCACGCGCGTTGACCCGCACAAGATAGGACAACGCTCGTCGCAGCTGAAGCGTTCCGTCTTCGTCGGGCAACACCGCCAGTGCAGCCCACACTTCCTTGACGATGTCGGTGTGCTCGGGAACTTCGCCCGTGCCGGCGAGGAATTGCGAGAGGGCTTCACGGCCGGAATGGTCGTCACGGACCCAACCTGGCTGATGGAGTTCTAGAGCGGCCGGTCCGGGCCAGTCTGGTACGGGAATGGGCACCCAGGGGTCGTCGACGAATACCTGTACAAGGAGAGGACCGGCATCGACGAGATCTTCGGGAAGCTGAACCCGAGCTCCCGGCACTTCTACGGTGCGAGCTCGCCTCCACGGAGCTGTGGTGGTCCAGATATTGACCGCAATGTCATCGATCTCGGCCAGGTCATCGATCACTAGTGAACCGTCGATCAGAGAGACTGTGCCGTGAAGTGCAGCGGGTCGAACGTATGCGAGCGGAACGGTGGTGGTGAACACCTGGTCCTCGACGACTTCATCGATCAGGGCGACGACACAACACTCGTCGAGATCACGGGCGACGTCGAAGAACACTCTGCTCGATCCCGAGTAGATCCCCCCGCTCCGGCTGGAGGGCTCGACTTCCTGCAGGACCTCTCCGGAGGGGTTCGTCAGACCGAAGAGCACTGTGACGTCGGCGTCGAGCCGTAGACCGAGGGTCAGTTCATCATCGAGCTCGGCGGGGGTAAGGACAACGGGAGTGGTGCGCCACTGCGCCGGTGCCCCGTATGGATCCACTCGCACCTCGACGTATGGCGGTCGTATTCGCAGCTTGGCTGTGTAGTCTCCATCCGAAACTCCGAACGTCGCGTCCCGTTCGGAGGATGCGAGGACTATCTTGTCGGCGTCGACGCGCAACCCCGCAGTGGTCGCGATCGTCGCTGTAACCTGCGACAAGCCGCCGTCGGCCGGGTACCGGAAGTCCTCGGAGAACGCGACGTTCAGCCCTTCGGCGATGAACATCGTCTGACGGGGAAGGTCACTTCCCGAAGAGCCGGTTACGACGATCTCGTACAACCCCAACGCAGCGTCGTCGTACCCGGCGAACGGATCGACGGACGTCACCTCATCGGAACCAACCCACCACTCGTCGATCAACCACTGCCGGCTCCCCGACCGTCTGACCCGAACGCGCCAACTTGCCTCGTCCTTCCCGGCGTGGGCAGGAAGGTCGATCACAGGGCGTTCGCTGTAGACAGTCAAGCCGTTGAGCGTTTGAACTCCTGCGATCGATTGACCCGCGTAGAAGCGGGGCGTCGCCGTGCTACGGACCTGATGCACGACTCTGTCGGAAGCACGCCCCTGGCGTTCCAAGGCGAACGCCGCGGTCTGCGACAGGTCGTACTCGTTACACACCCACCCGTCCCAACCGATAGGTGTTCCCCATGCGGCTTTGGGCGCGATCGTTTCGTTGTAGTCGGCGCCGACAAGCCGTGCATCCTTCGGATGCAAGACCACGAGCGACTGCTCCGGTAATGCTTCGAGCTTCGTGACACGTTGACCATCGAACGTGAAGACGAGGAGCGGATCGGCCTTGTCGATCAAGGAGAGAGTGGTCGACTCTCCACTTGCGTCGTGTCGAAGCACGATCTCACGGACGGGCGAGGGAACGGGGATGGGTGTCGGTGGATGTTCCTGCCCCGCCCCGACGCCCCATCCACGCTCTGCGTACACATCGCGCGTGTGTCCGTCGAACGACACCTTCCACGGTGACTCACCTTCCGAGGAGGGGTACGGGACCTCAAGCACCACCTGCCGCTCGTCGAGCGAGAACACGATTGCCGGGCGTCGGCGCCGTTTCCGGCGCGGCACGGTCGTACCGCGTTCCGAGCCGATCGGCTGATCGGCGAGCCTCGCGACCAGCGCGTCCAGCATGATTGTCGGAATACCGGTGGTTCCGGTGTCGAGATCGATTGCTTGTTCGGCCCATCCCTCGGTGATGACGGTGTACTCGGCGAACTCGCAGATCCGGTCGAGGAGGTTTACGGCTAGTTCTCCACCGAGCTGCACGAAGTTGCGAGCGGGCACGTCAAGTTGTCCCAAACGATAGGACTTGCCCGGCTCCATCCACCACTCGATCAGTGCTGCGCCGGTCACCTCGTCACCGGCCAGCATGCGGGTTTCGATCGTCTCGATGATATCGCCGAGGCAATACACCGGGAGCCCCCCGTGCAACGCCATCAGCTGGACGTATTCATGGGCCAGCTCAGGAAAGTCGCGGAGCCCGAACTTGCGCAGCAGCGGACGCAAAGCATGCCGAAACGCTTGCTCGACGTTCTGGTCCCGGTCCACACCGAGTTCGGTGAAGAATTCGTCCCAGTATTTCGCCTGCTCGTATCGAAGTGCGGCCTGCCATACGAGAATCGCAACTGTCAAGGCGGGGTATTTTTTGATAACCGACGTTACCGGGATATCTCTTCTGATTGCTTCGGCCAGCCGTTCACCGTAGAAGAACTGGATCTGCCGCAAGTCGTCCTCGTTGAGGTTGACCTCGAGCACCAGCGACGCACGTTCCAGAAGACGCCGAACTTCGTACTCCTTGTCCGACAACCAGCGGTCCCGGAACGACAGCTCACTCACCGTCCACCCCTCCCTCGATCCGTGTCGACGCGCGACTCTGTCACATCATCCCGACAAGTCCGACATTCGAGGCGTGTGACTGGTGTTACTGATGCTCATCGTTGGAGGGAGCTCAGTCGTTAGCCCAGAGATGAAGGCCCGTTACATACCACCGGCGACGCCCCCGCCCCCTGGATGCAGACGCCGACCCAGACTTCACACTCTCCCGGATGGAGGAGTGCGCTACACCTTGTAAGAACTGCGACAAATAGGATCGCCAGAGCTGAGGGACCAAGGTACGGGTCCAGTAGCGCCTCGCAGGTTGGTTACGAACGGAGTGTTGTAGATGGCAAAGCTGGTGATTGCGTCGAACAACAAGGCGATGCGCAAACTCGACCGAGCCGTGGGCCGCAGCTTGATGAGCTTCTTCGAGAAGCTCAGTGCCGACGAGGCCACCCCCGAAGCAGTCCTGGTACCCGTACCGGAAGCTGCCGATCCGCGAGCGTGGACCGGTCGCGTTGATAGCGACCATCGGGCAATCGTGTTTCGCATCGAAAGTAGGTTCGATGACACCTACATCTACGTCGGTACATGGCCGAACGAAGAGGCGGTTCGTCTCGCTCAACGCTCGACTCTGCGGGTCAATCCCGTCAACGGAGCCCTCGAAGGCATCATCGGAGAACTCGACGGAACGTCCGACCGCACCAAACGTGTCGTCATCCACGATCCGACAGGTGAACTGGCGCGAGCTCTGGCGCGCCGCACCGAGACCCCTCCCCCTCTTGCAGAACTGGGACTCACCTTCGAAGACCTCACCGAGAGACTCGGCGTCGACCCTGCCATTGCCGAACTGGCGATGGCTGCCCCGGACGCGGAAGCACTGCATGAGGTGGCAGAGCAGAGCCTCGAATGGGAGCGAAGCGCTCTCCTAGCGCTCGCAACGGGGATGAGCACCGACGAGGTTCGTGCCCAACACGGGTTCGACGACCATCCGGGCGACGATTTCACGAGCGAAGAGGAACGAATTCTCGACGCCCTCGAGCGGCCAGCTTCGAAGATGCAGTTCGCCTTCATCGAAGACGACGAAGAACTGCGTCGGATCATCGAAAGCGGAGATTTCGGAGCTTGGCGTACCTTCCTGCACCCCACGCAACGCGAGTACGTGGAAAAGGATTACCGTGGCGCCTTTCGGCTGTCCGGTGGGGCGGGAACAGGAAAGACCGTTGTCGCCATCCATCGGGCTCGACGTCTGGCCAAGCAAGATCCGAGCGCACGGATCGTCTTGACCACCTTCAACAAGACTCTTGCCCTGGCGCTCGAAGCGGACTTGAAAGCCCTCGACCCCACGGTCGAGATCGCCGAGAAGCTGGGCGCACCGGGGGTCTACGTCCGAGGAATCGACGCGGTGGCGAAGGCCGCGCTCGACCGAGCCGAAGACATCTCCGCTGCCTGCGAAAACATCCTGGGGGCGTCGTTCCCATTCGGACCCTCGCGTACGCACACCGACTCGGTCTGGCGTGAAGTAATCGATTCGACCGGCAGTGGGCTGGATCCGAGCCTGGCGACTCCAGGTTTTCTGGAGAACGAGTACGTGACAGTCGTTCTCGCCAACAACATCACGACGGAGAAGGAATATACGCGGGTTGCACGACCCGGCCGCGGAGTTCGTCTGAGTCGGCCCCAACGGATCGCGGTATGGAAGGTGATCGAGGGCTACCGCCGACGCAGCCGAGCGGACGGCACGTTAAGTTTTCCCGAAGTCCTGGCGGTCGCCGCCGAGCATCTTCGCCTTCTCAACGAATCCGGCTCCGCTTCGATCGCCGACCACGTCATCGTCGATGAAGCCCAGGATTTGCACGCAACTCATTGGAAGTTGCTCCGCTCTCTCGTTGCCGACGGGCCCCACGACTTGTTCATTGCCGAGGACTCGCACCAGCGCATCTACGGCCGGCCGGTCGTGCTCGGCAGGCTCGGCATCAAGATCGTCGGCCGGTCACGGCGCTTGACTCTCAACTATCGAACGACAGCGCAGAATCTTCACTTCGCTGTGGGCATCCTTTCGGGCGCCGAGTACCAGGATCTGGAGGAAGCGCAGGAGTCGACAGCGGAATACCGGTCCGCCCGGCTCGGGCCCGTCCCCGAGTTGATCGCATGTGCCAGCATGACCGACGAACTCGACAAGGTCGCTGCACGAATCGATTCGTGGCTCGCTACGGGGTCCGAACCGGAGTCCATCGCTGTGCTGACTCGGAGTGGCGGGGACCGCGCCCGTTATGTTCGCGCGCTGAACGAACGAGGAATCGACGCCCGTGCTGTGGACGAAAATCCTCGTCCCACAGGTCACGTCCAGGTCCTGACCATGCACCGGTCCAAGGGCATGGAGTTTGCGAACGTCGTGCTGGCAGGGGTCGACGAAGCACACGTGCCGTTGGCCGCGTCGATTCGTTCGGTGCCGGATGAAGAAAGAGGCGAGGCGCTCACCAGAGAGCGCTCGTTGCTCTATGTCGCTGCCAGCCGAGCGCGGGACGAACTCGTGGTGACCTGGAGCGGAAACCGCACCGAGTTGATCCCCGCGGTGCCCTGACGGTCGGCGCCGCCACTCGGAGCGCGTTCCGACCCGACGGATGTCACCTCGTCGAACACCTGAAACAGGACAGATCGGTAACGAATTGCCCAGCTCTGCGATTCCACGAGAAACCCGGTAGCTAGTGGCTCGTCTCGGATCGTTGACCGGGTAATCCGCGGCTGACCGACACGTCCACGGCAAACTGTCTCCGAGTCGAGACAAGGAGGTGGTCGTGGCACGCAAACCGAGCGTGTTCGTTCGA
>Ga0182741_1005073_pt1 | contig 12460 bp, 14 predicted proteins | sample eDN5th37CBELigOP_FD_128874 | JGI IMG/M metagenome (GOLD analysis project Ga0182741, IMG submission 128874) | Enriched Organic Plus compost microbial communities from Emeryville, California, USA - eDNA 5th pass 37_C BE-Lig OP (version 2) (version 2) ...
AGATAGTCGCCAAAGCGGATGCCCGTACGGGCGCTGAGATGGTGGGCCACCACCTCGATGCCTTCGTTCGAGTAGATCCGGCGACGGCCTGGCTCGGTGATGGGCGCCGACCCGTCGAACGGCAGCCCCGACGTGTGCGCGAGGAGGTGGCGCACGGTCGCCCCGGGTGGACCGGCGGGCTCGTCGAGCGAGAGCGCGCCTTCGTCGACGGCGACGAGCACGGCGGTTGCGGTGAGCAGCTTCGTGACCGAGGCCCAGGGAAACGCCGCATCGGGCGCCCCGACCCGAGCGAGGACGCCGTTGGGCCCCACGACTGCGGCAGCCGCGGCGGCCACGGGCCAGGAGGAGACCGAAGCGAGCGCCGCATCGAACGAGGTCACGCCTCGACCCTAGCGACTGCATGCCCCAAAACCCGACTAGACAGGTCATATTTCTCGGCGTACCGTGACGACATGCGTTCGTTGTGGTCCTTCCCCAACCCGGTCAACGACCGCGCCGCCCGTACCGTGGCTGCCGGCGTGGTGCTCATGGCCCTCGCCTACGCCGTCACCGGTTGGTTGCCGATCCTCGTGGCCCTCGCCTACGGCTTCGTTGCCCGAACGCTCACCGGCCCCACGCTGAGCCCGCTCGGTCAACTCGCGACCCGGGTGGTCGTGCCGCGCCTGGGCCTCGAGCCTGTGCTCGTCCCGGGCCCGCCGAAGCGCTTCGCGCAGGGCATCGGCGCCGTGGTCTCCGTGAGCGCGCTCGGACTCGCAGTGGCCGCCGATGCGCCGACCATCGCCCGCATCGTGGCCGGTGCCCTCGTGATCCCCGCCACCCTCGAGGCGGCCTTCGGCTTCTGCATCGGCTGCAAGATCTTTGCCCTGCTGATGAAGGTCGGGATCATTCCCCCTCAGGTCTGTGAGGCCTGCAACGACCTGAGCCTGCGTCGGGCCTGACGACGCCCAAGCATTCTCCCCCCGCCGCCAGATCGACCCGCGTGGCGCGAACGACGGCTCACGGTTGACACTTTCTGGTGTGGAACTCCCCGCCACATCCCGGCGCAACGATCAACTCGGGGCCCGCGCGTGCCGACCTGATCCGGTGCCCGTTCGTCGCCCCGCGTCTCACCGCTTCGCGCCCCGTCGCTGGGTGCTGCTCGCGGCCGCGGCCACGATCACGCTGAGCACGCTCGTCCTTCCCGGTCTCGCCGGGGCCCAGGAGTCCGAGACCGAGGCCCCGCCGCCCCCCGTCACCACGATCTTCACCGCCCCGCGTGCCGCCAGCTATCTCGACCGACTGGCACCGCTCGTGGACGAAGCCCGCGTGCGGCTGACGGAGGCGACCGACCGCCACACCGCACTCGTGGCCGAGCAAGCCGAGCTCACGCAACGGCTCACCGTGGCCGACACGCGCATGGCCGAGCTCCAAGACCTCGCCGCCGCCGCGGTCGCTCGCGCCAACGAGACCCGCGGCCGGTTGGCCGTACTCACCGCCGCCGCGTATCGCGATGCGGGCGGAACCAAAGCGCCGCGTGACGGCGCGAACGTCGACGTCGAACGCGAGCAACTCCTGAGCGAACGGGTGGGGCGCGCGCTCGACGAACTCATCGCGCAATACCGACGCGAACAGAAGGCCGCAGAGGACGCACGCGCCGCGGTGCAGAAGGAAAAGGAGTATCTCAGTCGGCGTTCGAAGGAACTCGCCGTCGAGTTGCCCGAGGCTGCCACCGAGCTCGAAGCCGCAACGGTCTTCAACGATCGCGTCGGTCGCTTGATCCAAGCGTGGCAGTCGGTGCAGCTCGGGCCGGACACGCCGATTCTCGGTCAGCCCATGCTCAGCGGTGAAGAGTTGGCCGCGTGGTACAAGTCGACCAAACGAGTCTCCAACATCACCGTCACGATCGATGAGCTCGCCGGTTACTACGTGGAGGAAGGCGCGGCCGAGAACGTACGCGGCGACATCGCGTTCGCCCAATCCATTCTCGAGACCGCCTCGTTCGGGTTCCCCGACTACGGACAGCTGCGCGGAACCGACAACAACTACGCAGGGATCGGCGCGTGCGACAGCTGCCCCAACGGGTACGGCTTTCCGGACGCTCGCACCGGTGTGCGCGCCCAGATCCAGCACCTCCGCAACTACGCCGAGCCCGGCGTGACCGAATCGATGCTTGCCAACCCGGCGGTGCTCCCCAAGTTCGATCAGTTCGGGCTGAAGGGGCGCGCCCCCACGTGGGCGGGTCTCACCGGCACGTGGGCGACCTCCACGACCTACGCACCCAAGATCTTCTCGGTGTACTACGGCATTCTCGAGTGGGTCACCGACAACTTGCTGCTCCCCCAGGTGAAGGCCGTCCAGACCAAGAAGTGACGGACCCGGGTCGTACGATCGTGGCGTGACGACCGCGATCCTCTGGCAGCCGACGCTCTTCGCCGCCGAAGCCCCCGCGGTCGACGCCACCTTCGGTGCCGTCGTTCGCCACCACCTCGATGACCGCACCTGGGTCGAACACGCGCGAGGGTGGCTGCGCGGTTCGGAGGCCGTCTTGGAAGACCTCCTCGGACGCTCCTGGGAACCGCGGCGCGCCGACGAGCCCATGCGGTTGCGATCGCTCGAGGCCACACCCTCGCTCGACGCGATGCAGGCCGCGCTCAGTGCCCGCTACGACGCACGATTCGACGACGCCGCGGCCGCGCTGTTTCCGAACGGCCGCCACGTGCTCGGCTGGACGCGTCATCCCGTGGGCGAGCACTTCACCAATCCCGTCGTGGCCACCGTGGTGCTCGGCGCCCGCCGCTCGATCAAGGTTCGGCCCCGCACGGGTGGGAGCGGAACCACCACGTTCGTGGTGCAGCCCGGCGATCTGTTCGTCACCGGCGGCGCGGCGCACGACACCTGGGAGCACGCGCTCGCTCGTTCGGTGCGCGTGCGCGACCCCCTCGTACTCGTCACGCTCACTCACGCACGCGCCCGCGATCAGCTCGTGCGTTCGTAGCTCCAGCCGGATTCGAGCATCCACAGCCGGCGGCGCCCACCCTCACGGTGCAGCGCGTCGTCGTCCACATAGGCGATGTCGCCTTCCCACATCGCGATGTGCCCGCCATCGACGGTGCGCAGCTTCGTCATGAAGAACTCGGCCTCCGTGGTGCGCGCGAAGTCGAGGATGTCGTCGACGCGACGAAAGCGGGCGAGGTCGTGCAGCGTGACCCAGGTCGGGGGCGCGAGCTTCACTTCACCTCGATCGCGCGCCGCCAGCACGTCGGCGGGACGCCACCACGCGTAGGCGCGTGCTTCGCGCTCATCGAGCACGACATCGCCCGCCGGGGCCCGCCCCACGAAGAACCAGGTGGCGAAGCGGCGTTCGTAGTCGGGCGGCGGCTCCCAGTGCGACCACTCGATCAGGTCGGGTGCATCGACGACGAGGCCGACTTCCTCTTCGGTTTCGCGCACCGCCGCGTGGCGGGCGGCGTCGACAGTTCCCGCGTCGCCGTCGGCCGGCTCCACGCTCCCGCCCGGGAACACCCAGAAGCCGCCCATGAACTCCATGCCGCCATCGCGCCGCGTGAGCAACACGCGCGGACCTTCGTCGCTGTCGGTGAGGAGTACCACGGTGGCCGCGGCGCGGGTCTGAGGCACGGGGGGATGGTACGCAGCGCCCGTGACGGTGCCGAGCCGCGGGAACCGGATCAAGGGCTCCGGCAGCACTCGTTACACTCCGCCGCATGGACGTGACGGTGCAGGCAAACGGAACCCAGGCGGCAGTGTCTCTCTCCGGTGATCTCGACGCCGCGACCGCCCCCGAGTTCGATGCCGCACTCGACCCGGTGCTCGACGCCGGCGCGAACGACATCACGATCGACGTCGAAGAGCTCAGCTTCCTCGACTCGTCGGGTCTGCGCTCGCTGGTTCGCGCGCGCGAACGTGCCCTCGCGGCGGGGGGTGCACTTCAGCTCACCAATGCAGGACCCGCCGTTCGTCGGGTCCTCGAGATCACCCGCCTCGAGGAGGCGTTCGGTCTCGATTGAGCCGCCGCACGACGCGCACCTCGGTGATGCCGTCTCGATGCGTCGCATCCAGCGCGTCGGTCATGGCGGCCACGATCGGAAGTCCGCGGCCGCGAGGCGCATCGGGATCAGCCATGTGGTCGATTCCGTTGATCTCGAACCCGGATCCGTGATCCCGCACGGTCACCGTGACGGATCCGTCGACGATCTGCATCCGGAGCGTGATCGGTGCGCCAGCATTCGAGGCCTGCACCGCGTTCGTCGCGAGTTCGCTGACCACGAGCACGATGTCCATGCAGTCTTGCTGCCCCACACCGTGTCGGTGGAGCCATTGCCCTGCAGCCGCGCGGAGCTTCCCGACCTCGGCCGGGTCCGCAGTACAGGCCAGCTCCATGTCCTTCACCGCCACTCCGTGCTACACACCGGGCCTACGCTCCACGGCGTAGGCCCCGTCCAGCGGGGTTCCCCAATCACACCCCCACGAAACGAGCTCCCGGTGACAGATTCCGAAACCACGCTCGAACTGGCGGCAGATCCCGTCAGCCTACGGCTGGTGCGCCTCGTGGCTGCGGCCCTGGCCGACGAATCGGGTCTCGACTTCGAAGACGTGGAAGACGTTCGTCTCGCCGTCGACGAACTCTGCGCCGCCGTGATCAGCGCCACGTCGGACGGAGGACGCCTGCGGGTGACCCTCAAGCACGAGCCCGGAGCGGTGACCGTCGACGGGGTGGCCCCGGCCGGTGACCGCCCACCGCGCCTCGATCCCCTCTCGGCCGAGATCGTCGCGGCGGTTACCGACGATCACTCCCTCACCCAGGTCGACGGCGTCTGCCACTTCCGGTTCGTGAAGCGTCACGCATCGGATCAGGCGTGACCGACCGCTTCGCCGACTACAAGCGCACGCGGGATCGAGCCCTGCGCGACGCGCTCGTCGCGGAACACCGCGACCTCGCCCACGCGATCGCGTCGCGCTACATGGGGCGCGGCGAGCCCTCCGACGAACTCGAGCAGGTCGCGCTCATCGGCTTGCTGAAAGCGATCGAGCGCTTCGACCCCGACATGGGCGTGCCCTTCGGCGGATTCGCGACCCCGACCATCCGGGGCGAGCTGAAGCGCCACTTCCGCGACCGCACGTGGTCGGTACGCGTGCCGCGTCGCTTGCAGGAGCTGCGGGTCGACGTTCGTACCGCCGCCGACACCCTCGCCCAGACACTCGGCCGGAGCCCGACCGTGCGCGAAGTCGCCGAGTCGATGGGAGAAACCCCCGACACCGTGCTCGAAGCGATGGCCGCATCGAGCGCGTACCGGTCGCAATCGCTCCAAGCGAGCACCTCCGACGACGGGCCGACCGCTGCGGACCGCCTCGCGAGCGAGGACGACGACCACGAGCGGGCCGAACTTCGGCTGATGATCCGCGACGGCATGGCCACATTGCCCGAGCGCGAAGCCGAGATCGTCCGCCTCCGCTTCGAGGAAGACCTCACCCAATCAGAGATCGCCGAAGCCATCGGCATCAGCCAGATGCACGTGTCCCGCCTGCTTCGGCGCGCCTTGCTCAGCCTGCGGGCCGCGCTCGGGCCCACGGAGGACGAATCCCCCTGATCCTCCCAGGGTCTCCCGCGCCAAACGCGCCTACCCTCGTGCGCGGCGCGATCCCCCGCGCCAGGGTGGGCCCATGATTCCGGACCGCACGGTCGACATCCGATGACTGAGGCTGCCGCCGCGTTCGCTCGCGCCCGGGAACGCATGCCGTGGTTGGGCTGGGTGCTGGCGTTCCTGCTTCCGTTGGTCCTGGCCGTCGCGGTCGACATCGCCGAATCCGGCACCGTGTTCCCCGGAGCGCTCGCGGTCGCATCGGTCCTCTTGGTGGCGCTGCTCGGTGGCGTCCGTGCCGGATTGGTCGCCACCGCGCTGAACGCCGTCGTGCTGTGGTGGGCGGCGCTCCTGCCCAAGAGCTCGTTCGGGATCGACGAGCCGCGAAGCCTCGTCGGTCTCGGACTGATGGTCCTCTGCGGTGTCGGCACCTCCTACATCGTCCGCTGGTTGGACCGCGCCGAGGAGAGCGCCTCGGCGACCGCTCGTCTTCTCGATTCGCTGCTCTCGAACGCGCCCATCGGCTTCGCGTACTACGACCGCGACCTGCGTCTCGTGTTGATGAACGACGCGTTGGCCACGATGACCAATGTCGATCCCGAACAACACATTGGCCACGAGGTCGGATCGATCATCCCGGCGCTCCAGGCCACCACCCGGGGCTACATGCGGCGGGTGATGGAGGAACGCCAGCCCATTCTCGGCATCGAGATCGATCTCCCCGATCCCAACGGCGCACCCGCCGCCCACTGGCTCGCCAACTACTACCCCGTGCTCGACGGTCGCCGCCGCGTCGTCGGGATCGGACTGACGGTCTCGGACGTGACCGATGCCCGGACCCACCTGGCGCTCGAACAACTCGCCCGGGCCGATGCCGAGCGATTCTCCGGTCAACTCGAAGGACTGCTCTGGGTCACCGACGTGGCGCTCGGCCGACTCCCGCTGCACGATCTCCTCGAGGAGCTGATGCACCGCGTGCGCACGATCATGTCGGTCGACGCGGTGCGTATTCAGCTCGTTCGCCCCGGGAACCGCCTCGGCGGTGGCGGCGCCATCGGGCTGGAAGCCGAGGTCGAACAAGAGATCGACACCCCGATCGGCGTCGGGGTGTCCGGCACGATCGCGGCGACGCGCGCGCCCCTCGTCATCGAAGACCTCTCCCAGGTCGAGATCGCCAGCCCCGTGCTCGCTTCGTCCGGCCTGACGTCGCTCGCCGGGGTTCCGTTGCTGTGCAACGACCAACTCGTCGGCGTCATGCACGTCGCCACACTGAATTCGCGCACGTTCACGTCGCACGACATCGACCTGTTGTTGCGCGCCGCCGAGCGCGTCGCCACCGCTATCGATCGCACGCAGGTCAACGAACGCGAGCGCGCGATGGTGGCCACACTGCAATCGAGTCTGTTACCGCGCGAGATGCCCAGTACGCCGCGACTCGACGTGGCCGCCCACTACGAAGCCGCGGGCGCGAACGTCGAGGTGGGTGGCGACTTCTACGACGGCATCGTCGAGCAAGACGGCTCGTATGTCGTCTTCATTGGTGACGTGTCCGGCAAGGGAATCGAAGCGGCGGCGCTGACGGGCGCGGCTCGTCACACCATGCGCGCCGCCGCTCGCACCCACCGCGATCCGGCCGCAGTGCTGGCGTGGCTCGATGAAGGTCTCAAGGAGTATCCCTCCGACCTCTACGTGACCGCGTGTTTCGGATGGTTGTGTCTCGAGGACACCGGCGCCCGATTCCACTTCTCCTTGGGCGGTCACCCCCGCCCTGTGGTGCGGCGGGCCAATTGCGATGCGTTGTTCGTAGGCGAGCCTGGCTCGTTGGTGGGCATCATCGACAATCCCACCTACACGTCGTGTACCACCCAGCTCGATCCTGGCGATCTCCTGTTGTTGTACACCGACGGCGTCACCGACGTTCCTGGCTCCGCCGGTGTCACCGACGACGAGCTGCTCGCGCTCGTCCGCTCCACACACGGCTCGGATCCGCACACAACGGTCGCGGACATTCGCGAAGAACTCGCCCGGCGTCACGCATTCGAACAGCGGGTCGACGACACCGCGCTCGTCGCCATCCGCGTCACGTCCTGATCCTCGGATCCTCACGCTCCGGGATCACTCCCGCGCGCCGGCGGTCTTTTTTCGGACAGTCGGTTTGGCGCGCGCCGATGCCGGGTACTCAGCCGTCGTTCCACAAGGAGGACACATGGGTTCGAACATCGACGAAACCAAGGGTCGCGTGAAGGAAGCCGTGGGCGACCTCACCGACGACAAGGACATGAAGCGCGAAGGGAAGATGGATCGTCTCGGCGCCGACATCAAGGACAAGGCGGAAGACGCGAAGGACGCAGTCGGCGACCTCGTGGACAACGTCAAGGACAAGCTCGGAGGGAAGAAGTAATGCTGTTCCTACTGTGGTTGCTGGCAGTTGTTCTCGTCATCGGTGGCATCGTGACCGCGATCCGCGGCCAGGTCCTCGTCGGGATCGCGTTGGTGATCGTGGGTCTGCTGGTGGGACCCGGCGGAGTCTCGGTGTTCGCCTAACTCCTTGCATAGACATCCGCGCGTTGTCGCCCCACCCGACGCGCGAATGGCGGCGAGCATCGTTCGCGGGCCGCGTGTTTCCGAGGACGGGTCCCCCGGAGCACGCGGCCCGCACGCGTCCGCGACACGCACGTCGAACTAGCCTCTCGCGGTCATGGCCGCATCCGTCAGCCTCACCGGCATCAAACCCACCGGCACCCCCCACCTCGGGAACTATGTCGGAGCGATACGCCCCGCCCTCGAACTCGCTCGCGAGTACGACGCCTATTACTTCATCGCCGATGAACACGCGCTCACCTCGAGTCGTGATGCGAACGAACTCCGGCGCCACACCCTGGAAGTGACCGCCACCTGGCTGGCGTGCGGACTCGACCCCGAGCAACACATCGTCTACCGCCAGAGCGACATCCCCGAAGTCTTCGAACTCGACTGGATCATCGGTTGCGTCACCGCCAAGGGGCTCCTCAACCGGGCCCACGCGTACAAGGCCGCGGTGGCCGCCGCGACCGAACGAGGTGACGATCCCGACGCCGACGTCAACCTCGGACTGTACGGCTACCCGTTGCTCATGGCCGCCGACATCCTCGTGATGCGCTCGAACTTCGTTCCGGTCGGCGCCGACCAGATCCAACACTTGGAGATGGCCCGCGACATCGCGGGCAGCTTCAACCACATCTATGGCGACGTCCTCACCATCCCCGAAGCAGTCGTGCAGATGGAAACAGGCATTCCCGGTCTCGATGGTCGCAAGATGTCGAAGAGTTACGACAACACCATCCCGCTCTTCGGCGATCCGGCCAAGACGCGCAAGTCGATCATGCGCATCAAGACCGACTCGACGCCGGTGGGCGAGCCCCTCGATCCCGACACCTCGACGGTCTTCGCGTTGCTCCAGCAGTTCGTGTCGGAAGCCGACGCCGTCGCGGTACGCACCCGGATGGAAGCGGGCGATGCGAGTTGGGGTGAGCTCAAGACGCTGCTCGCCGACACACTCGAAGCCGCGCTGGCCGAGCCCCGAGCGCGTTACGAGGAGCTCATGGCCCATCCCGAGCGCATCGAGACGATCCTCGCCGACGGCGCAGAGCGTGCCCGGTCCACCAGCCGCCCTCTGCTCGCCGACGTGAAGCGAGCCGTCGGCCTGCGCTGAGTTCGGCACAACGATCCGTGTACAGGTTCGATCAGGCAGGGGTCACGCGCGCCATACGCTGCGGGCATGAGTGACGAGAAGGAAACCGAACGCGCGTCCGACCCCGCACCTGAAGCCGCCGACGTCTCGCCGGCCGGGTCAGCCACCGGGTCAGCCACCGGGTCCGCGAGCGAGACCTCCGGCACACCGGTACCTGAGGGCGACATCGTGGAGCGCGTCGAGACCGTCGATCCAGCGACGGGCGCGCCGGTCACCTACATCGTGGTCGAACCCCGGATGAATCGGCGGGGTCGACGTTTCTTGGCCTGGGTCTGCATCGTGTTGGCGTGGATCCTCTTCATGCCGGCAGTGGTCACCACGTGGGCCGACCGCACGTTTCTCAATACCGAGACGTTCATCAACGAAGTCCGCGCCGTCGTCAAGCGAGAAGACGTCGAGAACGCGATCGTCATGCGCGTCACCGACGAGATCATGGCGCTGCCGGCAGTGCAGGAGGCGATCACCGACTACCTGCCGGACGAACTCCAGAACTTCGAGTCGCTCATCATCAACGCGGTGCGCAGCGGGGTGCAGCGTCTCCTCACCTACTTGATCCAGAGCAATTTCGCGCAAGGTGTCATCGACAACGCCACCGATCGAACACTGCGGCGGCTCCACACGCAGTTGATGAACGGTGAAGACCTCACGGTGAGCCTCACGGATCTGATCGGGCTCTTCGACTTCGATCCGAGCAGCCTGGTCGGCGGTGCACTCGACCGCGTGCCCGACAACTTCGGTCGGGTGACGCTGCTGAAGAAGAGCGAGTACCCCGCCGTCTACACCGGCGTCGATCTCGCGCAGCGAGTCTGGATCTGGTTGGGCGCCGCCGCCGCACTCCTCGCCATCGCGGCGATCGCGGTGGCCGTCGAGCGGCGTCGGGCCGTGATGATCCTGGCCTTCGGCATCGCCATCGTTGCACTCACCCTCAATGGCGTGATTCGAGTGGGCTCCAACATCGGCTTCAGCACGGTGGACTCCTCGACCCAGGCGGTGGCCCGCGATGTGGGGAACACCTTGCTCGAAGGACTGTTCCGCAGCCTGTGGTGGTGGACGGTCGTCGGTGTGATCGTGGGGGTGATCGCGGCACTGTGGCCGCGCATCGCTCGCGCCACCGCCGCCGCGTCGAGCCGCGCCAAGGACCTCGCGACCCGCGCCAAGGACGACGCTCCCGACCTGGCCGACCGCGCGGGCAGCGGCCTGGAGAAAGCCTGGGTCACCACCAAGGGGTTCGTCGAGGGTCTCGGGCTCGGCGAGAAGAGCACCGCACTCGGTCACCGCATCGCCGAGAACCCAGTGGCCTTCCGATGGGGCGTGGTGATCGTGTGCGCGTTGGGCTTCCTCATCTGGCCCACGCACAGCCTCGGTTCACTGCTGTTCTTCACGGTCTTGGGCATCGCGGCCGTGGGCGCAGTGGAGTTCCTCCTCAGCCAGCAACGCAGACCCGGTGCCGGCGGGTCCGCAGCGGCGGACCCGGGTCGTTCGACCCTCACGAGCGCGGGCGCGAGTGACCGCTACGCCGTGCTCGAGCGGCTCGCCGACCTCCACGGCCGCGGCATCCTCACGCAAGCGGAGTACGACGCCGAGAAGCAGCGCGTGCTGGCCACCGGCACGTGACCTCCGCTCAGTTGTAGGCCGAACGCTGCCGGGCGGTCTGGCGCGACCCGCCGAACCAGTTGCTGAGGTCGATGAGGAACCCCAGCCCCACGAGGAACCAGCCGAACCCCGACACACCACCCACTGGGGCGTACGCGATCGCGTAGAAGAGCGTGGTGAACGGCAGGAGCAGCCACCCGAGGAAGGCGACCCAGAAACTCTCGAAGGCCCGCTCCATGTAGCCCGAGAACGCCCACAGCAACACGATGGCGACGCGGGGGAAGAACGCCCCGATCGCGACGACGACACACATGTTCGCTCCCCTCCTGCCATTCGACGCGTCGCACCCTAGGAGAACCCGCATTGGGGAAGCACCGGCTCGCGATCTGGTACCTCTCATGCGACGCTGTGCGCCGTATTCGCAAAAAGGACATTCATGCGACGCCTCAGCCGCCCTCTCCTCCTCGCAATGCTCGGCGTCACGACGGCGGCCATCGCTGCGTGCACCCCAACACCGACGTCGCCCGGCGAGCCCACCACCACTGCGCCGACCACGGCCCCCACCACGGCACCAACGACCACGGCACCAACGACCACGGCACCAACGACCACCGCGCCGCCGACCGGACCGGCCTGCCCGAACACGGTGGTGTCGACCACGGCCCTCGTCGAACTCGACGCCGGAGCCTCGGCCGCCGCCCGCGCGCAGGTGTTCACCCGGCTGGGCGCGACCGAACCCGTCGCGCTGGGCGACGACTGGTTTCAGGTGACGCTCCCCACCCCTCGATCCGCGGCGGAACTCACCGCCGAACTTCGTGCGCTGCCCGTCGCGACGGCCGAACCCAATGGCGTGGTGACGCCGGCCGCGGCACCCGCCCCGACCGACCCGCTCTTCACGAGCCAGTGGGCGCTCGAGCAGACGAACGATGTCGACCTCGACATCCTCGACGCGTGGGCCACCACCAAGGGCTCACGTTCCGTTCTCGTTGCGATCGTGGATACGGGCGTCGACATCGCCCACGGCGATCTGGCCCCGGCCATTGCAGTGAACTCGCAGGAGATCCCGGGGAACGGCATCGACGACGACCACAACGGTGTGATCGACGACGTGCGCGGCGCGCGGTTCCGCAACGGAATCGCATCGGGTGATGGACGCCCCGACAGTGGCGCCGACGACCACGGCACCCTGGTGGCGGGTGTGGTCGCCGCAGCCGAGAACGGAGTCGGAACCGTTGGCGTCGCTCCCGGCGTGTCGCTTCTTCCGGTGAAGGTGATCTTCGACGGGTACGGCACCTGGGCCGACCTCGCGTCGGGGATCCGCTATGCCGCCGATCGAGGGGCCCGCGTGATCAATGTCTCGCTCGGGGCATCCAGCTGCTCTGAGATCGTGGCCGATGCCATTTCGTACGCGCAGGGCAAGGGGGCCTTGGTGGTTGCCGCGGCCGGCAACGACGGAGTCACGGCCCCGTTCTATCCTGCGGCTCTTCCCAACGAGAACATCATCTCGGTGGGAGCCATCGGTCGAAACGGTGCGGTCCCTTCGTTCACCAACCGGGGTGTC
>Ga0182741_1005074_pt1 | contig 12457 bp, 11 predicted proteins | sample eDN5th37CBELigOP_FD_128874 | JGI IMG/M metagenome (GOLD analysis project Ga0182741, IMG submission 128874) | Enriched Organic Plus compost microbial communities from Emeryville, California, USA - eDNA 5th pass 37_C BE-Lig OP (version 2) (version 2) ...
AGGATGAAATCGAACAGCGCCTTGCCCTGCGGCGTCAGCAGGCCGGCCCAGAGCGGCCGGTCCGGCGCGAGCCGCCCGAGATCGTTCGTCACCAGCCCCTGCAGGAAGCCGCGCACGTCCTCCCCGCTGACGCGGAGCACGGCGCGTTCGACGAGGGTGGTGGCGGCGGCCATGTCTGTCAGTTAGGGAGAAATCGTGACCGATCCAACCCGCCTCACCATCCGCCGCCCGGACGACTGGCACCTGCATCTGCGCGACGGGGAGATGCTGCGCGCCGTGCTGCCCTATACGGCGCGGCAGTTCGCGCGCGCGATCGTGATGCCGAACCTCGTGCCGCCGGTGACGACCGTAACCGCGGCCGAGGCCTATCGCGACCGCATCCGCGCCGCGCTGCCGGAGGGCGGCGACTTCACGCCGCTGATGACCTGCTACCTCACCGACGACACCGACGCGGACGAGCTTGCGCGCGGTTTCGCCGAGAGGGTCTGGGTCGCGGCGAAGCTCTATCCGGCGCACGCCACCACCAATTCCGCCGCCGGCGTCACCGACATCGCGCGGCTCGGCGCGGTGCTGGAGACGATGCAGCGGATCGGCATGCCGCTGCTCGTCCACGGCGAGGTGACCGACGCGGAGGTGGACGTCTTCGACCGCGAGGCGGTGTTCGTCGATCGCATTCTCGCGCCGCTGGCGCGCGCCTTTCCCGCGCTGAAGATCGTTCTCGAACATGTGACGACGGCCGAGGGGGTCGCCTTCGTCGAGGCGGCCGGGCCGAACGTCGCGGCGACCATCACGCCGCACCACATGAAGCTCAACCGCAACGCGCTATTCGCCGGCGGGCTGCGGCCGCACGCTTATTGCCTGCCCGTCGCCAAGCGTGAGCGTCACCGCCAGGCGGTGCGCGCCGCCGCCACTTCCGGTTCCCCCAAATTCTTCCTCGGCACCGACAGCGCGCCCCATGCCCGCGCGCGCAAGGAATCGGACTGCGGCTGCGCCGGCATCTTCAATGCGCCCTTCGCGCTCGAGGCCTATGTTGCGATGTTCGAGGAGGATGGGGCGCTGGACCACTTCGAGGCCTTCGCCTCGGTCAACGGTCCGCGCTTCTACGGCCTGCCCCTGAACGAGGACAGGGTGACGCTGGAGCGCGCGCCGTGCGAGGTGGCGGAGCGCATCGCGACCGGGGAGGGCGAACTGGTGCCCTTCCTCGCCGGCGAGACGCTGGGCTGGCGCCCCGCCTGATCGCCGGCCTTCCTAGAAGGGCAGCCAGCGGTTGCGCTCGGAGAAGCGCATATAGCCGGCGTTGATGCCCAGCCGCAGGCCGACGCCGAGGCGGATCGGGATCAGCACGATGTCGCCGTGGCGCATGTACTGCGCGCTGAATCCGCCCACGAAATAGGCGTGACCCTCGCCCGCGGCGAAGCGCTTGAACAGGTCCTGAGTGTCGTGGAGGTTGTAGACGAGCACGAAGACCTTGTTCGCGTCGGCACCGGCGTCGAAGCCGAGCGATGGGCCCGTCCAGTAGACCGTGCGGTCGCCCTCGATCTGGTGGTGGAGGATGCCGGAGCCGTAGCGAACGCCGAAGACGAACGCGCCACCGGCTTCCGAGCCGGCAATATAGGCCGTCGGCTCCCCCTGCTCCCTCAGAATTCGCTCGAGCAGGCTCGCCAGCCCCTCCGCGCCACGGCCGAACACGCCCTCGGCCGCATTGAAGACGTCGTCGCGCGGCACGGTCGCCTCGCGCTGCATGACGCTCCGGCGCGACGAATTGCCGTCGTAGCGGCCGTCGGGCGCGACGCCCGAACGGTCGCGCTTGTTGTACGGATCGCCGCGATCGTAGGGGTCTCGCTGGTTGTAGGGGTCGCCCTGGCGATAGGGATCGCTCTGGTTGCCATAGGCATCGTTCTGCGTCCCATAGGCATCGCCCTGATCCCCGTAGGGGTCGCCATAGGCGCCGTAGGGATCGTCGCTCGTCGCGCCCTGGCCGGGGGCGGTCGTGCCCCAGTCACCCGGCGCCCCGGACGGCGGCGGGGATTGTTGCGGCTGGCCATAGGGGGCCATGGCCCGGTTCGGATCGACGGTCTGTATCTGGGCCGCGACCGGCGCGCCTGCCGCCAGCATCGCCGCGGCGATGAATCGCACCGTTTTCAGCATCATCTTTTCCCCACGCACGCTCGTTCGCGCCAAGGTTAACGTAGCGGCGCCTTGCCCCGCAATGAACGGTCGGCGAGGCGAGTCGATGCCGCGCCCAAGCGAGTCCGAAGGGCGATGAACGGCCGCTCAGCCCGCGAGGCTGCGGCGGAGCAGGCGGGCGCGCAGCTCCTCCATGCCGATGTCGCGTATCGCGCTTTCGCGGTCGCTCGACTTCAGCACGGTCGCGACGTGGCCAAGGATCTGGTCGGCGAGATCGAAGTTCTGGAGCACGGTGCCGTAGCGCCGGACGAGGACCGGGTCGCGGAGCAGCTCACCGCCGATCGCCTCGAGCAGCCGCCGAACATAGGCGAGTTCCTCGGCCAGGCGCGCATCAAGCCCCGCCTGGTCGAACGCGCCGGTGGGCGTGGCAGGCTTCACCGGGGTCGGCGCGCCGCTGCGCACCGCCGCCTGGACGGCGTCCACCTCGGCCTGCGCGGACCTGGCCTCGCCCGGTCCGAAAGGCGTGCCGCTCGCCTTGCCCGACACCCAGTCGCTCACCGCCACGCGGCCCTCGAAGGCGACACCGCAGCGCGGGCCGCGTATCCATTTCACCGTGGCGCCGACCTTCACGCCCTGCCGGCGGAGCGTGAGATGCGCGCCCACCGGCGGGAAGGCCGGACCTTCCAGCCGCGCGCCGCTTTCTGAGAGATCGCGAATGCGCACCGGGCTTTCGACGCCGCCCGATTCGATGGTGGCGGCGAGAAACAGGCTCGACCGGGGCCCGCGCCGCTGTTCGCCGTCCTGCGTATCCGATTCAGTCACCCGGGTCTTTTCCCGCAATGTGTGTTGCGAACGCACACCGCGGGCTCGGGTTGCACCTCGGCGCAACCTCCAACACCTTCGTCGTCAGATGTCAGACGCGAGCCAAACGGTTGCATGCGCGTGTCGCAGGTCGCCAATTCCTGCCCAATAGTCAACGGCATAAGCGAGGCGGGATTTAGCAGGCGCTCGCTCGCCCGATGCGCACGATTCGCCGAATCGGGAATGGGCGCGGCGGCTCGTCGGTCCTCACGCGCGCCGTCGCGCGCGGTGGCGGTTGAACCTTGTCCGGCGTGCCACTATAGCCGGCCTTCGATCGGCCTCCCGGAGACGTGGGTGAGTGGCTGAAACCAGCGGTTTGCTAAACCGCCGTAGGGGGATTACTCCTACCGAGGGTTCGAATCCCTCCGTCTCCGCCAGGATACCGATTTTCAGCGAACGATTGCGAACCCTCGCAACGCTGAAATATCGATAGAAGCCAGCACCTTAAAAAATATTTCGCGGCCGCCATGGTTCGCGCCGGATCGCCCTGATCCGCGTCCACGATTGGGACCAGGATTGGGACTGGATATGGGCCGCTTCGCTTCCCAGCTGCCGCTGTGGAGGCTCTGATGGCGCGTCGATTCAGCAACAAATTGGCGGTGAAACAGCTGACGGCCATCAGGACGCCCGGCAAACACTCGGACGGCAACGGCCTGTGTACTGGCCGGGCGCGTCGTCGTTGTACGGGGTGAACCATGGGGGTCACCGGACGTTAATGTCTCCAGTATATAAGAAGGACGATACGCCCGTACTGGACATGCCTGTCCAGGGCGTAGCTTGAAAGTACGGCGTGTATCGCGTACATGGGAGTTGCAGGGAGACCTGTAAGGCGACTTGTCCGACCGCGTGTTTGGCGAGCGCTGTGGCCACCCAGGGCCCCAAAGTCCTGGTTGCCGGCCACCATCTCCCTCACCTCATACAAGAGCCGCCCTTCGGGGCGGCTCTTTCGTATTCAGAGGATCTCGATGCCGTAACTGTCGCGCAGCCCCTGCGCGTTCAGTTCCTCCGCGACAATCCACTTACGCGCATACGCGACGACATCGGCGAGCTGCAGCAGGCGGGACGCCGCTGAATCCAGCCGAACGATGCGATTGACGCCGCGAAACCGTCCATCGTCGAGCCGTGCCCGTTCCAGTTCGGCCGCGAAGTGCGGATGATCGTTATGGTGATTGACGTCAGTGACGACATCGACATTGGCGATCGTGTTGCGGCCGAGCACAGTACGAAACCGCTTGAGGCCGATCTTGACAGTTTCGACGACGGCCTGCGCGTAAAGAACGGGCGGATCGCCGACACTCTTGCCATGGGGCGGGACGACATTGAAGCTGCCGGGCGGAAAGGGGCGGAGAATCTCCTCAGGCCGCCGCGACTGCCGCAGCCAGTCCTGCCAGTCCCCGGGCCGCACCACGGCCATGTGGCGGTCCTTCAGCGGCGCGATGTCCGGGCTCGAGTCGACGGTGAGTGCGGCGAACGAAGCGGGCCAGTCCGCAGTCTCTGGGTCCCACACGCCGGCAAAGCAGAAGAAGGTCTCGCTGGTGACGAGGCTTACCCGATGGCGCTTCTTGCTGCCGTCCGGAGTCACGAAGAAATGATTGGCGATGATGAGGCAGGGCCGCTCGATCGTGCGGCCCTCCGCGCGCAGCAGCGAATAGGAATGGCCGCTCCGCACCGTCCCTCAGCAGATTGAACGCCGCTTCACTGTTTCGCGCGCGACGATAGTCTGAACGAGTGACGCCAATGGTGCGCCCGATGGCCTCCGCCACACGCCGGCTGTCGTCTCGCACTGTCATTGATCCGACGAAGGGCAAGCGACGTCCGTCGGTCTCATCCTCGACGACGTCCCGGGTCAGTGCTTGGCTGACTTGGATGTTTCTCAGCAAGGCGTCGAGATAGACATTTGTCGGGTTAGTTCGCTCGGGCAGCGTCCGATAGTCTTCGCCCTTGTCGCTCGTCCTGGGGATTTCTTTGAGATAGAAGGTGAGCAGTGGCCGACGGTACGCTTTCGCCATGCTCCGGAGCTGTGCCTCCGTCGGTTCCCCGTCGCCCGCTTCGAGTGCCGCGAGCCGCTCCTCCGCCGACCGTCCCCTCGCATCGTTGATGCCGACCTTCTTCGCGGCCTGAGCTAGCGTGAGACCTGCGGTCACTCGTGCCCAACTGAGAATGTTCGGATTGATGTGCGGCATCGACTTAATGTGCCCCCGGGAGCCGTCGTGTTACCCTACCATTAGCATCTGCACCATGCCCGAAAGAGCAGGGCAGCGGAGGGGCGTAGTGGAAGCGCCATACACCCCTCACTGACCTCATCCTGCTCGCTTCTCAGCCCTCTGAATCGCCGCTCGGCTTACGCCGTAGAGCTTTGCCAGCGCCCCCAGGGAATGCCCCTCGGCCCTCTTACGGCGCACCTCGGCTTGCTGATCGGGGGTCAGGGCGGGCCTGCGCCTTAGCTTCTTGCCCTCCGCCTTGGCGCGGGACAGGCCGGCTTGCGTCCGCTCAATCAGTAGGTCGCGCTCAAACTCGGCAACGGCGGTGATGACGGCCATTATCATCTTGCCGGCGGGTGAGGTGAGGTCCACGCCGCCAAGCGCCAGGCAATGGACGCGGACCCCCTCGTTCGCCAGCATCTCCACGGTGGCGCGCACACCCATCGCGTTGCGCCCCAGCCGGTCCAGTTTTGTGACGATCAGCACGTCCCCCGTCTCCAGCCGGTCCACCAGCCGGGCGAAGCCGGGGCGCTGCATGGCCGGCGTGGAGCCGGAGACTGTCTCCGTCTCCGCCAGCCGCGCCGAAATCTGCCGTCAGGACGCGGCAGTTGGCGGCTGAGGGCCGATTGGATTGCCGCGAGGCTGTCCTCGCACGATCGCCGACGAACGGGCGTTCCGCCTTGGCCAAATGCCACCGGTCCAGGGGGCAAGACGCGTCGCGCGCGCAACGGGACAGCGCCACGCGCCAGCCTTGGCAAGATCGCAAATCCTGCATCGGAAAGCCGCGTCCGCCAGCGTTGGCGATAACCTTGCCGCGCCGCCGCCGGCGTGTGTTCGCAGCCTCTCATGACACGCGCGAGTGCGCCGACGGACTCCGATTGCGCCGCTCCTGAAGGTGGATTAATGTCGATGGGGCGAGGATGTTCGAGGGGGGACAGCAATGGCGGACGCAGGGTCGGCCCGTAAACCGGTTGCGGGGACGCTGACGCGCGTCGACCTCGCGGACACCGTGCATCGCGAGATCGGGCTCTCGCGCGCCGAATCGGCGGGCATCGTCGAACGGATTCTGACCCATATCTGCGACGCGCTCGTCGCCGGGCAGAACGTCAAGATTTCCGGCTTCGGCAGTTTCATCCTGCGCGACAAGGGCGAGCGGCTGGGCCGCAATCCGAAGACCGGCGTCGAAGTGCCGATCGCGCCGCGGCGCGTGCTCACCTTCCGCGCCAGCCAGATCATGCGCGAGCGGATCGCCCGCGGCGGCTAGAGCCGGATGCCAGACCCCTCGGCCAAGAGCGAACGCGCCTTCCGCACGATCGGTGAGCTTTCGGCCGAACTCGGTGTGCCGCAGCATATCCTGCGCTACTGGGAGACGCGCTTCCCGCAGCTCCGCCCGCTCCAGCGCGCCGGCAACCGGCGCTACTATCGCGCCGAGGACGTCGCGCTGGCGCGGCGCATCCACCGCCTGCTCAATGTCGAGGGCTATACGATCCGCGGCGTCCAGCAACTGCTGGCAAGGGGCGAGGGCGGAGGCGCGGGCGAAGCAGTCGCGCCCGCAGCCGCGCCGACGGCGCCGGGGCCGGCGGTTCCTGCCGTGCCGCTCGACGAGCTGAAGGCGCTGCGCGCGCTCCTCGCCGAGGCGCTGGAGCAGAGCGCGGTCTAGCCGGCGTCGAGCCGGCCCTCCATGACGAGATCGAGCGGGCGGATGAAACGCACGAGTTCGCCCGTCTCCTCGGCCGCGTCGGCCCAGCGCTCGATAGGCAGCGCGATTTCGGCAAAGGCGCCGCTCGGATATCTGTCGGAAAGGCGCGCGCGCAGGTGCGGATCGCCCCGGGCGGCGAGCGCGTTGGCGACCAGCGCGAAGCCGGGATTGTGGCCGACGAGGAGCAGCCGGTCGATCGCATCGTCGGTCGCCCGCACCACCTCCAGCAATACGGTCTGCGTGGCGAGATAGAGGCGGGGGTCATAGACCGGGTCGAGCGGGCGGCCATAGCCTTCCGCGACGCCCTCGACCGTCTCGACCGCACGCTGCGCGGGCGAGGAGACCGTCGCGTCGAAGCCGATGCCGAGCTCCCGCAGGCGTCGCCCGAGCGCCTGCGCCGCATGCTGCCCGCGCGGGTCCAGCGCCCGGTCGAAATCGGCGGTCGCCGGCCCACCCCAGCCAGCCTTGGCGTGCCGAAGCAAGCTCAGCGTCTTCATCCCCTCTCCTGCGTCGAAGCCTCCACCGGATCTTCGCGGCGCGGCGGCGCCGTTGATGGCAGAAGCGCCCCCACCCGCGCAATCGCCGCATCGAGCGGCACGCGCGAAATCGCAACGCCGGGCGGAAAGGCGCCGAGCAGCCGCGAGGGCGCCGCCGCGGAGAGCAGGACGAAGACGCCGCGATCGCCCTGCCGGCGAATCAGCCGCCCGAACGCCTGGGCGAGCCGGGCGCGCACGACGCGGTCGTCATAGGCGGAGCCGCCACCGACGGCGCGCCGCGCGGCGTGAAGCACGGTCGGGCGCGGCCAGGGCACGCCCTCCATCACCACCAGCCGCAGCGATTCGCCCGGCACGTCGACGCCGTCGCGCAGCGCGTCGGTGCCGAGCAGGCTAGCGCGCGGATCGTCGCGGAAGATGTCGATCAGCGTTCCCGTGTCGATCGGATCGACATGCTGCGCGTAGAGCGGCAGGCCCGAGCGCGCGAGCCGGTCGGCGATCCGCGCGTGGACGGCCTTCAGCCGCTGGATCGCGGTGAACAGACCGAGCGTGCCGCCGCCCGCCGCCTCGATCAGTCGCGCATAGGCGCCCGCCAGCGCCGCCGTGTCGCCGCGGCGTATGTCGGTGACGATCAGCACCTCGCTATTGGCCGCATAGTCGAACGGGCTCGCCGCCTCGAAGCGGCCGACCGGACCCTCGACATGGACCGCGCCGGTCCGCGCCAGCGCGTCCGCCCAGTCGCCGCCGGCGCGCAGCGTCGCGGACGTGACGAGCACGCCATGCGCGGGCTTGAGCACGCTTTCGGCGAGCGGCCGCGTCGGATCGAGCCAGCGGCGATGGATGCCGACGTCGATCTCGCGGCCCTCGATCCGGTCGACGGCGAGCCAATCGACGAAATCCGGATCGCCCGGCCCGCCGATCCGCGCCGCGAGCGCGATCCAGGCGGACAGCGTCTGCGTGCGCCAGGACAGCCCGCCGATCGCGCCTTCGATCCGCGCCTGCGCCTGCGCGTCGAGCCAGTCCGGTGCCTCCTCGAGCACCGCCTCGAGCCTTTTGCCGAGCACGACGAGCGGACGGAGCAGCGCCTCCAGCGCCTCGATCGCGCCCCCCGCCGCCTCGACCAGCGCCGGATCCGGCTCGGCCAGCTCCGTCTCCAGCCCGTAGCCGCCGTCGCGCGTGTCGGCGCGGGCATAGACGGCGGCGCGCACAGCGGCGAGCAGCGCCTCGATCGGCCCGAACGGCGCGCCTTCCGCGAGCCGCTGCAACCAGCCCTCGCCGGGAAGCGCGCCAGCGGCATGCACCGCCGCCGCGAGCGCGGCGCCGCCCGCCTCGTCATAGGAGGCGACGTCCATCAGCCGCGCCGAAAGCCCGCGCCGCCGCCCGCGCGAGCGGCCCTCGGGGCCGAGAATCCAGCGCCTGAGCTCGATCGCCTCCTGCCCGCTCAGCGCCGCGCCGAAGGTCGAATCGGACGCGTCGAACAGGTGGTGGCCCTCGTCGAAGACGATCCGCGTCGGCCGCTGGCCGCTCTCGCGCCCGCGCGCGGCGTTCACCATCACCAGCGCATGGTTGGCGATGACGAGGTCGGCGTCCTGGCTTGCGCGCGCCGCGCGTTCGATGAAGCATTTCCGATAGTGCGGGCAGGCGGCGTAGATGCACTCGCCGCGCCGGTCGGTGAGCGCGCTCGCGCCCGCGCGGCGGAACAAGCTGGGGAGCCAGCCGGGAAGGTCGCCGCCCACCATGTCGCCGTCGCGCGTATAGGCGGCCCAGCGGGCGACCAGCTGCGCCAGGATCGCGGCGCGCCCGGCAAAGCCGCCCTGCAGCGCGTCCTCCAGGTTCAGCAGGCAGAGATAGTTCTCGCGCCCCTTGCGGATGACGATCCGCCGGGCGCGCTCGGCGGCGTCCGGAAACAGGCGCGCGCCCTCGTGGTCGAGCTGGCGTTGCAGCGCCTTGGTATAGGTCGAAATCCACACCGCGCCGTCCGCCTGCTCCGCCCAGAGCGAGGCGGGGGCGAGATAGCCGAGCGTCTTGCCGATCCCGGTGCCCGCCTCGGCGAGCAGCATGTGCGGACGGTCCTCGGCCTCGCGCGGGTCGAACACCGCCGCGGCGGCGCGGGCGTAGGCGCGCTGGCCCTCGCGCACTTCGGCATCGCCGCCGACCAGCGCCGCCAGCCGCTCGGCCGTCGCTTCGGGCGAGAGGCGCACCGGGCGCGGCGCGGGACGCGGCGCGCGCTCCTCCCATTCGGGCAGGCGGGAGAACAGCCAGGGCTCGTCCCGCCCCGGCGCGCGCAGCCGCGCGGTCACCGCCGCGCCCCATGGCCAGCGGAGGCGATGCAGCGCGCGCGCCGCGGCGAAGGCGCCCTCGCGCTCGGGCCAGTCCCCCTCCAGCGTCGCGAGCAGCCGCCCGGCCGCATCGCGCAGGAAACGCGCCGCCGCCTCGTCGCCCTCCGGCGGCTCGAGCTCAAGCGCGCGGGCGAGGCCAGCCGGCGTCGGCACCGCGAACCGGCCCGGGTGGACGAAGGCGAAAAGCTCCAGCAGGTCCAGCCCGGAGAGCTCGGGATAGCCGAGCCGACTGGCGACGAGCGGCGCGTTGAGGATGATCGTGGGCGTCTCGGCCGCCCGCGCGATCGCCGCGCCGCGCCCGATCGCCTCCACCTCGCCGTCCGCATGCGCGATCCAGATGCCGGCATGGGTTGCGTGCAGCGCGGGATAGGGCAAAGAGGCGAGCATCCTCGTGCAACCCTGAACCAAGCGGAACGAAAGGACAACAGTGGCCGTCTCCCCAGCGCTTCGCGAAGCCGCGCTCGTCTCCAAGGCCTGGCCTTACGAGGAAGCGCGCAAACTGCTGAAGCGCTATCCCGACGGCCCGCCGGCGGGCGGGATCATCTTCGAGACGGGTTACGGCCCGTCGGGCCTGCCGCATCTCGGCACCTTCCAGGAGGTTGCGCGGACGCTGATGGTGCGGCACGCCCTTTCGGAGATGGCCGATTGGCCGAGCCGGCTGATCGCCTTCTCCGACGACATGGACGGGATGCGCAAGGTGCCGCCCGGGGTCCCCAACCAGGACATGATGCACGCGCATCTCGATCAGCCGCTCTCGCGCGTGCCCGATCCCTTCGGCTGCGGCCACAAGAGCTATGCCGACCACAACAACAACCTGCTCAAGCAATTCCTCGACCGCTTCGGCTTCGACTATGAGTTCATGGCGTCATCCGACGCCTATGGTTCCGGCCGGTTCGACGAGACGCTGAAGGCGGTGCTGCGCAACTATGACGCGATCATGGGCGTGATGCTGCCGACGCTGCGCGAGGAGCGGCGCAAGACCTATTCGCCGGTGCTGCCGATCAGCCCGAAGAGCGGGCGCGTGCTGCAGGTGCCGGTCGAGATGGTCGATGCCGAGGCGGGGCTGGTCGCCTTCGAGGACGGAGGCGAGCGAATCGAGCAGTCGATCCTCTCCGGCGGCGCCAAGCTACAGTGGAAGGTGGACTGGGCGATGCGCTGGGTCGCGCTCGGCGTCGATTACGAGATGGCGGGCAAGGACCTGATCGATTCGGTCATCCAGAGCTCGAAGATCGCGCGCATCCTCGGCGGCCGCCCGCCCGAGGGCTTCAACTACGAGCTGTTCCTCGACGAGAATGGCGAGAAGATCTCCAAGACCAAGGGCAATGGCGTCACCATCGACGAATGGCTGACCTACGCGCCGGAGGAGAGCCTCGCCTTCTACATCTATCGCGAGCCCAAGAAGGCGAAGCAGCTTTCCTTCGGGATCATCCCCAAGGCGGTGGACGAATACGACCAGTTCCTCGCGGCCTATCCGACGCAGGAGATCGACAAGAAGCTCGGCAATCCGGTCCACCACATCCATGCCGGAAACGTGCCGCCGGCGCGGATGCCGATCAGCTTCTCGCTGCTGCTCAACCTCGTCGCGGTGGCCTCGACCGACGACAGGGATCTGCTCTGGGGCTTCGTGAAGCGCTACGCGCCCGAGGCCTCGCCCGAGACGCATCCCGAGCTGGACGCGCGGATCGACTATGCGCGCGCCTATTTCCGCGACTTCATCGCGGGGTCGCTCGCGCATCGCGCGCCAAGCGAGATGGAGAAGGCGGCGCTGCGCGATCTCGACGCGCGGCTCGCCGCACTGCCGGAGGACGCGGACGCCGAGACGATCCAGAATGAGGTCTACGAGGTCGGCAAGGCGCACCCCTTCGACAGTCTGCGCGACTGGTTCCGGGCGCTTTACGAGACCCTGCTCGGCACCAGCCAGGGGCCGCGCATGGGCAGCTTCATCGCGCTCTACGGCATCGCGAACAGCCGCAAGCTGATCGCCGAGGCGCTAGCGCGCGGCTGAGAGCGGGCGACGGTCCGCCGGGCCGACGCCCAGGCGGCGCAGCGCCTCGTCGAGCGCCTGATCGGCGGGCACCGGGACGTCCGGCTCCGCGCCGACGCCCTCCCATTCCCGGTCGTTGTCCGGATCGAAGCTCCGGCCGAAGGGGATGAAGGCGGAATAGCCGCCACCCAGCGGTACGACGCCGCCGAAATGGCCGGCGCCGGCGGTGGTTTCGCCGATCAGGGTGGCACGATGCGTGCGCTTTAGCGCCAGCGCGAAATGCTCGGCGGCGGAGCCGGTCCGGCGCGAGGTCAGCACATAGACCTGGGCGGCGCGGAGGGGGCGTCGCCGGTCCCGGAAGCGCGTAGTGGATGTGGCGTTCGACGCCTTCAGGACCCGGGGCCGGCCTCATGGTCGCCACGCCATCGGGCGGACCTCCAGGCGGCGGCGCGCCCGAGCGTCGACGTCGCGACGCGTGTCCGTGCCGATAAGGGGCGTCTCGTTGGCGATCAGATAGGAGAAGATCACGTTCATCTCGGCGATTCCGCCACCGTGATGGGTCCGAAGATCAAAGATGACCGCGCGGGCATTGCCGTGCTGGCCCATGAAGCGGCGGATGGCATCAAGGCTCGCCTCGGTGCCGGGAAAGAGGTGCAGGTCGATATAGGCGATCCCGTCGGCGATCCAGCCGGACTCGCCGGCGAAGTCAGACGGGTCGGGCAAAGCTGGCCTGAGGCGGGGACCCGGCCCGG
>Ga0182741_1005075_pt1 | contig 12453 bp, 15 predicted proteins | sample eDN5th37CBELigOP_FD_128874 | JGI IMG/M metagenome (GOLD analysis project Ga0182741, IMG submission 128874) | Enriched Organic Plus compost microbial communities from Emeryville, California, USA - eDNA 5th pass 37_C BE-Lig OP (version 2) (version 2) ...
GGTGCATCTCACCAACGGCATCGCGCCCCGGCACGGTGATCGACGGGCTGCTCGACGCCCTCGCCGACGCCCGCGAGCGCCACGGCATCACCGGCGGCCTGATCCTTTGCTTCCTGCGCGACGCGAGCGTCGACTCCGCGCGCGACATGCTCGAAGCGGTCGCCCACCGGGCGGGCGACCTGATCGCCGTCGGGCTGGACTCCGCGGAGGTGGGGAACCCGCCGTCGTTGTTCACCGACGTGTTCGCGCGCGCAGCCGAGCTCGGCCTGCACCGCGTGGCGCACGCCGGCGAGGAGGGGCCACCGGCCTACGTGCGCGAGGCACTCGACCTGCTGCGCGTGGAGCGCATCGACCACGGCATCCGCGCCGCGGAGGACGCCGATCTCCTGGCCCGCATCGCCGCCGACGCCGTCCCCCTCACCGTCTGCCCGCTGTCCAACGTGCGGCTGAAGGCGGTCGCGTCGCTTGCCGAGCACCCGCTGCCGGCCCTGCTCGACGCCGGCGTCCGCGTCACCATCAACTCCGACGACCCCGCCTACTTCGGCGGCTACGTCGGCGAGAACTACCTGCGCACCGCCGAGGCCCTCGGCTGGGACTCGGCCACGCTGGCGCTGCTCGCGCGCAACTCCGTTGAGGCGTCGTTCGCCGAACCGGCCCGCAAGGTCGAGCTGCTCGGGCAGATCGACGCGTGGCTCGCAGGCAGCTCAGGCTGAAGCCTGCCGCCACGAGCTGGCCGGCACACCCGCTCTCCCACGGAAACGTCGCCTCCACCGTGCGGCTGAGCGGCCCGCCACACGGCGGCCCCGGTCCAGCCGATCGGCAGGGTGACGGCAACGTTCACCGAGGGGAGCTGGATGTCCGCAGATACGAACACCCAGAGCCGGAAAGAGCAGCTGCTGCGCCTGGCGCAGATCCTGATTCTCGTCTTCGTGATCGGCGCGATGATCGGCTTCGTCTACGAGGAGCTCTTCTACCGGATCAACGACGGCGAGTGGAGCAAACGCGGCACCACCTTTCGGCCCCTGGGTCAGCATCTACGGCTTCGGTGCGCTGCTGATCCTGGGGCTCACGCACAAGGTGCGCACCAAGTGGCTGCCGGTGTTCCTGATCTCGACCGTCGTCACCGGCGCCCTGGAGTTCGTGGTCGGCTACTACCTCTGGGAGTTCCAAGGGATTCGCCTGTGGGACTACAACACCGAGATCTGGAACTGGGGCAACGTCGGCGGCTATATCTGTCTGCGGTCCTACCTGCTGTTCGGTCTGATGGGCGTCTTCCTGCAGCTCTACCTGCACCCCGCGATCAAGCGCTTCGCCGACCGGGTCAAGCCCACCACCCTCGCGACCTTCTCCTACACGGCAGGCGGGCTCTACCTCCTCGACGTCGTCCTGGTGTTCAGCCTCAGCTAGTCGCGTGGCGCAGGCTCGGCGGCAGAACTCACTGCTTGCCCTGCAAGGTCCGGTCGGACTGGGGTCGTGAGCGGCAGACCACGCGACGGTGCGGGACGGGAGATCCACGGCTCCAGCCGATGCAGCAATCGATTGGAGGCAAGCCTCCGGACTACTTCGCCGGTTTCGCCCCGGGCGACAGCTGCACCCCGGCCTGCTGCTCGTAGTGGCGGACCATCGCGCTGTGATCCTCGGTCCCGTGCCCGGCCGCGCTGAGCGCCCGGAACATCTCCTGCGCCGCGGTGCCGAGCGGGACCGGGGCGGACACCTCCTCCGCCAGGCTGAGCGCGTTGTCGAGGTCCTTCACGTGGAGGTCGATCCGGAAACCGGGGGCGAAGTCGTGCGCGAGCATCATGGGGACCTTCGCATCGAGCACGGTGCTGCCCGCCAGTCCTCCTCGAATGGCGCGGAACACGGACTCGGGTGCCACGCCGGCCGACTGCGCGAGGATGGCGGCTTCTGAGACGGCGGCGATGTTGGCCGCGACGATCACCTGGTTCGCGAGCTTGGCCACGTTCCCCGCGCCGATGGCCCCGATGCGCTCGACCGAACCACCCATGACCTCGAGCACCGGGCGGACGCGGTCCAGAGTGGCGGCGTCACCGCCGACCATGATCGCCAGAGAGCCGTCGACGGCCTTCGGCTCACCTCCGGACACGGGCGCGTCCAGGAACTCGACACCGCGCTCGGCAGCCAGCGCGCCGATCTCGATCGAGACCGCCGGAGCGATCGAGCTCATATCGACAAGGACCGTCCCCGGTCGCGCACCATCGAGCACCCCATCCGGACCCGCCACGACGTGCCGAACCTCCGGCGAGTTCGGGAGCATCGTGATCACCACGTCACTCACCGACGCGACCGCGCTGTAGCTCTCGGCCGAGGCAGCGCCCGCAGCGACGAGCTCGGAGGCAGCACCCGAGGACGCCACAACGGTGACGTCGTAGCCGGCCGTCACAAGGTTCTTCGCCATCGGGCGTCCCATCACGCCCAGTCCGATGAAACCGACCTTGACCATCTGTCATCCTCTCTGCGTCGCACTCGCGCGACCTGCTGTGAACGGACTCTCTGCTGATTCGCCGGCTTCGACAAGCGATCGGGTGGTGCCTGTGAGCCACGCGGGATCTGCAGCCCCAGGAGCCGCGGAGCGGGCGACGCTCTCCGCCATCAGGAGCTGCAGCCAACGGTTGACGGGCGTCGCGATGCCTGTCAGCTTCCCCAGGAGCACGACCTCACCGTTCAGGTAGTCGGTCTCCACAGACGCGCCCGCCACGAGGCTCTGCACCGTCGAGTTTCCCGGAGTCTCGGTCCCCTCGACCGTGCCTCTGCAGGCGAGTGCCTGCGCGCGCCGCAGCTCCGCCTCGCAATCAGTCATGTCGGCGCCCGACGCCGCAAGGACCGTTATCGCCTCGGCTGCGGCCTGGTCGGCCAGCGCCTCTGACCCGTGTCCTGCTGGCAGTAGTGCAGGGACCGCGTTTCGGACGCTCGAGACGAGCTTGTAGGCCTTGAGCCGCATGATGTCCGTGCTGCAGCGGGTCACGACCTCGCCGGCCTCAAGACGTTGCCTCAGCTCGTCACACCGGGCGTCCGACCCTCGCGGAAAGGCACCCAGGTCGACCGCACCGATCTTCTGGGCACCCGGCAGCACGACGGTCTTGAGGTCCTGCATGTACGCCGAGATCCACACGGCGGCGCCGACGACGGCCGTGAACCGTCTCGCGGCCAGGCGCTCGTTCTCCAGACCGCTCTGGAAGCAGATGACAGGGACCAGCTCCTGCGCCGTTCCCACTCGCTTGCCATCGGCGCCGTGAACCGTCGCAGCGGCCCACTGGGCCAGGACGGTCGGGGTGTCCTGGGACTTCACAGCAAGGATCAGGCTCGTCTCCGGACCCAGCCGGACCTGAGACGGCGAGGACACGACGGTCGGGCGGACCACGTGCGCGCCGGCAGGCCGACGCACGGTCAAGCCCTGCTGCAGTGCCTCGAGTCGCGGCCCACGCGCCACCAACGTCACCGACGCACCGGCGTCCAGCAGCACGGCTGCGACAGCACATCCGATCGCACCTGCGCCGACGATGACGTACGACGACGGCGCCCTGCGAGCGTCCTCGCCGTCGGTCATCCCTTCACCGCACCGGCGGTCAGCCCGCTGATCAGGTAGCGCTCGGTGAACAGGAACAGCAGCAGCATCGGCACGATGGCGACCAGCGCGACCGCCATGACCGAGTTCCACTGCGTCCCGTTGTCACCGAAGAAGGAGACGATGCCGAGCGTGACGGGCCACTTCGCATCCGCTGTCAGGAGCGTGCGCGCATACAGGAAGTCGCCCCAGGCCAGGACCGCGGAGTAGGTCACTGCCGCGACGATCCCCGGGCCACTCAGCGGCAGCACGATCGAGCGCAGCGCCCGCAGCCGGCTGGCGCCATCCACGTACGCGGAGTCCTCGAGCTCGCGTGGGATCCCATCGAAGAACGCCTTCAGCATCCAGGTCGTGAAGGGGACGATGATCGTCGTCTTGATGAGGATCAGCGACCAGAGGTTGTTGACCAGCCCCACGTTGAGGAAGAGGGCATAGAGCGGGATCACCAGGAGCGTCCCCGGGATCATCCGCGCCAGCAGGAGGGTCAGTCCCATCGCCTGATGGCCGGCGCCGTGCGCCCGTGAGAGCGAATATCCGGCCAGGATGCTCACGAAGACCGACAGGATGGTCGCGCCGATCGTGATCAGTGCTGAGTTGCGCAGCCACAGCAACGTCGGCATGTCCAGGAATGCGCTGACGAAGGCGTCGAACGAAGCGCCTTCGGTCGGAAGCAGCTCGATCACCGGTGACAGCATCGCGGCCGCGGGCTCCAGCGCCGTGAGCAGCATCCAGTACAGCGGAAAGATCACCATGGCAGCAATGACGAGGCTGGCGACGAACCGTCCGACCGTGATGGCCTTCGCGGTCCTCTTAGTACCAATCATTGGGCCCTCACAGGTTGTTTCGGGCCATGATTCGGCCGCCAAAGATGACAAAGACAGCCGCGAGCAGAGTGCTCACGATGCCCAACGCCGAAGCAAAGCCCATGTTCGAGAACTGGAACGCTTCTCGGTAAATGCTGATCGCGAGCGTGCTCGTCACGTCGTTCGGACCACCACGCGTCAGCGGGTAGATGAAGTCGAACTCCCGGTAGACCCCGAGCGTGCCGATCACCAGCGCCGCGTAGGCGGCACCGCGGATCCCGGGCCAGGTCACGGTGGTGAACTGACGCCATCGGCTCGCGCCATCGACCTTGGCCGACTCGTAGAGGTCGTTCGGCACCGTCTGCAGCGCCGCGAGCAGGATCATGGCGAAGAACGGGAACTGCTTCCACACCGTCGGGACGATCACCGCTGCCATCGCCGTGTCCGGGCTGCTGTACCAGGCGACCGGGCCGTCGATCAGGCCCAGCGCGGACAGGACCTTGTTCACGATGCCGAGCGACCCGTCGAGCATCCACAGGAAGATGGCGCTCGCGGCGACGCTCGGCACAGCCCACGGCAGCAGCACGAGCGATCGAAGCCAGCGCCGCCCCGCGAACCGGTGCCGCAGCAGCAGGGCGATCATGAGACCCGCCGCGAATGCAGGCACGATCGTGCCCACCACATACACGGCGGTGCGACCGAGCTCGTCGAGCGTCGCGCGGTCGCTGAACACGGCCACGAAGTGCTCGAGACTCACTCCGCCTGTGGTCTCCCGCAACGCCGAGAAGCTGCCCGGGGTCAAGCTCAGCTGGATCGCTACGAAGAGCGGATAGGCGATGAGGGCAGCCACGAAGATGAGCGCAGGCAGCAACAGCGCGAGCGCGAACCTCTCGTTGCTGCGGCTCAGCGTCGCCTTCGACCGACGACCGCGGCCTGGGGGCTCCCCCTGACCCTGCGGTGTCGTCGCAGGGCCAGGGGTGGGTTGGGTATCGATCATTGATCCGGGCCCCACGGCCTAGAGCAGGGCCTCAGCGGCTTGCTGCAGGTCGGCCATGATCTCCTCGACCGGCCGATCGGTCGAGGACACCTCGACCATCGCGTCGAACATCAGCTTGTTCAGCTCCGGCAGGTTCTGCAGCACAGCGGGGCTGGTCGGGTAGACGCTGATCGCTTCGCTCCCGAGCTCGGCGAACATTTCGATCTGCGGATCGTCTGCGACGAGTTCCGCCACCGAGTTGGGGTCCGGTGCCGGCGCACCGATGATCTCGGCGTACCGTGCCTGCCACTCCGGGCTGACGGCCATCGTGACGAACTCTTCGGCTGCTTCCAGCTCAGCACCTTCGATTCCGGAGGGGATCGCGAGGAAGACCGATGCCAGCCCGGGCTGGATGTCGAACGGGACCGGCGCCGCTTGCAGGGACGGCTGGATGTCCTCCGGTGCCTCCGATCGGATCGCGCCCGCGAAGTTCGCGTTCTCGATCATGAACGCTCCCTGACCGCTCTGGAAGATCGTGTTGCGCTGCGTGTGCTGGATCCCGGGCGGGGCCGTGGCCATCACGCGTCGATAGATCTCGAGTGCGTCCAGGACAGCCGCGTCGGTGAAGTTCGGGGCGTCCCCGTCGTACCACTGGCCGCCCTGCCCGACGACGAACGCGCTCGGCTCGTTGTAGAGCTTGGTGTCCTGCGGCGCACTCACTCCGACGAAGCCGTAGATCCCGTTCTCCGGGTCGTAGACGGCCTCGGCCGCTGCGACGAGTTCCTCTGCCGTCGTCGGAACCTCGACACCGGCCTGGTCGAGCAGGTCCTTGTTGTAGTAGAGGATGAGCCCGGACGCGAGTGTCATCACTCCCTGGGTCTCGCCGTTCCAGGTATAGGTCTCCTGCAACGGGCCCCACGAGTCCGGCACGTTCGTCTCCGCCAACAGGTCGTCGATCGGCCGGAAATACCCGGCGTCGGCGAACTTGGCAAAGTTGGCGGTGGTCTGCTGCACCACACTCGGCGGGTCGTCAGCTGCAAAGCGCGTCGTGAGCGTCTCAGCGAGCGCCGCTGAGTTCGGAGCACTGCTCACGCTCACGGTGACGTTCGGATTCGCGTCTTCATATGCCGCGATGAACTCGTCCCACCATTGCGAGAACGGAGCTTCGTTCGCTTGAAAGTTGGGGAAGTCAAGCGTGACCTGCTCGCCGCCCTCGTTCGATCCGTCTCCTTCTGATCCGGATCCACCTCCCGTGAGGCAACTGGCCAGTGCAAGACTGGCGGACATTGCAACAACTGCTCCTGCAATGCGACGTCGTTGTCTGCTGTGCATGTCTTTCCTCCGGTGTTCTGCGGTTGAAAGTCCCCCCGGAAATCGGCGCGCGAAGCATCCATGCCCATTGCCGCCGGTCGGTTCTCCCGGCGCCGGGTGCGCCGGGAGGTGTGCGCTAGACGCTCACCCGCTTTGCTGCAGGTGTCGGCTTGCCGTCGCGCCCGATGAGGCGCTCGGTGATCTTGAACTTCTCGTACAGTTCCGACAGCGGCTGACCGTTGGTGACCGCGACACGAATCTCGTCCTCGTGCGAGACGAGCTTCTCGGACTTGGTGACGACCTCTTCGACCAGCTCCTGCGGAACGACCACCACACCGTCTGCGTCGCCGAAGATGAAGTCTCCCGGGGCGATGGTCACGCCCGCGATGATCACGGTGACGTTGGCGTCGGTGATGGTCCAGCGACCACGGGCGTCCGCCGCGGAGCGGAACTTGGACCACACGGGGAAGCCGGTCTCCAGGATGTGGCCGGTGTCGCGGATGCCTCCGTCGATGACGGCGCCCCGACAGCCACGCGAGATGGCGCTGTTGCTCATGAGCTCGCCCCAGTGGCCGACCACGGTGTCACCGCTGGTGTCCCAGACCGCGACACAGCCAGGCGTCAGGCCGTGCAGCGCGCGCGATCCCAGGCCGGTGTCGACCTCGATCGTGGCGTGCCCCTTCGCGGTGTACGCCGGCCCGGCCACCTTCTGGTCGAGCCGCAGCGGTGCGATCTCGTGCGGGAGCAGCTGGTTCCAGAGCCCCATCTTGTCGAGCGTGTCGGCGACCGCCGGCACATAGAGGCGCTCATACCGCTCACACATGCTAATGACGTTGGACTGATCCATGGTTCTCCAGGTTTCTTGGTCAGGACTTCGCAGGGCGTACAGATGCACCTGCACGGCTCGGGCTCTCTTGCCCAGATGGCTTAATGCTTCGACTCGGGCCGGTCGAGGATGGCGTTCGTGCGGTCGATGACGCTGCGGATGTGGTCGCGCATCGCGTGCCCGGCGACCTCGGGGTCGTGGGCCCGCAAACCCTCGTAGACGGCGCGGTGCCGGCTGAGCATCGAGTCGCCGCCGCCCTCACCGGCCAGCACTTCCTGACGCAGCACCGTGAGCAGGCCGGAGATCACGCCGATCAGATGCTGGAGCACCGCGTTTCCGCATGCTTCGAAGATCACGTCGTGGAAGAGGACGTCCTCGGCGAGCACCTCTTCGCCGCGATCCACCTTTGCCTCGGTACGCGCCAGGATGCCGACCAACTGATCCAGCTGCTCATCGGTGATGCGCGGCGCCGCGAGCTCGGTCGCCCGCACCTCCAGCACGTCGCGCACCTCCATCAGTCCGCGCAGGTTCTCGTTCGACTTGGGGATCGAGCGTCCGATCCACTCGGTCAGCAGCTTCAGGTCGAACGCGCCCACCGCCGTGCGGCCGCCGCGCCTGACCTCCACGAGGCCGACGAGCTCCAACGTGCGCAGCGCCTCCCGCAAGGTGGGCCTCGAGGTGCCGAGCTGCGCGCACAGCTCACGCTCGGACGGCAGCAGGTCGCCTTCCTTGAGGTTGTTCTCGAAGATGTATCGCTCGATCTCGTGCGCGACCTGCTGGTAGACGTAACTGGGACGCACCTCGCGGAGTCCGCTCGACGTCTCGTCCGTTCCCGCGGCTGACTGTTCGGACAACACCCCTCCAGAGAGCTCACCTGGCCTCGATACCTGCGATTCACCTCGTTGCTGAACCGTTGGCCAGGCCAGTACTGTGTTGGTCTGACCAGTACTATAGCCTGACCATGGACGGCGATGTCAACAGTGACTTCGCCACCGCGAGCGAGAGGAAACGAGGCTGTGCAGATCACCCGAGTTGAGGGCATCCGCGTCGTGGTGCCGATCGAGGCGCCGATCCTGACGTGTTACGGCGCGCTGCAGGGCTACACCCGCACCTTGATCAAGGTGCACACGACCGACGGGCCGATCGGTTGGGGCGAGACGCACGGTTCCGTGCAGCCGGCACGGCTGGAGGCGCTCGGCAAGGCGATCGCCGGCCTCGCACCGTGGGAGGTCGGGCGGATCAGGTCACGGTTGAACAACCTGAACTACTACTCGAAGGACGAGCAGGCTGTTGCGGGCATCGAGGTCGCGTGCCTGGATCTGATCGGTCGCGCCACGGGGCGGCCCGTCTACGACCTGCTCGGTGGAAAGCTCCGCGACTCCGTGGAGGCGTGCGCCTACCTGTTCTTCCGGAACTCGAACGAGAGCGGAGAGGGTGAGATCTCCTCCGCGGAGACCATGGCGGCCGAGGCGGCGCGATGGCACGAGCGCTACGGCCACACGACCGTCAAGATCAAGGGCGGCGTTCTCACCCCGGAGCAGGAGCTGGAAGCCTTGCGGCTGACGGCCGACGCGGTCGGCTCGTCGGTCAAGCTTCGTATCGACCCGCAGGGCGGATGGACGATCCCGACGGCGTTGCGCATCGGTCGCGCCATGGAGGCTCTGCCGATGGAGTATCTCGAGGACCCGGTCTGGGACATGCAAGCGATGGCGACGGTGCGCTCGCAGGTGCGGATCCCGCTCGCCACCAACATGTGCGTCACCCGGTTCGAGCACCTCGGCCCCGCCGTAGCGGTGCGACCGATCGACATCATCCTTTCCGACATCTGGTACTGGGGCGGCATGCACGCCACCCAGTCGCTCGACATGGTGGCCGAGCGTCTGGGCTTCGGGCTGGGCATGCACGCCAACGGAGAGCTCGGCATCGGGCTGGCAGCGATGCTGCACATGTCCGCGGTGATGCCGCACCTCAAGACCGCGATCGACGTGATGAACCCGCACGCGCTCGGCGATGTCATCGTCGGCGGACAGCTACAGCCCAGAGGTGGCCACTACACCGTCCCGGACGGCCCCGGGCTCGGTATCGAGGTGGACGAGGACAAGGTCGCCGAGTACGCGGAATACGCCACCAAAGCGGTCGCACTAGACCGACTCACCACGCCCACGCTGGCCGACCCCGCACGACCGGGCTGGTTCGCCAACCTGCCGGTGCACTAACGCCACCGGACCTGGGCAGCAGCGGCCACTTAGCACCCCCGCTGCTGCCCAGCAGCCCCACCTCGTAGTGGTCGACGACGTGGGTGAGGCCGCGCGCGACCCGTTGGCACCCGCCCTGCTGCTCGACCAGCCACGCCTGCACCAGGCTGCGCTGGTGGTAGACGTTGCGGCTGCGGACCAGCCGCGCCCCGAGCATGTCCAGGACGGCCCGCACCGGCCCGGTGATGGGGGCGGCACGCGACGGGGACGTGGTTGAGACGAAGGGGTCGTCACCCTCACCGTTGATGACCAGGCCGGCGGCCTCCCGCAGCGCCTCGATGCTGACCTGCGCGGGCTGGTTGTCGGCGCGGACGCCGTACAGGGTCAACGACCGTCCACCGAGGTGCTGCACGTGCCCGGCGGTCCCGGGCACCAGCATGTTGCCCTCGACGGGCACGTCGCCGCGACGGTAGTGATGGAAGTGGCCGGTGGTGTCGGTGTAGCTGGTGGCGCGGGTGCCGATGTGACCGGTGTGGGTCAACGGGACCAGCGTGAGCCGGCCCTGCGCCACGCTGAGCAGCGGCGTACCTTCCGGCAGCAGGTCAGGCACCGGGGCGGCCTCGCACCGGGCGGCCGCGGCGTGGTCCTCCCGGAACCGGGTGCCGCACACCTCGCACGCCCAGTCCGGCTTGGAGACGTTGACCGGCACCTCAGCCGGCCTTCCGCCACACCCGGTCGGTGTCGTCGCGGACCAGGTCCACCGCGGCCGGGTCGCACCCGCCGCAGCCCGGCAGGGTGGGGACGTGCCCGCACGCCGGGGCTGGCTGCACCATGTCGCCGCGGACCCGGAACGTGAACCGGTGCCCGTGCAGCACGGCGTCGACGTCGAGGACGGTGCGGCCGACACGGGTGACGGCACCGAGGTGCAGGGTGCCGCCCCTGCGGAACACGACCGGGTCGCCCAGGGTCGGGCCGAGCACGGCGATCGTGCGCTCGGCGTCGCCAGCCCAGGTGGGGGAGATGCTGCCCATGCGCCGGGTGTGTGCGGGACCGGTGAGGTGGTGCACCGTGCGTTCCAGCCCGGCCGCCGACAACACCCGGTGCCGCTGTGGGGCGAGCGCCCAGTCCAGGCACTTCTCCCGGACGGGGCACGCCTGGCAGATGCGGAGCGCGGAGGTTCACGCTGCCGCCGGGCTCGGGGAAGAACGCCTCGGGGTCGGTCTGGGCGCACAGTGCGTCCTCGACCCAGTCGCCGCGGATGAACGGGCGGAACACGGGCTCGGGCGGCGGCTTCTGGTCGCGGGTGGGTGCTGGTCGTGGCGCTGGGGTGGGTGGCAGCACCGGCGGGAGCTCGATGCGGGTGTAGCGGCGCGGCCGACCGCGGAACTTCTGCCCAGGCTTGCTGGTGAGCAGGTGGGAGGGTCGCAGCTGGAACTGGCCCCACGGGGTGCGGGGATGTGGTTGGTGGTCATGGCCGGGCGCCTCCGGATCTCGGCTCCGGGTACTGCAGGTAGGGCGAGGGCGCGTGGGGTTCGCTCGCGAGGTGGTTGGCGACCTGTAGTGCATCGCGCCAGTCGTGGCAGCGGAGCACGATCCAGCCCCACGGGTCGCGCACTTCCCAACGCCCGTAGGTGAGGACCTGCAGAAGGCCGTGAAACGAATCCGGCGCTGCGCCGCAACGAACCCGGTAGCGGCGTGGACGGGGGTCGGTGGAAACCCCGGTCTTGGTTGGCGCGCTCATCGGGAACCTCCTGGCCTCGGGCCGTACATCTCCTCGAGGAGGCGGTCGGCTTCGCCATCGTGCGCGGTATCGTAGTGGCGCTGCATCGCATGTGACGCCTGCCGGGAGTCGGCGTCGCGCTCGACGTGGCGGCAGCGGGGCCAGAAGCAGTGCACGGTGAGCAGGTCGAACAGTGCGCTCACGGCCGCCTCCGTCGGACGTGTCCGCAGGTGCGGCAGACGGGCCGGGATTGGTAGCCGAGGGCGAGGGCACGAGGGCTGGCGGCCTCGGCGTAGTCGTGCTGGTGCGGTGCGGGCGTGCGCTTGGCCGGCGCGGGTGGTGGCTCGACGGCCCAGGGGTCGTGGTCGTCGGTGGTGCTGGTGGCGAAGGGGTCGGGCCAGCGGTCCGCTGGTGCGGTGGTGGTCATGCTGGGAGCCCTTCGAGGGTGTGGCTGGTGAATGTGGAGCAGCCGCAGTTGCAGGGGCCGTCGCCGACGCTGTCGGTGGAGGCGTGGCGGCTGTGGTTGTGCCCGCAGATGCAGGGGGTTGCGTCGCGGTAGCACTGACAGGGGCCGACCCAGGGGCAGCCTGGGTCGGCCGGGTCGTGCTGGGGGTAGCCGGGTGCGTCGTTGGTCATGACGTTCTCGCGGGGATGCAGGGGCCGTCGTGGCCGGGCCGGAGGAGGCAGCGGTGCTTGCCGAGGGGGGTGACGTGACGTGAACGCTGCCGGTGTTGGGGTCGCCCGGAACCGCCCCGTCGAGGGACGACGACACCGCCACCCACCGTCACGTCGAAGTGGAGCGCGCCGCACACGCAGCACGTCCAGAGGATCGCCATACGCCCAAGGTCAGCGATCGGCCCTTCGGCACCCTCGCTCGACGGGTGACAACACCACGAGATCAGGTCGGCGCTCACGGCTCTGAACCGCCCGGTTCCGGGCGCGCCGCGAGCGCACGTAGCCAGTCCTGGACGCGCCATTCCTGAGCCTCGTTGTCGGCCGCGTCAAACTCGTCAACTACGGCCAGGGTGGTGGGCTCGAC
>Ga0182741_1005076_pt1 | contig 12451 bp, 8 predicted proteins | sample eDN5th37CBELigOP_FD_128874 | JGI IMG/M metagenome (GOLD analysis project Ga0182741, IMG submission 128874) | Enriched Organic Plus compost microbial communities from Emeryville, California, USA - eDNA 5th pass 37_C BE-Lig OP (version 2) (version 2) ...
ACCAGCCCTCATCCCGGACCCGGCGGCGGGGCCGCCAGGAGGCGCCGACGACCTGATGGCCCGTCACCCCCGAGTGTGCAATTTCAACCGCCGAAAGTGTGCAATTTCAATCGCCGTTGACACGGTCCACATTTTGAAGCGGCGGAATCTCTTCCCCCTTGCTCTCCGCACAGCTCCGAGAAGTAGACTTGCCGACGTACACAGCGACGGAGCTGATCACGCCGCCGCATCAGTTTTGGAAATTTGGGCCAGTTCGTCAAGACGGCCTGACTGAACTGCATCTGCGTTATTGCAGAGCTACCGCTGCTTCCTCATTGGTACTACGTACCGCGGCGTCCTTCTTCGCTTTTGTCTCCCGAAGGGCCACCTCGAGAGAGTCGTAGCCCTGGTTTCGCACCATCCGTCGTAGGAGCGACAACCACATTCGGCATTGTGGACTTACGTGCGTAGCAAGAAAGACCATCATGAAGACGCCATAGGGAAGTGGACCCAACTCACAGTTTGCCATCTCCTGCGCCTGTCGCCATATCCGGTGCGCGTCGTCTCTTACATGCTCGAAGCGATCGTCTGACATCGACTGTAGAGCGCGTACAATTCGTGCTTCATTGATATCGCTTGATAGAAATTCGAGCGCAAAGGAGACACACTGGCGGCCGTCGGCGCTGCTGTTCGCAGCGCCTGGGAAACTTCGCGATACCTGCTTGAAGTCGTCTTCGTCGTACTTACTACTCTGAAACCGTCCGGCGCGTGCTTCGAGAAGCATCTTCGCCATTGTAGGACGGAACGCCCGCGGTATTCGACGGAAACCTCGCGAAACCGGTTGCCTCGCCGCACGATCAATCGCGTTCTCCGGCACCTCCTCCTCAAAGCCCCTCAGGTCCGCCTGCACCTGAGCCAGGGCAGCGTCGGCTTGGCGGAGCAACCTTCGTCGAACACACGCTGTAACAGGATAACCCTCAGCCCAAGCTGCCCAGGCAGCCACGGGGAGACTCTTATAGACCCGAAGCGCTCGCGCGACGAATAGCGCCTGGCTGACTGCCGACCAAGGATATAGTGACATTGTACCCGCCCCCCTACCGCGGCCCACTCGTTTTGGCCGCGGTAGGAGGCCGTACTTGTGCCATCGCACCAATTGGTGAGCGGTAATCGACGCTCCTAGCTCAGATGCGTAAGCGAGAAGCTCATCACGACTTACTAGGTCAGGCATGCGTCCTCAATCGCTGATTACATCCGTGCGCGAAAACCGGCCAGTCGAAGAGTGGCGATTCCCTATGTTGGTGGAACCGGACTGCGTCGGGATCTAGCCTGACGCTTGCGAACATCCCCCTCAAACAAGGAACTACCAATGTCACACGCCCTGTTCTTGAGCCATAACACCACAGATTTATCGCTGGTCACCGAACTGAAGCGCCGATCCGAGGCCGCCGGTGTGACTGTATACACGTATGAAGATGATGTTCAAGCGGGACAAAATCTCGCGCAAAAGCTCATGGCAGCCATTCGGCGATCGGATGGCCTGGTCGCAGTACTCACCAAGACTGGCATGGTGCGACCAACGATTCAGCAGGAAATCGGCGCTGCCATCGCGCTTGGTAAGCCGGTTTACGCGATCATAGAAGAAGGAATCGAAGCATCGGCTATGACATTCCTCCAAGGCATTGAGTATATCCGGCTTGATCTCACACGAATGGAAGAGGCGCTCATCGCGCTACAGCGAAGCATCACCGCCCACCAGACGAAGCAGCGACGCGAGATCGTATTAGCGATCATCGCCATTCTTGCAATTGTTGCATTGTTGTGCGTTGCGACGCACGACTAACAGCGCTTCGCGATATCTCGGAGGGGAGAAGCGTGCGCATCTTGGCCCCACGGATTGGCCCAAGCAGGGTTGACCAAGACGAGAGGCGGGCGCTGACTGCGCCCGCCATGTATTCCTGACGTGCTAGTCGTCGTTGGTTGTCTCTAACGCCCCTTCCGCCTCGACGCCCATGCCAATGCACTTGCGGCTGCAGCCTTTGCTGCTGCACTCGCTCGCGAGCTTCGGAGTATGTCCGAAGCCTTCGTCGCTGCAGCTGGAGAGGTAACCTTCCTAGGTGCGTTCGCTTGTGAAAGTGCGCTCGCTGCTGCACTCTTTGCCTTCGCAGACGCCGCTGGGTTACGTAGAGTGGCTGAGGCTTTCGACGTCGCCCGCTTGCTAGCCTCTTTCGACATTGAGCCCTGAGGATTCGGGGTAGGTTCTGACTACAGTCATTGTCCCGAATATATACCAAAGCCCGGAGGTCGCCGTAGTGCTGACCATCGCTCACCGATTCGAACTTCCTCTCAGTAGGTCCGGGCGCCACAAATCGTTAGACGCGCCTTGCGTGGGCAATTCCAGGGGGAAGCGCACGCTTGCTTAGGCCCGCCCTTTGGCCGTAAGGTACTCGGTTCATAGCCGAGCGGTCGTCGGCTCAATCCCGACCTCTTGCAAGCATGCCATGCGCCGCACTACCTCTTTCGCACCGCACTTGTAGACGGCCAGGCACACCAGATCCCCCACCGGATCACGGACCTCCCAATATCGATTGCGCCGCTGAATAGTGAAGGCTGGCTGCCCCTGTACGATGGCGCTTCCACCGTCACCCCGCTGTCCTTTCTTGGCCATTGTGAACCTCTCCCACTTCTTGACCCGGATTGCCCAGCAGGGCTAGCTTCGGGAAACGGGCGGCCTCTGGGTACGTTCGCGTCCGGGCTGGCCGGTTCTTCTTGGCGGAGGATCGGCCAGCCTTTCTTCTTGGCCCTGCTGGATACAATCCTACTACCACACTCCCTACCTGTCAATAGCACTGCTACCACACTCGGATGAATTTCAAGACCGCCACCGATCGACTGACGGGCCGCGTTACGGCTGATGACATTGCAATGGCGTTCGGGGTCGCGCGAAACACAATCGCGCGCGCACGACTGCATCCATCAAGCGATGCCTATCGCTCACCGCCGCACAATTGGCAGATGGTGTTGGGGCGCCTAGCCAGGGAGCGGAGCAAGGAGCTGAAAAGGCTTGCGGACGAACTGGAGCGGGACCCAACGTAAGAGAGGGGTAGCGCTACGGGCGTAGACCGAAAGAATCGTTGTAAATGTCAGTGATCGAGATCGCGGCGGTCATGCGTTGCGGGTATGCACCTCGTGTTGCTTCTCGCAGTCAGCGTTGTGAGTTGGTAGAGTACGCGTAATCGTCGTACAGGTCCAGCGTGCCCGCATCGAGAGCTGCTACTCTTCTCTTCGCTCCAATGCGTTGGATCCAAACGAACCAGTCTTACGGACGGTACTCAACCCGCCTCCATTCGGGACGCCGCATGTTCGGTCGAACTATCAGGATACATCTCGTAGATGGAGCCCCATCCGGGCTCATGACCGCAGAGGTAATGAACTGGACAGGCAAGGCGTTGAGCGTGCCACGCCTGCAACTCGCCAAGCTGGGGAAACGGGAAGAAGCTCGCCGCACCGGCGTATACCTTCTCATCGGGCAGGATCCGGAGGCGCCTGGTAGATCGATGATCTACATTGGCGAATCGGACAACGTGTACGTACGGCTCGTCCAGCATGACGCTGATTCCGACAAGGACTTCGCGTCTCGCCTGGTTATTTTCATCAGCAAGGATGCAAACCTGACAAAGGCGCACGCCAAATATCTCGAATACCGCCTTATTCAGCTGGCGAGGGCGGCCGATCGGTCGAGTGTCGCGAATGGCCAGGCTGGCTCGCAGGTCGCACTCCCCGAGTCCGACTTGGCCGACATGGAGGGGTTCCTCGAACAGGTGCAACTCGTGCTGCCGGTGTTGGGTATCGACATAACGCAGCCGAAGGTGGATGCCGCACGTGTACCTCAAGGAGTCGGCCCTGGTAGCGGATCGCCAATCTTCGTAATCACTGAAGTCGGAACTACCGCACGAGCGCGCGAAGTAGATGGAGAGTTCGTTCTTCTCAAGGGCAGCACGGCGCGCAAGCAGGGTGTTGCGTCATGGACATCATTCCGCAAGCTCCGTGACCAACTGGTCACCGACGGAAGGCTGGAAGATGCGCCGAATGCCCCGGGTTTCTACGTGGCCACCGAGGACATTCCTTTCTCTAGCCCGAGCGCCGCTGCGGCCGTGGTAGCGGGCAAGAATACCAACGGGCGACTTGCCTGGAAGGTAGAGACGACGGGCGAGAGTTACGCGGAGTGGTCCGCGAAGCAGCTTCCGCCTGCCCCTAGTGACGACCCTAATGGCTTCGGTCCGTAAGCCGGCCGATAATCCAGCGATCGGTCTCCTCCTAATCCTCGGATCGCCACGAGACAAGCGTAGACGGTAGGCGTCAGTCTGACTGGCGTTGCGGGAACGACGCAGCCACTTCGCCATCATTCGTGCAAGTCCTACTTGGATCCCGCCGCAGGCGGCAGCATACGGCTATCTCGCGTACCGGTTCGGTCATGATCCGGCGCTAAGCCCCGTTTATGTAGTCCGCGCATTACCAGCACCAGACCAATAACGGCTGCTCCACCGAGCATCGATGTCATCGGCTGGCGAATAACATTTAGCGGCATAGATTGTCCCTGTGTTCGTTACGGCAGACGTTGAGCTTCCCGACGACCTACTAGTGGCGCTCCACGAGGGGCGCCTCGTCGTATTCGCGGGTGCCGGTGTGTCGATGGGCCCCCCGTCGAACCTTCCTGACTTTAACCGACTCGCTACCAAAGTCGCAGAGGACGCGATCGGTTCTCCGGCAGATGGAGAACCGATCGACCAGTATCTCGGTCGCGCGGAACACCGCGGAGTAGATGTTCAGAGTCGCGCGCGCCAACTGCTTGATTTACCATCGTCGATGCCAACTGCTTTACACGACGGCATCGTGCGGCTTTTCGGGACACCGGATCGCGTCCGGATCGTCACTACGAATTTCGATCGCCACTTCGCGACTGCGATTACCACTCGATATGGTGCATGTGCGGTGCCGGTCTACTCGGCACCGGCACTGCCCCTCGGACGGGATGCGCGCGGCCTGATACACGTGCATGGCGCGCTCGATGTTCCTCACCACCCGCTCGTGCTGACGGACGCGGACTTTGGCCGAGCCTATTTGACCGAGGGTTGGGCTACCCGCATGCTGCTCGATCTGTTCCTGCACAACACAGTCTGCTTCGTGGGTTATAGCCACGGCGACCCGACCATGCGGTACCTAGCTCGCAGCTTGGTACCCGGCACTGCACGCTTCGCGATCACGCCTCCGGGGAACGACACTCGCTGGGCAGAACTTGGCATCCACCCCGTGCACTACCCGCTCCGCGCGGCCGGGATCACTCACAAGGCGCTGTGCGAAGCTGTCGAAGGATGGGCGACTACGGCCACAATGGGCGCGCTTGACCACGAGCGTCAAGTTCGCGACCTAGTCAGCGCAGCGCCTCCCATCGAGCCGCGCGATGTCGATTACCTGCGTCGGGCACTCGCCGACCCAGTTCAGTGTCCATTTTTTGTGCAGCATGCACGGGGACCTGCATGGCTCATGTTCGCTGCCGAGGCTGGCGCACTCGATAGCCTCTTTGCCGATGCATCAATCCCAGCAGACGATGGCACCGCGGCTCGGCTCTCATACTGGCTAGCTGAGTACTTCATGCTCCAGCATCCTCGAGAACTCCTCGACCTGCTGAGAGGCCACAACCTTCGGCTAAGTCATCAATGTTGGCGCACTCTAGCCCAACACCTCGCGGTCGTAGACCCACTACCGGAAGCGGAACTCCTCACGAGGTGGATCACGGTACTGGTAGCCTCCCGGAATACTCAGTGGAGCGCCCGACCGCTGAGCCGGCTGCTCGAGCGCTGCTCGCCTGATGCGCTCGCTGGGGCCGTGCTCCTCTTTGGACATCTCATCACTCCGACATACGAATTGGAACCCGAATGGACGGGACTGCAGGATAGCGAGAACTCACCGCGCCTCCGCTTTTCCATCGCCCCCACCGGCGGCGATCGGGCCATCCGCGCGAGCTGGGATCGACTATTCCGACCAGAGTTGTCGCGGTGCCACCGTTCGATTGGCACACTCTTAACCGACTGCCTCACACGTGCACACGTGCTGCTTGCCGCCGGTGGGGCAGCCGACGCCGATTGGGACCCGTTGAGCTTTGGGCGATCCGCTATCGAGACACACCCACAGGATAGCCATCCGTCCGATCTCGATATAGTCGTGGACGCCGCCCGGGACCTGCTGGAGTTCCTCCTTGCAGATTCTCCGCACGTCGCGGACGCATGGATCACCATCTGGCGGGCGGCGGCGCCCCCACTCCTGAAGCGACTCGCAATCCACGGACTCGCCACACGGGCGACGGCGCAGCCAGCGAAGACACTCGCCGAGGTGATCTCCTCCGGCTGGCTCCATGTCTCGGCACTCAAGCACGAGACGTTCCGCCTCCTGGCACTTGCATACGCAGCGGCAGATGAGTCGACGCGGCGGTGCTTCCTTGATGCGGCACTCGAAGAGTCCGTCCTCGATGCTGGGTCGACGTCACCAGAGGATGTTGGAATAGAGGCTTACGAGCGCTACAACCTACTCGTCTGGCTGGCACAGGCGGCGCCGGATTCTGACGTGACCACGGAAAGGCTCGGCGGCGCCCAGGCCGCCAATCCTACCTTCGCCCCACGCGACCATCCGGACCTAGCTCATTGGTCGTTGGGAGTCCAAACCGTAGTGCCGATATCCCCTCGCAATGTTGAAGATCTTCTAGCCGCGTCACCTGCCGCCGAACTCGACTGGTTACTCACCTACCACAGTGACCTGCGTACCGGCCTAGGGCCGGACCGCGAGGGACTGCTCGTAGCCGTACGCGATGCCTGCAGGGCGTCTTTTGACTGGTCGTGGGCGCTCGCCGAAGCGCTACGAGAGCGCGGCGTTACGAAAGACGAGGGACTCTGGAACGTTCTGCTGGATGCCTGGCAAGATACCGCACTCAGCGAAGAGCAGTGGACGTGCGTGTTGCGTCTCCTTGAGACCCACCAGGATCTCGCGTTCGTCGCTCCACATGGAGTTTCGCGCCTTCTGGACCACGCCACCAAGGACGACAGCGTCGCGCCACTCGGATTACTCGGCGTTGTACGAGACATTGCGGAACGACTCGCGCTTCGGGAAGACCTACCCGATACCGTGAGCACATCCGCCGGCCCCGATTGGCTGTTACTGGCGATAAATCATCCCGCTGGGCGCGGGGCGATTGCCTGGCTGCAGACACTGGGGAAACTTCGGGGCGCGGCTGGCGAAACATGGACCGGTGTGCCGCTGGAGGAGCGCTCACGGATTGAGCGAATCTTGGCAAGCACCACCATAGGAGCCGACCGCGCCCGCATCATCTTGGCGAGCCAAGTTCATTTCCTATACTGGCTCGATTCGGACTGGGCGGGCCGTGCGTTGCTTCCGCTATTTGATTGGGTGGTCGACGAAGAGCGTGCAGCCCACGCCTGGGACGGCTACCTGCAGTGGGGCAGATGGAATGACGCGCTCTTCACACAGATGCGACCCTACTGGGAGCAGACGTACGGGCGAGTTAGCTCTGCGCTCGTTCGTCGCCGCGAACAGTTGGCGGAGCGACTGGCCGGCGTAGCAATCTATTCTTCCGCCACTTCGTGGCACGACGGCTGGCTCAAGCAGTTCATTGCTGACACCGACCCCGCAACACGCGCTGCGTGGGCAAACGCGCTAGGGCGAGAGCTGCGCGAGCTCAGTGGCGACGCGGCGAATTTGGCTTGGGAAAGTTGGATACAAGAGTACTGGCGTGACCGAATCACCGGTGTGCCACACCCGCTCGATGACAACGAAGGGCGGGCCATGCTCGAGTGGGTCTTTGGATTGCGGCTAATGCTGCCATCTGTGTTTAAGATGTTGCAACGGACGCCATTGCATATCGAAGAGCACACAACGGTTTTCTACGAGCTCCGCGAGGAGGGGCTCGCTCAGTCCCATCCGCAATTGATTGCACAACTGCTTAGCCGTATACTGACCGGGATGACGCAACTACAGTGGCAATGCGACGACGTTGAGGCTCTCGTCGACGAGCTCATCAATGCAAGGGCGGATCGTGCAGTTCTTCTACAGATCTGTGAGGCCCTAGCCCGGCTCGGCTGCCCTGCCGCAGCAGACCTACGCCAACGCCTCGACTGATAGCAGGTACGTCCACGGCTACCGATTAGACCACTCGCGCTCGTAGAGACTCAACTTCATGGTGAGGACCGGAGGTGTAACAAATTACTTATCCGCTAAATTGTCGCTCGATAGTCGTCGAGCTGGATCAGCCGCCAACCCAGATCCGTCAAGTTCTGCGACGGGACTATAGGGCGGCGTGTCTAACGACGGCGCTGCACTACCATGCCCCGCGATGCGGCCATCCGCCCGATCAGCTGCTCGCTTCTTTGCATCTGAATACGGAATCTCGAATAGGATTGGGCGTTCAGAGCGCACGCCCTTTCCGAAGCCTACTGCCTGGAGCGAGCGTAAATTTGGCAGCAGGGCCGTGTGCTGCTCGCCGAAGACGTTCGCGAGAAAGTTCAGGCTAGTATCATCAATGCAAGAAAAGCTGACTACGGTGTTGCACTGCGTCAGAATAGACTTGCTAACAGTGGCAGTTCGCTGCGCAACTACTAGTAGGCCAATACCGTATTTTCTCCCCTGTAGCGCTATTTGCGCGATCTTGGCGACCATACCACGTGAGTCGTAGTCACCCAGGCCCATAGTACTCGCCTCAGGTACTATCGTGTGCGCCTCCTCAAGAACGACCAAGACTTGCTCACTCGCTTTCGTCCGTGCTCTCGCGGACTCAAGCAAGCAGCTCAAGAACATCTCTGTGATTGCAAGCGTAGCCTTGGTGTTGGAGATCTCATCAAGCGTGATGATACCAACGCGGCCATCCTCGCCAGTAGATGCCGTGAAGCTTTCCAGCGCCTGCCGGACGGATTTACGGAGCGGATCGCTGAAGCTCTTCAGGGCCTTCTTCTCTGTTCCAGCACCGTACGCACCGGTCTCTGCCTCGAACATCAATTTGCCTAGTTTGGCAGAGATATCTGGATCTAGAGAGAGATTCTTAGGAGTTAGGTCAACTAGGCGCGCCGCATATCGCGCAGTCAGGTCGATGCACACAACCCGTACCCCGTTGTGGACGGCATGCCGAATCATTTCAAGCGCAAGCTCAGTCTTGCCTGACCCAGTTACGCCAAGGATCGCAGTATGGTGATCGATGGCGCCGAGGAGGTCTCCGACGACCGGGATTTGCGTTGTGGGGAGTAGGCCGTACTCGAAATCATGCTTGTCTCGCGCGACCAGTCCTTCCCCGGCTCCACTTGGGAAGGCAAATACTGGCGCATTCATCGGCGGAAGCCAGGAGAACTTTACGAATCCAGTACCTGGCTTGAGTACTCCAACCTGTGCGGCTGTGGCGACTTGGAAGCCGTGCCGCCCAGCCTGCAGCACTTCTTCCTTAGTAGTCCCATCGATGACCTGATAGAAGACGCGCTGTGAGTCTACCATCGCGAATACCAGCATCCCCTCGCGGCAGGCTTGAGGGTCCCAGGTCTCGAATCGGATCGTGGCAATCTTCGAGTCTTCGACTATGAAACCAAGAAGTCGCTCGCCAGACCCTATGCCAAGCGCTGCAAACACATCTGCAGAATCGACAGTGTCTTCAGGGGGAAGCTCATACACCGCACCGGCAGCTAGCCCGGCAAAGCTTGTTGTGCTGCCTCGTAGGCAAATACCAGTTCCAAGATTCTGCCCGTCTTGAGGTTGCGAGTACAGAGGAACCACGACACACTGGAGATCACCTACGTGCTGAATGATTACCGGGTGCTCGTGGTCCCAAGTGGTTCCGGACCCCAATGCAACTCGGACAATATCTGGCCAGTCTGTACGCACTAACTGGCCTAGGCAACGGAGCCTCGTCCTTTCTCTTCGCGCAATGGCAGTGAGGAGCGATGGGATCCCCAGCGGCCAGAGGACGAGGAAGAGGCCCCAAAAAAGAACCAGCTCGACAGTCTGTGGTGACTGAAGCTGCCGAAACGAGAACAGGCCAAAGAGGAAAAGCAGCGAGAACAGCAGCTGAGCTCTACCGAAAACTATCGCCGGTCGATATGTCCAACGCGCTACCTTCGCCTGCCAACCAGAGATATCCGTGCTCGAGCTAACTGCTACGCACAGAATGGCTGCCACGAACACGATGGTACAGTAGGCGAACACAACCCACCATGCCGCCGTTGGGGCCAAATAGTAAATGCCTAGCAGAGTAACGATTCCGCTGAGAGCATTAACTGCTGCATCTGCCGGCTTCGTGAATTTGTATTCGACGAGCGCCGTCCCAAGCACAATCAGCAACAGGGCGCTCTGGAAGAGAAACGAATCCTTTGGGTCGGATGGGAGCGCACTTCCTGTCTCGTAGTACGACATGGTGGCAACCGCCACGACGGCGAGAAGCAGCACCAGCACACGCACCCACGGTGCCGCGTCTTTCTGGCTTATCGAATTGTGTGGGGACAATATTATTCGGGATGGTGAATGGGGCGAGAGCGCGAACATACAGGACGGCAGCAGCAGGCGCAAATCCTGCAACGTCGCTGGGAACGGGGCCCAGCTCCGACCTCGCCATCCTCGACGAGGCGAGCCAGCTAGCATTCGGGGGGCGCGATCGGCTCCATCTCCCGAAGGAGGCAGCTGGCGATCGTGAGTAATCCGAAGCACCTCCCGCTCGCCAATCTCTCCGCCACCGTGGGCGCGACCGCACGGCAATCGGTGACGATGGACTTTCGCTCGTGCAGGATGGGGAAAGCGTACTGGAGAAGTACATGGGCGCCGGCGTTCCGGTCACGCGCCTGAAGTGGCACTGCCGGAGCGCGCACGAATCGCTGATCACGTTCTCGAACGTCTCCTTCTACGACGCGGACCTCTACACTTTCCCGAGCGTCGAGACCGGCTCCGACACGGGCGGTCTCTCCTTCGAGTTCGTGGAAGACGGCGTGTACGAAGGAAAGGGTCTGAACATGGCGGAGGCTCGCCGCGTGGTGGATGCGGTGGTGCGTCACGCGAAGGAGCGCCCTCACGAATCGCTCGGCGTGGGCACCTTCAACCTGCGGCAGCAGCTCGCGATACTCGACGAGCTCGAGCTCCGGCGGCGCCAGGATCCGAGCATCGAACCGTTCTTCTCGCGCGATGCGGCCGAGCCCTTCTTCGTGAAGAACCTGGAGAACATTCAGGGCGATGAGCGCGACGTGATCTTCCTGAGTGTCACCTACGCGAAGGGACCGGACGGACGGCTGCGCTACAATTTCGGGCCAATCAATGGCGAGAACGGCTGGCGGAGATTGAACGTGCTCACCACGCGTGCGCGGAAGCGGATGCGCGTGTTCTCTTCCATGCACGGCGACGACATCAACGCCGCCGGCACCACCTCACGCGGTGCGCACCTCCTGCGCGACTTCCTGCGCTACGCGGAGTTCGGGCGGTTGGAGAGCGTGGTCGCCAACGCAAATGCGGCCGCGGAGTCGCCGTTCGAGCAGGACGTGATCGCGGAGCTCACACGACGCGGCATGAAGGTCGTTCCGCAGGTTGGCGCAGCGGGGTACCGCATCGACATCGGGGTGCTGGACGACGAAGTACCCGGCCGCTTCGTCTGCGGGATAGAGTGCGATGGCGTGGCGTACCACAGCGCGGAGACCGCGCGCGACCGCGACCGGCTCCGCCAGCAGGTGCTCGAGGCGCGTGGGTGGACCATCGTCCGGGTCTGGTCCACCGACTGGTTCAAGGAGAGAGCCGGCCAGATCGACCGGCTGCTGAAGCTCATCGCCGAGGCGAAGGTAGAAGCGAAGGAGCGGCTGGCCGCCGAAGCCGAGGCCGAGGCGCGAGCCAGGGAGCTGGCCGAAGCCGAGCAGAAGGAGCGGGATGAGCGGAAGGCGAGCATCGACGCGGAGAGTCTCGCGCGCGTGCGCGCGGCGGCGGCGAGCGGTCCGTACGTTCGGCCCACGGCCCCGGCGTATCGCTTCGCCGAGGGAGAGGGGAGGTATGCGGGCGCCGACTTCGTGGAGGCGCCGACCAGTCACGTGACCGCGGCGATCATCGGCATCGTGGAAGCGGAGGGGCCGGTGCACATCGACGACGTCGCCAGCCGAGTGGCCGCCATCTGGGGGATGCGCCGGGTGGGGCGGAGGATCTCGGCGAAGGTGGAGAGCGCCGTGTGGGCGGCGGTGGAGAGTGGCGGGAGCCGGAGCGCGATCGTTCAGCGCGGCGAGTTTCTCTGGCCGCGGGCCCTCACCGAGAATGGCGAGCCGGTTCCCGTGCGCTCACGAGCCGGGACGAAGATCTCCGGGGATCGCGTCGCGCCCGAGGAGATTCGTGAGGCGATACGGCTGGTGCTCCAGGCGGCGGGTGGGATGACGCGGGACGAATTGTTGTCGGAGGTGCGACACGTGCT
>Ga0182741_1005077_pt1 | contig 12451 bp, 7 predicted proteins | sample eDN5th37CBELigOP_FD_128874 | JGI IMG/M metagenome (GOLD analysis project Ga0182741, IMG submission 128874) | Enriched Organic Plus compost microbial communities from Emeryville, California, USA - eDNA 5th pass 37_C BE-Lig OP (version 2) (version 2) ...
GACCGGGGATGTTCGACGACATCCGCACCATCCCCGGCGGGAGCGCGCCCGGCGACGCGGTCTGGAAGCTCCGCTCCTCGCGCTCGCACGCGGCCGCGGCCAGGACCAGCACGGTCAGGAGTGCGGCGGAGAGAGCGGTACGCAGACGGATCCCCGCTCGCGCGGGGATGACGGACGGGGATGTGCGCGCCACGCAACTGGTCGCTCCCCTCGCGTGGTCAGGGGAGAGCGAAGACATACAGAGTTCCTCCCTTGTTGGTGACCTCCGGCAGATCGGTCATCGCCGCCACGAAGCCGAGAGCGGCCGTGGAGTCGCGCGGATCGAGACCGCCGGCGACGATGGCACCCGACCAGCCGCCGACGCCCGACATGACCGCCACGTACTGCTTCCCGTCGGGGCCGCGATAGGTGGTGGGCTGACCGATGATCCCCGAGCCGGTCTTGTACTGCCAGAGGAGCTTCCCGGTGCGTGCATCCACCGCCTTGAACCACCCCTCCATGGTTCCGTAGAAAACCACATCGCCCGCAGTGACTAGCGCGCCGCTCCAGACGGGGAAGTTCTCCTTTATCTCCCACACCACGCGCGCATTCACCGGGTCCCATGCGGTGAAGACTCCGCGGTTTCCGCCGGGGCCGGCCTTCATGCGTACGTTCATTCCCACGTACGGCGTGCCCGCTATGTAACCGGTCTCCATGCTCTCGGCGTCCTGGCAGAGATTCTGGTGGGGGAGGTAGAGAAGGCCCGTGCGCGGCGAGAAGGCGGAGGGCTGCCAGTCCTTGCCGCCCGGCGACGCCGGGCAGATGTCGCGCACCACCTTCCCCACCACGGGCTTCGTGGCCGGATTGGGCTGCGGCTGCCCGGTGCGCAGATCCACGCCGAGCGTGGTGGTGATGTGCACGAAGGGCTCCGCGGAAAGCACTTCGCCGGTGGCGCGGTCGAGCACGTACATACGTCCGTTGCGATCGGGACGCAGCAGCACTTTTCGCATCGCGCCCTTCCACGGAAGATCCACGAGGACGTTCTCGTTGACGCCATCGTAGTCGTGCAGATCGTGCGGCGTGACCTGGTACGCCCACACCGCCTCGCCGGTATCGGGGTCGCGCGCGAAGATCGTGGATGTCCACTTGTTGTCGCCCGGACGCTGGTCGGGGTTCCACGGACCGGGGTTCGCCGTGCCGTAGTAGATCAGGTTCAGCTCGGGATCGTAGCTGATCCATCCCCACACATTCCCGCCGCCGATCTTCCACTGATCGCCCTGCCAGGTGGCGACGCCGAGGTCCTTCCCGCTGTCGCTCGCGTAGAACGGTTTGAAGCGCTTTCCTATGAGCACTTCGGAATCGGGGCCGGTACTGTAGGCGCGCCATACCCGCCTGCCGGTGGCGAGATCGAGCGCGGTGAGCCAGCCGCGCACACCCAGCTCACCGCCCGAGTTTCCCACCAGAACCTTGTCGTGCACCACGAGCGGCGCCATGGTCATCGTCTCGCCGATGTCGATGCTGCCAACCTTCACCTTCCACACTTCCTTCCCGCTCTTCGCATCCACGGCCGCGACGTGATCGTCGAGCGTCGTGATGATCACCTTTCCATCGGCGTACACGGGGCCGCGGTTCACCACATCGCAGCACGCCACGCCCTGCGCCGAGGCATCCGGTTTGGGCTCGTACTTCCATTTGACCGGTGCGCCGCGGCGCGTGAGGTCGAGCGCGTAGAGGATGTTGGGATACGGCGTCACGATGTACAGCGTGTTGTTCGCGACGATCGCCGGCGACTCCTGTCCGCGCAGCACGCCGGTCTCGAATGTCCACGCTGGTTGGAGTTTCGCGACGTTGGAGGCATCGATCTGATCGAGGCCGCTGTAGCGGAGCGACGAGTAGCTCTTGGCGGGACGCGTCCACTGGCCGTCTTCGCTATCCACGCTGGCGGTGGCGCGTGCACCGGCAGGTACCGCGGCGGCCGCAGCGGCCGCGGCGTTCACGGCGGCAGGCTGCGCGCTGGCGGGGCGGCGCTCCGGCACTGGCTCCCGGCCACACGAGATGCACACGATGGCCGCTCCCACGAGAGCCACACCGCGCCACCACGCATCGGTACCACCGACCGCCTGCTCCATCGCCACGCCTCCGCTCCACACCCGGGAGCCCACGAATCCGCGTCGGGGATTCGCAGGAAGCGTGCTAAGCCTGGATGTGACGGCTGTGAACGCCTGTGCTACGCCGGGATCACCGAGAGGACGGGGGAATCGCTCGTCAACGCCTCGAAGCGGCGTACGAGGCGATCGTTCAGCTTCTCGATGTCGTGACGCTGGACGACGAGCCGCCGGGCGGCCGCCGACACGCGCTGCGTGCGCGTATAGTCGCGCGCGATCTGCCCGAGCCGGGCCGCGAGCGCGCGGACGTCGCCTTCGGGGACGAGGTATCCCGTCACCTCATCCTCGATGAGCTCGGGGATGCCGCCGTGCACGGTGCTCACCACCGGGAGCCCGCACGCCATGGCCTCCATGATCGCCACCGGGATCCCTTCCATGTCGCCGTCGGAAGCGGTCACGCTCGGCGCCACCATCGCGTGCGAGCGGGCGAGTATCGCGGCCACCGCTCCGTGCGAGAGAGAGCCGACGATCCGCACGCGCTCCGAGACGCCGAGCTCGCGGGCGAGGTGGACGAGCACTCCGCTCAGCGGACCGTCGCCCACGACGGTGTACTCCACATCGACTCCCGAGCGCGCCAGCTCCGCCACCGCGCGGACGGCGTCGGCGACGCCCTTCCGCTCCACGAGCCGCGCCACGGTCACGAGCCGGAGCGCTTCACCGGAACGGCGCTCGCGGCGCGCGAACGCGAAGCGGCGGCAGTCGACGCCCATCCCGTGCACCGCTATGCGTTCGGCGGGGCAGCCGAGCGCTATGAGACGGCGGCGCCAGTGGTCGCTCACGGGGAGGAAGAGATCGCCCGTGGAGAAGAGGTGCGCATAGGCGTGCGACCCGGCGCGCCGCACGTACGCGCTCGCGTCGGAGCCGTGGAACACGGTCACCACCCGGCCGCTCACCACGCCTGCCTCCCTCAGCCGCGCGATGCGCGCGCCCATGGGGCCGTGGTGACATAGTACGATGTCGAAGGAACTGTTTTCGCGAAACGCGGCCGCGTCGGCGAGGAGCTCGAGAGGCGCGGAGCGGAAGCCGAAGCGCGCCGACGAGAGGAGGCGCGCACCGTTGCCGCGGCGTCGGAAGAGCGCCTTCGCGACCAGGGGAAGCGCGACGAGGAAACGGTGCGGATGGTGCGCCGGGAGCCACGCCGAGTGGCGAACGCGATCCGGCAGCCGATAGCTGACGATCTCGTCGTGGATCGCGGCCGGGCGGCCCGGGCGGGCCGCGAAGATTCGGACGTCGTGTCCCCGGTCGATCAGTCCCGTGACCTGATTCAGGACGAAGGTCTCGGAAACGGTGGGGAAGGCGCTGACCACGACAGCGATGCGCATGGTACTCTGGAACGTACGGCGGCACTCGCTCGGCGCGCAAGACGCGCTATCGCGTCAGCGGACCGATCCCGCCGGCACGACGCGAGGACGGCGACGCTTCTTCGTCCCCATCCCGGCGAGAAGCTCCACGAGCCGGTCGTTCAGATCGTCCAGATCGTAGCCGCGCTCCACCGCGCTGCGCCCGGCCATCCCCATCCGGCGGCGCAGGTGAGGATCGTCCACCAGCTCCCCGAGCGCGAGCGCCAGCGCGGGAGCATCGCGCTCCGGAACCAGGCGCCCCGAAACCCGGTCGCGCACCAGCTCGGGGATCCCGCTGTGCCAGGTGCTCGCCACCGGAAGCCCGCACGCCATCGCTTCCATGATCGACACGGGCACTCCCTCCATGTCGCCATCCTCCGCCACCACGCTCGGCGCGACGAAGATGTGCGCGCGTCGCATCGCGGCGAGCACGCCGGCCTGGTCGGATTCCCCGACCAGCTTCACCGAGTCGCCCGCGTCCAGCTCGCGTACCAGCTCGTCGAGTTGGCCGCGCAGCGGGCCGTCGCCGAGGATGCTGTACTCGATGCGCCTGCTCGTCGTATCGCGCAGCGCCGCCACCGCGCGGATCGCGTATTCCATCCCCTTCTTCTCCACCAGCCGGGCCACCGAGAGGAGGCGGACGGTGGAATCATCGTCGCGCTCGGTGCCGCGCTCGGAGAGCGGGAACTTGGAGAGGTCGATCCCCATGTGGTGCACGGCGATCTTTCCGGGCGGGCAGCCGAGCTCCACGAGCCGCGAGCGCCAGAAGTCGCTCACCGGGAGAAAGAGATCACCCTCCTGGAAGAGCCGCTCGTACGCGCGCGGACCCGCGGTGATGAGGTAGCGGCTCATGTCGTATCCGTGGAAGACGGTGGCGATCTTCCCGCGCACGAGCCCAGCGCGGCGGAGACGCGTCATCCGCTTCCCGTTCGGGCCGAAGTGACAGAGGACCGCATCGTAGCGGCCGCGCCCCGCGAAGGGCGCGGCCGCGCTGAGGAGCGCGAGCCGCGATGCGTAGCCGAAGCGCTGCGGCGCTCGTCTCACCACGCGCCACGCGCTGGCGGGATCGCGCCACCAGTAGCGCGCGAGCACGTACACCGTGGCCGCGACGCGGCGTATCCACGACGCATCCATCGCCCGCGCCGGCTGGTAGCGCGCCCTCTCCAGGAGCCCGTACTCGCTCACCACCGCGTGCTCCGCCCCACCCATCTCCGGCTCCGACGTCGCCGAATAGATGTCCACTTCGTGCCCCCGATCGATGAGCCCCGTTATCTGCCCCAGGACGAACGTCTGAGACACGGAGGGAAAGGAGGTGACGACGACGGCGATGCGCATGACGACAGAGTGGAAGACCGAAGGCGGAAAGGAGAGAGCAGTAAACTACCTCTTGGGGAGGGCGCGGCAGCGCCGCCGGCATTCGCCGCTCGCTGCTTTCCGCGGCCTTCCCTCTCTGAGCTCTTCGCTATCTGTCAATTCCCGCGCCACGCCTATCGCTCCATCAGGGAGAGCAGATGATCGGCGAGCGCGCCGGGGGGAGTGGAGATCGGGATGCGGATGTTCAGGATGGGTACGCCGGCAAAGGCGCGGCGGAGAACGGCGCGCGTGGCCTCCACCACCCGGTCCTGCGTCGGGAGGAGCGGCGAATGGTGCCCGCTGTGGAGGGCGCGGCTCACCAGACCGAAGGGCTCGATCTCGTGCATCACCACCTCCGCCGCGCGGCGCGCGAGCTCCTCCGTGGTGATCGGCTGCGTCTCGAAGTCGCGAGCGTCACCCCGCTCGAGGCAGAACACGCGCGTGAGCGGCGCGCTCCGCGCCACCGACTGCGAGCCGAAGAGCTCCTCGGCCGACACCCTGCGGCGCACGCCCTTGGGCCCGCGCCGCTGGAGCTTCCACTCCCACGAGGCACGATCGAGCACCGAGCGGCCGTCGAGGAGCATCGAGCGGAGGCGCGCCTCCCCCTCCAGGTTGTAGGCGTAGACCTGCAGCCGCTTGGGGGTGCGCCAGAGCGTGCCGGCTTCGTCCACGAGCCCGAGATCGTCGCTCAGGAAGCTGAAGCCATGCTCGGTGATGAGCTTGAGCGCGGCCGAGGTCTTCCCTATCCCGCCCCACGCTATGATGGCCGTCCCCTCGTCCCCGCGCGCGAGGCTGCTCGCGTGGATGTACGATTGTCCGAGCTCGAGCTGCGCGATGTGCGTGAGGTAGTCGAAGACGCCGTACATGAAGTTCTTGGCGTGCGTCTCTTCGCTCGAGAGGAAGTTCCAGTCGCGCGCACGGTAGAACGTCGCGAACCAGCGTTGGCGGCGGCCGTGGTCATCGGGCTTCAGAGCGACGTGCAGACCGGCCGGAGGGATGAGCGAGCCGCTTCCGGCGTCCGCTTTCGCGGCAGCGGTTGTGGCCGCGGCACCGGCGGCGAGCGGCGCGGCGGGCGGCCGAGCACCGGCAACACCGTGCTCGAGCCGCCGCACATGATAGTTCAGACTGTTGTACGAGACGCGAAACGCATCCGGCATCGCGTACACCGGCCTGGTGGCCGTGTAGTCGCGGAGCGGCGGGAGCGCGTGAACGAAATCGAAGACGAGACGCGGGGTGAACGGAGCGACCGCGTCGTGCGATTCGCCCACCCGGAGCGAGGCGAGCTCGCTCCGCAGGTAGCCCGCGCACTCGCCTTCGCCCGAGAGGGTGAAGGGGAGACGCCCCAACTGGTAGGCACGAGCGGCGGTATAGCTGGACGTCGGAGTCGTGGCGCGATCGTAGCCTCCGGGTGCGGAGAGTCCGGGTGCCTCTGCCGGGCGCTCCGGCGGCAGGCCGGCACTCACGCTTCGGCTCCGTGCGAAGGACGGAGGTGGGCGAGCGAATGGATCATGTCACGGATTGCGTTGCGCCCCGCGCGAGTGAGAGCCATGACGCCGAGTGCGACCGGCGCGGCGATGGCGAAGCTCGCGATGAGACCGATGAGTGGATTGGAGGGCGCCACGAGCCAGCGGAAGGCCAGCACCGCGAGCCCCGAGCAGATCGCCGCGGAGGCGAAGGGCGCCATCGTGATGTAGAAGTCGCGCGTGCGAACCGGCCCTTCGCGCCCCACGTACCAGAGGTTGAGCGGCGTCCTTATGAAGAACCCGACGATGCCGTACGACATCGCGACGCCGAGCGCACCCCACGGGAGTCCGATGACGATCGAGATGATCGCCGTCGCCGAACCGACGAAGCCCCAGCGCAGCATCGTGCCGGTCCGGTTCTGGCTGACGAAGAGCCAGCCCGTGGTGCTCCCCACCGGCTGCAGGAATCCGGCGACCGCGAGCCAGGCGAAGATCCTGGCCGCCTCGGTCCACTGCGGACCGAGCACCACGCTCACCATCCAGTCGGACGTGACCATGAGGAACACGATCCCGGGCATCGTGACCATGAGCAGCTTCTCGAGCGCGCGCAGAAAGGCGGCGCGGTAGCGCTCGGGCTCGCTGGCCAGCCTGCTCAGCGTGGGCACCAGGACGGCCGATACGGGGTAATTGATCTGGTTGAGCGGAAGGAGGAGCAACTGGTACGCCTTCTCGTAGAGGCCGAGCGCGGCGGATCCCCATACCTTGCCGATGAGGAGGTTGTCGCCGTTGCGGGCGAAGTAGTTCACCACGTTGAACCCGGTGACGTTCCCGCCGAAGGCGAGCAGCTCGCACACACCGCTTCCGCGCGAGGGGAGCGCGGGACGCCAGCCGCAGAAGACCCAGACCGTCACGGCGGTCGCGAGCGCCACGGTGAGCTGCTGGCCCACGAGTGCCCAGTACTGGGCGCCGCGCCAGGCGAGGAATATCCCCACCACGAGCCCCGCTACCGCGGCTATGATGCTGCTGACCGCCAGAAGGCCGAAACGCATCTGCCGCCTCAGGAGCGCCTGATGCTGCACGGTGAAGCCACCGAAGATGAAGCCCGCCGCGAGCGCGATCGTGATCCAGGCGAGCCGTGGCTCGTCGTAGAAGCGCGCGATGAGCGGAGCGAGGAGAACCGTGATGAGCGCGATCACCGTGCTCGCCCCTACGTTCACCCAGAAGAGGTTGCTCGTCTGGCCGTGCGTGAGCTCCTCGCGCTGGATGGTGGCCTGCGAGAGTCCCATGTCCTTGAACATGGTCAGGAACCCCGTGACCACGGTCACCATACCGATGAGACCATAGTCACGTGGCGTGAGGAGCCGGGCGAGCACCACGGTGCCGGCCATGGAGATGATGAACTGGGCGCCCTGCGAGATGAGCGTTACCGCCCCGCCGCGAATGACTCTGCTCCCGACCCGTTCACGGAGGTGATCGGTGCGGAAATATGCGTCTGAGGCGCTCTTGGCGGGTCCGGTCAGCGGTCTGGCGCCAGTCTCGCCGGAAGGGGCGGAGGTGGCGGCGGGGGAAGGCCCCGGAGGGAGAGGGTTCTGCGGAATGGTGTCTACAGCGGTAAAGGGAAATCTCAGGATATTCGGGCCAGGCGAAATGAGCAATGGACGGGCCAGCCCCGAGACGCCATTTTCATCTTAGATGAGAAGCAGCGTTCTGACTCTGCGGAAGCCGATTCCGCTAGCGCGCGCCATTCGCTGGGTACCGGCGGGGCTCTTCACCCCGCCGCGCACCCTCGACGACCTGGCGCTGTTCATCACGCAGGGCGCACTGCGCGAGGTGATGCGCCATCTGCGCTCCGACCCGGAGCAGGAGCTACTCGGCTTCCTGCTCGGGGAGCTCTACGAGTGCCCGGAGACAGGGGCGCGCTACGTGATGGTGAACTCCGCGGTGCGCACCGGCCACGCCATCGCCGAGTCGGATCGGATTCTCATCCCCGAAGAAGAATGGCTCGGCGTGCAGCTCGAGGTGCGGCGCCGCAGGACCCAGCTCATCGGCTGGTACCACAGCGCGCCCTTCGTGGGTCCGCACCCCGCCCGCGCCGACCTCGAGACCCATAGCGCGCTCTTCACCGAGCCCTGGCAGTGCGGACTGGTGATCGCCACCTCCGGCGAAGCGCCCACCGGCGCCTTTTTCCGCTCGCTCCTGGGCGAGCGCACCGGCGGCGGGGTGCTCATCCCGTTCTACGAGCTGCCCGACGACGATGAGCCCATCCCCGCGGACGGCCGCAAGCGCACGCTCATAGACTGGGTCAACTACGAGACGCGGGGCACCGTGGAGCGCGACGAGTCGGAGCCGCGCCCCTTCGTAGCCTCCCGCCCCGCCACCCCTCGCGGCACGCCCGTCATCCTGAGTGTGCCGAGCGCTCCGGAGGAGGAGCTGGACGACGAAGAGCCGGCCACGCCGCGTGAGGCCGAACGTGAGGCAGAGCGTGGGCTCGAACGTGGGCCTCGACTCGGGGTCGAGCGTGCGGCCGCGCACGGGGGCGCGCACGGGGGCGCGCACGGGGCTGAGCGCGAACCCGCGCGTGAACCCGCGCGTGAGCCTCCGCGCACGTCCCGGGACGATTCCCCGACCGTGATCCCGCTCGCACCGCACCGCAGCGAGCGCGTCACAGATCGCGCCGGCGAGCGCGCCACCGAGCCCGCGGCGCATACCGCGCACGCGGGGCCCACAGTACCCGCCGGACGGGCGAGCGAACGGATGGGCGAGCGGGCGAGCGGGCCCGCGAGCGAGCTCGGAGGAGACGGGCGGGCGGAGCCGGGCGGCCCTCAGCGGACGCGCCCTGTTACACCTACGCGGAGCGGGAGCGGGCTCGTGATGCTCCCCTCGGCAGCGGAGCTCGAGGAGATGCTCGCCACCCCCACGCCTCCCGAGCAGGGAGGCAGCGGGGCGGGCCGAGCGTTCCGATACCTTCTGGCACTCGTGGTGGTGGCGCTCGTGGCGTACCTCTACCTCTGGAACAGCGGCCGTGTGCAGCTCCCCGGCTTCCTGGCCGGGATCCCGGGGTTCGACAACATCAGCGCTCCCACATCCGCCTTCGGCACGGTCGACAGCGAGATCACGCCGGGGAGCGGCGGCGCCAGCGCGAACCCCGCGCCCACGGCCTCGCCAGCAACTTCTCCCGTGGCGGAATCCGCGGGCGCATCTCTATCGTCCGACTCGCCGAGCGTGGCATCGGCCGCCGGCGATTCCCCAATCGCGACCAGCGGCACGATGTCCCCGGCCACCGGCATCGCTTCGCCCACGACGGCATCGAGCGACCCCGCCGTGCAGCGCTTCACCACCCTGGCCGACAGCCTGGAGGCCACGATCCGCAACTTCCAGGACCGCAACGACGATTTCGCCGTCCACCGGATCACCTGCGACGGCCTCGCCGTAGGCTACCGCGCGGCCGACGATGCCTTCATAGCTCTGGCCTCCGCCCATCGCGCTGCTCTCGAGTCGCTCGACTCTACCAGCGAGGCGCGCTACAGGAGGCTGGTGAACGGAATGGGCCGGGTCAACGAGGAGTTCGGGGCATCGGGGTGCCCGCGGCCGTGATGCGCGTCTGGCTGCCAGCGCGAAACCGAAGATAGAGCATAGCAGGTTCGACGCTGCGGCGCCCCGAGCTTTGCATCTCCTGCTTCCTGCCTCCCGTTCTCGGCCCCTCCCTCCATGCTCTCCCCTTCCCTCATCCTCATCCTCGCCGTCGTGCTCGCGTATCTCGCGGCGCACGTGGCGTTCGACTGGCTGGCGAAGAGGTTCCTCCTCGTCAGCGGGGTGGAGTATCTGCTGCTGGGGATGCTGCTCGGGCCGCAGGTATCGGGAGTGCTGTCGGCGCAGACGATGGCGGGATTCGCGCCGTTCATCACGCTCGCGCTGGGGTGGATCGGCGCGATCGTAGGAACGCAGTTCTACCTCACCGCGCTGGTGCGGATTCCGGGGCTGGCGTACCGGCTCGCGTTCATCGAGGCGCTGGCCACCGCGTTCGTGGTGGCCGGGCTCGAGGCATTCCTCATCTCCTATCTCTGGGGACGGCCCATATCGCTCGTGGTCGTTCCCGCGGTGGCGCTCGGCGCCATCGCGGCGGTCTCGGCACCCGCGGGGATCGAAGTGGTGGCGCGTCGCATCGGAGGGCGGCGCGAGCCGATACTCAGACAGCTACAGGTAGCCACCGCCATCGACGCGCTGGTGGGGATCGTCACCATGGGGATCCTTTTCTGCGTCTACCATCCGGCCAACGGGAACACGTCGCGTCCGATCACATCCACGGAGTGGGCGGTGATCACGATGGCGATCGGCGTGGTGGGTGGAGCGCTCTTCCACCTCTTCCTGGGCGGCGAGACGAATCCCGACCGGCTCTTCATCTCGCTGGCGGGCGCGATCATCCTCGCCAGCGGCGCGGCCGCGTACCTGCATCTCTCACCGGTGCTGACATCGATGATAGTGGGCGCCACGCTGATCAACACATCGCGCAGCCGCGAAGCGATCACGCAGACGCTCGCGCGCTCGGAACAGCCCTTCTACTTCGTGCTGCTCATCTTCGCCGGCGCGAGCTGGCAGCCGAGCGTGAGCGCGTGGTGGTGGGAGCTGGTGCTCCTCTTCCTCGTCGCGCGAGTGGCGGCGAAGATCGGCAGCGCGCGTCTCGGCGCGCGCTTCAACGGCGCGATACCCACACTCGGTCTCGACTGGGGGCGCGCGCTCGTGGGGCAGGGCGGCCTCGCCCTGGCGCTCGCGCTCGACTACACGCGCTTCGAGGGTGCGATGCTCCAGAACGTCGTCTTCACCGCGGCGATCGCGAGCGTGATAGTCACCGACGTGGCGCAGGCGCGGCTGCTGCACGGCGTGATGGCGCGGCTGCTCCCCGGGCTGGTGGCGCGCGGCGAGGCGGCGGCCGCCGCGGAGCGGGCCAACGGCAGGAGTGGCGACGGACAGAGCGGTGACGGGAAGAGTGGCGACGGGAAGGCACGCGGCACTCGCGCGCAGGAGAGTACCGCCGGCACGGCCACCGAACGCCCCACCGAACGCCCTACCGGGAGCGCCGAGCAATGAGACGCGTCCTGACGCTCGTGCTCCTCTACGCCGGCATGCAGCTCGTGATCCCGCTCGATACCACGCATGGGCCGGGTTCCACGACGCTGCTCATCTTCGGCTTTCTCGTGCTCGCCGCCTACACTTCGGGCGAGCTGGCCACGCTCGTGCGGCTGCCGAAGATCACCGGCTACCTGGTGGCCGGCCTCCTCTTCGGGCCGGCGGTGATGGGGATCGTGTCGCCGGCGTCGGTGACAGAGCTCGAGCCGGTGAGCCGCCTGGCGGTGGCCATCATCGCCTTCATGGCCGGAGCGGAGCTGCGCTGGGGAGAGCTCAAGGACCGGGCGCGCACCATCCTCACGCTTCTCAGCAGCGAGATGGTCCTTTCGTTCTTCGGCATCATGATGGTGCTCTGGCTCCTGCGCTCGCACGTGCCTTTCCTGGGCGACGTGACCGCCACGCAGGCGCTGGCGCTGTGCGCGCTCTTCGCCTCGGTGACCATAGTTCACTCGCCGGCAGTCACCATGGCGCTGCTCACCGAGACGCGGGCACACGGGCCGGTGGCACGCACGACGCTCGGCATCGTCCTCGTGGCCGATGTGGTGGTGGTGCTCATCTTCAGCGGAATGCTGACGTTGGCGCGTTCCATTGTGCCGGCGCCCGGCGACGGCGCTACGCTCTCCGCGGGGTTGATAGCCTGGGAGATCCTCGGCTCGCTCCTCGTGGGCGCGCTCCTGGGTGGAGGAGTGGCGCTCTACATGCGCTTCGTCCAGCGCGAGCTGATGCTCTTCGCGATCGTCGTGGCCTTCCTGGGTGCCGAGATCGCACGGATAGCGCACGTGGAAACGCTCCTCACGCTCCTCACCGCCGGCTTCATCACCGAGAACGCCACCCGCACCGGCGGGCGTGAGCTGCTGCACGCGATGGAGCGCTCGTCGGTGCCGATCTTCGTGGTGTTCTTCGCGCTCGCCGGCGCGTCGATCCACATCGGCGAGCTCGTCATGCTCTGGCCGCTGGCACTCGCGGTGGTGGGCATCCGTACCGCGGCCATCTTCAGCGGCACGCGGATCGGCTCGCGCCTGGTGAA
>Ga0182741_1005078_pt1 | contig 12448 bp, 7 predicted proteins | sample eDN5th37CBELigOP_FD_128874 | JGI IMG/M metagenome (GOLD analysis project Ga0182741, IMG submission 128874) | Enriched Organic Plus compost microbial communities from Emeryville, California, USA - eDNA 5th pass 37_C BE-Lig OP (version 2) (version 2) ...
AGCAGCACTGCCGACCCGATCCCCGACCGCGAGCGCCGAGCATACATGCGCTTGACCTCTCCCGTGTGCTCATCGAGCGGGCGCACGGCCCCGCAGCCGACCACCTCGTCATTCAGCCGGGCTGCGATGAAGATGTGCCGCGGGTCATCCTGTGGCCACGCACCGAACGATGCCCGGCCGTCGCTGCCGAAGCGCCGCTCCAGCTGCTCGGAAAGCTCATCGAGGAGCCGCGTCACATCCGGATCATGGGGGCTGGAGGACGCCGTCGTGATATGATCGTGCACTCTTTTCCTATCTCACTGCATCGGGAAAGCCTCGGGACATGCATCGTCGTCGGGTCCTTCTCAGCCGGTCCAGGGCAGCCGGGCGAGGCTCAGGGCAGCTGCCCGCCCCTGGCTCAGCAGCCGATCGGAAGCCGCAGCGTCGATCGAGGCCCGGGCAAGCTGGAGCGTGCCCATCAGCGCGCCGAACACGGCATAGGCGCGGTCCCGACGCTGCTCTGGCGATCCCCCAGCCGGAAGCTGCTCGCCAAGCAAGTCCACGATGCGATCAGTGCCGCAAGCAAACGCCTGCCGGACACCCTCTTCCTGTCGCGAGATCTCGCAGGCGAGCGCCGCGCCCGCGCAGCCGGACTTGATCTGGTCGCGGTGATAGCTGCTGAGATAGGCGTTCACGAAGGCGGCGAGACCCTCGCCTGGCGCGGCCTGCGCGACCTGCGCCTGAAGGGTTTTGCAGGTGTCCTCGATAGCCTTGGCGACTGAACGGGCGACGAGATCCTGGCGGCTGCCGAAATGCGCGTAGAAACCTCCGTGGGTAAGCCCAAGCTCCCCCATAAGGCTCTTGATGCCGACGCCGGCGATGCCGTCGCGGCGAAAGCGTGCGGCCGCGCGATCCAGAATCTGGCGGCGCGTAGCTTCCTTGTGTCCCGTCTGATAACGCATTGTCGTCGGTCCTTCCACGCGGCTGATCCGGGCCGCCGGTCAGTAGGGTTTCCCGTCCTTATGCGTGAAGCACCAACTGGCACCGTCGCGCTGGGCCTCGAGGTCGTCCGCCGGGTAGGTCGCCGTGTCGTCGGCCGACCTGCCGCCGATCTCCAGATAGCGGGTCGTGGCCCCCGCCCGGTCGACACACTGATGCGTGACGCCTCCTGCTGAAATCCCGCGCACATGCCGGGCGTGAGCGTGACCCCGCCCCGATCTGTCATCAGCGTGACCTCCCCCTCAAGCACGAAGATGAAATCGTCCTGCCGGCTGTGTCGGTGGAGGAGCACGGACACGGCGCCGGGCGCAAGCTCGGTTAGGTTGATGCCGAAGTTCAGCAAGCCGAACAGATCCCCGAGCGGTCGCTTCGGGCGCCGGGCCATCTGCTGCGCGAAGGGCGCGGGATAGTTGGACGGCTTGACGCCCGCAGGGGCAGCCGGCGCTTCTATCGCAAGGTCCTGCTTCCTGACCACCCTTGAGCTCCTCTGAACGATGTGACGGTCGGCCATCTTTAGGAAAAACATCGTCCGAAGGCCCTGAAGAGGGCGATTGGGCCTTTCACGCGCACCTTTCGCAAGACGATGGCGGGGAGAATCCCGTAATCGCCGGAAAGAATGCTGAGCCACGTGTCGGAGTCCGCGGTTATGGTGACGTCCGCCGCCCCCACGTGGCCTTCGTGCACCTCGAGCTTGCCGTTCTCAATGATGACCGTGGCAAGCGCGGGCTCCTTGCCGGTGAACGTCCAATGGTAGGCCGCCTTCAGATCCCTGGCACGTCCGCGCTGGAAGGTGAGCCGAAGGCCGAAAAGAAAGCCTTGGATGGAAGCCGCCCGCAACTGCTTCTTGACCCGCTGCAGCCGCTTGTTGGGAAATCGCCTCGGCGCCTCGACCTCGGCATCCGAGCCAGGAAGGACGTAGAGCGTCTCCTCCCGCTCGGTGAGAGGGCGAACGACACTCTGCTTGTAGCCTGCCCTGTCCTCCAGAAACGGGTTGATGACATCCTCGCCGGCCGGACAGACAGCAATGCAGTAGGCAGCCTTGTAGCCCGGCTTGAAGGAGAGCGACTGCCACATCGATCTGGTCTCGCCGTCGCTGACGCGGCGCCGGTAGTCGCGGTGGCTTTTGGCATCCGTCACCTCGCCCACCCAGTCGTTGAAGTTGCCGAGAAACTCCCTGTAGTTGTGAGTGAAGCAGGTGCTGAAATCGAAGCCCCCATCGGGCTTCAGAGCCGCGACAGGGCACGCAGCGACGCACAGCTTGCACTCCAGGCAGGGATTGTAGTCGATCGGCCCGTCGTACGCTGTTGCCTCCGCCCCGATGAGGACCGTCCCCAATAGGACGAAGCTGCCAAACCTGGGGTGGATGACGCTGCGATGCAGCCCGATCTGGCCGAGCCCGGCTGCCACGGCGACCGGCTTATGGGCAACAGTCCACGTGCGCCCCGGAAGATGCGCCTCCATGGGGAATGCCGCGACCGCGTTGCAGGCGGGGACGCCTTCCTCCTCCAGAACGCGCACGATGCGGCGGGCGGCCTCGTTCACGTTGTCATAGACGGCGTGGAATTCCTGGTTGGCGACCGAGCGAACAGGGCTACGGACCGGCTCTCGGTTCATCCGTACCACGAAGGAAAGCAGCGTTTGAGTGGCTGGAAAGGTGTCCAGGATGAAGTGCCGCTGATCACCGAGCTCGCTTCGGTCCAGTTCAACGAGGCCGGCGTCGTCCGCACCGCAGTTGCATGCGAGGCGCTTCAGCCATTCTGCATCGAGCGGCCCAGAGCGGACCAGCCGCGGGCGCGCCGACATCTTTAGAACTGTTGGATGATTTCCAAGGCCCATGAACTGCCTCCCTTCGTGCTTATTATATTACGATCGTCATATTAAACAAGCTGCGGCGTGCGCCGTCTGTCGCCGGCAGATGGCAGGCGGTGCATCCGCCGCTCGACGTGCTCGGGGCGTCTCCCGGCCGGCGGCACGCGCGAGCGTGGCCCCGTGACAGCCTCTCCGACACACGATCGAACTCTAACGGGCGCAGGAATCAATTTACCCCCGCCTTTCGTCCACGGACGACCTCGCTGATTAGTCTAGACGCCGACGGGTGCCGCCGTTGGACAGCGGTCTTGATGCGCTCGGCGACAGGCCCGACAATCTTCTCGGTGAAGCCATCACGCCTGCCGTCTGGTCAGTCCCCTATTGGCGCGTTTCGTTATCTCGCAGCCGCGTATCTTATCTGGTGTGGCACCACTTTGATCTGCGCCGCGAGGAACAGACATACCCAGAAACTGCCCTATAGTCGGGGCGGCTCCACGTTCAGCTCCATTGCCGGCTTTATTCTTGCCCTGGGGGATGTAAAGGTCATACTATTTTACAGTGCGCTCTTCCCGAAGCAGAGGAATTCTACTTCCAGACCTTCATGCCCTCCGGCGTCTTCGATCGTGTTCGATTGCAGCCAAACTGGCGGTTGCGAACCATAGATGCAGCCGCAGGTTCGAGATCAAGAGCTCCCCAGGCGCATATCTGCACGGCAGGCGGCTAGTACCGCCGACAGGCCGACCAAGTGGTGACTGCCTCACGCGGCGTTGGCGCGACCGCAATGAGCGGGCGCGCCGTGGCTCAGGCTGCTAGGCGTTCGGGGTGTTCCGCCGGCACCGATTCGTCCGGTTTAGGCGTCAGGAACCGGGCCAGCGCCGCCTTTCGCGAGCTGCGATCGAGCGAATAGTGCGTATGGGACAAGACGGCTCCGTCGAGCAGCGCCTGGATGTAGCCCGACACCGTGTCGGCGGCCATAACGAGAGCCGCGTCGAGCGTATGCACATAGCGACTCGTGATCGAGCCTGAGGCATGGCCGAGCAGCGCCGCAATGGTGATCTCGGTGAAACCCAGGTCGTTTGCCAGGCTGGCGAAGCTGTGCCGCAGCACATGCGCGGTGAGGTCCGCCAGCTCGGTCCCGGCGAAAATCTTCTCCCAATGTCGGGGGAAGCTCCCGAACGGCCCGTCCGGGTTCCTCTCGCCTGGAAACACATAAGGGCTGTCGCCGTCCATGTTCCGCTCGTCGAAATACTCGACGATGGGCAAGCCCATCGGGCGGACGGACTGGCCTTCCTTCGTATCCTCGAACCGGAAGGCGCTCCCGACCGTGTCGATCTCGGCCTTTCGGACTTCAATGATCTCGCCGCGACGGCAGCCCGACATGGCGATCAGTCGGATGATGTCGACGGTGCGAGTGTAGCGTTCATCCTCGGCCGCTTTGGCGAGGATGCGGCCCAGCGTCCGATACTCGTCCTCGTTCAGCCGGCGTTTCCGCACCACGTCCTTGGGCTTGCGGACGCCATGCGCGGGATTGATCTCGATGATGCCCAACTCGTCGCGTGCATACGTGAAGATGCCGCCCAGCAGCCCGACCGTGCGGCTCGCGGCCCCGAGGCCTCCCCGGACGATTGACTTGCCGCGTAGCTTCTTCGTTTTCTCGGTGGCGCGCGTCTTACCGGCCATGATGTCCTCATCACCGCCGTCACGTCGGCCTTGGTGACATGCGTGACGCGCTTCGAGCCGAGCAGCGGAATAATGTGGCGTGTAATCCGCCCGAGATCAGTGATCTTCGTGCTCCTCTTCTTCGGCCGACCGCTTTTGCCGAGAATCCGGCCGGCTTCCAGCTCTGCCATATACAGCTCGCACAACTCCTTCACGGAGATCGTCTTGCGGGCGCTGTTCCGATCTTCAAGCGGATCGTTGCCCTTGGCGACTTCGGCCAGCGCCTGGATTGCCAGCATCCGCGCCTGTTCAGCAGTGATTGTGCCGTGGCGACCGAGCTTCATCCGGCGCCGGACATTGTTGGCGTTGCGATAGTCGACGAAGTAGGTGCGCGTGCCGGAGGGCAGCACGAACGCGCCAAAGCCCTTCAGATCGCTGCACCAAATCGTATATTGCCGGTCTCGCGGCTCAGCCTTGTCGACGACGGTTTTCGTCAGTTTTGGCATATGCACCTCGCTAGAGCGGGCCCAGAAAACTCACCAAAAACTCACCAGCAGATCGAAAGCTGTGGGGTGCCTTTGCGTAGTCTGGAATACCCTCTTTGTAAATAAATCACTTTATGAACAGTGGGTTAGCGTGCTCTAGCGCTGGATTGAAAAGCCTGGCGTAGCGTTGTAGTTCTAGCTCCGAAGGCAGAGGCCACAGGTTCGAATCCTGTCGGGTGCGCCAAGCATGACAAAAGACAGAACTCGGGCGCTTGGGAAGCCGTAGAGCAGTTACGGGCAGGAGCTCAGGCGCCGCGGCAGTCGGGGAGCCCAGTTCAGAGGGGCACCTAAGGGCCGCTAAGCGCCTCCTGAATGGCTGATGTCGGCCGGGAGCGGCCGGCCCGCTCTCGATCCGAATCCGCGAACTGCTGCCGTTCAAAGAGGATCGTCCTGACGGGGGCGCCTCTCGCGCAATCGCTACGGTGGCTGGATCTGTCCCTCGAGACGGAGTGAGTTCAGCGGGTCGGCGGAGCAGGACCCAGATAAGACGGCGGCAACGCCGCGGTACTCAGGACCAGCTTCTGCAGCACGGCATTGTCGTCGAGGCGCCAGACCTTCACCACATGCCGGCCGGCCTCGATATGCCCCATGTCCGCCGACAGGCGCACGGCATTGTCGCGCACCGCATCGGCCCAGCGCCGCTTGCTCGGCGTATCCTGAGCGCCGCCGGTTGCTTCCAGGTCGGCACTGAGCGTCCGGACCGGACCGTCGTCAAGCGACACCCCCAGGCGAACGCCGCTCCCGCCCGTCGTGTCGAGCGTGGGCGCCAGATAGGTCGTCAGCGTCGCCGTTCCCGGTACTTCCACGCGCACATCATATTCGAGGCAGATGCCATCGGCCGGCGACGTGGCGGGCCTCCCTTGCGGAAGGGCCAATACCGATCCCTGGGTGCGGCCCAGATGGGGAACGGCCGTCCAGCGCAGCCCCGCGCCGTTGCGGGCTCGGCTGAACGACGGCGCTTCGATCGCGATCACGCCTGCAGGCGCAGGCCGCCGGTCAACGAAGCGGACTCCGGCGCTCCGCCGCTCGGTCAGCGTCTCTCCCCCGACGCGCGTGATGCTCGGCATCGTCTGCTCGGGGGGATCGTTCCAGGTGGCGTAGCTCATATGGACCTGAGCCATCATGCCGTCCCACTTCCCGCCGTTGATCGCGTGGTAGCGCTCCGTCAGTTCGCCGTCGCGGCGGAACATGGCCTCCACCTGGTCGGCAAAGAAGTTGGCGCGCGGATCGTTGCGGGACGCCAGCTTCCGGTTCCAGGCCGTTGCGTAGTAGAGACGGTAGAGATTGGCCAGGGCCAAGACCGGGAACTCCAGCAGCTGGAAATAAGCGTCGCGTTGGTCCGGCCGCAGCCGCGCCCGCACATCCAGCACCCGCGCCTCCAGCGCATCCCATTCGGCGACCATCTCTCCGAATTCGCCGCCGTCCAGCCCTTCGGGCGTGACGTCGCCGATCGGGAAACTGTCCTGATCGATCAGCTCCGGTTTCCGCCGCGCGGCATATTTGCTGTAGGCTGTGATCATTTCGCCGATCGGACCGGCATGTTCCGGCTCGAACGTGGCTTCAGCCCAGGCCGCCGGATAGGCCGCCAGCGCCGACGGGGTCATGGCTTCGGGGTTCCACGCCATCGCGAGGAAGAAGCCGAGCGGATATTCCATCGGCTTGATGTCGCCGACATTGACGATCCACATGGCGCGCGCACCCCGCTGATAGGCGAGGTCCATCTGCTGCCAGGTCTTCTCGATCTGGTTGGTGTTGAGCCACTTGTAGTTGCGGGGCGCACCGACATAATCGAAATGATAATAGACGCCGTAGCCGCCGCTGCGGGCCGGCGCCCCGGGTGCGGGAAGCCGCCTGATCTGGCCCCAATTGTCGTCCGAGAAGAGCAAGGTGACGTCGTCGGGCACCTGCATGCCGTGATCGTAATAGTCCTGCACTTCCTTGTAGAGCGCCCAGATCTGCGGCGTCTCTCTCGCCGGCCGGTTGGTGACCTCCGCGATGATCGCGCGCTGATCGGCGACGATCCGCTCGAGCAGCTCGATTGCGGTGCCTTCGGCCATGGCCTCGTCGCCGTCGCCGCGCATTCCGATCGTGACGACGGATTCATAGCCTTTGCCGTCGCCCTTCGACATCATCCGCTCGATGCCGCCGCGCCAGAAGATACGCAGATTCTCGGCGTTTCGCGTATAGTCCCAGGGTCCGCCCGTCACGCCCCGGTCCCGGTTGCGGTGCCATTCGTCGTGCGCGCGGAGCATCGGCTCGTGATGGGAATTGCCCATCACCACGCCCATTGCGTCGGCGAGCACCATGCTTCGGGGGTCGTCGGCGGCGAAGGCCCTTGGCGCCCACATCGCGGGCCAGAGATAATTGCCCTTCATGCGCAGCAGCAGTTCGAAGACATGGGCGTACATCGCCGAGTTGACGCCGCCGAACTTCTTTTCGGCCCAGCCGCTGAGGCAGGGTGCCTCGTCGTTGATGAAGAAGCCGCGATAGCGCACCTTCGGCTGGTCGCGGCGGGAGCCTGCGGGGACGAAGACATCCGCCTTGCGCTGCACCGGCACGTCGGCGAACCAGTGCCACGGCGACACGCCCATCCGTTCGGACAGGTCATAGGTGCCGAAGACCGCGCCGCGGCGGTCGGAACCCACTATGACGAGGGCACGCGGCACGCCGGCAAAGGGACGGTCAACGACGATCTGGCGGAACGCTTCCCATTCGCCGCGAATGTCTCCTGCGTCGATCCTGCCCGACGAGATGAGGCCGTCGATGATCGCGCTTTGCCCCAGCACACCGATCACGACCAGCGGCCCGCTTGCCTCGCCGCCGCTGGCGTATCTGCGGGGCCGCCGGCCACTCACGCGCTCGAGGTCGGAGGCGAAGCTGTTCGCCGCATGCTGAACCGCCGTGTCGGCGCTAGCATCGACGAAAATTCCTGCCGGCATGGCGTTCTGCACCAAGGGGAACGCCCCGCTCCCGGGGCGCGTCGGCAAGCGCGTGGCAGCGGCGAACAGCGGAGCAGGGAGAGAGAGCGCGCCACCCATGTAAGCGACACCGCCCAAAAGGGACCGACGTGTAAGGCGCTCACTCTCAACCATTGGCTGCTCCCCGAAATGTGAGCGCTACCATTCCAGATGACTGGCTTTTTGGCAATCGAAGCGGGATTAATCGCCGCCCTCTTGGCCGCTCGCAGGGTGGGTTCACCAGTAAGCTTCACTGCTTGGCGGATGCCCTCGGGCGCCCGTTCGTCTTCCACCTGGCGGTCGGCGAGGCAGCTGATTGCAGGGCGTATGAGGCGCTGATCGGCTTGCCCGAGCGGACGCCGGGCGCCTTGCTTGCGGATAAGGGCTATGATGCCGCCGCTATCCGCGCCGACCTTGCCGAGCGTAAGATCGAGGCTGTCGTTCCCGGTCGATCAAACTGCCGTGTGAAGATCGAGCATGGCCGTGCGCTCTACAAGCCGCGCAACCGCATCGAACGCATGTTCGGCCACCTCAAGATCAACCGAGCCATCGCGACACGCCACGACCAGCTGGCCAATGGCTTCCTCGGCATGGTCCACCTCGCCACGCCACCGCCAGATACTGGCTCAAATTTGTCCACGCTGCCTAGTCTCTGCCGTGGCGCTCGGCGCTTATGGCTGGGGATCTTTCGTCGTCACGCCCTTCACCGTCGGTCTGGCGACAAGATGGTTCGGCAATCGCCGGACCGAATTGAGCGGGCGGCGAACGATTGCGCCCGAGCCCGCGGGATCGCTGAGCACATCCTGGGCGAAGGCCGAATTTGGCCCGCTTGCCGCGCCAGTCACCAGGCCCGCAAGCAGCTTTCGCACGGATAGAATTATTACAACATCCTCGAATCGTGCCTTGGACATTGGAGAAATTGCACACGCATGCCAATAACCTGCACGATAGCGCGAATAAATTTGTCTCGCGTGTTTCTCTGGCTCCGTTCCGCTGGAGTTGACCGAAAAGAAGTGTGTTCAGAGTGCGTTCCCCCCGCGGTCGCGAAAGTGACGGTAACTCAAAATTGATAAGAAAACTGCTTGCGCCGCATTTGTCGATGGGATTTATTGCCCGTCGCAACGGTAGTTCTCCTCATCTGAGGGAGGCTGCTGGCAGCTCTACGGGCGGGGGAGGTATGCGGAAACTCATTCTTGCGCTTGTTGCCACAATGGGAATTCACGTCGTCCCGGCATATGCCGCGGAAACAATAGTCTACACCTATGACGCCAAGGGCCGGCTGGTGAAAGTGGAGCGTTCCGGTTCCGTCAACAACGGCGTGAAGGCCGAGTACACGCACGATAGGGCGAATAATCGCAAGCGGGTGAAAGTATCGGGGTCGCCCAATAACGCGCCGCCGTAAGCGATCGCGCCGCCTGCGGGCGGCTGTCAGATACAGCATTTTCAAAGAACGGGGGATGTTCATGAAGATCAACGCCGGCGCGCAGCGCCCTGGCGGCCGCCGCGCTGCAGCCAAATTGCTTGCGTATTCGATGCTGACGACGAGCGCGATCGCCGGAACCCACCTTGTTCCGGCCGCCAGGGCGCAGGTTGCGGCCCCAGCGCCGGTCCGGCAGTCGATCGATGCGAACGGCGTCGATCTGTTCCTGGGCACGATGAATGTCGATGGTCCGGTGCTTTCGGCGGGGCAGAGCGGCCCGCAGGGGCTCGCCTTTTATCGGCTCAAACGCGGGGCAGGCCTCTGGGGCGACAATCTTACCGCGTCCCTGAATGTCAGCGGCAACTCGGTTTTCGTCACCTACGCGGGCAAGAGCGATCGGTTCACGATTTCCGGTAGCAGTTATATCGCGACTGAGGGGAACGGTTCAACACTCACGCTCAGCGGAAACGTATACACCTACACCCGGGCCGATGGGACGGTGATGCATTTCAATCGAGCGTATGTCGGAGCCTATCCTTACGGAAACAATACGGGGATAATTACCGATATAACTCATCCGAATGGAGGGGTGACCACATATACGTTCGATAGCACGCAATATTGTGCGGCGAACAAGCCGGGCGGCGGAGGGTATATTTGCACTCAGACTAGAACTGCTTATCGCATCGCATCAATGCCAACAACTCGAAATATAGGCTGAACTTTATCTATGGAAATTGGGACGGATTAGCGCCCGAGCCGGGTGAGGTTCCCGATTCCACCTACTGGCAAGGCTGGGGCAACATAACCGGCGTCTCCATGACCAATGCTGCGGTAGCGGGAGCGAGTGTCCGAACGCAGCAAATTTCAGGCGGTGTCGTTACCGACGAGCTGGGACGAACCACGGTTTTCCGTTCGGTCGCTGCAGGCGTCGCTGGGATCAAGCGTCCCGGCAGCACCGGGGAGGACGTGACGGTTACCTACGACGGTTCAAACCGAGTGTTCACCATCACCACGGCGGCAGGCACGACCACTTACACCTATTCCGACAGCGGCGGGCTGCGGACCACTACTGTCACCGATCCACTCGGTCACTCGAACGTCTATGTGTTCGAGATCGCCTCGCAGCGGATGAAATCGTTCACCAACCGCGAGCTGAAGACGACTAGCTGGCAGCACGACGCCAATGGCCGGGTGACCCGTGTTACGGCGCCTGAGGGCAATTATACCCAATACACCTATGACGGGCGTGGCAACATCACAGAGACACGGATGGTCGCGAAGTCAGGTTCAGGCCTGTCTGACATCGTCAGCTCTGCGAATTACGACCCGTCCTGCGTCTATGCGGCAAAGTGCAACCAGCCGAACTGGACTCGCGACGCGAAGGGCAACCAGACCGACTACAGCTACAATCTGAGCACGGGAACCGTGGCTTCGATTGCGCAGCCTGCCGCCGTGTCCGGTGCGGCGCGTCCGACGACGAACTATGGCTATACCACGGTCAATGGTGTTCAGCTCGTCAGCAGCGTGTCGACGTGCCAGACGACCTCGTCGTGCGCTGGCACCGCTGACGAGGTCAAGACGAGCATAAGCTATAACGCCAATGGTCATCCAGTCACGGTGACCAAAGGTGCCGGCGACGGCTCGTTGGTGGCGACCACCGCCCTTGCATATGACGATGTCGGCAATTTGCTAACGGTGGATGGCCCGCTCGCGGGAACGGCCGACACGACCCGCTATCGCTATGATGCGGCGCGTCAGCTGGTTGGGGTCGTCAGCCCGGACCCGGACGGCGGCAGCGCGCTGAAGCCCCGCGCAGAGCGACGAACCTATGACCCGAAGGGTCGCCTGACGCTGGTCGAAGCTGGAAACGTGAACAGCCAGAGCGACGCCGATTGGGCGGGATTCTCCAGTTTGCAGCAGCGCGCAATCGAATATGACGGCGTTGACCGCAAGCTGAAGGAGGCGGTGACCGCCGGTGGCGCCACCTATCAGGTCACGCAATATAGCTACGATGCGGCGGGGCGGCTCGAATGTGTCGCGCAGCGGATGAACAGTGCCACCTGGAGTTCGCTGCCTGGCGCTTGCAGCCTCGCCACGAGCGGTGCTGCTGGTCCTGACCGGATCACACGAACCAGCTATGATGCGGCAGGGCGGCCCACCCGGGTGCAGACGGCCTATGGCACGGTGGACCAGTCGGACGAAGTGGCCGCCACCTACACGAACAACGGCCAGCTCGCGAGCGTGACCGACGGCGAGGGCAATCGCACGACTTATGAGTATGACGGCTTCGACCGGCTGTCGAAGACGCGCTATCCGGTGGCGACCGCCGGCGCGGGTGCGAGCTCGACGAGCGATTACGAGCAGCTCGGCCATGATGCCGCCGGCAATGTCGTCAGCCGGCGTCTGCGCGACGGCCAGGTGATCCATTATGGCTACGACAATCTCAATCGAGTGACGAGCAAGGTTACCCCCGGCAGCGTCAGCGGCGACTGGGACATGACCTACGGTTACGACCTGCTCGGGCGCCTGACGAATGCCACCGCGGACGGCTGGGCAGTGAACGCGTTCACCTATGACGCGCTTGGGCGGCTAGTGAACGAGCAGAATTACAATGCGAGTACTCTCCATTCATATGATCTGGCGGGTCGCCAGACACGACTGACGTGGAGCGACGGCCTCTACGTCGAATACGACTATAACGTGACCGGTGAAGTGACGACGATCCGTGAGAATGGCGCGACCTCGGGCATAGGGGTGCTCGCGAGCTATGCCTATGACGACCTCGGCCGCCGGGCGAGCGTGACTCGAGGCAACGGAACAGTGACGAGCTATGGCTATGATGGCGCATCGCGCCTCGCTTCACTGACCCAGGATCTTGCCGGAACCGCCTACGACTTCACTCACAGCTTCAGCTACAATCCTGCAGGCCAGATCGCGAGCCTCACCCGCTCGAACGATGTCTATGCCTGGAACGGCCACTACAACGTCGATCGGCCCTATGCGATCAACGGGCTCAACCAGGTGACTACCGCTGGCGCCACCGGCATCGGCTATGATGGCCGCGGCAACCTGACTAG
>Ga0182741_1005079_pt1 | contig 12446 bp, 10 predicted proteins | sample eDN5th37CBELigOP_FD_128874 | JGI IMG/M metagenome (GOLD analysis project Ga0182741, IMG submission 128874) | Enriched Organic Plus compost microbial communities from Emeryville, California, USA - eDNA 5th pass 37_C BE-Lig OP (version 2) (version 2) ...
CGTGCTCGAAGAACTTGAACATGCCAAGGCGCGTGGCGCCCGGATCTACGCCGAGATCATCGGTTATGGTCTGTCGGGCGATGCCTATCACATCACGGCTCCGTCCGAGGATGGCGATGGCGCGTTCCGTTGCATGAGCGCTGCCGTCAAGCGCGCTGGCATAACTGCTTCCGACATCGACTACATCAACGCCCATGGCACCTCGACCATGGCGGACACGATCGAGCTGAAGGCTGTCGAACGTCTGCTTGGAGATGCTGCGGGCCATGCCTCGATGTCCTCGACCAAGTCCTCCATTGGGCACCTTCTGGGTGCTGCTGGTGCGGCAGAAGCAATCTTCTCGGTGCTCGCGATTCGCGACAGCATTGCTCCGGCAACCATCAATCTCGAGAACCCGGCCGTTGAGACCCCAATCGATCTGGTCCCCAACAAGCCGCGCCAACGCAAGATTGATGTGGCCCTCTCCAACTCCTTTGGATTTGGCGGTACAAACGCGTCATTGATCTTCCGGCGCTACGAAGCCTGAGTATTGAGCAATATTCGGGCTTTGACGCCGGAAAATTGTCGCTATTGTGCAGCATCCCAGATTTCTTGAGTCTTGGGACGACGCCAAAGGAGACAACCGAGCAGTATGCCTGGAGAACAGAACGAATATACGGCGCGCCCTGTAGCGGTGAGTTCGTCACGGGGCAGCCTTCGTCCTGAACAGGGAACCCCACCGCCTCCAAGAAGGTCGCGCCAGTCGCGTAACCAGGTCGTTACGTTCCTGAATTTCCTGCTGTCCTCGGTCGTCTTCATCATTCTGGTGGCCGCTGGTGTCCTGTACTTCGGCCAGCGCGAGTTCACGCGGCCGGGCCCCACCACGACCACTGAAACCGTTCTCATCAAGCCGAACACCGGCACCCGCGAGATTGCCAACCTGCTGCAGCGGGAAGGGGTGATCCGCGACGCGCGCGTGTTCCTTGTCGGTCTGCGCATCAACAATGCGGACAGCAGCCTCAAGGCTGGCGAATACGAGATCAAGCCTGGCGCGTCCATGAAGGACGTCATGGACCTGCTGAAGAGCGGCAAGTCGGTCATGTATTCGCTAACCATCCCCGAAGGGCTCACCGTCAAGCAGGTGTTCGACCGCATCGCCAGGATGGAGGAACTATCGGGCGATCTGCCGACCGAGTTGCCGCCAGAGGGGTCGCTCGCCGCTGACACGCTGCGCTTCACGCGCGGCCTGTCCCGCCAGGAAGTCGTCAACAAGCTGATGGCCGATCAGAAGAACCTGGTACAGTCCATCTGGAACCGCCGTGCTCCTGACCTGCCGATCGAGACCGTCGAGGAGTTTGTGACCCTCGCCTCCATCGTCGAGAAGGAGACGGGCCGTGCGGACGAGCGCTCGCGCGTTGCCGCGGTCTTCATCAACCGTCTGAAGAAGGGCATGCGCCTGCAGTCGGACCCCACCGTGATCTACGGTATTTTCGGCGGTGAAGGTAAGCCTTCCGACCGGCCGATCTACAAGAGCGATCTCGAGAAGGAGACGCCCTACAACACCTATGTCATCAAGGGTCTGCCTCCGACCCCGATCGCTAATCCGGGCAGGGCAGCGCTTGAGGCGGTGGCGAACCCGTCGCGGACGGATGAGCTCTACTTCGTGGCCGACGGCTCCAATGGCGGCCACGTGTTCGCAAAGACGCTCGAAGAGCACAACGAGAACGTAGCCCGCTGGCGCAAGATCGAACGCGAGAGAGCCAAGCAGGCAGAGGCTGCCGCCCAGGAAAAGGGCAGCGAGACCACGCAACCGAAAAGCAATTGATGCCGCAGGGCATCGCAGAGGCGAGGCATGAACCTTCAAAGTATGACGGGTTTTGCCCGCGCTAGTCGAGAAGATGAGGTAGCATCCGTTACCTGGGAGCTTCGCTCCGTCAACGGGCGCGGGCTTGAGGCCCGCCTGCGATTGGCCCCCGGATACGACCGTCTGGAACAGCCAGCACGGGCAGTTCTGTTGAAATACTTCTCGCGTGGCAACATACAGGCGAGCCTCACAATCGAACGCGGCGATGCTGTGCGTCGTCCCGTGATTGATGAACGTCTGCTTGCCGACCTTGCGGCCATCGCCATGGACCTGCATGAGAAGCATGGCGCGGCTCCGGCTTCGGCCGATGGCCTGCTGTCGCTGCGCGGCGTTCTGGAAATGCCGGATCACAATGAGGACGAGGAGACGCGTCAGAGGCTGGATGTACTGATCCTCGGGACGCTGGAAGAGGCTGCGCAGGCTCTTGCAACAGCAAGGCGTGGTGAGGGAGCGGCACTCCGCGATGTACTTCTCGCCCAGGTCGATACGATCGAAGTGCTGACGAAGAAGGCCGAGCAGGACCCTGCACGCGAACCGGCGAACATCCGTGCCAGGCTTGAAGCGCAGCTGAAGCCGTTGCTGGACGTTTCCACGCTGGACGAGGGGCGTCTTTATCAGGAGGCCGCCATACTGGCGACCAAGGCTGACATCCGCGAGGAGATCGACCGGCTGCTCACCCATGCGGCAAGTGCCCGCACCCTGTTGAGTGGTGACGGTCCGGTGGGGCGAAAGCTTGACTTCCTGGCCCAGGAGTTCAATCGAGAGGCCAATACGCTCTGCTCGAAATCCAATGCCGCTTCAATCACGGCGATTGGCCTGGAGCTCAAGGTCGTTGTGGACCAGTTCCGCGAGCAGATTCAGAATCTGGAGTAGATGATGGAAGTCCTACCTTCCGATACGATCCGCCGCCGCGGCGTGATGCTTGTTCTTTCCTCGCCGTCCGGTGCCGGCAAGTCGACGATCGCCCGCAACATTCTTGAAAATGTGCCGGGCTTCGAGCTCTCGGTCAGTGTTACCACCCGCTCTCGCCGTCCGAGCGAGATCGCCGGCGTGCACTATCACTTCATCACCCAGCGCGAGTTCGAGATGCGCCGTGACAGCGGCGAGCTGCTCGAGTGGGCGCAGGTGCACGGCAACTACTACGGCACCCCGCGTGAGCCGGTGGAGGCGGCGCTTTCAGCCGGCCGCGATATGCTCTTCGACATCGACTGGCAGGGAGCGGAACAGCTTCGCCAGAAGATGCCCGAGGATATTGTTTCGATCTTCGTCCTGCCGCCCACCATGAAGGAATTGATGTCGCGGTTGAAGCGCCGCGCCGAGGATCCGGAAGACGTCATCGCAACGCGCCTTGCCAATGCGCGATCCGAGATCGAGCAGTGGCGTCACTACGACTATGTGGTGGTGAACGACGATCTGAACCGCGCGTATGAATCCGTTCGCAGCATCGTCCTTGCGGAGCGCCTGAAGAGCGGCCGCCGCCCTGGGCTCGAAGGTTTTGTGAACTCGCTGCTCCAGGAAGAGCCGGAGTAAGCTAACGCGGAGATGGGTGAATAGGCTGACTGGCCACGGTCAGTATTTCCGTTCTTCTCCAGTGTTGTGATGTCAAGCCGGTGGTGCCATGCTCAGGCTGTGCTTGCTGCATCGGAGGGAGAACCATGCTCAACCGGTACACGCTTGTCTTGGCAGGATTGGTCATGGCTTCGAGCTTTGCATCAGCTTCGGTACTGGACGCAGTCACTGCGAAGGATGCCCAACAGCTGGCGCGAGCCATTGCGGCAGGCCATCCGGTTGACGAGAAAAATGCAGCTGGGCAAACGCTGCTTCTGGTTGCTGTCTGGAACAATGATATTGCATCCGCCAAGCTGCTGCTTGAGGCGGGGGCGGATGTAAACGCCAAGGACACCATACAGGACAGCCCCTATCTGGTTGCGGGTGCGCACGGGCGCGTCGAAATCCTGAAGATGATCCTGAAACATGGTGCCGATCTGAAGAGCACCAATCGGTATGGCGGTACTGCCTTGATCCCTGCTGCCGAGAAGGGGCATCCGGAGGCAGTTTCCCTGCTGATCGAGGCAGGGGTGGATGTCAATCACGTCAACAATCTCGGATGGACGGCCTTGATGGAGGCAGTGGTGCTTTCCAACGGTGGTCCCATCCACCAGGACATCATCCGGCGCCTGCTCGATGGCGGAGCAGACAAGACCATCCCTGATTCAAATGGCGTGACGGCACTCGAACACGCGAAGGCACGCGGGTTCGCCGAAATTATCCAGATTCTGCAGGATTGAACTTCCGTTATATCTTCTGCGCCAGTTCTACGAACTCTTCGATGCTCAGCGTTTCGGCTCGGCGGGTGGGATCGATGCCAACCTTCTCGAGCAGGGCTTCGCCGCCAAGGCTCTTGAGGCTCTGGCGCAGCATTTTGCGGCGCTGGCCGAAGGCCGCTTCCGTCACACGTGCGAGCTTCGATCCCTCTACGGGGAGCGGGTTGGCGCGCGGTTCGATATGGATCACGGAGGACGTTACCTTGGGCGGCGGCGTGAAGGCTTGTGGAGGCACATCAAAGACGATCCTCGAACGGGTACGCCATCCGGCGAGCACGCCCAGGCGGCCGTAGTGGTTATCACCGGGTTCGGCGACGATGCGCTCGGCCACTTCGCGCTGAAACATCAAGGTCAGCGACTCGTAAAAGGGTGGCCACGGTTCCACAGTCAGCCAGCGGATGAGCAGCTCCGTGCCGACATTGTAGGGCAGATTGGCGACGATCTTGATGGGACGGTTGCCGTCGGTGAGTGAGGAGAAGTCGGTCTTCAGCGCATCGCCCGGGATCACTTCAAGCTGACCGGGATATCGTGCTGAGATTTCGGCAAGGGCCGACAGGCAACGCTCGTCGCGTTCGATGGCGATGACACGGCTGGCACCTTCGGCGAGCAGGGCGCGGGTCAGACCTCCGGGGCCGGGTCCAACCTCGATGACGTCGACACCTTCAAGCTTCCCTGCGCTGCGGGCAATCTTGGCTGTCAGGTTCAGGTCGAACAGGAAATTCTGCCCCAGCGCCTTCTTCGCAAACAGGCCATGTTCGCGAATGACCTCGCGAAGGGGAGGAAGGTCGTCAAAACTCATAGGGGGCTCACGAAGTCGGAATGGAGTTGTCCGCCAGCCGGCGGGCAAGTCTGATTGCAGCAATCAGGCTGTCTGGCCGGGCGATGCCCTTGCCGGCAATATCGAACGCGGTGCCATGGTCCGGTGATGTGCGGATGAACGGAAGGCCGAGTGTAACATTCACCGCATCGTCGAAGGCAAGCGTCTTGGCAGGGATCAGCGCCTGATCATGATACATGCAGAGCGCGGCATCGTAGGATGCCCGGGCACGGGCATGGAACATCGTATCGGCGGGCAAGGGGCCGATGGCGTCGATGCCTTCCGCACGCAGAACGTCAATAGCCGGAATGATCTTCTCGATCTCGTCCGTGCCCATGGAACCGCCTTCACCGGCATGCGGGTTGAGGCCGGAGAGCGCGAGGCAAGGATTGGCAATCCCGAAGCGGGACCTGAGGTTGGAAGCGACGATGCGGGCCGTGTCCACGATGAGCTCGGTGCTGAGAAGCGCAATTGCCTTCTCTAGCGACAGATGAACCGTGATCGGCACGGTTCGCAGCTCTGGTCCTGCCAGCATCATGATCGGAATGGCAGGCTGTCCCGTGCGGATCTGTGCAAGATGGCCGAGAAATTCCGTGTGCCCCGGATACTGGAACCCCGCATCATAGAGCGGCTTCTTGGCGATCGGGCAGGTGACGAGGCCCGCCGCCCGCCCGGCGAAGACATGCTCCACGCCACGCTCGATCGCCTCGATGACGCCGGCCGCGTTCAGGGCTGAGGGGGTTGGCTGGTCGATGAGGGCGTTCTTCAGCGGATAGACAGGCAGGAATGTGTCGAAGCACGAGCTTGCGTCTTCGGGCTCAACCTCTGTGAAGGAAATGTCGAGTTTGAGCGCGTTGGCGCGCGAGCGCAGCAGGGCGACGTCGCCCAGCACGTAGAAGGGCGGCAGAGACGCAGAGAACCGGCGTTCCCACGCGGAGAGAAGTATCTCCGGTCCTATCCCTGCAGGCTCGCCGATCGAGATGGCGAGCGGAGCGAGGTTCTGTCGTCCTGTCATAGTGCTGCGCTTTCGGGTTTAGCGCTTGACGATACGCGCCTTCTTGCGGAGCTCGGCCATCACTTCATCGGACACCTTGTCTGCGTTGGTGTCGACCTTCTGCTCATTCTGGAATACCAGTCGGGCGACATAATCGTCTGACACTTCGCGGGTGCTGCAAACAGCAATGAACTCAACGCCGCGCTCGGTCTCCTTGATCGCGGTGACGCCCCCAGCGCGGGTCTTCTCGATCTGGTCCTTCCAGTCTGGCGGCAGTTGCGGCCCGAGGAAGCGGCCCAGCTCGCGGACCGTTACGTCCAGCTGTGTCTTGGCAAGAGCGTGCGAGTTTTCACATCCGTTGAAACGGCTGCGCATGGCCTGGGCCTCGGCCTTGCGCTTGCCGATCGTGCGACCGCGTTCGGCAGCGGGAATAACAAAGATGAATTGCTGCAGCGTGTATTCCGTGGCGCTTGGCTTGCGTCCGCCCTGCTGCAGAATCTTGGCAACGACTTCCTGCTCGGTCAGCGCCTTGGAGGACTGCTGGCGGGCCTGAAGCACACGTCCCCAGCCCATCTGCGTGCGGATGAAGTTCTTGAAATGATCGCGGGTCACGCCAGCCTGCGACAGGATCTGGTCGAGCTGCGCCGTCGAAAGCTTGTTCGACTGCGCGAAATTTGCATAGGCCTGGTTGACCATCTGGTCGTTGGCACCAACGCGCATACGGGCGATTTCCTGCAGGCGAAGCGTCTGGTCCACCATCTCCTGATTGGCAATCTCACGCAGGTTGCCCTTGCGACCCATGAGCTTCAGCAGCGCCACACGGCGGTCGATGTCGTAGCTGGTGATGGCGGTGTCGTTCACGATGTAACGAACTTCAGCGCCCTGGGCATATGCGGCAGAGGGGACAACGACAGGGGCGGTAATCACGACCGGCGCGAGTAACAGCGCGACCGCTGACAACGATGCTCTGAACCCGGCCCTAAACTTCAGATGTCTCATGCAACCCTCGATCAACGCTCCTGCGCTTCATGTTACTGTCCAGCATACACGAAACCGTGGCGAAATTACCGTTATTGAGCAAACGTATTGCTGCCGATTTCCCCAAGCGTACGCAAGGAAATATTGAAGCCGAAGCGGTTCTCGGTCTCACCGTTCTCACGTACCTGCGAGAAGGTCATCGTGTAGATGAAGCATTCGTCGCTATAGCCGAAGCCAAGGGCGTTTCTGGTGAGCTCGCTGTCCTGGATATTGTATGTAGCTGATCCGAATACGCGCCAGTTCTCGTTGAACTTCAGGCTTGCCGTCCCGGAGATCTCCTGGCGGTCCCGGTTGAAGCCATAGCCCGGCTGGGCCGCAATATAGGCGTAGCTGGCTGTGGCGGACACGTTCGAGATGTTTGCGCCAACCTTCAGCTCGTTGCGGCGAAGCTCGAAGGTTTCCTCGTCGAAGCGGGCGGATGTCGAAGCCGAAATGCCGAACGGGGTGGTGAAGCCGAGCATGGCGACATAGTCGGACCGGTCGGTCTCGAGGCCGGAGTAGGCGCCGACATTGACCAGATCAGGCTCGGCGAAGGAGTTTGTGCCTGCCAGGTGGAAGGACTGTCCGAACAGGCCCTGAGCGCTCCAGCCATTGCCGAAGCGGCCGGAATAGCGGATGCCTACGTTGGCACGGGTACCGCCTTCGATGCGGTCATAACCGGAGAACTTGTCGCGCTCGAACAGCGTGCTCGCATCGAACACCAGCGACTGGGCGTCTTCGTTCGGGATGCCCAGACGGCCCGCATAGGGCTCATCCGGCCGGACAAAGATCTGCCCCACAGGCTCCAGCACATGCGTCGAGCTTGCCGTTGAGAACAGGATCGGCCAGCGCATCTCAAGTCCTGCCGTCGCCATCGCGCGGTAGTAGTGGCTGCGGATTTCTTCCAGACCGCCTGCAAAAGCCTCCACCTCGGTAATCGCGCCGGGCGTGAGGTTCGCATGGATCGCATCACCACGGGCGTGGAGCAGGGGCGTAATGACCAGGCCGCCACCCGTGACGAAGGAGCGCTTCCATTCGGCTTCCGCAGAGAAGCGTGCCGACGTGCTCTCGAGGCCCGAGAGCTTGGTGCCGTACATCCCTTCCTTGCGGTTGATGCCCTGACTGTTCACGTCGAAGTTCAGCTCGCCACCCAGAACGGGTGCGCCGACTGTGTAGGAATAGTCGAGCGAGGGGACGACCACCGGCTGCTTTTCATGGCGGGCCGCGGAGCTCGAATCCAGGTAACGTTCCTGCACATGGAACTTGTAGGCGCGCAGGTCGAAATAATTCCGGTCGTTGAGGCCCGTGAGATAGATCGTCGAACGCTCGACGGCTTCGGAGAAACCTTCGATGCGATAGCTGCGCGAGAAGTTCTTGTCCGACTGGATAAGAATGTCCCAGCCCGCCTTCCAGCGCGGGTTGATCTGGAACTCACCCTTTGTGCCGATCATGCCGCGGTTCTCGACCGTGGAATCGACATAGGTATCGGGCCAGGCGCCCGGCCGCGCCTGATGGATGCCTGCGAGCTTCAGCGTGTAGCCGCCGTTGTTGAACTGCTGGCGCCACTCTGCCTCGAGCAGAAAGCCCTGCTTGGTATAGCCGGTGCCGGAGACGGTAAGGTCATATGTGGGCGAAAGCGCGAAGTAGTAGGGAACCTTCACGCCTACGCCGACCTCCGAGCCGCCAACGATGCTGGGCATCAGGAGGCCGGATTTACGCTTCACGGTTGGGTCGGCCACCTCGAAATAGGGCAGGTAGGCGAGTGGAATGCCGAGGAACTCGAAACGCGACCGCTCGAAGCGGATCGTCTTCGCCTTGCCGTCCCAGATCACGCGCTGGGCCTTGATCTGCCAGAGGGGAGGACGGTCGGGATGTTCCTCGCAGGGCTCGCAGGCCGTGTAGACACCCTTCACGAAGGTGGTGAGGTCGCCGCCGGTACGCTCGGCGCTCTCGGCCGCCATGTATGTGCGTTCCGTCGTCTCTACACGCAGGGCGCGAACAAAGCCGTCGCTGAAGTCGTCGGTGATGTCGATTTCTTCGGCGTAATACTTGTTGCCGTCCCGGTCGCGGATTTCCACACCGCCACTGGCGATCACGCGCGAGGTGTTGCGGTTGTAGGAGACACGCTGGGCGACGACATTGATGCCGCCATATTCAATCTGAACGCCACCGACTGCCGTCACGGTCCCGTTATCGAAATCATAGACGAGCGTGTCGCCTACCAGAATCATCTGCTGACCCGGGGGGACGTCTCCAACCAGCTCTTCAACCTGCGAATTGGCGATAGACATGGAGGCGGCAAGCGCGATCAGCGCCACGCCGGCTTTCATGCGCAGTCCGCGCTTCAGCGGGCTCAGAAGAGAGCTCTTTTGAGCGGGTACTGCCCCCAAGCTAGCCATCCTCCTTGAAAAGCAAGAAAGTTATTCCGAAAAACGTTGCAATTATAACCGGCGTCCATGCAGCGACCAGGGGCGGTACAACGCCCGACCCCCCGAATGCTTTCATAAGAACCGAAACGACATAAAGCAGAAAGCCGGCAAGTATTCCACCCAGAATCATCGTGCCGGATTGACCTAGTCGTGTAAAACGCATCGAAACTGTGGCAGCGATTAACGTCATCGCTATGAGCAAAGCCGGCAAAGCAACCAGCGAGTGAAACTGCGTGGCGAAGTTGCCGGCCCTGAGGCCAAGGGAGTCAGCCTCCCGAATCTTGAACGGAAGCTCAAAGATTGAAAGGGCTTGCGGGTCCAGAAGCTCCTGGCTCACGTATTCCGGACGCAGGTTGGTGGGTAGCTGCATGCTCGCCATGCGTTCAGACGGAACACCCTCGCGGTGGCGGATCGCCGTGGTAAGCTCCCAGTAACCATCCCGTAAAGTTGCGCTTTCAGCGTCCAGCCGTTCGACGATTCGGCCGTCCGCGCCGACCATGAGGAACACGGGGCGAACCAGTGTCGAGCCGTAGTCCTTGGTTGCATCAGCGCCGATGAAGGCCTCGCCATCCGCAGTCCGCTGCTTCAGCCAGCGCGTGGTCTCCGAATTGGCGAACGTGGTGGCACCGCGGACGTCGGCCTGCAGTGCCTGGGATCTTGAAAAGCCTGCCGCCGCAATCGGGTTCAGGATGAGGAGGGCGAGGAGGCCGAAGAGGAACGCCCCAAATGTAATCGGTGTCAGGAACTGCCAGGCCGAGATGCCGGCGGCGCGTGCGATGACCAGCTCGTACTTGCGGTTCAGACTGATTAGCGTCGCCATGGCGGCGATGAGGCCGATGAAGGGCACCGCCTGTTGCATCAGTATCGGGAGCTGGAGGGCCGCGACCGCAAGCGCCCAGCCCACGGAGTAGTTGTCATAGCCGCCCGCCCGTCCCGAGACCTCGGTGAAGGTGACGATGAAGACGAGCGCAGCAATGCCGATGAAGTTCCATGCGGCAATCGCACCGTAGCGGCGCAGGAAGTAGAGCCCGAGGGTCCGGCCGATCATGCCTGCTTCCTTTCAATGCTGAAGAGGCGAGCAATCCAGCTTCCGAGACGCTCGAGCCGTTCGCGATCCTTCTGCAACCTGCTCATCAGACGCTCCGTCCAGGCGCTTGGCAGTTCCATCGGCCTGTTGGTGGCGATGAACCAGATGCAGAGGCAGCTCATGCCGACGGGGATCGCATAGAGCATGAAGGAAAAGAACGGATTGGTCTCGGCAGCTCCGCCCGAATAGAAGCCGGCCCAGCGTACCAGCAGGCCGATGCCAAGCGCGGTCACCATCGGGTGCAGGCGGGCCTCGCGGAACGAGCGTGCATCGCCGGCAACCGCAAGGCCGATGAGTGCGAAGACGAACGGGTAGAGCCATTCGGACAGGCGCATGTGAAGCTCGGCGCGGAACAGCTGCGGATTGCTGAGGTTGAACCGGTCGCGCGGATCGGGATTCAGGAGATAGGTGAGGTAGTGATCCTTCGGGTGCAGGGTGGGCACGTTCGGGATGCCCTGCTGGAACTGCGAAAGATCAAGCGAGTAGGAGTCGAACTGGACGGTCGAAACATTGCCGCCGGAGGTCTGGCGCTGCAGGATGCCATCCTCCAGAACGAGAATGCTGTTTCCGTCGCGCTCGACCGTCGTGCCGCGCTGGGCGTGGTAGATGTACTTGGCTTCCTTGTCGCGGGTATCGGCCACGAAAATGCCGGCCAGCTGACCCTGAGGCAGACGCCTGGAGATCTGGACGAAAAGATCGTCCGAGATCTTGTAGAACACGCCTTCCTGCGCAACAGAGGTGATGATGTCGGCATTGACGTTGGCGAGCGAGGAGCGCAGCGCCTGGCGCGCATAGGGCTCAAGCGTGTTGTTGACGGCGAAGGAGGCAACACTTGCCAGGATCGCCAGCAGCAGCATGGGTCGCACCACCGTGGTGCGAGGAGCACCCGCTGCACTGATCACCACCAGCTCCGAGTCCTGGTTCATCGTGGCAAGCGTTTGCGAGACCGCGATGCCGATGGCGAAGGGGATGACGATCGGAATGATCGGAACGAGAAGGAGCGAGGCGATCTTGAAGAAGGCTGCGGCTGACTGGCCGCCACCGGAGACAAAGTCGATACGGTTCAGGACCTGCGTCGTCCAGGCAATCACCAGAACCCATGCCAGCGCGGCAAGGAAGATCGTGACGGTGCGCCGCAGGATGTACAATTCAATGACTTTCATGGGCGCCCTTGTTTCCGGTCTTAGTGGCCACTCTTTGACACGCAGCGCAATTGCGCCGGAGTGGTTACCGCACGTCCTTCCTAGTTGAAAGCCAATCATCTACCTTTTCAATTTCATTTTGAGGCTTCCCGAAATAATGAAATGGAAAGAAATAGGGTTAACGGTGTACTTACGTTGTTGCCATCGTGAGCTTACGCCCTGATCGCGCTTGCATTTGCCCGGCAGCCCATGTCAATTCGTTTGCAATAATTGAACACGCCTGGATCAGTTATTCATCGCATAGGAAAATCCATGACTGAAAGACCGACGCTGGCCTTCGCCAAGATCGCAGCTCCCAAGAAGGGGAGTGTCATTGTTCTGGTGCCTGAAGGAGGAGCGCTCTCCGAAGCGGCAAAAGCCTGCGATCCCGCCGGCATCCTGCCCAAGGTTTTTGCTGCCGCCGAGTTCCACGGCAAGTTTGCCAGCACGGTTGAAGCTCTCGTACCGCAGGGCACTGCCTACGACCGCATTACTGTAATCGGACTCGGCAAGGTTGCTGAACTGGATGAATACGCTTGGGTCAAGATCGGCGGCGTGGTTCAGGCGTCGGTGAAGGGCGCGGCCGAGGTTACTGTCGTGGCCGATGCGGTCGATGCGACGGTCGGCGGTCAGGAATCAGCCAACATCGGCCTCGGTATCCTGCTTCGCTCGCACAAGTTCGACAAGTACAAGACGAAGAAGGACGAGAACGGCAACGGCAACGGCAAGGCTGCAAAGAAGCCTGCCAAGATCA
>Ga0182741_1005081_pt1 | contig 12439 bp, 12 predicted proteins | sample eDN5th37CBELigOP_FD_128874 | JGI IMG/M metagenome (GOLD analysis project Ga0182741, IMG submission 128874) | Enriched Organic Plus compost microbial communities from Emeryville, California, USA - eDNA 5th pass 37_C BE-Lig OP (version 2) (version 2) ...
CCATCGAGACGGCGGTGGCCTCGATCAAGAAGGGCGCCTATGACTTCATCGAGAAGCCCTTCAAGTCCGACCGGCTGCTGCATGTGGTGGAGCGGGCGCTGGAAGCGGCGCGCCTGAAGCGCGAGGTGCGCGAGCTCAAGCTCAAGGCGGGCGATGACGGGGAGATGGTGGGCAATTCCTCCTCCATCTCCCAGCTTCGCATGCTGATCGAGAAGATCGCCCCCACCAACAGCCGCGTCTTGATCACCGGCCCCGCCGGATCGGGCAAGGAAGTGGCGGCGCGGCTGATCCATGCCCGCTCGCGCCGCGCCGGCAACGCCTTCGTGGCGGTGAACTGCGCCACCATGGAGCCGGACCGGATCGAGGCCGAACTGTTCGGCGTGGAGAGCGCCGAGGGCCCGCGCAAGATCGGCCTGTTCGAGCTGGCGCATAACGGCACGCTCTATCTCGACGAAGTGGCCGACATGCCGCTGGAAACGCAGGGCAAGATACTGCGCGTGCTGATCGACCAGACCTTCACCCGCGTCGGCGGCCAGACCCGGGTGCAGGTGGATGCGCGCGTGATCTGCTCCTCCACCCGCGACCTGCGCTCGGAGACCGAGGCCGGGCGCTTCCGCGAGGACCTTTATCACCGCCTCAACGTCGTGCCGGTGCGCGTGCCCTCGCTGGCGGAGCGGCGCGACGACATTCCGCTGCTGGTCAGCCATTTCATGAAGCGGCTCTCGGCGGCGGCGGGCCTGCCCATGCGCCAGATCGGCGACGACGCCATGGCGGTGCTGCAGACCCATGGCTGGCCCGGCAATGTCCGCCAGTTGCGCAACATCGTCGAGCGGCTCTTGATCCTGGCGGGCGACGATGCCGAGGCGATCAGCGCCGAGCTGCTGCCCGCCGACCTGGGAGCGCCCAATGGCGTCAATGGCGGGCGGCGCGCCAGCGACCTGGTGATCTCGCTGCCGCTGCGCGAGGCACGCGAAATCTTCGAGCGCGACTATCTGGTGGCGCAGATCAACCGCTTCGGCGGCAATATCTCCCGCACCGCCGCCTTTATCGGCATGGAGCGTTCGGCGCTGCACCGCAAGCTCAAGTCGCTGGGCGTGGGTTCGGCGCAAGGCTTCACGAATTGAACAAATGGCCCAGCCGCGCGCCCGCGGGGCGCGTCGCCTATGTCAACGGCCGCTATCTGCCCCATGGCGCGGCGGGCGTGCATGTCGAAGACCGCGGCCTCCAGTTCGGCGATTCCGTCTATGAGGTCTTCAACGTCTCAGGCGGCGTGCTGCTGGACGAGGGCGGGCATCTCGGCCGGCTGGAGCGCTCGCTGCGCGCGCTGTCGCTCGACATGCCGCTCACGCGCCCGGCCCTGCGGCTGGTGCTGCGCGAAGTCCTGCGCCGCAACCGGGTGCGGGACGGCATGGTCTATCTACAGGTGACGCGCGGCGCCTTCCGCCGCGACCATCCCATTCCCGAGCAGGCGGCGCGGCCGACGCTGATCGTCACCGCCCGCAGCAGCGATCCCGCCGCCGCCGCGAAGAAGCTGCGCGAGGGCATCACCGTCATCACCCAGCCCGACATCCGCTGGGGCTGGCGCGACATCAAGACGACTCAGCTTCTGCCCAATCTCCTGGCCAAGACCGCGGCGAAACGGGCCGGGGCGGGCGAAGCCTGGCTGGTGGACGATGACGGCTTCGTGACCGAGGGCGGCTCAGCCAATGCCTGGATCGTCACGGCGGCGGGCGATGTTGTCACCCATCCACTCGGCCGCGCCATCCTGCCGGGCGTGACCCGCAGCGTCGTGCTGGCGGCGGCGAAGGACGCCGGGATCGCCTTTATCGAGCGCAAATTCACGGTGGAAGAAGCCCGCAAGGCGCGCGAGGCCTTCATCACCTCGGCCTCCGGCGCGGCGGTGCCGGTGCTGGCCATTGACGGCCACCCCATCGGCGATGGCACGCCCGGGCCGCTGACGCGCAGGCTGCAGGCGCTCTATGCCCGCAAAACAGGCACCTCTCCAAATAGCTGACGTTGCGTCATTTCCCTCTTTCGCAAATGCAGCAATCCGGTATGCTGACTCCCGCGCATATCCCCGTGCGCCACGAAAAATGGGTCAACCCATGAGCGAAAAACAACAGAATCTGCAGGACACGTTCCTCAACGCCGTCCGCAAGTCCAAGTCGGCGGTGACCATCTTCCTGGTCAATGGCGTGAAACTGCAGGGCAATATCACCTGGTTCGACAATTTCTGCGTTCTGCTGCGCCGCGACGGCCAGTCCCAGCTCGTCTACAAGCATGCCATCTCGACGGTGATGCCGCTGGGACCGATCCAGCTTCAGGACGAACCGGGCGACGCCTGACATTGGCCAACGCCAAGTCCAGCCGGCGCACGGCGCTGGTGCTGCATGTCGAGCCCAAGTCGCGCGGCGCCCGGGCGCTGCGTGACGCCGAGGCGCGCCTGGCGGAAGCCGTCGGCCTCACCGCCGCCATCCATCTGGATGTCGCCTGGGCGGGGATCGCGCCTTTGGCGCGGGCGGTGCCTGCGACGCTGCTGGGCAGCGGCAAGGTGGCCGAGATCGCGGCCATCGCCAAAGAGCTCGAACCCGAGATCGTGATGGTCAATGCCGCGCTGACGCCGGTGCAGCAGCGCAATCTGGAGAAGGCCTGGGGCACCAAGGTGCTCGACCGCACGGCGCTGATCCTGGAAATCTTCGGCGAACGCGCCCGCACCCGGGAAGGCGCATTGCAGGTCGAGCTGGCGCATCTCAACTATCAGCGTTCGCGCCTGGTGCGGTCCTGGACCCACCTTGAGCGGCAGCGCGGCGGCTTCGGCTTTCTGGGCGGTCCGGGCGAAAGCCAGATCGAAAGCGACCGGCGCCTGATCTCCGAGCGCATCGTGCGGATCAAAAAGGAGCTGGAGCAGGTCAAGCGCACCCGGGGCCTGGGCCGCCAGGCGCGCAAGAAGGTGCCGTATCCGGTGATCGCGCTGGTGGGCTACACCAATGCGGGCAAGTCCACCCTGTTCAACCGGCTGACCGACGCCAAGGTGCTGGCCAAGGACCTGCTCTTCGCCACTCTCGATCCCACCATGCGGGGGCTGAAGCTGCCGGGCGGTACGCGGGTGATCCTGTCCGACACGGTGGGCTTCATCGCCGACCTGCCGACCGAGCTGGTGGCGGCCTTCCGCGCCACGCTGGAGGAGGTGCTGGAGGCCGACGTCATCGCCCATGTCCGCGACGCCGCCCATGAGGAGAGCGCGGCGCAGAAGGCCGATGTGCTGGCGATCCTGGCCGAGCTGGGGGTGCCGGAGGACCGGCCCATCCTGGAGGTGCTGAACAAGACCGACCTGCTGGAGCCGGGCGCACGCCGGGGGCTGGAGGCGCAGAGCGGGAAGGGTGGCGTCTATGCCGTCTCGGCGCTGACCGGGGCCGGAATCCCGGCGCTTCTGGCGGGTTTCGAGGCCGCCGTGACGCGTGAAAACATCGCCGCCACCCTTAAACTGGATGCCGAAGACGGGCAGGCGCTGGCCTTCGCCTATCGCCACGCCCAGGTGCTGGACCGCCGCGACCGGGCCGGAAAGATCAATCTTTCCTTGCGCATTTCTCCACAGGACCGCGCCCGGTTCGAGAATCGGTTTGCCCAGAAAATCGTGTTTCAAGAAGGCATTGCCGCGCAATTCTGATGTGGATCTTTAAGTCCACATATCCACTCCGACTTTGTGCCGCTTGCTGAAAGTTGGACGCCGCTCATCCTTCGACAGCCCAGGATGAGGGCGGCCATGAGGGAGTAGTGTGGGGGCCGGTCAGGCCAACTTCTCCGCCGCCTTGGCCTCCTGCCACAGCGCCTCCATCTCTTCCAGGGAAGCCTCAGCGGGGCTTGAGCCCCGGGCCGCCAGCGCCGCCTCGATATGGCGGAAGCGGCGTGTAAACTTGGCGTTGGCCCGGCGCAGGGCGGCTTCCGGGTCCACCTTCAGATGCCGGGCCAGGTTGGCGACGACGAAGAGCAGATCGCCCAATTCCTCCTCGCGTTCCTCCTGGGTCGGTGCCTCGGCCACCTCGCGGGCTTCCTCAGCGAGCTTGACCAGAACGTGCTGGGTATTGTCCCAGTCGAATCCGACGCTTGCGGCGCGCTTTTGAAGCTTCTCGGCGCGCGTCAGCGCGGGCAGGGCGGCGGGCACATCGTCCAGCACTCCGGCCAGTGCCTTGGCCTTGCGCTCCTCGGCCTTAAGGCGTTCCCAATGGGCCTTCTGGTCCTCGGCGCTGGGCTTGGCGTCTTCGCCGCCGAAGACATGGGGATGGCGGCGGATCATCTTGGCGGTGACGGCTTCGACCACGTCGCCGAAATCGAACAGCCCCAGTTCCTCGGCCATGCGGGCATGGAACACGGCCTGGAAGAGCAGGTCGCCCAGCTCGCCCGGCAGCGCCGCCCAGTCCTTGTCCGCGATGGCGGACGCGACCTCATAGGCTTCCTCGATGGTGTAAGGCGCGATGGTCTCGAAGGTCTGGTCGCGGTCCCAGGGGCAGCCGCCGGGCGACCGCAGCACGCGCATGATCTCGACCAGGGTGGCGATATCGCGGGAGGGCTTGAGAGTCGTCATGGGTGGAAGGTTAGGGCCGCGCGGAGGCCGCCGCGCCGGCCATTTCGCCTCAGTCCGGTTTTGGCGATTATATACTTGACAAATGCAAGGATAGGACTAAGTTATGCTCCATAAGGAGTTAGCCCAATGACCGCCGGTCTGCCGATCCGCTTCCGAGACGAAAATGCCGCAAGAAAACATCTCGAAGCCCTCCAGTGGCCGGATGGCCCGGTTTGCCCGCATTGCGGTGTCATTGGCCGTTCCAGCCGCATCAAGGGCGGACGCCCCGGCCTGCTGTTCTGTGGCGACTGCCGCCAGCAGTTCACGGTGACGGTTGGGACCGTCTTTGAACGCTCCAAAATCCCCCTGCACACATGGCTCTATGCCACCCACCTGCTTTGCAGCAGCAAGAAGGGCATCAGCAGCCACCAGCTAAGCCGTATGCTGGGCGTGACCTACAAAACCGCGTGGTTCATGACCCATCGCATCCGCGAGGCTATGAAGCCTCTGGAAGGCTCTGAGCCGCCGCTGGGTGGCGAGGGGCAGGTGGTTGAGGCGGACGAGGCCGAACTTGGCAAGTCGCCTAAATCCCGCTCCAAGGGCCGCAAGCACAATCTCAAGTTCGTCTCGCTGGTCGAGCGCGGCGGGCGTGTCCGCTCGCGCAAGATCACCGGCAAGGACAAGCCGATCACCCTGGACATTAACGCCGCCCTGTATGCCAACGTGGACCCCGCCAGCGTCCTGCACACCGATGGCGCGAAGCACTATCGCTATACTCGCTTCAACCTGACCCATGAGGCGGTGGACCATAACCAGCAGTTCGTCCGTGACGGCAAGCTGGCCCCGCGTGTCCACACGAACAGCGCCGAAGGCTATTTCTCGGTTTTCAAGCGCGGTCTGGTCGGCACCTACCAGCACATGAGCGAACAGCACCTAGAGCGCTATCTGGCTGAGTTCGATTTCCGTATGAGTCACCGCGCCAAGCTGGGCTACACCGATGACATGCGCACCGATAAGGCGCTGGAAGGCATCGCCGGGAAGCGCCTGACGTATCGGCGGATTAACGGCACCCAAAACCCTCAGGCAGCGAACGCTTGATTTCATCCGCTGGCGAAAGGCGAGGGGCTATGAAATCAGCCCTTTCCGCCGTCCGCCTTGGAAGGGGTTTTGGAGGATGAAGCACCGTCCCGACTCGCCTTAGGCTTTGCCTTGGGCGTGAAGGGCTTGGGTGGCGTTTTCAGCATCCGCCTCAAAACGTCATCTTCGCTGGGGGTATCAGCCATGGCAATTCTCACTCTAGATGCGGACAAATTAACGCGAACGGTCCAAATCAACAATGAAGCCAAATACTACGAGGCTCTCGGAGCGTTTATCCACGAATTTTCCGTTGTCGAGTTTGCAATTCACGGCTTGCTGGCTAGAAGAGCAGGTGTTGACGCCAACACCGCTAACGCTTTGTTTTCCGGCATTACCGTTGATAAAGCGCCTGATTTCGTCCGACGCTTAGCCGAGGCTAGGACTGGTAGCAGGGAGGTCGAACCCGAACTTGAAAGTGCTTTTTCGCAACTAACGATCATCAATAAAGCGCGAAACGAAATCATTCATTACGGCGCCCATGTAAAAAACGGGGACGCACGATACGTCTCGACTAGGTCAAAAGCGGTTACTCTAAAGAAATCAACGCTTCGGGCGGTTTCTCCAGAAATTCTCGGTCAAATGAGACTGGATGCCATAAAGCTGCACATCACCTTTTCCGTTTTTGGACAGACGGCAGAAGAAGCGTTGCGGGACGTTTTTGCGCCTGATTTAGCAAAGCCATGGCAATATAGACCCCACCAGCCAGATCGTCAGGATCAGGAGGGAACGGGCGCGAAAGCGCCTCGGAAATCAAAGAGGCACCGGCGCGGCGCATCTCCGGAGTCAAGGTAATCTCGCGCTTCATTACGCGCTCCTAGCGGGCGGTCCCCATACGAAAATTGAGGCGACGGTGTATCGGGGACCACCCGGAACCCTGACGGGGCAGGCTGTCCGGACCATCCGGGGCCTGCGTTTGTCAGGTACACTATCGCCCCGGTTTTTCGTATAAGTAATATTATGGGAAATTTTGGGGCGATTATATACTTGACTTAGCGACCCCCCTAGGAGTCGATTGGCCCTGACAGGCCGTCACCTAGGGTTTCGCGGGTCAGAACCGGGAGCGGTCTCGGGTATGTATCGCCAATATTTCCCTGAGACCGCTCCCGGAAAGGACCGGCTATGGCCGGGTCATTTGCCAAGGAGCCGCGCCGTCTCCGCTTCGATAGCCATGACGATGCCCTCAACTTTGCCAATAAGAGTGTTGAGGACAGCCGTCGCTTGTTGGCCCGCAACAAGCTCACCCTCCGTGAACGTTATCTCAAAGGCAGTCTTGAACTTGTACTTGAGTTTCGCCTCTCTGGAGAGCCGCGCGACTATGTATTCGTTTTTCGTGCCATCCCACTTCATAATGATGGTGCCGGGACCGCCCTCGATAATCATTTCTTCGGCATCGACGTAGGGAACGTTAAGGGAGATGCCAAGGACGATTTGATGCTTGTTAATGCCGGACAACTTACTGAGAGCGTACAAAGCATCATCCCCTCCCAAGTAGGGCTTAAATGCTTTTATGAGCGCCCGAACCTCGCCCGGGATGGGTGGGCCGCATTTCTTCTCGGTAACTGGCGCGAGTTCCGATTCAAAGCGAACAAATGGAAAGTAAAAACCATCAAGGTCGTCAGCGCCAAAACTGGCCGCAGCAGCGCTAACCGCTTGATCGAGGGCGTGCCGGAGATTATTGACAGCGTCAGAAAGGACCGTGCGAAAGCCGCTGGGTATCTTCTTTGTGAATATCCTTTTGTAGATTACCTCGCCGCTCTCCGCGTCAATCTCTTGGACTGGGGCGCTAGTGCCACCAGCGAAAAAGGCTTTGCGTCGCGTATTAAAATCGGCAAGGTTTTCTTTAGCCCTCTCGATAAGCAGTTTTGGCCCCTCAAAGGCGTCAAATTCGGTGTCACCCATGAGCGATAAGCCCGATCAGCTTAGTGAAAAAGAAACCGCGCGCCGCCGTGACGCTGCCATAGCAAAGATGCTGGCAACGCCTCCGCAGCCACGTACGGCTAAGAAGAAGCCGAGTCCCAAAAAGCGCAAAGCGAAAAAGGCCGGCTAAGGCTTTCGCCCCAGCCGGTCCAACAGGTCGAGAATCAGTCGGAGTTTTGCGCGACCTTTCAGGTAGTCGCTGCCTGTAGTTAGCCTACCTGTCGATAGGTGAGCCGCTTGCCTTCCGCAGCCTTCACGATAGCGGCGGTGCGGGTCAGGTCATTGAAGCCCAGCTTGGTCCGGGTATTCATCCTGAAATCGAACTCTGCCAGATAGCGCGGCAGATGGGCCTCGGAAACGTGGTGGTAGGTGCCGACCAAACCGCGCTTCACGAGGCTGAAATAGCCTTCCGCGCTGTTGGTATGGACCGCAGGCTTGTTGCCGTCAGCCGGGATCACGTAGGTCTTGTTGTGATCGACCGAGGCGCGATCAGCCGACAAGGGATAGCCCTTGTAAAACTGCGCGCCATCCGTGTGCATGGTGCTGGCGGGGTCGATATTGGCCTTCACGGCGGCGCGGACAGCCGACATGTTGCGCCCGTCGATCACGGCAGAGCGAACCTTGCCGTTACGCTCGACCAGGGCCACGAACTGCTTGTTGTTGGAACGCTTGCGTCCACCCAGCACCTTGGTCTTGCGGGAAGGGGCAATCTCGGTTTCGTCCACTTCAACAATCTTGCCTTCACCGCCCACGGGGCCAGCGTCAGCAGCCGGGGCCATGGCTTCCCGGATACGGTGGGCCATGAACCAAGCGGACTTGTAGGTGATGCCCAGCATCCGGTGCAGCTGGTGGGCGGAAATGCCTTTCTTGCTCGCCGCCATCAGGTGGGTAGCCAGCAGCCACTTGTGCAGGGGGATATGGGACCGCTCCCAGACCGTGCCGGTGCGGACCGTAAACTTGCCCCGGCAGTCCGGGCACAGGAACATTCCGGCCTGCGTAGCGCCTTCCATCTTCTTCGGGCGGTCAGCGCCGCACAGGGGGCAAGTCACGCCCTGAGGCCACCGGGAGGCTTCCAGATGCGCTACGGCAGCGGCCTCGGTGGTGAAGATGGGGTTGGTCAGGTCACAGGTCATTTCAGGCTCCTTACCCAGCAAATCTAGGGTTTGGGGCCTGCTAAGTCAAGTATATAATCGCCAATTTTGGCGGTCGCAGCCGGTGGACAGCGGGCGGCGGCCCGTATGTACTTGTGCCCATGACCCAAGATTCCAGTTCCAGCGACATGAAGTACCGCGCCGAGGAAGCCCTGAGGAAGAAGCTGGCGGCTGCCGGCCATTCCCATGGCGACGCCAAGGCGCCGGACAAGACCGGCGCCAAGCCCGCCAAACGCCCCAAGTCGCGGATCATCCGCCATCAGGGCCGCTGACGCGCCTCAGGCCTTGGGGCGGACCACGAAGCGGCTGAGCGCGCTGGCGGCCGCCGTGAAGTCCGGCGCTTCCTTCAGCGCCCGCTGATAGTCGTAATAAGCCTCCGGGATGCGGCCCATCCGCTCATAGGCGATGGCGCGGTTGTAATAGGCCAGCGCCGGCTCGGACGGACCCAGCTCGATGCCTTTCTGGATGTCGGCCAGCGCCTGGTCGAACTGCTGTAGCGTGATATGGGCGACGCCGCGGTTGATATGGGCGTCGGCCTGGCCGGGCATGATGCGCAGCGCGTTGTTGAAGTCGTCCATCGCCGCCTGCACGCGCGAGAGCTTGTGCAGGATGACGCCGCGATTGACCAGCGTGGCGACACGGTCGTTGATCAGCAGCGTGCCGTTCAGCGCCAGATTGCAATGGGCGATGCCCGCGATGGAATCCAGCCCCGTCTTGGCGGCCTGGTAGCAGGCCCGTTCCGGCCCTTCGCCCACCACGACCATCGCATTGGCGAAGGCTGCCGTGGCGGTGAAAGACATGCCCATCAGGGCCAAGGAGAACACCAGAGGCTTCATGGCTTGATCCTTCCTGCGGCGGCTGACAGGCCGGTCCGCAGGCCCTTTCTAACACAAGTTTACACAGAAATCCCCTAGCCTGCCTCCGGCTTTTCCTATTGAATATAGGCAACCACCAGACCAACAGGGGTAGGAAAATGCGTAAGTTGAAAATGGCGGCGCTCGCGGGCGCTGCGGTGATGCTCGGTTTCGCGGCCGTGGGCTCTTACGCCCAGAACGCGCCTGCCCCCGGTGGCGCGCCCGCCGCGGGCGCTCCTGCCGCCGGTGCCCCCGCCGCAGGCCGTGGCGCCGGGCGCGGAAACTTCCAGCGCGTGGTCAAGTTCGCTTGGGCGCCCAAGCCGGTCAAGCCCGCGGGCTGGACGGGCGTGAACAAGCCCGTACACCGCATCGCCGACATCCTGGCCGCCCACAAGGGCCAGGCGCGCTGGACGCAGGAAATCGTCCGCGATCAGGACTATAGCGGCAAGTGGATTTCGATGGCGCCCGGCGACCGGCAGGCGCCGCAATTCTTCGCCGACGACCGCGTGATGATGGTGGTCTATTCCGGCCAGTTGCGGGTCTCGATCGAGGGCCAGGAGCCGTTCGTCGCCGGGCCGGGCTTCCTGGTCCAGGTCCCCTACCGCAACACCTACAGCCTGGAAGTCGTGGGCGACCAGCCGGCGGTGCGCTTCGAGGTGAACGGCGTGGATCGCCTGCCCTTCCATCCCACCACCCAGACAGCCAATGACAAGCCCGCCGATCCGAAGGGCTTCGTCATGACGCGCATCAGCTGGTCGGGCAATGGCGACACCTACAGCAATCCCAATCCCAACAGCACCAGCAACACCCGTCCCTATCTCGACTTCAACAAGGAGATCGTGCAGGGCGGCGGCCGCGGCGGCGCCTTCGTCTCCGAGAACGGCAATTTCATGAACATCATCAATCAGCCGGGGGCGCCGACGCCGCCGGACACCAATTTGGGCCACTGGCACACCGACTATAACGAGTTCTGGTACATCGCCCAGGGCCGGGTGGACTATAAGATGGAAGGCATCCCGGTGTTCAGCGCCACCGTGGGCGATGTCGTCTATGCGCCGCAGGGCCTCTATCATCGCGCCAGCGGCGGCGGCACCGGCATGTCCACCCGCATCGCCATCAATCCGCGTCCGGCGGGCATGCACAATTATCACGAGACCGCCGACGCGCGCCAATAAGCGGCGTTCTGCGACGAAACAACGGGGCGGGCGCGCGGGCGTCCGCCCTTTTTCTTTGTCAGATTTTCTTCGTCAGAGCGCGACGGTCATGCCGTCATAGGCTGGCTCCACGCCCGGCGGCAGCGACGCCTTCAGCGTCTCGTAATCCAGATCGACATGCATGTTGGTGAGGATGGCGCGCCTGGGTTTCACCCGCGCGATCCATTCCAGGGTGCGCCCGACATGGGCATGGCTGGGATGCGGCTTGTGGCGCAGGGCATCCACGATCCAGCATTCCACCCCGTCCAGGGCCTGAAAGGCGGCCGCGTCCAGCGCGTCGGCGTCGGGGCAATAGGCCAGCGGCCCGAAGCGGAAGCCCAGGCTGCGGATGCGGCCATGGCCGACGCCGAAAGCCAGCACCGGAATGCCGGCGATGACGAATTCGCGGAACGGCTCGTGAATCTCATGCGCGTCGAGGATGGGCGGATAATCGCTGCCCGGCGGCGTCTGGAAGCAATAGCCGAACTTGGCGCGGATGCCCGCAAGGCCCCGCGCATCGGACCACAGCCCGATGCGCTGCCGGTTCAGGAGATAGAGCACGCGCAGATCGTCCAGCCCGTGGAGCTGGTCGGCATGGTCATGGGTGATAAGGACCCCGTCCAGCGCCGTCACCCGCGCTTCGAGCAATTGCTCGCGCAGATCGGGCGAAGTGTCCACCAGCAGCCGGGATTCGCCTTGCGTCACCAGAATGGAGCAGCGGCGGCGGCGGTTCTTCGGATCGGCCGGATCGCAGGCGCCCCAGTCGCCCGCGCCGTCCGGCCCGCCCAGCCGCGGCACGCCGCCGGAGGAGCCGCAGCCCAGGATGCGCACCTCCAGCGTCATTGCGGGCGTTTCGCCTTGGCGAACAGGCGGAAGAAATTATCGGTGGTGGCGGTGGCGAGCGCGTCCGCCGTCACGCCTTTCAATTCCGCCAGCATGGCGGCGGTGTGCACCACAAAGGCGGGCTCGTTGGTCCGGCCCCGGTGCGGCACCGGCGCCAGGAAGGGCGCGTCTGTCTCCACCAGCAGCCGGTCCAGCGGCACGGATTTTATCACCGCGCGCAGCGCGCCGGAATTCTTGAAGGTGGCGATGCCCGACACCGAAATGTAAAGCCCCAGCGCCAGTGCCGCATCGGCCAGCTTCTGGGTGCCGGTGAAGCAATGGATCAGGCCGGTGAAGGCCCCCTTCCCCATCTCGTCCTCCAAGACGGCGATGGTGTCGTCATCGGCATCGCGCGTGTGCACGATCACCGGCAGCCCGGCCTGCCGCGCCGCCGCGATATGGGCGCGGAAGCTTGCGATCTGCGGCGGGCGCGGACTGTGCTCGTAATAATAGTCGAGACCCGTCTCGCCGATCCCCACCACTTTGGGATGGCCGGTGTGCGGCAAGAGCGGCGCCGGATCGGTCACCAGCTCCTTGCCCGATTCATGCGGATGGGTGCCGACGCTGCACCAGACATTGTCGAAACGCTCTGCCACCGCCAGCACGCCCGGGAAACGCGCCAGCTCGGTGCCGATGGTCACCATCGCGCCCACGCCCGCCGCGCGGGCGCGCGCCACCACGGCATCGGCATCGGCGGCCAGCTCCGGAAAATCCAGATGGCAATGGCTGTCTATGAGCATCAGA
>Ga0182741_1005083_pt1 | contig 12428 bp, 13 predicted proteins | sample eDN5th37CBELigOP_FD_128874 | JGI IMG/M metagenome (GOLD analysis project Ga0182741, IMG submission 128874) | Enriched Organic Plus compost microbial communities from Emeryville, California, USA - eDNA 5th pass 37_C BE-Lig OP (version 2) (version 2) ...
TCAGTGAACTGAACGCGCACGCAAAACGCCGTGCGACCATCTGCCGTGCGTGCCGGCTCGGATTGGGCCCGGCAGTAATCCCCCAGGTTCACGATCGGGCCTGAATAAGCCGGCGGGAACAGAACAGCCGAACCGGTGGCGATCAGCTCAGCCGGCGTCCACGCGCCCGCCTGCGGGGTCAAGGTCAACGTCGCCGCCACCGCTGCGACTGCAGTCCCCGCGATCCGCTTCATTCTCACGTTTACATCACTCCATTCCGACCCGCCCGAATTGCCGGGTCCAGGAAAATGTCGCGGATCCCCGGAGTGACGTTACACAACCAAACTCTCGCCAGGATTACTCGTTAAAATCACTGAAACACAATCAATTACGCCACCTTGAAGATTTCACCAATAGCGAATCGGACCGTCGCGCCGTGGCGGGCACTTCAGCAAGACCAACCAGCCCGACTCCGAACATGACCACGACGACGGTACATATCCGGTCATGCCACAAACCTTCGCGCCGCCGCCAGTACCGTCGGACCGACATCGCCCAATTGCCCTTCACGCAGCACCAACGCCGGCGGCTGGTCGTCGAGAATCGGGTTCGAGTCCTGGAACCAGGCCTGGGCCACGGCGGGAGTGTCGCGTTCGACGATCATGCGCGCGGCGCGGTAGGCGATACGAAGTCGTTCGACATCGATGCCGTTGTCGATGACGCGCGTGCCGTCGGCCCATTGATGGACGGTACGAGTCTCCGCTACTCCCCGATGTAGGCCACGAGCTCGGCTCCCAGCATGTCTCGAAGAGCGCCGACCAGTTCGGACTGCGTCATACGAGCCGCTTCGTTGTACGCGGCGAGATCCGGCTTGGGGTGCGCGGGCGTCATGGCATCCACCTCCTGGTCACAGGGTGACCCACATGATCGATGACGTCCATCATTTCAACGCTTTTCGTGTGGTGGCCGATCGGTGGGTGGAGGCGCATTCGGCCCCAGCCGTACTCGGCTGTCGATGCGCCGCCGGCGCCGGACTCGGACCGTGCGACCATGTCCGGCGTGCTTATGAATCGGGCCTGCGCGGCCCTGGCGTCGTTCGGGCTGCTCGCGATTGCTGGATGCAGTTCCCCCGAACCCCCTGCCGGTCGGACCGAGATCGTCGATCTCGGCGGGCGGCAGAGCCTCGACTTGTTCGTACCCGAGGGCTGGTATCTCGAGAGCATGGACGGCGCGGAGACGGCCGCCGATCCCCCGGGTGACAGGCTCTTCGTCCTGGCGGACGAAGCGCGGTTGCCTCGGCAGATCCTGGACGGCGCGATCGCCGGTGATCCGAGCGAGGAATTCGACCGGCTCACCGGGCAGGGCGCTGCGGTATCCGTCGTGATCTCCGTTCCGGGCTCCTGTGCGGAGATCGAGAGTCAGGTCGACGAGCTGGACGCGACCTGCGCGGAGCTGATGCCCACGGCCCATACGGAGACGGTGGACGACGCGTTCGGAACGACGGCATCGGCGGGGTCCGTCCCGGCATCGGCTTCACCGGGCGTCGCGTGGCTGTACAGCGCGGTGACGCTCGGCAACGACGAATGTGTCGGGGTGGCACTCCAGAAGTTCTCGGAGGAGGACACGGCCGACACCGACCGGGAACAGCTGGTCACGATCGCGAGGTATTCCGGCGTCACCGGATGATCCGGCGCCCGCTCGAACGCGACGACGGCGCTCACCACCGGGAAACAACGCGCACCTCCGCCTGTGACGCACAGCACTTTTCCGGAGAAATCCCGCCCTGACCTGCTGTTTCACAGAGGGAATCCGGAAGGCTGACATCTTTTCTCGATCCGACGGGAACCTTTCGGGGTCCGGCTCTCTCTTACCTGTGTCAGTCACCGAGACACCGAAAGAGAGCACCGACGATGGCTACCTACTCCTCGCGCAACAACTCCTCCGACCGCGCCGCTTCGGAGTCGAACGCCGGCACGCAGGCGGATTCCTCCTACGGCTCGCAGTCCTCCTACGACGGCAGCACCTCCTACGGTTCGTCCTCGGCCAACCAGTCGGGCTCGACCAGCTACGAGTCCTACGAGCGTTATGAACGCTACGACAGCTCGGGCTCGACGAGCAGCGACGCGTCCTACGGCTCGACCGACAGCTCCAGCTCGGGCAGCTCCTACGGCTCGGCGGCGACGAACTCCAGCAGCTCCGAACGTGCCGCCGCGGACAGCCGGTCCTCCTCGGCCGGCTCCTCCTCGGCTGAGCCGGTCGCGCTCGACGAGTACACCCTCAGCGACGGCACCGAGGTCGTCGACTACGACACCGACGGGGACGGGCGGGTGGACCTGTCGACCCTCGACTTCGACGGCGACGGCAGGACCGACGCGCAGATCGTCGACACCGACGGTGACGGCGCCGCGGACCTGATCCAGCTCGACCGCGACGGCGACGGCTACGTCGACGCCGCGGCCGGCGACCTCGACGGCGACGGCAGCCTCGACCTGGCCGTCTTCGACCAGGACGGCGACGGCGAGGTCGACGTGACGGTGGACCTGCACACCGGTGCGGTCGACTACGACGGTGACGGCATCGCCGACGACTACGTCGACGTCTCCGCCTTCCAGACCGAGACCGGTTCGACCGACAACTCCGATCTGGTCTGACGTTCGACCGATTCACCGACGAGGGACGAAGGAGCAGGCGATGACCCCGCAGATCCGCGAGCGGATCGACGAGCTGATCGCAGCAGCGGACGTCGCAGCGGACGGACCGGAACGCGCCGCGGTGACCGCGCAGCTGACCGCACTGGATGTGGAGCAGCTGACCGCGGCACCGGGCGACCGGTTCGATCCGAGCCGTCACCGCGCGGTGGCGGTGACGCCGGCGGCGTCGCCGCAACAGGAGAACCTGATCGCGGCGACGATCCGGCCCGGCTGGTGCCATCGGGGGCAGATGCTGCGCTACGTCGAGGTGCGGGTGCAGGTACGACCGGCGCAGTACCCGACTGTGGGGTCGGCGTGACACCCACCGACGGGTGCCGGCGAGGCGCCGCTATAGGCTCCGGGACGGTCACCGCGCCGTTCATGCAGGTGATGGGGGTTCCAATGCGAGAGGCACGGTCACGATGAGTTGGGTTCTGGCGATCGACTTCGGTACGTCGAACACGTCCGCAGCGCACCGGATCGGTCCGGATCGGGTCGAGTCGCTGCCGCTGAGCCACACCTCCAACCTGATGCCGTCGTCGGTCTACCTCGACCACACCGGCGCGATCCTCACCGGTGACGTGGCCATCAACCAGGCCATCGTCGACCCGGCCGGGTTCGTCGCCTACCCCAAGACCCACGTCGCCGTCGGCGCGGTGATGGTCCGCGGCCAGGACGTCCCGGCCGCCCAGCCCATCGCCGCGGTGCTGCGCACCGTCTACAACCAGGCCCTGCCGCGGCACAACAACCAGCCCCCCGCCGAGGTGGTGCTCACCCACCCCGAGGCCTGGTCCCAGCGGGAACTCGACGTGCTGCGTCAGGCCGCGTCCCTCGCCGGACTCGGCGGCAACGTCTCGCTGATCTCCGAACCGCGGGCGGCGGCGTTCTACTACTCGCGGCAGCACGACGCGAAGATCGTCAAGGGCTCGACCATCGCGGTGTTCGACTTCGGTGGCGGCACCCTCGACATCGCCGTGCTCACCGCCACCAGCGAGTGGACCTTCGAGGTCATCCGCGCCGGCGGCGACAACACCCTCGGCGGCAAGAACCTCGACGCCACCATCGCCCGCTGGGTCGACGAGCGTCTGCGCGACGACGACCCGGACCTGGCGCAGTGGCTGCGCACCCCCGACGGTCTCGACGCGCGCCGCACCCTCGACGATCAGATCCGCCGCGCCAAGGAGCTGCTGTCGGAGCATCCGTCGGCGACGATCCGGGTCACCGGCAACGGCGCCGATCTGACCTTCACCCTCACCCGCGACGAGTTCGAGCAGCTCATCGAACCGCAGATCACCCGCGCGGTGCAGCTCGCCGGTCAGGTGCTGCACGAGGCCGGGGTGGACCGCAACAGCCTGCAGGCGTTGTATCTGACCGGTGGCTCGTCCCGTATCCCGTATGTGCACCGGCGGGTGTCGGAGCTGGGCACCATCGCCACCCTCGACGACCCGAAGACGGTCGTGGCGAAGGGTGCGGCCGGGTTCGTCGCCGGTGGGCGCACCACCGAGCCGGCCGCCGAGCTCGACACCGAGGTGTTGCGTCCGGGATCTCCGCGTCCGGGCACGCCCCGACCCGGCGCTCCCCGCCCGGTTGTCCCTGTGGGTCAACCGAATCCGGCACCGTCTTCCGAAGGGTCGCGACCTTCGCGGGCACTGGTCGTGGCCGGTGGTGCCGTGCTGGCGGTACTCGTCGCCGCCGGGGCCGTGTTCGGGCTGACCCGCGGAGGTGGCAGTCCCGATGCGGACGCAGCCGCGACTACCGAGCCCACGGTGACAGCGGCGTCGGCGGAGGGCGGTGTGCCCCCGGCGACCTCGGATTCGGCATACCAGAGCGAGACCACCGACGACGTGATGGCGTTGCTGCCGACGAAGCTGATCACCGGGTCGAGTTCCTGCGACAAGGCCGGCTTCACCACGGAGGGGGCCCTGGAGGTGCGGTGCCTGATCAACCGCAACTCGAGCCTCGGCAAGACCCTCGGGATGGAGCAGTCCGACTACGAGGCGGTCCGGGCGTTCCGCGACGACCAGTACGCCCGGTCGAACTTCATCCGGACCCGCGACGCCAAGAACGACAACGTCACGCTCGTCTCGTCGGACGGCAATCGCATCGTCGACTACGACCCCCAAGACGGCGGCTCCGTCTACTTCACCGTCATCGACCGTTCCACGGGCCTGGTCGCGACCTTCTCGTCGGAGCTCGAGCGCGGTAAGACCCTGCTCACCGAACTCGGTTGGGATTCCTGACCTTTCCTTTTCTCTCCCACTTTCCCTGATTCGTTCTCGAGGAGTTCTGTCATCATGCGTCTCTCACGTACCGGTCGCGCCGTGCTGGTGCTGGCCGCCACCACCTCCGTGGTCCTCGCAGGCTGCAGCTCGAACAGCAACGACACCGCTGCCGCCGAGCCCACCACGGCCGAACAGACCACCGAGGGTGTGGATCTCGCCGCGCTCGACACCGGCGAGTACAACACCGAACCCCGCGACTTCGTCGCGATGGGCATGTCGGCCGAGGACTTCGGCGATGCGGTCGAGGCCCAGCGTCTCGCCGAGTTCGTCGTCCATCCCCACGACATCGACCCCGTCCTCGTCGACGGTGGGGGGCGCAACGGTGTGTTCCTCGGCGGCACCGGTGCCATCTTCGCGGGCAGCGAGAACGAGATCCTCCAGGAGCACTCGATCGTCAGCGCCTTCACCAGCTTCCGCTCCAGCGAGGATCAGTCCCGCGAGTTCGGTGTGAGCGTGTGGCGCTTCCCCACCCCCGAGGACGCCACCGACGCCGCGCAGGCCATGCACGACTATGCCCTCGCCCCCGCGGACGGGCCCATGGCCACCGACGCCGAAACCCCGATCACGCTGCCGGGCCTGCCCGACACGCTGGCCACGACCTACTCCTGGCCGAGCCAGGACTCCACCATGATCAACACCCTCACCCCGCGCGGCGAGTTCGTCATCTACACCTACGCCGACTCGCCCACCGACGAGCCCGAGTGGCGGATGGACGCCTCGGTGCGCGGCGTGCAGCAGCAGATCGAGCTGCTCGATCGTTTCCCGGCCACTCCCGCCGATCGGATCGGGTCGCTGCCCGTCGACCTGGACAAGGTCCTGGCCCGGGCCGTGGGCTTCACCGAGAACGAGTACTCCCGCAACTCCGACACCGCCGTCTACGGCGCCCCCGGCTGGCTGCACTTCGACTCGCACCCCGTCGTGAACGAGAAGCTGTTCGAGCAGACCGGCACCGACCGTATCGCCAAGGCCAACAGCAACGTCTACCGCGCCGCCGGCCACGCCGACGCGGAGGCCCTCGCGGAGGCCTTCGCCGAGCAGTCGGCCGAGAACTACCCCGACCTGGTCGAGGACTCGTCGATGACCCAGGATCTGCCGGGCACCACCTGCTGGACCGGTGACGTCGCCGAGGGCCGCGCGGCGGTGTGCCTGATGGTCTACGGGCGCTACATGGCCGAGCTCACCGGTTTCCGCCCGATCAACAACAACGACCCCGATTCCGACACCCTGCGGACCCTGCCCCAGCGGGTGGCGGCGCAGTACGTGAAGTTCGTCCGTGCCGAGGAGATGGGTCTGGGCGAGAACTGACCTGCGATTCGGCCCCGGCCTGGTGACCTCTGGATGGTGCGCGACACCACCGGTGGGCACCGGGTCGGCGTTCGTGGCGGCCGGGTACGTTACTCCCCGTACAGATGGGGGTTTGTCCATGAACGAAACCGAGCTGATCGAACGGTGCCGCTCCGGCGACCGGGCGGCATTCGCCGCGTTGGTCGAACCCGCGCGCACGCGGGTGTGGGCGGTGTGTGTGCAGATCACCGGCAACCGGCACGACGCCGAGGATGCGCTGCAGGACGCGCTGATCGCGGCCTGGCAGAACCTCGACAAGTTCCACGGCAACGCCCGGTTCAGTTCGTGGCTGTACCGCATCGCGAGCAATGCCGCGCTGGCGATCGTGCGCAAGCGGCGCGAGGTCCCCGACGACGAGATCGACCTCGGTCGCGCCGCGACGGTGCCGGGGCCGGCCGAGCGCGTCGTCGACACCGATGCGGTGCGGCAGGCGTTGGCGCAGCTGCCCGAGCAGTTCCGCACCGCGGTGGTGCTGCGGGAGTACGCCCAGATGAGTTACACGGAGATCGCCGAGCATCAGCAGGTACCGGTGGCCACCATCAAGAGCCGCATCAATCGGGGACGTGCACAGCTCGTGGAGTTGCTCGCGCCGGACCGGCTGGATCCGGCCGACCTCGACCCTTGACCGGTAGGTTCGAGTCGGGCGGGAACATTTCGGGGCCGGGACGACTCAAACTTGTGACGACGGACAACGGTGGAAGAAGGAAGAGCCCATGACAAGCGATGAGACCGATCCGCTGCCCTCGCTGGGGGAGCTGCTCGGCATCGACGTGCTCGCGGACCTGCCGGAACTGCCCGACGAGGCGTGGGAGCGCGCACTCGACATCGCGACCGACCCCGACACCCCGCTGGTGGACAGCTCGCTGGTGCCCGTCGACGACGAGATCGACCCCGAGACGATCACCGTCGATCCGGCCGACCCCGACCCGGAACTCGACCCCGACGCCGACCTCCACACCCCCGACATCATCGAGCCCGATGCTGTCGACGATGCCGGCACCGCTGCCGGGGTCGACGAGATCGACCTGCCCGATCCGGGCATCGACTACGACGATCCCGGCAGCGGTCTCTGAGACCTACCGCGCCGGGCTCGGAGTCTGCAGGGAGGGACGATCAGCGTCCCCGCACGATCACCGTGTAGGCGTGCGTGAGCGCCGCCAGCGCCGTGTCCTCGGCCGCCGAGCGGGTCGACACGGTCTGTGCCTGCACCGCCACGAGCTTCTGCTGCGCCGTGGCCCGGATCTGCTCGGGTGAGGCCGTCGCCTCGAGCCCCAGCGCCTCGGCGAGGGTGGCGCCGCGCAGCACCTGGACCAGTTCGTCGACCACCGGGGCGGTGGGGTCGGCCTGCAGCAGCGACCGCAGCGCCCGCAGCAGTTCCACCGGCACCAGCGCCGGGTCGGTGCGCAGCGTCGAGACGATCTGCCGGATGGCGTCGCGCGCCGGGTGCGAGTAGACCAGGGCGTCGAGTTCGGCCAGGATCCGCCCGGCGCGGTGCAGCACCGCGAAGCGGCGCAGCGACTGCTCGAGCACCGCGCGCAGCGGGTGGATGCCGGAGACCCCGGACAGCCACTGGTTGACCTGGTGTGCGCCGCCGGTGGCGTGGGCGCGGGCGTGCACGAGCCCGTACTCGCCGATGAGTTCGAGCAGTCGCCACACCTGCTCGCGCGGTACCGGCAGGGCGGCCGGGTCGGCGTCGAGCAGGTCGAACAACTCCAGCGGTGCCAGCGGGGCGAGGGCGGCCAGGGCGCGGGCGTCGGCGTCGGTGAACGCGCCGGTGTGGGAGGTCTGTGCCAGCAATCCGGCGACCGGGACGACGGTGCCGACCTGTGCGGCGAGGCGCCGTGCGAGGACGCTCGCGTGGTCGGCGGCGTGCCCGAGTGGATCGCGGGTGCCGAGTACGCCGCGTCCGAAACCGTCTGCGCGCGAGAGCACTCCGAGTGTGTTGAGCGGGGTGAAGCCGAGGCGCTGGAGGAATTCGACCTCGTCGGTGCGGGGCATCGAGTCGAACAGGAACACCGCGGCGTCGGCGTCGACGGACGCCGAGCGGGTCTGTTCGAACCCGTCGATGAGGGCGCGTTCGGTGGCGGCGGCGTTGGTGACGGTGAGCGTCGCCAGGCCGGGGGTGTCGACGAGGGTGAGGGTGCTCAGCGCGTGCGAGGGCAGATAGCGGTGCACGTAGGCGACCTGCTCCGGCGGGATCCCGACGTCGACGGTGGTGCCGAGCGCCAGCGGGACGGGGCGGCGGGTGCCGTCGGTGGACACGACGTCGGCGCGGGAGGGCGCGCCGTTCTCGTAGACGGTGACGACGTTGGTGGCCTCGAGCGCCGCGGTCTCGGCGACCGGCGCGCCGATCAGGGCGTTGACCAGGGTGGATTTGCCGGCCTTGAGGCGGCCGACGACCACGATGCGCGGCGGGGACCACAGGATCGCGCCGATACGGTTGGCGTGGGTGACGAGGTCGCCGCCGAGCGCCGCGAGCTGGTGCAGGGCCGCGTCGATGCGCTGGTGCACCGGATCGGGGGCCCCGGCCTGCGGTGGGGTGTGCGGCGCGCTCATGCGGCACCTCCCGTCAGGGCCGTTTCGATCGGGGTGATGCGGGCGCGGGTGATGCGCAGGTTCTTCTCCAGTCGTTCGATGTTGGCGGTGCGGGTCGCGGCGTCGGCCTGCGCGGCGCGCTTGGCCTCGTCGATGCGCGACTGCAGGTCGGCGATGCGGTCCTGCAGGTGCTTGCGGCGACGCAGCACGATCTCCGGGCGGGTGGTGGCCATGGCGGCCTCGAGCATGCGGGTGGTGACGGTCCGCACGGTGGCGAGGGTTTCGCGCAGCCAGGTCAGCAGGTTGGTCTTGCCGGTGCGCATGGCCTTGAAGCCGAGGTTGATGGCCACCCAGGCGACCCCGGCGATGGCGCCGGCGCCGATGACGGCGCCGAGCATGGTGGTGCCGATCATGCCCATCGTCAGCACGCTCGGGTCGAGCAGGCCCTGGCGTTTGGAGCCGACCTCCCCGGTGACGAGCGGTTCGGTCTGCAGGGCGTCGAGGGTGATCTCGCGGATGTGGTCCCACTGCTGTGGGTCGTCGAACAGGTCGGTGACGATCTTCTCGAGGTCGTCGAGGAAGACCTGGGCGGTGGTGGCCATGGCGTCGAGCAGATCGGCCTGGATCTGGGCGGTGAACACCTGCGGAGAGCGGCGCAGCACCTGCATGGACGACTTGTTGATGCGGGTGGTCCAGTCCTCCCGGACGCGGGCGAGTTCCTCGTCGAGGCGGGTGACGGCGCGTTGCCGCGCGAGGGTCAGGTCGCGCTGCAGGTGTTGTTCCCACTGCTGGGCCTCGTCCTTGAGGCCCTTGAGGCGGTCCCTCTCGGCGGTCAGGTCGGGGATGGCGGATTCGCCGTCGCGGACAACGGCGAGTTCGTCGGTGATGTGCGTTTCGATGCGGCGCAGGCCGTCGAGTGCGACGCGCAGCGCGTCGGCTTCGGGGCGGTGCCGGGCGGCGGCGACGCGCTCGTCGAGCATCGTCCACAAAGTGGGGATGCCGGAGCAGGCGAGGCTGCGGTCGCGGAGCGGGGAGGGTGGCAGAGCGGTGGCGGCGAGGGCGCGCACGCTCGAGACGGCGACGACGGGGATGTCGCGCCCGACGTGCTCGGTGATGGCGCGGCGGTTCTCCGCGACGATCTGCTGCCAGCGGGTGAGGTTCTTGTCGGTCTTGGTGACCACGACCAACACGTTCTCCACCCCGGCGGCGCTCTCGCGCAGGAAGCGCATCTCCGGTTCGGTCAGGGGGGTCGAGGCGTCGCAGACCAGTACGAGGACGGCGGCCCGGTCGGCGGAGCGGGCGGCCATCGCGGCGTGCCGGGGGTCGAGGCCGCCGATGCCGGGGGTGTCGACGACGGTGGCGGTGGTGAGTTGTCCGGAGGCGATCGGCACGATCGCGGCGACCGGCAGGGCCTCGACGGTCGGGTCGTTCACGTAGCGGCCGCCGGTGGTGATCCACTCCCCCAGTTCGGTGCGGTCGATGCGGCGGCGCCCGTCGGGGAAGACCAGCTCGGCGGTGCCCTCGGAGAAGTCGTCGGTGGCGGCAACGAAGCGGGTGGCCACCGCGGTGGAGTGCTCGACGTCGTCGAGGGCGGCGCCGTCGCGGCCGATCAGGGCGCTGACCAGCAGGCTCTTGCCGCGTTTGATCTCGCCCACCACGACGATCGACGAGGGTCGGCCGGTGTCGGCGAGTTTGCGTTCGGCGCGGGCCGCGACCTCGTCCTGCTTGTAGGCGCGCAGCACCTTGCACGCACCGTCGATCAGGTCGGTCACAGGTGGCTCAGCAGACACGCGACGACAGTACCGACCGGGTGGTCGGAGTTCTCACCCCAGCCTGTCACCCGCTGGTCAGAGGCTGTCGGGGAGGTCGAGGACCACGATGCCGGTCCCGCGTTCGAGTGCCTCCCACAGGTCGGGGCGCTCGTGCAGGTTCTCGGTGCTGCGCACGGTGAACTCGGTGGGGGTGTCGTCGGTGCTGGTGCGGTCGCCGGCGGCGGCGAACAGGGCCAGGCATGCGTCGACGTGGTTCAGGTCGTGGCGGGCCCAGTAGCGGATGCCGTCGAAACCGGCTGCGTGCAGCGCCCGGGCCCAGCGTCGGGTGAGCGGGTAGTCGGTGGTGGTGAACAGTTCGGCGGTGACCCCGAAGGAGATCGCGCGGTTGGAGGTGGCGTCGGCGAGGTGCAGGTCGCGGGTGACGGCGACGGTGGACAGGTCGCGGCGGGCGAGTTCGGGGCGGGGGATGACGTCGATGCCGCTCCACGCTTCGAGGAGGGTGATCAGTGGAGCTTCGGCGGTGTAGCAGGTGCCGTCGGGGCCGGACAGGTCGAAGCGGCCGCCGCCGGTGTTGCTGAACCACCAGGCGCCGCGCCGCGCGGCGTGGCTGCGGTAGAGCGGGGTGCCGGCGGGCAGCACGGTGTGGGGGAAGCGGCCCCACAGCAGCTCCGGGGAGGGTGGTTCTTGCAGATGTTGTTGTGCGCGCGCGGAATTCACGAAGCGAGTCGCTCCGATGCCTGGCGGGCGAGACGTTCGACGTCGGAGGTGTCGCCGTCGAGCAGGGCCTGACGGGGGGTGCGACCACCGAGTTCGGGTTGGGTGCTCGACATCCACGATGCGACGGTCCACGGGTCGGCGCCGGTGTCGGCCCAGACCGTCAGGACGGTCTTGAGGCCGGGGAGGGGCCGGTAGCCGCGGTCGGTTTCGGTGAAGCCTTCGGACCAATAGCCGGAGGTGCCGTCCTCGGCGGTCAGGCGCAGCACACGCCGGTCCTTGACGGCCTGGCTCAGGGCCTGTTTGGTCCAGCCGGTGACGTCGAGAGTCTGGCCGTGGGTGAGGATCGGGCCGATGTGCTTTTCCCAGGCGCGGCGGGCCTTGAGGGCGGAGAGCACGCTGCGGACGCGGTCGGCGACGTAGCGGGCGTCGTCCTCGTCGAGGGGTTCGGCGGCCATGCCGCTGGCGTCGAGTTGGTCGTCGACGACCTTCTTCAGGGGCGTGCTCATACCCCCATGGTCCGCGGTCAAGCAGGTCAAGTCAAGGAGGTCAAGCATCGGGTCGGTCCGGGCCTGCGAGTTCCGGGAGGTTGTGTGCGTTTCCCGCGCCGAAAGCGCACACGACCTCCCGAAAGTCGACCAGGTGAGCGAAGGAGCAGTGGCAGGCGAAGGTTCAGCGGCCTTTCAGGATCTCGGTGATTGCCTCTGCGAGAGGACCTTCCTGCCCGGCGACCGCCTGCTCGATCGCTTCGATCATCGCGGTGCTCTCCTGCGCGAACCGCACCTGTCGGCCGGAGACGTACTCATGAACCATGATCTCGGAGTCCTGAGAGCGGACGAGATCGAGCAACTGGTCGACCTCGTCCACGGTGAGCTCGACCGTACCGAACGCAGCGAGCTCCTCGAGACCGGCCTCGGTGGCGCGTTCGACTGCGAGGTCGCGGCGGGCACGCAGGCTGTCGAGGAGACGGTCGATGCGCGGGGTGTCGTCACTGTGCACCACCGGAGCTTAGTGGTTGTCGCCGGAAGTTCGTCGGGGGTCATGCGGCATCGAGGAGTCCGTCGTGGTCATCGAGACGCTGCAGGTAGCGCCGCAAGTCGGTGCGGGTATAA